>Ga0247837_1003341_pt1 | contig 28190 bp, 23 predicted proteins | sample LaCtaG_2_FD_187115 | JGI IMG/M metagenome (GOLD analysis project Ga0247837, IMG submission 187115) | Freshwater microbial communities from meromictic Lake La Cruz, Castile-La Mancha, Spain - LaCruzMarch2015_14.5m | ecosystem: Environmental > Aquatic > Freshwater > Lake | place: Spain: Castile-La...
GCCAACATGAAAGGCACACATTAGGGAGACTTCCTGAAATCCCGCCATAATGAATATGCGCAGTCCAGATTTCCCACTGCAATACGCACTACGATTAGCGCTTGAGCCTGCTTCACCTACGGACTCAACGCACTAGAGTCTGCGTTATGTACATGAGACTGAGTTGGAAGTAGCGCCGACAAGGGTCAGCAGCAAACCAAGCAACGCACGCAAAAGCCACCTATATCATACAAGCAGAGCAATAACCACTGTTCCTCTATACACACTTCGATTTCTCCAATCGTATAGTATATCTCTGATCCATAAGCAGCCAATAGCTGTAAGCCTGTGTAGTTTTCTTTGAAAATGTCTCAAGCCCAGCGATTCGACGATATTTTTCTGCTGGTCGTGCAGGAACTGCAAACCCCCGAAACCCTGCTCACCGAATTCTTCAGCTTCCTCGCTCGCAGGACCAACTTCTACGACAAAGACGCGAGCGACCTAGTGCTGGCCACTTACCAAGAGCACAGGGAAATGTACCTCAGGGCTAAGTTCGAGGGCCCAATGCTGCCTGCCTTCAAGCTCACGTTTGGTCCGGAGCAGTTGAATGTGCTGGCGCCTGCGGTGGACGAGCCAGTGGAGGAGCCGCAGGAGTTCCTCACTGAGAACGGCGGTAAAACAGAACGCTATGAGTGGGCTCAAAGCGAGGCTGACTTAAGGCTAAAGGTGAGTGTGCCGCACGGCACCAAGGCCAAAGACCTCGCAGTGCGTGTGGAAACCCAGCGACTCGAGCTGTCTCTACGCGGCTCCGAGCCTTTGCTCCAAGGCGCCTTCCCAGCTCGAATCAAGCCAGATGAGTCCTTCTGGCTGCTCGAAGACGACTCCGTCCTGTTCACGCTCAGCAAAGCCACAGCTGGCCTTTGGCAGTCCGCCCTCAAAGGAGATTAGTGCTACTCAGTAAGATCTAGTGCGGAATAGAGTGCACGGACTACGGCCTCGGCCTCGACAGGGCTGAATGAAGCTTACAGGTTAGGCAGGAGGCGGAGTAGCTCCAGGACCAAGCTGTTTACCCGCTCTGGGTCTGTGACTTGGCCTGGAGTCAGTAGAGGACTGAGAGGCGGCGGCTTGGGGACTAATTGCGCCTGCTCCAGCAGGCAAAGAACGTGAGCCACTGCTAAGGGGATGTCCGTGCCCAGTCCATAGGCCTGCAGCAGCCGCGCCACTTCATCAAACAGCTGCGCGGCTTGCTCCCTAGACACAGGACTGGGAGCGCCCAGCTGCACCCAGCAGAAGGCGTCTCTGGGCAAGCGCACCAGCACCCATTCTTTGGAGCTATAAGCGATTTTTCTGCATACTTCCGCTTCCTCACCAAGGCCAAGCAAAGTGCGCAGGTCCTCACTCACTGAGTGTGTTAGCGGGTCAGCACAGCTAATTGCGTCTTCATCAAAGTCCAGCGACTGCTCCTTCAGAAGGTCGGGGCTCAGGACTCGTTCAGTCTGCAGCTCGGCCAGTGTGGCTCGAAGCAAACGATTCTTAGCTTCCAAAGCCTTGTTATTGCTGGCTAGTTGCTGCGTCTTTTCCACTTCTGTGGTGTACTTCTCCTGCACTAAGGAAAGCTCTGCGGCGGTGTGGGCGGCTTCCAGCAGCACTGCATCTGCGGGCCTTTGCAGCACTTCCAGTTCGCGCAGAGCCACACTTTGCTGTTCCTCCAAAGAGGCATTTTCCTCTTCTTTCTGCTGCACGTCAGCCTTCAGTGCAGTGATCTGTTCCCTGTAACTGGTAGTGAGTGTCTTCAAGTGCTGCAGCTCCAGCTCTCTTTCGTCCAGGTCGTCTAGCAGTCTGCGGAGCTGTTCTGGGTCACTGGTCAGTTGCTCTGCTGTTCGCAGGTCAGTCTGCAGGTCTTCTTGTCTCTGTTTAGCCTGGGCCCAGCCTTGCTGCACTTCCCGAAGTGTGTGCTGCAAGTCCGCCAGCAGCCGTCCACTGCTGGACTTCTCTATGCGCAGTTCCTCCACTTCCCTCAACAGCGCCAAGTTCTCGCGACTCAGACAAGCATGCTCCTCCTCCAGTTCCTGCAGTGACCCAGTCAACTGCCGTGCAGTGGTTTCCGGAGTCTGTCCCACCGCTTTCCACCTTTTCAGCTCAGACAAGGCAGACTCCAGTAGACCCAAACAGTCCGCCTCATCAGTGGAGTCAGTGAGACGCAGCACCTCTGCCTTCCAGGCTTCTAACTCGGTCTGGACTGCGGAACTAGCTCGATCGGACTCTTGGGGCTGTGGAGGGAGAGAGGCTTGGAGGGTCTGTAGCTCTTCGGTCTTTAGACGCAGGCTTTCTTGGAGACGGTATATGAAATGTCGCAGGTCTAGAAGCTCGGCTTGCTGGTCGATTTGAGTGGAAGGCAGGTCGATGCTTGGGAGGGCGTCAAAGGATAATGAGGGCTTATGGGAAAGTGCCTGTATTGAGGCTTTTACCTCATCCAAGCGAGAAATCAGCCCAGACCTGAATTCCCGCAAGTCAGTCTTCGGCACTTGTTTCATTCTTTCCCTCAGCACTGCAAGGTCGCAGCCGTACTTCTGCAGCCGCTCCTGCACCTGAACTCCCCAGGCAGCAGTCATTTCCTCCACTTGTTTCCCCACAGTCTCTATGACGGCTTCAAGGTCTTTAGGCTGGACCAGCGTCCTTGTCAACAGCTCTGCTTTCAGGGCTTGGTTGCTGGACTCGAGGGCGGAAAGGTCGGAGCGAAGGGACTGGTTGCTGGCTTCCAAGTCGAAGATACGCATGCGGGCTTCACTTTCTTCCTTAGTCCGCTGAGTTTCTCGAAGGCATTTCGCCAGTACGTCTGCTCGCCAGTGCACCTTTTCCACCTCTTTCTCCAGCTCTCTTACCACATCCACTTCCCGTCTGCCTGTGCACTCCTTCAGCACTTCCTGCAGTGCACTCATTACTCTCGGACTATCCAGCTCTCTTACACCGCAGTCTTTCAGTGCATTCACTATCAGTCTTACAGGCCGCTGCACGCCCTCGTCCCACGCCTTCACTGTCTCAAGTGAGTCGGTCTGGCTTAGGGACACAGACAGCTTTTCCTCACAGAGTTGGAGTTGACGTGAGAACTGCGCCTGTGTCTCAAGAGCCCGCTCTCGTAAAGCTGTGATTGCTCGAAGAGTGTCTGAGGTTTTTTTGCGGGGTGTAACGAAGGCGCTTATTTCTGTCCAGATGTCATTGATGGCCTGGCTAAAGGCCTGGGAGACAGCCTTGCGCTCTGAATCGCTTTTGCGCCGTAGACATACATTGTCCACTGCCACTTCCAGAGTGGTCAAGCACTGGTGCACGCTTGCGAATAGGCCCTTGCCTGCGTCCTCAAATGTACACTGCAGCGCCCCGATTTGGTCCTGCACCGCCTCTAACGTCTTCTGATTCCATGCCAACACCCCAGCCGCCAGTCTCAACTCCTCACTGCCCTGCCTCCCCCGCTTGAACTCAGTGGGAAAGGAAAACCTCAGCGTAGCCATATTACTCGAAAGCCCAGATCTCAATGTTGAGTAGCTTGAAGTACTCCTCACTGGCCAGCGGCTTGTTCTCGTACGTCAGACAGGGGCCGCTCATGCCGTTCACCAGGTCTCGATTGAGCATCAGGCCAGGCTTCGGGTCGGAACCCATGCTGAAACAGTCCTGGTCGCAGGCCTGGTAATACTCGTTGAAGTAGGTGGGCCGGTAGACCTGCAACTCTTCACTGTCTCCGAATGAGTACAGGAAGCTGTCGCCTGTGCCGAAGTAAGTCTTGTTCAGCTCCCAAGCGGAAGCTGCGAAGCCGCCGAAAACGTAGTGGGCGGAGTCCATCACCACTATGAGAGTGGGGAACTGGCCTTGACAGTGAGACAGCAGGATACTATAGCTGAACCCCATTTCCGCACTGGAGTAGAGACACCGCCACTTCTTTATTTGGTGCAGAGATGTCAGGTGGACGCGGAGGCGCATAGCCATGAGTTCCGACAGAATGCAGGAGGGACTGTTCAGCAGAGGCGAACTGGGCTCTGCCTGCTCCTCAGTGTGAGGGGTTTCTGCGAGCGGCAGACATGTGCAGGACTGCGGCAGCACTGAGGGACACTCCATCACCACATGGTTCACAAAGTCACATACAGCGTTCAGGTCGTTTATTACGTTTTCGTATCTGAAGGTGGCGAAAACGCGAGGCTGAGAGTCGTTTCCTCGAGCGTTAGGCTGCACATTAAAGTGGAGGAAGGAGGTGGAAACCTGCTCCTCTACCGGTACGGTGACAGGAGTGCAGCAGACAATGTCCTGCACGTCAATGCATACTTGAAAATGAACCACGGGAAACTTGTTTTCCCCTTTTCCAGATTTCGCCACAGCGAAGCGATGATCCGTCACCAGTGGATCGAACATGACCACAAAAGGAGTGACTGACAGTACTCCCATGACTTCCCCATGCACAGTAACATAAGAAACTGGCAGTTTGAGGGGAGCTGTGCTGCTGCATGTCCGCTGCTCCTCTTCCCCTTCCCCGCCCTTTACCTTCAACAGCAGTCCTGGGTACAGAAACGAGCTTTCGCTCAGATGGTTCACGCGCAGGAGAGTGTGCAGGCTGCGTACCACTCACGACATGCCGAACTTGAGCGCAATGCCTTCCAGTAGATCTCCTTCTCTGACAACATAGGACACGTAGCGAGGCATGTAATGGATAGCGAGGAGGACTATTTGCAAAGTCTCTTGCTTAAAGAGCGACAGAAAAACGACCTGCTGCTTGATAAGCTCGAGGAAGCTCATGATGAAATCGACCGCTGTCACCGTCAAATTCAAAGTCTGATGCGACAACATCAGGTGGAGTCGCTGCATAGTGATGTAGAGGAGTTGCAAAGAAGGCTAGAGGCCAAGGAAGCCGCGCTGCAGGTGACTACGTTGCAGATGGACGCAGTGCAGCAGCGACTAGAGGCAGTGGAGGAGGAAGCGAATGTCAAATCCGTGGAGGCGGAAGGACTGATGAAGAAGGTGAAAAGCTTGGAAAACAGCTTGGATGACTTGTTGCTCAGTCATCAATCTGAAGGGATTCTGCAGGCGGAGAAAGTGCAGTTACAGCGAGAAGTGGAGCAACTAATGGGCATGCTGGGCTCTACGAAGGAGTACGCAGACTTCGTCCAGCGCAATCGTGCCTCAGGCGGCGTGACCTTCCTGCCCTCCAAGCCGAAAGCCAAGTCCGCAGAGTCCTGGGTGCCCTCGGAAGCCTTGCGACTAGTCCGCAGCTACCAACACAGCCAGGGCGACTGGGCGACTGAGTTAGTTCGTGAGCTGCATGCGCTTTATCACAGTAGGGAAGTGCAGGTAGTCGACAGACTCAAGCGCAAATATCTCACCCAAATTGCGGATTTGAAAAGGCAATTGACTATGCGAGCTCCTTATGACGAGGTTTACACCCACAAACACGTCTCTACCCTCAAGCAAGCTTTGCGCCGCACTCAGACTCAGGCCAAAGAAGCCAACGACAAAGCCGCAAACAACCAAGTCCTAGACGTGGACGTAGCAGTGGAGCGCACCCTCGCCATGGCCAGAAGCGTGCAGAAAGAAAACCTCGACCTGATCCAAGAAAACCTCGACCTCAAGAAACGCCTGGGACAGAGCGAGGGAGGCAGAGACTTCAGTGAGCGGCGGACTATCAGCAGTGCACTAAATGGCTTGCTGGCAGCTTCGCTTACTGAGGAAGATAGAGATCGCATGCTGGTAAAGGCTATTCAGGACGAGTTGGAGCGCAATGTGGCGGGGTTTGCTGCGAGTGTGGCGGGAGACAGGGCTGTTCCAGCCACCATTTTCCCTGATTAGTAATGATAACTCGCCTGGCGCGTGCTTTCTCCAGGGCAGTGCAGTTGTCTCAGGAAGAATCAGGCTTGCGCACTATTACGCTGCAGAGACATGAGGCGAAAAACGCTCTTAGTCGCGTCTTTATTGACCAGCTCGCAGAGTGCGTCCAGGCCATCGAGACAGACGCAGGCTCCAGAGCTGTGCTGCTCAGAAGCGCAGTCAAAAACGTGTTTTGCGCGGGGGCTGATTTGAAGGAACGAGCAGAGATGAGTCCAGAGGAAGTAGCAGCCTTCGTGATGAAGCTGCGAAAGACCTTCACAGCGCTCGAGGACTTGCCAGTGCCCACAATAGCAGTGATCGAGGGGTTCGCACTGGGCGGAGGGCTGGAAATGGCGCTCGCCTGTGACCTGCGAGTCGCAAGTCCAGGAGCGACAATCGGCCTGGTAGAGACCGGACTGGCAATCATCCCAGGCGCAGGCGGCACTTACCGACTACCCAGACTGATCGGTCTGCCTAGAGCCAAGGAAATGATCCTCACAGCCTCTAGGTACACTGCCGCACAGTGTCTGCAATATGGAGTTCTCAATCAAGTCGCGGACAATGCACAGGAAGCTGCTCAAGTCCTCGCTCTGAAGATGTGCGAGAACGGTCCTGTGGCTGTGCGGATGGCGAAGCGCGCAATCGACACCAGCTTCGGCAAGGACCGAGTGGCAGGCCTGGCTATCGAAGGCCTCTGCTACGCCCAAGTCATTCCTACAGTTGACCGACTCGAAGCTTTGCAAGCCTTTAAGGAAAAGCGCAAGCCCAAATTTCTAGGAAAGTAAGCATATTAGTCCGCTGCAGGCTCTTCCTCGAGCTTGCTAATGGCCACTGGCTTGCCGTTGGCTTGCAGCAGGCCGTGGCCCATAGTCTGGCCCAGTGGAGGCGGCGGCAGGCGAGTTCTTCCCTTGGAGTTGTCAGCGAACGGCCGGTCTCTGGACCGCCGGTTGCCCAGTCCGAAGGTCTCTTTCAGGTCTTTGGCAGTGGGTCGCACAGGCATTCTATCAGGCACCGCAGGCTCCCTGCCCTGTGGATTAATCCCCCAGTCCTTCGCCTTCAGCAGTTCCATATTGAACCGATCCACTTGCGAGAACTGCTCCTCTTTCCTCGATTTCTTACTCGTGCGCGACATTTTGTCCGACCCATGTTTCGACTGAACGTCCAATTCCTCCGTTTCGTCCATCAACTCATTCAACAGTTCCTTCTTACTGAAAGTCACTGAGGACTTCTTGGCTGACTCCTGACTGCCCACAGTGCTCGCAGCCTTCTTAGGCACAGGGGAAACTACAGAGGCTTCCTTGGCGGACTGGTCCACTAGGAGTTGGTACTCGCTCCTGGACATTGTGGTTTTGCGGTTTTTCTCAGGCGGCGGCCGCTTGACTCGCCCTTGTTCCGATATAACGACTCCAGGGTTCAGCTTGATGGAGTCCAGCAAAGGAGGCTGCACGGTCCCTAAATTGCGTACGAACTCCACCTCACTGAGAGGCGTTTTCTTGGGCTTGACAGTGGCAGCGGGGTCTTTGGTCTGCGCACGTCGCTTCGGCTTCGGAGAAGTGTCAGCAATGGGCTCGGGAATTGCGAAGTCCACAGTCTGTGAATAGGCAGGCATGCGCTCAGCCTTCGGAGGGTTCACCAGCATAATCGCCCCAGCATAATCATACGTGAAATCTCTGTTTTTCAGGTCAGTGGCCATTTTTTGCACTCGGCGGTTCATTTCCTCCTCTTCCTCCTTCAGCTTCCGCTGTCTGCCTTCTTCTTCTTGTCTGCGCTTCAGTTCCTTTTCTTTGTCTACGCGCAGGCGGTCTTCTTCGGGGTTCGGCGGCTCTTGGGGCAGTTCGAGAGGGAAGGGCTTGGGCTTGCTGGGTTCTTCCACTGTGGGGTTAGCAGGGGCTTGGAGCCGGGGCTTAAACGTAACGCGGCTGATGCCAGAGCTGCGCACGCTTCTGGCGTCCGCCTGTGGAGTGGAGGACTGCTCCACTGGCGTGACTTTGAGTTTCTTCTTGATCGGCACAGCGCCGCGGGCCCAGGCGTCGATCAAAGGCGGCTTCATTTCCTTTTCAGCCGGCCATTGCTGGCTTTCACCCATGTCCTGCCGGTGGTAGTAGTACTCCAACGTGTCTGCCAGGTAGGCAGTAAGGAAAGCACTCGTGAACGGTACCACTTTGTTGTCTAGGTACTTCTCGTACAGCATCTCAGAACCTGCATCCACCAACTGCTCCACTACCAGCTCTGCAGCCAGCTCCGCGAGTACCGACCCTGGAACTTCCATTATAACTGCTACGGTTAGCTAGCCGCGCCATACACATGCACAGGCTCGGTGGCCTTTCGGTGTCTTTGCTTCGCAGTCGAACGACCATTTTTCGTTCAGCACCAGTCGCTCTGCTGTGAAATAGGGCGCAGCTGTGTCATTTCCATATACGCAGGGCAGTACCGAGCTGGTCACATGCTCATCATCCATCCGGTCTGCCAAGTAGTCACAGTCATTAAAGAAGGTAAACATCCCTGGCTCGCACACCCTTCGTGTAGACATACAGGCGTCTGAGCAGCTGGTATTAGCCTGTGCAATTGCTAGGTCTAGTAGGTAGCGATAGGGCAGAATACGTGAATAGACAGTACTCACAGAGGTGTGGTTTAGAGGACTGCATAGGCAAAATGCCCGGTCCGGAATGTCGTTGAATACATCAATTCGAATGATATCAGTGCAGAAATGTTCATATGGAGTAAGTCTATTCATCATTTCCACCTGCAACTTCCCACCATGGTCCGCCACAATGCCATAGAAACTCGCTGTGGAGTCCGCTCCGGGCACAAATTCCACACTGTAATAAGTCACATTCGCATCTAATAATGCCTTAAAGAACTGCAAATTGCCGATATCCAGCCTTTCGCAGTAAGGCGCACTCCCCAAACTAGCAGTCATTTCCCTCACAAGCAATTCCAGAACTTCCTGTCTGGGCATAGCGTCGATGAATTGAAGGCAGCAGCACCACATTGGCGCAATTCCCACACTCGAGCAGGTACGCGAATCGGGGATTTCCTGCAAAAACAGGTTTCGGAAGGCGAGACTTTTGGTGTTGTACTCGGCTAAGGCCTGGGACAGGTCTCTGAGTCGCTCACTATCCTTGGGAAAGGCGTTTGCAAGGGCTATGTGAGCCAAAGTCACATATAAATCAATGGGACTTATGAGATGGTCGGAATTGTGTCTTACAGCCGCACTGCCAATATGCCGCTCAAACAGGTCATTATAGCGGAAAAACAGCGTTGGAACTTTATACTCCATCGCCCACTTATCATCCACCGCATAATACGCCTCACTGTGATACGCATGGCCGTGATCCGCCATTAAGACCACCAAAAAAGGCTCCTCCTGAAAGCGCAGATCCACAGCTTCTAAGAAGGATTTTACGTCTTCATCTGCCAATTTGACCACTCGCTGGGTCGGCTCATGGCCAGGGTGGATATGTGAGTACTGGAAAACCGGGTAATCCTGGAAAGCCTGGGCGTAGTCTAGCATATAATCCAGCAAATATGTATGAGAGTTCCGCTGGCCGATGCAGTGCGCCTCGGAGTTGTAGGGCTGGAAGTTCTCTACTGCAGTGGCTGTGCGGTAGAAATTGAAAAACAACCTTGAAGGGTGGATGTCATGTCCGAAAAACTCGCAATAGTCACAAACATGGTTCTCCAGACCGAGTAAAGCTTTGAACCCGAAAGCTTTGAAGATCTGCCACAGACTTTGCTCTTCCCAGTCCTCGTTGCTGTCCCGAAGTCGCTGGAATTCGCTGTTGTTCAGGCCGGTCAGCAAGGGAACCACATTTTCCTGCGACTGAAAGCCGACCACATTTAGCTGCTTGAAGTCGACTGTATGGACTCCGGGAAGGGACTGGGAGAGGAAATCAGCGGTTTGTTTGAAGTTTCGTAGGAAGGAGTTCCGGCCTACGGAGTCGAGGGACAGGACGAACACTTTGGTAGGCGGGTTTTCGCCACCGTATTCCTCTTTTAAATCCTTTAAATAGCTCTCTGCGCCTATTGTTTCGGCGTGGGAAAGCACGACGTGCACGTAAGCGTCGAATACTTCGTGTCCCTTCAGATCGCTGCAGAGTGCATAAATGTATGTAACTTCCGATATATCCACTGGCCCACGGTAGCTTTGCCAAGGTAGCGGTTCGCCTTGAGGGCGGAAGTCCTGCTTCGGCGGTATGATGAAGTAAGCAGTTTCCTGGTCTTGGCAGTGTATTGCGGCTTGATTTCCCTTAATTTCCAGCAGAAACCGCGTCTTTTGGCACGACTCGAGCGGAGGCAAAGGGAAAACTTTACTCGCTTCTGCCTCGTTCCAGCCCCAGGAAAGCACTTGGCAAACTGCATCGGAACTGGGCGCTGTCCCTGGCAAGGAGAGGAAAAGCGTGGATCCCCAGAGAAGCAAGACTGTCAGTCCCAGAGCAGCCGCTATCCTGCTCTGCCTCATTCCTAGGCAAATAGTTTATCGAACTCTGCTTCTTCCTTGGCCTTGGAGCTGACAGTCTTCGGGGCAGCGAAGAGACTGGGACTGGCACCTGGCTGCGGGGCGGGAAAGAGGTGAGTGCGAGGCTCAGGGACAGAGAAGAGGAGTTGGTCAGAGGCGAAATCGAGGAGATTTAGGCCGGATTGGGAAGGGGCGGGAGGGAGGGAAGGGACAGAGTCTTCAAGGAGGGAGAAGGACTGGACGGGAGGGGAGGAAAGGCCGAGCAGGTCGCCCCCTGCTTGCGGCTCAGGCAGGTCCAGTAGCTCTTGCTTCTCGGCTCTTGCAGGCTTGGCGTTGGGTGCGGGGTCCAGGGCATAGAGTGCCTCCATACTAGGCTTGACAGGACCCGGAAGGTCCCCAAATCCGCCTTTCTTTTCCTCCACTTCCCCGAAATCCAAGAAATCCTGCTGCTTTGTCTGGCCGGTAACCTGCTCTACTGCATCCATCATCAGCAAGTCCTGCGGCTTCTCCAGTCCATAGGACTTCTGTATCTGCTCGACCCTGTTCTTGTGCTCCTCCTGTCTCTGCTCCGGCGTCATGCTCCACAGCTTGGACAGGTAGGGGTCTCTCGGCGGCCCGTCGAGTTGGATTTCGTGGGCTTCGTTGCCGGAGTAGGCCTGCACGCCTGCGTAGTACAAGCCGCGGAACGACACATTGTCAATCACTAAATCCGCCTCCGTCCCTGAATTCCGCACAGTAGCGACATGCTTCTCTATAGGGAAACTGAAGCGAAAGGCCTGTCCGACGGCTCTAGGTGGCACTTACTTGACGCCCTTGGAGACCAGTTGCTTCTGCAGGTAGACTCGCCGCTTGTTGGTGAGGTAGGAGCACTCGAGCTCGATGGAGTAGACGGTCTTGTCGAGTTCCAGCTTCCACTCGAAGTGCTTTTTTGAGATGCGCAGCAGACCGCCAATGAAGTCCTCACGGAGGTCAATAGGGATGAAGAGCGGGGAGTTCATTTATCTACCGGTGGCTTGACCTTCGGCTTGGGCTCAGCATCCAGCACTTCCTTGCCTCTCACAAACATCGAGTCATACTCCGTTCCATCCGGCAGCCTCAGTTTCCCTCTACCATCCGGCAGGTCTTCCTCGAAGTGGCCATTCAGCTCCACTCCGTCCATGGTGTGGAGGACACCCTGACCTTCCCGCTGGCCTCTGGTCATCATGCCCTGGTAGTAGCTACCGTTCTGGTAGTCCACTGCTGCCTCTCCGTCTGGCAGCAGGTTAAAGAACTGCCCGGATATGTTGGTTCCGTTGGTCAGCTTTGAAACTCCTCTATGGAACAGGTCGTTTCGAAAGACTCCCTGGTACATGTCTCCTGAAGGCTGATACATAGTGCCGGTCCCATGCTTATTTCCATCCACGAACTCGCCTCGGTAGGTGCCGCCGGTTTCATCACTCATGAAGCCTGGGCCCTGCAGGAGTCCGTTGCGGAAAATGCCGTTGTAGGTAGTGAGGGAATGGGAGTAGGGGTGGAATTTGGCCTGAGTGCCGCGGCCTTGGGGGAGGTCTTGGTCCCAATAGCCTTCGAAGTACTGGTGTCCGTCTGGCTCTGTAAGGCGTCCGTAGCCGTGCTTTTGGTCATTTACCCAGTCGCCATTATACACTTTCCCCTCCCCATCTCGAAACACGCCTCTCCCGTGTCTGATTAGCTTGCACAGGTCTCCCCAATAGTACCCCCCGTCTGCGTACCAAATCGTCCCCTCTCCCTGCACTTCATCCTCTATATACTTGCCTCTATGCGTCATCCCTGAAGGAAACATCGTCGCTCCCTGTCCATGTCGCTTTCCCCTGAACCACTCTCCCACGTAAACAGTCCGGTAGATAGCGTCTTTGAACACTCCGTAGCCTTGCTGTTGTCCATGTGTCCACTCGCCTTCGTATACATCTCCGTTGGTCTTGTATTTCATGCGGCCCTGGCCATGTGGCCTGCCTTGCTGATCCTTCCGTCCCTCATACTGCAGAAAGTCCATATAGCATTAGAGCAAAAGCATGGGATTAGGCCGCAGTGCAGCTGTGCGGCTTAGTGTGGGGAAGTGGTGAATTCCCTCAGAGACAGTGGAAGGAGGGGCGAACACTGTGACGACGGAGTGGCCTCTCTTGTGGGAAGGGAAGAGGTGCACACGCCGAGTTGGGTCTTGCTTCTCAATGAAGGCTGCGGAGTCCCAGAAGGCGTAGTAGCTGGAAGGGGGCGGGGACCTGCGGGAAACTGGGCTCGCCCTTGCAGAGAAGACTGGGCAGCGGCGTTCCTCCCGCACCTCCTTCTTCAATTTTTCCTTATTGATCTGCCTTCTAGCCAGCGAATAGCGGTAATTCGCCCTCTCCTGTACTCCTCTATCTGCATGCACAAGGCTTTTCGTCCATCGCTTGAACACCTTCGTATCACTTTCCGGGTGCCTACTCACCACTGCTATATAGGAAGTGCGAAAGCCACACGCTGCATATACAGCTGGCTCACTGGCTAAGTTCTCTAACAGCCTTGGCAAGCCTACTCGCATGAAATTCGGGCCTAAAGTGCAAATTCCCAACTGTCCTTTCTGATTGGCTCCCCAGGCGTATACCAGGCCGTTGAGTGTGAGAGCCAAGGAGTGGTCTGCACCTACTGACATGTGACACACTGCTTTGCCGGTCAAGTAGTCGACCTTCATAGGCTGATCCAAAGAGCTGTATGGAAATCACTGGAAGTCACTGCGAGTCAAGCCTAGCTGCCCTTTCTTATTGCATCCGAACGAGTACACTTCCAAAGACTCAGTAAGTATGTGAGTATGAGCGCCACCGCAGTAGACAGCCCTAGCACGTTCATTGCCCAGGCCAGCAGCAGTGACTTCAGACCTGGGATTAGGACTGCCGAGGCGTCCGTCTGAGGGGTCGCCGAAGAGATGGACAGTACCGTCGAAGTCCACACAGCCGGTGTGGGCTTTGCCGCTGGAAACTTGGTGAATTGGCGGCAGGTCAGGAATTAGAGTTGGAAGGGATTGGGAGTGGGAGTGGCCGAGAGCTCCCAAGCTGTAATTCCCGCAGCTGAGTAGTTTCCCTTCAATATCCAAGAAAAAGGAAGTGCAGTACCCTGCCGCCACCTTGGCTAGTCTATAGCCCAGCAGCTCCTTTATTACCATCGGCTGTCTCAGTGGTTCCTCACTCCCATGTCCCAGTCTCCCCTTCTGCCCACACCCACAGCTATACACCTTATTCTCATATGTCAGTATTACGGAGTGTGTCTGACCACATGCGACTTGCCACACCCTTTCCAGCCCTGCAACCGGCCTGGGAACTGATGTGGAACTTTGCACTTCGTCAATGCAGAGTTGCCCGGATTCATTGCTGCCCCAAACTACCACTTGGCCGTCTTTGGTGACTGCGAGGACGTGCTTTTCTCCAGCTGATAGGGTAGTGAAAGTCCCTTGATAGGAGACTTCCAGGGGAATGGAAGTACATTTCATAGGACTGCTCTCCACTTCTATATCAGGAGAAGTGTTCTGGAAGCCGAGTTGGCAGTTGTCATTAGCACCTGCGGAGTACAATTTAGCAGCTGGAAGCTGAGAGAAGTAAACAGGGACCAGCAAGGACTGTCCGAAGCTGAAGCGAATTGCCAGGGACAGGGAGGACTGCGGCCTCGCGAGAAGTCGCACAGAGACTTCAGCAGATGGTGACTTGAATTCCAGAGTACTGGGAGAGATAAATACTGCAGGGTCGTCACAGGCCAGTGTAGCAGAGGCGGGCAACAGCTCACTAGGAACCTCAAGCATGAGATAGTCAGGCGAAAGCAGCTCCAGCAGCAGTAACTGCCTCTTGTCCACTTTCCCCCCTGCCTCCATCTTTAAGGTATACAGCACTATAACCCGCCTAGCATATCCAAGTACTCCTGCACCACTACCAAGGAGTCTTTCCTCGCCCGCTCCCTCACTTCCCCTAGTAGCGTCCTCAGGCCTAGGCGCTCTAGCAGTGCTTTGGGGGTTTCTTTGGCTGCTAACTGCACCACTAGTTCCAGCAGTTTCTTTTCGACTTCGACGGCTTGAGGGCGACTGAGGAGTTCGCGGAGACGGATTGCGAAGGCGGACTGCTGGGTAACTGCGAGTGCGAAGTTGTCGCAACTTTGGGCTATTCGCACTAAGCAGTCAATTGCCAGGTCTAGGGAGTCTGAGGCAGTGACGAAGAGTCTGACCAGTGCGGTGGTATACGTATCTTTCCAACTTGTGTTGTTACCTTCCGCCCACGTCCAACTCGCAATAGTCTCCAACACCTTATCTCTGTGCTTACTTTCCAAATACGCAAATAAGGCTTCCAACCCATTCGCCTGCTTCAGCCGATTCCGAGAGACATAGGAGGCGGTAGCCATCCCCAGGGCCAACGGTAGGGCGGATTCCACCAGTTTCCCTCGCTGTAAAAGACTGACTACGGCAGGAGCGACCTCAGCAAGTGCCGCCTGCTCTAGTCTCGCAGCACTCATCCTACACAAACTCGCTAAAGCAGGGACCAACACATTCGCCTCCGCACTGTTCTCTGCACTTCTCTGTAGTAGCGACACCAAGGCAGGCACCATGCCCGCATTTTCCAGGCGAGCGTGCAAAGCCGGCAATTCACACATCTTGCCAAAGGCCCTGATGAAGCACATGCTCATGTCGCGGGACAGGACAGGGAGCAGGGAAAACGCCTGCTCCAGGTTTTCCAGGGAACTCAGTCTGTGCAGGGCAGCGACTGGCCCGAGGGCGAATTTCTCGATTATTAGCGCTGCTTTCAGCAGGTGGTTTCGCACTAAGTCACCGGGGTCGCAGAGGAAACTTTCCAGAGCGGATAAAACTCGCTCTAGAACTCCGCTGCGGGCCCAGGACACTAATAGCTGGTCCTGGGTGCATAGGACAGAAATGCAGTCCAAGCCACACATCAAAAGGTCTTTATCTGATTCGTAGTCTGAGACGTCTAGTAGGAAAATGACCCTGTCCGCCCCTCCCGCAGCCAGAAACAACTGCACCAACTCCTCTCCCGACTTGAGCATCTGAGACATAAGGAAGCCAGACTCCACCCGCAAAGGCCTGGGATAGTGCTTCTCACAGTAGCGAAACAGCACCGGCAGCGCCCCAGACACTGCCAACAGCAGCATCGCCTCTGCGTCCTTTTCCACTGCCTGATTCAGCAGCTGCAGGGCTTCTAACTCGCTTTCCAGGTCGTCGGCCTGTTCCAGTGCTTCCCGCATCCTGCTGAGTCGCTCGAGCGCCTTGTCTCGCCCTGTGTTTTCTCGAAGCAGTTCCACGACTTCCCGGATTTCCTCGACGTCTACACGCACTTCGCCTGAGAAACTTACGTGGTGGCGGGGAGAAGCCAGGTCTTGACTGGTTACTCGGGTGGACTTGCTTAGTAGGGAACGTACGTTTTTGATCCGGTCTGAAGAAACGAGTTCCTGCCCACTGTCCTCCTTGCTAGTCTCCGCTATCACCAAACTGCCTTCCATCAAAGCCACTGACCGTCGATGCGACTTCTCCTCATCCGAGAAACGCTCCTGCGCAACCTCCGTCTCTCCAGCCTCTTCCCTGACAAACGCGTATTCCAGAAGTGCACTCGCAGACGGCCGCATTGCGGGTGACTTCTGAAAACAAGCAATTAGGAACTCTTCCAACTCACTACTTGCTTGTTTGGGTATCGGCGGGTGCTCGTCCTGCACCAGTTTGTACATTGCTGTGAGAGGGTTGAGGTCGCTGTAGGGCGGGTTGCCGGTGGTTAGTTCGTAGATGGTGCAGGCGAGGCTCCAGATGTCGCTTGAAGAACTGCCGTGGCCGTGTTCGATGATCTCGGGAGCCATCCAATAGGGAGATCCGGCGAAAGACATGGACTTTACTGTTTCACTGAACCTCGTCGCGACTCCAAAGTCAGCCAGTTTGACCACTCCATCCTTAGTCAGCAGCAAATTCGCGCCTTTTATGTCTCTGTGCATGATGCCTTGTGAGTGCAGGTAGACTAGTCCGTGCAGCACCTGCCGTACCTGTCGAGCCACCAATTGCTCTGATAAAGGACCGTACTTCTTTATATTGCCTGCGAGAGAGCCGCCTTCCACGTACTCGAGCACGATGATGAGATGTCGGTCGGTGGAGATAGCGTCTGCCTATCGCCAACCTATGTATTTGACGATGTTGGGATGTCTGAGTTTCCTGAGCAAATTGACTTCCTTCTGCAGTGTCTCCAACTTGTCCGCATTGACGCCCGCAAGCGGCAACTGCTTGATTGCCACAGTCTCTCCAGTGACCGCATTCAGTCCCTTGTACACCCTGCCAAACGCGCCCTCCCCAATCAACTCCTGAAAGTGCTGTCTAGGCCCTACATACTCGCACACAGTTCTCCTAGCCATTACTACTAGGTCTCGACTTCGTGTCTCTCCAGGACATGCTGCTTGACGTCCATGCGCCGGGTGGGCTCAAAGCAGTGCTCGCAGCGGTACAGGACGGAGTTGCGGTCGACCTGGGTCTGGCAGGGGAGAAGGCGGAAGAAGAAGGGGCGGGCGTTGCTTTCCACACTGACTCTCTGCGGGAAAGAGGTGGGGACTGGGTCGGAAAGGCTGGCTGTAGGGTCCACAGGCCGGCCCTGACTGCTGTCGTAGGCGTTCTTGAGGCGGAAAATGAACTCAGCCGCTTCCTTGTTGGAGTAGCCGAGTTCCCCCACCAGTGCGAATGCTTCCTTGTACACCAGCATGTACGTGTCCAGGTCATACCCCAGAGTCTCCAGCGCCTGCGTCTTGCCTTCGTCGTGGTTGAAGATGTAGCTGATATGGCCGGCTGGGCTGTGTATGTGCTGAATGCAGCGGGCACTTTGCTGTACCAGAGAGGGAAGGGACTGCCTGTGAGGCCCTTTGCGGAGGTGGCGGTGCTGCAGGCGCTGCATACGACTTCGCATGAACTGCGCTTTCCAGTGACTTTGATGACTACGGCCACTACTTGTCTCGCACTCAAGGCCTACGGCTCTGAGGACGACTCACTGCTATTTGTGCTCGAAACGATCACTCCCCAGGGAGAAACCGAACTGCTGGAACAGCGCTTTTTGACCCGATTAGATCTGCTGTACGAAGCAGTCCTAATGCTCGTAGGCAGAAAAGACCTGCAGCCAAGCGCCTTCCTGCAGCAAGAAAGACTGAAAAAGGAGCTCAAGTACGGCTCTCAGCTCTACGAATCCGTATTAGAAGGCGAGGCTTCGCTGCTTCTCAGCAACCACACTTCCATCAGCAGTGACCTGCAGCAGGCCCTCAGTGCTCTGCTTGCCTCCTACCAATTGCACCATCTAGTGCTCTGGAAACGCTCGAAACTGTATATGTGCTCCACGGCCTGGAACGACCTGAGTGCAAGGGACCAGTCTTTGTTAGGGATGCTGCAAGCGGAAAAAGGACTAATCGACAGACCCGTGTTTCTACCCAATTCCTCGATATCAGGGGAAGAAAAAGGGACGATTCCGCTACGGTTCGTATCAGCTCCGTTAAGTCCTGACTTCACTGTGGGACTGCTATGCGGGAAACAACTCCCTTTGGCTCAGCTACTCTCCTCTTTAGAGCAACTACTGACTCCTACACTGTGCAAAAGCCTGGCTGCTCTCGGCTTCAACCAGGCCAATTTAGACCTGCAGACTCCCAATGAAATCCAGGCCTGGGCGTGCTTAGAAGGCAGGGCGATTTGGAGGAGTTTCGCCAGAAACCCAGCAGCCCTGCAAGCACTGCTAAGTACACGTTGGCAGCTGGACTTCCCAGAAGGCCAGTACGGAGACAGGGCACTGAGAAGCAATGACACCTTGCTGGTAGGCGTACGCAGGGGGGCGCGAGTCTTATGGACTTTAGCCAACTCCTCTCAATCTGAAGCGGAAATCCGCACTCTGAGCGAAGCCATCCTTGACTACATCTCTCAGTACCTAGACAACACTTCCCACATCTTTGCCGACTCCCCACAGTAACCCTTTAGTATGGAAACACAGCCGTCTTAAACTGTAATGTGGCTAACAGCATAGAAAAGGACTGGGACGTAGACTTATGTATGACCGGTGCAGTAAAGACTAGTAAGAGTTGAAACATGGAGGAGTACACTGGGGGGCAAGTCCTGCGCCTACCTTCCCGCTTCCGCTGCACCAGAGACATCCGCACAGCTCTCCCCAGTCCCCGCTCTCCCCTGACTTCCAGAGTTTCTAGCACTGGGGCGAGGGAGGAGCGGCGCTTCCTTCAGACCAGCCGCATACTGCGGCGACTGCCGGTGCTCGAGGAGCGGCTGAGTGTGGAAACCGTGCATGCAAGGTCCTGTGTGGGCAGCAGGAAGGGAGTGGATAAGAAAGTCAACCAGGACCAGTGGTTCGAAGGGAGATGGGAACAAGCGAGGTTTGTGGGAGTGTGTGATGGCCACGGTAGCAATGGCCACTTAGTTTCGCAGCTCCTAGCGGACTCTACTCCCAGTCTAATCCGCAAACGACTTTCCAGCCTACTGCCTGAGGCCGTCCTGTCAGCCGTCTATCAGGACCTTTCCAGCCTGATTTCCTCTTCTGCTCTGGACACCCGCACCTCAGGCAGCACCTGCCTCACAGTCCTCATCACTCCCACGCTCCTCGTGTGTGCGAACGTAGGCGACTCCAGAGCTGTGCTGGGCCGCTGTCTGCACGGGACTTGGTCTGTTCACCAGCTTTCCTGGGACCACCGGCCCGACAGTCTGTCAGAAACACAGCGAATTGTGGCAGCGGGAGGGGAAGTTTCCGTGTCGAAGTTGCTGCATAGTGGGCCTGCGCGAGTCTACCTTAAGAATCAGCTGCTGCCAGGCTTGTCCGTTTCTCGGACATTTGGGGATGACTATGCAGCAGGCAGTGGAGTGATTTCGGAGCCGGATGTAACGACAGTGCAGTTGACTGCCAGAGACAAGTTCCTAGTCCTAGGCAGTGACGGTCTGTGGGAAGTGCTCAGTAGCATGGAGGCCGTACGCCTGGCAGGAGGACTGTACAGGACTCAGCCGGAACTGGTGTGTGGGCGACTCATCGAGGAAGCACAGAGGAGGTGGAGCAAAAAGGGCAGCTCAATGGACGATATTACGGTTCTCTTTCTTGTGTTTTCTGCTGGTTAGTTCCTAGCGCTAATGGAGTTCCTATAGAGTCTGCTATTACATCCATTTGCTCTATAAAACTGCGTATTTCTGCGTGAATTCTCAGTATTCATATACTTCTTTTCAATGATAAGTCTGACTTCCAGTCCCATTCCAGCTCCAAAGTCCACTCTTTTCCTGTATTTTCATCAGATTCGCTTGAAAATTGCCTCAAATTCGCCCTTTATTTGCCTTCCAGTCCACTTGCTGCATGAAATTTTCAGCAAACAAATAATGTCCTTTCCAGACGCAAAAACCCGCTTCTCATTGCCACGGCTGTACTCAGTGAAGTCGCTACCGACCCTAAGACTGCGACATGTCAAGGGCCAGCTGAGTGAGGGGCTGCTGCAGGACCGGAGGGAAGAGAGAGGGGGCAGGAGACTTAAGACTTGGATGACAAGCAGACCCGAGCCTTTCCTTCCCTTTTCCCTCAAATCCGCCGGCCTCTCCGCAGCCGAGTGCCCGGACAGCCAAATCCCCCGGCCCCTCCTCGCCTCCCCAGTGCACGTCAAAACAGCCATCGGCTCAGTCCAAAGTGTGCGGAAAACCCACAATCAAGACTCATTTTTCGACCAAACACAAGCAAATTGCAGAGTTATCGGAATTTGTGACGGCCACGGGACCAAGGGACACCTGGTTTCTCGCTACGTAGCGAAGCAGCTGCCAATGCACGTCTTCGAAAAGCTGGAAAACGGCGAGAATCTGGATTCTGCGGTGTTTAGTGCATTTGATCACTGTGCGGAACTGCTCAAAAGCTCGAAACACGACTTCCAGACCTCTGGATGTGCCTGTCTCGCCCTGTTTTTCACAGTTTCGCACCTTCTTTGTGCGAGTTTGGGCCACGCACGCGCAGTGACCGCCCGGCTAATAAACGGCATTTGGAGCGTTTTTCAGCTTTCCTCGGAGCACAGGCCTGACCAGGAGCCAGAGCTATCGAGGATCCTGGGGCTGGGCGGGGAAGTGGCGGTTTCGAAGAGAATGCATACAGGGCCGGCGAGGGTCTACATCAAAGGGACGGACTACCCGGGACTCTGTATTTCCAGAGCGCTGGGAGATACCAGTGTGCAGGCTATTGGCGTCCTACACGAGCCGGAAATCGCCTACTTCCAGCCCACGTCCATGGACAAGTTCCTGCTTCTCGCCACCTTCGGCCTGTGGGAGGTGATGTCGGGCCTCGAGGCAGTGCGCCTCGCAGCACTGCACTTGCACCTGAGTCCTGAAAGCGTGCCCGGAGCGCTGGTCCTGGAGGCTCAGAGGAGGTGGAAGGAGAGAGGAGCGCTGGTGGATGACATTACAGTGGTGTTGGTAATGCTGGACTAGTAGGACTTAGACACTAACGCTGAGCAGGCTCACTGGCACCCGATTCTGCCTTTTCAGTATTTCCAACTACCACTTCTATAAAGTTCCCTTTCCCTTATCTTCCATTTCCCTCTGTTTCGCCTACCTTCCATCACTGGTGTCCAGCTATCTAATATACCATTGCAAAATGTCCCTTAGTAGACAACAAAGTCTCGGCCCGTCCCAGCTACTGTCCTTCTCAGTCCGTCGTAGCTCTGAAGCACTAAGCCAGTCTGAACTGCCGCAATTGAAAAAGGAAATGCGGAGATTCAAGGTGATGCTGTGGAGTAGTACTGGAAATAGTCCGGATGCCTCACCTTCCTGCAGAAGAGACTACAAGGCAAACCCTTTAACCCAGCAAGTTTTTCCCCGGACCAGCCTCATTCCCCTCCCTAGTCTTCGTATCATCAGAACTTTGCCCTATATCACCCGTCTTCACTTCGAGTGCCAAGTCGGGCCCGGCACACACGCCTACAAGCGTCACAATAAGAACTGCAGCTTCCAAGTCTCTCGAGACGACGCCAAGCTGTTCGGCCTGTGTGACGGATACGGCAGAAGCGGAAATAAGGTGGCGCAGTTCATTTCGGAAAAGCTGCCGGAAATACTATACCAACAAGCCACGCCGAAGACTATAGAAGGAGTCAAGACGGCTTTGACCGCTGCGTATGCACAGTGCGCCAATTTGCTCAAAGCCTCCGCTCTCGACGTTACCCATTCAGGCTGCACCTGCATTTCAGTGCTCAAAATTGCCCACACTCTGCTCTGCGCCAACTTAGGCGACTCCCGCGCTGTAGTGGGTCGCAAGACCTCTGGCCTATGGAGTGTGTTCCAACTGGCCTGGGAGCAGCCCACCGTCAACTCCGCCCGAATCCAGATGTGCAGACACAAAGACGCACAAGCCAGGTCCGGCCACTCCCACATACACAAGCCAGCACCAGGGAAATCCCTCTTTGTGGCCACTGATATTGTCTCAGACCCGGACTTCGAAGTCTTGACCCTGTCCGACAACGACAAGTTCGTACTAGTGGGGACTCGGTGCTTCTGGGAAGTGATGGACAGCATCGAGGCAGTGAGGATTGCTGGTGAACTATATGAACAAAGTGCAGAAGCTGTAACAGGAGCACTGCTGCAAGAGGCGCAAAGGAGGTGGCAAGTGCGGGGCATGCTAGAAGACGATATGACCGTGGGTCTGGCAGTGATAGGCAGTAGGTAATCATTGTCCTAATACCCTGAGCAGGTCTTTAGTATTAGCTTATCTCTGTTTTAGCAGCTTTAAGACGCTTCTTGGCTTTCATTTGCTTGTTTGGGGAGAAGCACATACAGAGATATCTGGAAACTGCAATTTTACGCGGAATATCTGAGATTTGGGGACTTAGGAAGCAGGAGAATCAGTTTCTCGAAAATAAAAGCAACAATTGGATTTATATGCTAGAAAATCCGAAATTTCGGCAAAAATAAAGTGAAAAGCACAAAAAGGGGGAAAAATACAGCTTTTTCAAGACAATTGGGATGTATTTGGGGAAAATAAGGCGAATAGCAATGTTGGGAAGATGAAAATTGAAAGAAGACTGACAAATTGGACTCAGTTGACAGTAATAATGCTAAATTAGTGGTTTTTATCAGGGAAAATCAGTAGAAATTGCTTATTTCGTCTGATTTCCTGCTTTATCTCAGTCCACCATATTCCATTTGAGTTCCAAGTTAGACAGTTTCTATTCTGACTTCTAGTAAAGCAATATGAGTCTTTCACAGCTGCGCCGATCCAAGCACCAAAGCGCCGCCACACAGCGTGGAATCAGACTTCCACAGCTTCCAAGGAAGCAGCAGACGTGGCGAGTGGCGCTTTGGAAGAGCGTAGAGTGCAGTCCTGTCCACTCGCCCAGAGACAGAAGAGGCTACAAGTACCAAATCCCCACCCAGCAAGTGCCGAACTCCCACCTCCGCCTCAGTCTGCCCAGTGTCTGCGGCACCAGACTTCCTCCCAGCATCACACACGTGCACTTCGCCAGCCTGCCCGGGTCCTGGAAAGGCCGCTGCAAGCTACACAACCAGGACTACTACTTCGATATGTCCAGAGACGCGAGTAGAGTCTTTGGAGTCTGTGACGGCCACGGACTGAATGGACACTCAGTCGCACAGTTCATCGCGGAAAGACTACCCGCGATTCTCTATCGCAAAGTGGCTTTGAAAGCCACAGAAAGCACGAGTACTGCCCTGATGGATGCCTATGCAGAGTGCCAACAGCAGCTCAGTGAAGCTGCTATCGACACTACTCAGTCCGGATCGACGTGTTTGTCACTGCTGTTGGTTGACAGTGTGCTGGTGTGTGCGAGTGTGGGCGACTCTCGAGCGGTTGTAGGCCGGAAGATCGGCGGAATTTGGGGCGTTTGTCAGCTTTCTTGGGACCACAGGACTGATAACTGCCTGGAAACTGAGAGAATTGTGCAGTGCGGAGGGGAAGTGACGCAGGCCAAAAGGTCTAGGCTGAAGCACAGTCGGATATACCTGAAAGACACGTTGGTGCCTGGTCTGTCGCTGACTCGGTCCTTAGGAGACTCGATTGTAGCCTCAATTGGAGTGACAGCAGAGCCAGACCTCGGAGTGTTGACTCTGTCCGACAACGACAAGTTCGTACTAGTGGGGACCCGAGGTCTCTGGGAAGTGATGGACAGCATCGAAGCAGTGAGACTCGCTGCCGAAACATACGAGCAAAGTGCAGAAACTGTACCCGAACTCCTCGTGCAAGAAGCTCAAAGGAGGTGGAAAGCGCGGGGTCTACTGATAGACGATGTGACAGTAGGCCTAGCAGTGATAAGCAGTCAGTAAAAAGTCTATTTCCGGGCTATTTGCTCAGTTCCTTGCCGATTTGTCTGATTTTCCCAGCGTCTACTTCTCGCTCTGGCAGCGCTTGCTCCATTTCGCACAGTTCGGAGTAGAGCAGGTCGCAGGCGGTCTGCAGACTTTCGATTTTGCAGGCGTGCTTTTCGATGTTTTCGGGGGTGTCGGAGGACAGTGCGGCGGAGAGAGTCTGCGACCAGTGCTCCAGCGCTTCTGAAAGCTCGCGTAGGCTGTCCATTATTAGGAGAGAGATACAAGCCGAACTACGGAACCGGCAGCCGTCTAAGCACACGTACAGTCCCGTCCTCAGTCAACGTCCACATCTGCACTGTGTACTTCTCTCCTTGAGGCGACAGCAGCCACTGGGTGGTTTCCCTGGCCGTCTCCTGACCCTCTACCACACAGAGCAGGACTGCTAGGACGAGGGCTGCTGCTACGAGTCCGAGAAGCAGCCAAAGCCAGCCCTGGCCTGTCAGCATTTCACTGATAAAGCTGCCGCTCTCTTGTAGGTCTTGCTCCGCTTCCTCTTGCACCTTCTGGATACCAATGAGGGAGAACTCAGTGGCTTCCATATATAGCTACCTTCCCAGTCCTGCTGCGGAAGAAGGGAACTGCCCTATCAGTAGGTAGTCTGGGCCTTGCTAAACCCACTATTGGGAAACTTAGAAATGGCAACTACGAGACTCACAGAGATACTAAAGAGAGTTACAGAGGATTCCCCGACCAAATCTCGGCCCCTCGTTCGTCCACCCACGCACTGGCTTCGACCCACTCTCACCAAGCCGTCCCCCCCTATCCTTTCCTCCACCCAGCCCCTCTGCCTCCCTTTCCCCGGCCTGGAACGTCTCTCCCTCCTCCAGTCCGACTTCCGCCCAACTCTCCGTCCCCTCTCCCAAGTGCTTCCAGGCCTGCCAGCGACTATGGACGACTTCGAACTGGGGGAACTGCTTGGCCAGGGCGCCTACGCCACAGTCCGGAAAGCCGTGCATCGGCCTACTCGACAGGTCGTGGCTGTGAAGACCTATGAAAGGGGCAGGCTTAATGATGCGCAAAGGAAGAAGGGAGTGCAGAGGGAGACGCAGATACAGAGTCGGTTGGAGCACCCGAATATTGTGAGGTTGATGCAGACTGTGGAGACGGGGAAGCAGATTCACTTGGTGCTGGAGTATGTACAGGGGGTGCCGATTGGTGGCCTAATGAAGCAGCGACCTGACCGTCGTCTAGACGAGTCCGAGGCCAAGCCTCTCTTCCACCAGCTGCTCAAAGGCCTTTCCTACTGCCACAATCTCAACGTCTGTCACCGCGACATCAAGCTCGAAAACCTCCTAATCACCCTTCAAAACGTCCTCAAAATCATCGATTTCGGCTTCGCGACTTGCTATTCAAGGGAGAAAAAGGCGAAAATGTTCTGCGGAACACCCAATTACATGGCTCCGGAGATAGTAGGGAGGAGGGAGTTCACAGGTCCGCCGACGGATGTGTGGGCTGCAGGGGTAGTGCTGTATGCTATGGTCAGTGGTTCTCTTCCCTTTAAAGGCGCAACGGATCGCGAACTGTATCAGCGAGTGCAACGCGGGCAATACTGCCTGCCAGTCCACATCTCTCCCTCCTGCAAATCCCTCCTTTTGGCAGTTTTCGCCCTCGACCCAGCCAAGCGGCCGACAGCTCAGCAGCTCCTTTCCAGCGCTTGGCTGACTAGTGTCAGTCCAGAGCGGAGACTTGGAGTGGAAAGCAGGGTGAAGAGACGGGAAAGTCCTATGAGAACAGGGGAAGAAGCGGTACTGCGGGCAGTACTACCCAGAGTTATGCTTAAGTCAGCATCGCAAAAGAGACTGATATCGAGAGAAGCCTCGCCCCACCCCCGCAGCAGCACCCACAACCCCTAACCCTCTGTTTATAATAGTCCATGGAAGACCTGTCCCCCCTCGAAGGCAATGTACAAGTGGTCTGCCGCTTCCGTCCCTTCAACTCCGCCGAACTAAGGCTCAAATCGCCCTCCCTGATTTCCATCTCCCCAGACCAGCGCTCTGTCACAGTGGCAGCGCCGCACGCTCCGGCCTTCACTTGCTCTTTGGATCGGGTGTTCCCGGAGAGTACTTGTCAAGAAGTGGTGTATGAGGTCATTGGAGAGCCGCTGATTGGGGCAGTGTTTGAAGGGTTCAATGGGACGATATTGACGTATGGACAGACTGGGTCAGGGAAGACCTATACCATGACCGGCACTTTGGATGATTCTTCTCTTAAAGGCGTCATTCCCAGAATGGTTTCCTCCGTCTTCGACCGCATCGAAGCCGCCAGCGAAGCCCTCGAGTTCACCCTCAAAGTCTCCTACTGCGAAATCTACATGGAGCGCATCAAAGACCTCCTCGACCCCACGAAATCCAACCTCAAAGTGCACGAAGACCGCACCCGCGGTGTCTTCATTTCCAACCTCTCCGAGCAATACGTCACCAACGAAGACGAAGTCTACGAACTAATGCGTCTCGGCACTGCTAATCGGGAAGTAGCAGCCACTTTGATGAATGAAGGCAGTTCCAGGTCGCACTCCATATTCCTGCTGACGCTCAGTCAGTCCAATACGTTGGACTTTTCTGCGAGGAATTCGAAGCTGTATTTGGTGGATTTGGCGGGGTCGGAGAAGGTGGGGAAGACGGGGGCGGAGGGGAAAAGGCTGGATGAGGCGAAGTTGATTAATAAGTCCTTGTCGACGCTGGGGTTGGTCATTTACTCGCTGACGGACCCGAAAGCAACGCATGTGCCGTATAGGGACAGCAAGTTGACGAGGGTGCTGCAGGACTCGCTGGGGGGGAATGCCAAAACTGCGCTTATTACCACCTGCTCACCAGCTGCTTTCAATGTGGAAGAAACTCTCAGTACGCTTCGATTCGGAGTGCGGGCGAAGTCTGTGCGCAACCAGCCGAAGGTCAACAAGGAGCCCACACTAGCAGAGCTGAAGATGCTGCTAATGAAGGCTGAAACTGAGGCTGCTAGGAAGGACAAGCGAATAGAAGCCTTGGAGCGACTGCTGCAAGACAATGGAGTCGACCCTGAAAGCACTGGAGGCAGGGTGCAGACTCAGGAGGAGCCAGAGGGCGAGGACAGGGACTTGGCCCTGCACCCTGCCATCGAGCGCCTGGAAAGCCAGCTTGAAGACCTCCAAACTCGTCTCTCTGAAGAATTATCCTCATCTGCAGCCTTACGGCAGGAAATCAAGGACTCCCACGAGCGCACACTAATGGCAGAGCACGAATTTATCAAGCAGTCCTCCCTTCTAATGGACCTGAGGGTGGAAATGATGAGACTAAAGGAAGATTTGCTGGAAAAAGATGACGCAATCCAGCAGTTGACAGTCGCAAATGTCAGTTTGGATGGAGAATTCGCGAGAGTTATGGGGGAAAAGAAGGATTTGGAAGGGAAAATTGAGAATATGCAGGAAGAAGCTGAGCGCACAGCTTCTGAAAACTCCAGAAATAGCCGCGTTGGCTCATTCTTACGGGCTCATCCGCGACTTACTGAAGAATTGGAGCTGAAAGATGCACAAATAAGGGAAATTTCTGCTCGTTTGGAAGCCAGAGAGGCACTAATCGCCCAAATTCGCGACAAAACCAATGATAAAGCCATTGGACTGCTAATAAGAAACTGTGAAAAAGACAGGGGAGAAGCACTGGAGAATACTAAGGAAATGCTCAAAAAGGCTTATCAAGAAGGGACCAAACTTCGAGAAGAACTAGCGAAAAGCAAGGCAGAGGGTGATAAACTGCTGAGAGGGAAAGTGCCGGGATTCGAAGAGTTGAAGAGAACTATTTACGCTGAGGCTGTGGACAGTGCGAGAAGGGAGTGGGAGGAGGAGAAGGCGCAGATGGGACTGGACCTGCAGAACAGGGTGGAAAAGGTAATTCGCCTGGAAATCGAAATCGACGAAGCCCACGAAAGCTACCGGTCTCTGGAAGAGTCTGTGCGGGGAGGCGACTCTGCCATGGCTCACAAGGTCACAGGCCTGGAAAAGGCCCTGGACGCCCTCAACTTGAACTACCACACTCTCCTCAGCCAAGGCTCTCACCTGCGAGTCGAGAACGAAGTCCTATCCAAGCGCGTTTCCCGGAAATCAGACCGAATAAAAGTGCTGGAGTGTGAACTAGCGACCGCTCGAGACCAACTCAAGCAAGCCGCAGCCCAGCTAGAAGCCCTGAGCGCGGAGTTGCTGGAAGCCAGGACCCGAGGTCTGTCCTCCCGCAGTGCTATGAGCTTCACTTGTCCGCGACTCAAGCGGCCGCTCAAGGGAGGAGCCAAAGAGACGGCTACTGTGCTGCAAGAGACCAGGGACGCGCTAGAAACGTAGGAACAACGAGGTAACTAATATCGAAAAGGGGCTGAAAAGCGTCAAAATAGGCCTAAAAGTGTCTATATGCGGAGTTATACATGTAAAAACTGCCTTTTTGAGGTCTTATTTCGGTATTAGGACTACTTGATGCGGTGATTTCCCACCCCTCCATATTGTGTACGTGTGTCCAAGCATAAGTGTCAGTCTACACAAGTATCAGCCTGCACAAGAGACAGAGTGTCATAAGCACAAAAAGCGTGTCTTGAGTGGATAGAGGTATGAAGCAAGGG
>Ga0247837_1003353_pt1 | contig 28130 bp, 31 predicted proteins | sample LaCtaG_2_FD_187115 | JGI IMG/M metagenome (GOLD analysis project Ga0247837, IMG submission 187115) | Freshwater microbial communities from meromictic Lake La Cruz, Castile-La Mancha, Spain - LaCruzMarch2015_14.5m | ecosystem: Environmental > Aquatic > Freshwater > Lake | place: Spain: Castile-La...
TAATTACATACTTAAGTGCAAGTGCATCAGCCTCATCGCGTGAATCTGAAGCTTTAATCATTACAAATCGCAATCCAGCCTTGTACTTCTTCACGAAATCTATAGGTGCATCATTGGGATGCTGCCATCTGCTGACATCAGAACCATGTATGCGTCCACCGGGGCCGAGTGGATCAACAGTGATTGCAGCGCCATCTGCCATCTCAGGAATTGGTTTGATTACAATCTCGCGCGTTGCAGAGTAGATAACCTTGCCTGAGATATTAGCCTTCGCACGATATTTAACTTTCGCATCGAGAGCAGTCGCAACTGCTACTACGCGCCATGTTCCAACTGCAGCGGTCTTACTAATAAATCGCGTGTCTTGCCACTTACCTTTGAGATAAATCTGAACTGTGATCGGGATCGACTTCTTTGCAGGTTTAAGTTGGCCAAATAAAGTAACTACAGGTTCTGATCTCCCTGGAGTCTGATTGAGCGACATCGTTAGATTACTTCCAGCCGCATATGTAGGTGTTGCATAGAGCAAGCCTGCGATAAGGGTTAGCGAGATTCCGATGAGAATTTTCTTCATGGCCGTTGCTCAACTTCGATCTCAGCGCCACAGACTTCTTTTACTGCTGCCTTCAACAAATTGAGTTGTCGCACACGAGTTTCTGGAAATTGATGTGAACCACCAAATTTGCCGCTATCTGAATAATCAAGCATCAGTACTTTGCCATCAAAGGATGCTAGTCGCGCATCAAAGAATGCCATCCAAGTAATTCGGTCTTGCCGCTCCACCAAATCAAGAACATCATTCCAGCGTTGGCGAAGCTCTTCCAAGGTCAGAACGGTATCCATATGCCAACTCTAGCAAGTGCGATATGACTAAATGTGTCGAGGAGCACCGATCCATTTGAAGTATTCACCGGTGATGACAACGCGGAGGTTCTTACTTCGATCAGGAGTGACCTTTAGATGTTGAGCAATTCGAGCAACAATTTGTTCTACAGATTTTTCGCTGACGAATCTAACCTTGGCAATCTCTGAGTTGCTCAACCCCTGTGCAACTAGTCGCAGGGTCGCTACTTGAATATCGGTAAAGTCACTTAAAACGGTGAGAAATGCGTTTTCATGAAGCGAAGCGTGGGCTCTAACCCACTGTGCACTTGAATTTATAGAAGAAGATTCTAGTGATTGCGTAATCGCAAAGCTCAAAACTGCAAGATCAGCAACAGATCGCTTGAGAACGATTTGAACTCCATGCTGAAGTGTTTTCTCAGATACTCCGAGTAGGCGAAGATCTGGGCACGCTGTCATTAGAACTACACCTAGTTTTGGATTGGCTTTCCTAAGTTCATCAATGATTCCAACAGCATCACCACTTGCAAACATTAAATCAATAATCAGAACTTCAGGATGCAATGACCGAAATGTATTTTCTGCGATTAATTTATTGCTCGCTTCTCCAACAACATTGACTCCATGGAGACGAAGCGCCGCACTCATTGTTGCTAATTCAAATGCGTCATCGCTGGCGATCATTACACGAGGTAATGCCGTAGCGGTCATGAATCAAGGTATCGCTATTTCAATCGTTAAGCGAGAAGTGCCCTCACCTAGATGATCTTTCTCATCACATCTGAAATAGAGTCGATAATTGATTTAGCTGAGATTGGGGCATCCCTAGATGCAAGAAGCGCTGCAGAATTATGAATAAAGGCTGCGCTGGCAGCGACTTCACTCAAACGCTTTCTATCGTTGAGAATTTCAATGTAATTTGTAGCAACAAGTGCACCCACAATTCCAGCAAGCACATCGCCTGAGCCTGCAGTTGCCAACCATGGAGTTGAGACTGGAAGTTCAATCACTGAGTCACCATCGGCAACGACTGTGTGTGAGCCTTTCAGTAAGACAACGACGCCTAGTTTCTCTGATGCAGTTACCGCCCATTTTTTAGGATTACCTTCAATTGCCTCAGATGTGACTGTGATTCCACGCTCCATTAGTAACCGTGCAAGCTCACCTGCATGCGGTGTAATCAAGGTGGGTTGATCAAGTTTTCCTGCTAGATGTAAGGCACCGGCATCAAGAATCGTAGGAACGCTCTGTTTAGATAAGAGCGAAAACCATCGATGACGTAACCACGTAGTGACATCGCTGTATTTTTTGCTATCTATTCCAGAGCCAGCCAGCCATGCTGTAACAGCGCCAGGCTGCACAACGACTTCAGGATTTGTATGAAGAACAAGATGGGCAAGTCCAGAATTACTGTGAAAACGGATCATTCCGAGTCCGGTGGCGGAGGCACTCGCAGTTGTGAGAACAGCAGCACCTGGAAACATCGCTGAACCGGTAATAACTCCCAGTACTCCACGAGAATATTTGTTATCTAATTCGCTCGGAATGATGATGCATTTCTTTACATCGCGGGCTCTCCACATTTGCGTGCTCATCTACCCACTCTAACTCTGGAAGTAATGAAGTGCTAAATCAGCATCTCCATGAGCCCAGTGAGTGAAGGTAACGCCGAGAGAAGTGCTGATCGGGCTAGCGCAATGAGGGCCTGCACTCCATTTAAGAGTGGGATCAATGGGTGCAAGTCGAATGAGTTGATCATCTTCGCCACAACGTGCACGGATAGTAAGTGCATTTGATGTTCTACTAGCACGCACAGTTACTAGCTTTCCCATCCACTGCGGTACCGGAGCTAAAGACCAATCAGAATTCATCGAGGTAACAACCGCACCAACTTGTGGCCAGCCATCTGCACTCTCAACGCCAGCTTTAATCCAGTGCTGACTTTCACTGTGAACAATAATTCCAGCTTGATCGAATTGCCCTGAGTAATCTAGAAGAAAAGTTACTTCCATTGACGAGTTCGCTGGAAAATCAGTGAGCAGCGCATGTCCTGAATCATGAACAAATCCGTAGGAAGTGTTTCTCCAAAAGTCACTCTCATGAACGGTAGTAACTTTAAGTTGACTATTTTCTTGTAACGCATTTACCGGTGGATTGAGCCACACACCTTGGTCCCATGGAATCACTTTCATTGTTTGATCTTACCGATGTGAACTTTTCGTGGCACTATTGGTCTATGCGTATCGCCGTGTTCTGTTCCGCCTCTACAAAAATAGATGACAAATATGTTGATTTTGCCTTTGAGGTAGGGAAAGCGATCGCCGACCAAGGCTGGGATGTTGCCTGGGGCGGGGGAACGCTCTCCATGATGGGTTCTGTATCTCGCGGTGCTCGTAGCGTTGGCGGCAAGACCTTTGGCGTAATTCCACAAAAGCTCGTAGGAAAAGAATTTGCTGACGAGGAAGCAACTGAACTCTTCATTACCGAATCAATGCGTTCTCGTAAGGCGATGCTAGAAGATCTTTCTAATGGATTTCTAATACTGCCAGGTGGCATAGGAACCATGGAGGAGTTCATGGAGATTTGGGTGGCTAGACACCTTGGCTATCACCAGAAACCAATAGTTGTCTGTGATCCCTTTGGTTTTTATAAAGATTTGCACACATTTTTACATTCGCTAAAGAGTGAAAAGTTCATTAGCGATGCACATGACGATCTAGTCACCTGGGTAAGTGAAATTCCTGCGGCGATGCAAGCATTTAAGCTCTCGATGAAACCGCCAAACCTGATTTAAATCCTCTCCGATCCAAAAGAGGATCCTATATTTTGGGACGAAAATCCTATATTTTCCTCAGCAAGTCCATTGACACACCTTCCCCGCAGACCTACCTTTACCGCATGAGTACAAAGACGGTCATTGGCGCCCCCCTGCGCGGATTCAAATCAATTCTTGAAGGCAAATATTTTGCCTGGATCTTGCTCGCTCCAAGCCTTGTCCTAGTTATTACCTTTATTTTCTATCCACTCTATCGAGGCATCTACCTAAGCTTTACTAGAACGGTTTTGCTTGAAGGACCTGATTCAACATTTATCGGGTTAGAAAACTTTAGGCAGATGTTTAAAGATTCACTCTTTCTTCTTGCAGCAAAAAACACTCTCACCTTTATGGTCGTTGGTTTAATTACACAACTCGCTGTTGGTCTTGGTGCAGCGATGCTACTAAGCCAAGATCGTAAATATATTGGGCTTATTAGAGTGTTAGTTGTTCTGCCTTGGTTTACGCCTCCAGTTGTAACTGCTTATATGTGGAGATTTATTCTCGATCAAAATTCAGGTGTTTTGATCAAAATGTTGGATGGCATTGGAATCTCTTTTGGACCGGCTGGTCTATGGAGTAACCCAGAGCTTGCGATCTATGCCGTGCTCTTTGTAGATCTGTGGGCGTCGTATCCGTTCTTTATGCTCTTCTTACTTGCAGCAATTCAAGGAATTCCAAAGGATATGAGGGAGTCAACTGCAGTTGATGGCGCAAATAGTTGGCAACACTTTAGATATGTAGTTCTACCTTTGATTTCTCCAGTAATTGTCGTTTCATCAATTTTGGGAGTTATTCACCTGATTAACTCACCTACCTTAGTTCTGTTGATGACTAATGGTGGGCCAGGAGATGCCACCACAGTTCTACCGTTGCTGGCATTCCAGATAGCCTTCCTCAGCTATGACTTTGGTTATTCTGCGGCCATCTCAGTAGCTGTCTTGGCTGCGATCGCCGGTTTTGCAATGGTCTACATCCGCTTTGCTCGTTTCGGAAAGGAAGACTAATGACTACCATTAAGAAGAAGAAGCGTCCCGTCTCTTATCACCTAGTAAATATTGGCATTGTTTTCTTGGGGTTATTCGCAGCTCTTCCATTGGTTTGGACGTTCTATACATCGCTTCGAACAAATGTGGATATTAATAAGTTTCCAACAAAAATCGGTCTCTCTAATTTAAGTTTTGATGCCTACTTCGGAGTCTGGCGGGATACCAACTTTCCAATGCTGATGAAAAACAGCCTCATAGTCAGCACGATGACTGTGATTATCAGTTTGTCTCTAGGAACATTTGCTGGCTACGCGCTATCCAGAAGTAAGTTCCGAGGACGACAAGGTGTGCTCTTGGTTTACCTAGCAATTCGCTTGGTCCCTGGTGTTTTGCTTCTGATCCCTATGTATCTCTTTATGAATAGGTTGGGACTTCTCGATAGCTACATAGGATTAACACTTGCCTATACAACTTTCACTTTGCCGGCAACGATCTGGTTGATGAAAGGTTTCTTCGATTCTTTGCCACCAGATTTAGAGAATGCCGCTCGCATCGATGGTTGCTCGCGCATGGGTGCAATGTGGCGTATTTCGATTCCTCTCGTGCTTCCCGGCCTTGCCGCAACGGGCACGTTGACTGCCATTACCGCCTGGAACGATGTTCTCTTTGCAATGCTACTTACCTCATCAGATCGCACCAGAACCTGGCCAGTGGGCTTGCGCGAGATGATCGGGGAGTTCCAACTTCCGTGGGAGGCGCTCACTGCCACCTCAATTTTGAGCCTTTTACCTGTGGTGATCGGATTCGCCCTGGTAGGGCGCAAGATGGTCGCAGGAATTACCGCTGGAAGCCTCAAGGATTAGCCCCTTTTTCCACTTTTTCGATCCTATAGGTTTCGCAAAAAAATCCTATATTTTCTCTCAAATTTGCTTGACGTTCACCCATACGTGTAACTAACCTCACTCCAAGCCTTACAACGGGTGGGGCTACCTCGAGAAAGTTGAATTTCATGCAGGACTTTATCGGCAATCTTTCCCGCAGAACTCTCTTCAAGATAAGCGCCATTGCCGGCGCTGTAGCTTCAGTGGGATCTTCAGCAACATCAGCATTTGCCGCTCGTACCAATAAAAAGGGCACAGGCAAGATGACGTACTGGAACCACTTTACAGGTGCTCCAGAGCGTGCAGCGTTTGCTGAAACAACTGAGGCATTTAAGAAAGCTTCACCAGCAATCGAAGCTGATATTCAGACAGTTACAAATGATGACTGGATGGCTAAATACATTGCATCGACAACTGCCAAGAGCGGTCCAGATGCTGTGATGGTCGACGTCAGCCGCTTCACCGACATGCAACGCATCGGTGGATTGCGCGATATCACAACATATAACAAGCAGTGGCCAGGTGCGGCAGCTGTTGCAGGCGATACTGCTGCATTCACGGCGAACCGCAAGGTCTATGGTGTTCCATTCTTTACATTCATCGACTGGACCTATTACCGCAAAGACTTCTTTGAAGCTGCTGGAATCAAGAAAGAGCCAACAACAATGGCAGAATTCCGCGAAGCCGCTATTGCATGTACCAACCCAAGCAAGGGTCAGTACGGATTTGCGATGCGCGGAGGATCAGGTGGTGGTGGATTTATCGTCAATGCTCTCCACGCTTACAACGGTTCACTCATTTCACCTTCCTATAAGGCAACTTTGACTCTTGATGCCGCAGTTGAAGCGATGCGTTTCTGGGTCAACTTGGCTGTTAAGGATAAAGCTGTGGTCCCAACTGTTGCGACAGATGGATACGCGCAGATCTTTAGCAATTTCTACACGGGTAAGGCTGCGATGGTTATGCACCATGGCGGAAGCTTTATCGATGTCGGCAAGAACCTAAAGTATGGAACCGAAGTTATGACTCTTGCACGACCAAAGGGTCCAAAAGATCAGTTCGGCTTCCAAGCACCTCTTGCAAATGGTGTCTTCCAACATACGAAGAACCCAGATGCAGCCTTTGAATATTGCTCATTCCTCGGTAGCCCATCAGCCCAGACAATATTCCTCAAGGCAACCGGATACTTCCCAACTTCAACCGATGCAACGAAAGATAAGTTCATCTCTGACAATCGTCAGTTTGATACTGCGATCGCAAGCCTTGGAACTTTGCCTAAGACATACACATTCCCAGGTCTTACAGCTTGGCGTGATCTCACATGTCTTCCTGAGTTCCAGAAGTGCCTCACAGGTTCACAAACTCCTGAAGGTGCTGCAAAGGTTATCGTCGACAAGCTCAATACAGTTGCAAAGGCAGCAGCCGTTGCTAACCGTAAGTACTACGAGCAAAAGCGTTAATCTCTAAGTAGATTAGAAAAGAACCCCTCGCGCATCTGCGCGAGGGGTTCTTTTTGCACAAATACTTATGCTTGTGCCAAGATTGCAGCTGCTAATCCGGGAAACGATCCGTATTCCGAGACGTTCATTCTCTTCACTCTGGCAGCTTGCCCCACAGAGGCGGAAATATGATCTGATCCGCCGCCTGTACCGATAACAAGAATCTTTTTCGCAGCAACGTCTTGCCCATCGAAGTTATCCCAATCTTTAAGGAAAAATCCCGTCTGGTTTGAAACAAGATCAATCAAGAATGAGATGAGAATAGGGTTGGCAGGAATAAGACAGATTTCATCTGGATCAGCAAGATCATTAAGTGATGGCACATTACTCTTAAATAGCGGTTCATGGAGGCCCAGCCCCTCACTGATTGTAGGGATCATTCCAAAGACTTCCTGCACTTTCTGCAAGATCTCTGCAACTGAGCTCTCATGGCTAAGATCGAACTCAGTAGAAATCTGCCGATGGAAATCAGAATCGCTTGCCACGTTAATCACTGGTGTAACTAATGTTCCTGAAGGGTATTGATCATCTGCCGCGAATGAGAGGATCGCATGCGAACCTTCTAGCGCCAATGCAGATATTTCACCTCTATCTGTTGGGCTCATCTGATGCAAGCGCAGAGTAAATTTGTTCTTCTCTAAGAGGGCTACGAGTTCAACCAAGCATGCAGGTTCTTCTTGATAGACAATAGTGAGATCGCTCTCTTCGATGCGATCAATGCCTGAAAGCGCCATCGTCTTTAACTCTTGCGCAGTTCCGAGTGCCAGATTTGTTGCCATCTCCATATCTGGAAAATCAATGATTACGAGGTACTCACACGGTGTACCTAGCGCTTGAATCTGCGCGGCAATCTCCTGAGCAGGTGTGGGTTCATCACCGACTGCAATCAATAAGATCCCTGCTGTGTGTCGATGTTGAGCAAGCTTGGGCAAGAATTTTTGCGTGATTTCAGCAATTGCATTGGGATCACTTGATTCGGCTTTGTTCTCGACCAGGGTTAGATGTGCATCTTCAGAAAGGGCGCGAGTAAATCCAGATGCTCCACGCGATAGTGGCATCACATAATACTTACTTCGTATTCCGACCCCGTGTGCATGTCTGAAACCAATAAAGGCGGGCAGGGCATCATCTCTACCAAGTAATCTCTTAATTGAATTGAAGGCTCTCATCAGAAGCGATTATTGCACGATGAGTGGGGCGGGTCGGGCTCGAACCGACGACGACCGGATTATGAGTCCGGGGCTCTAACCAACTGAGCTACCGCCCCCAGCAACATCTGCTGTGGGCAGAAGTCTATCCGTTTACTTATTACGCTGGAATCCGCGACGGCCCCAGAACTCCCACAATCCCATGACAGACAAAATAAGGGCGAAGCCGAATAGAAGGTCTTCAAGCGGTGCTCCTGCAATGCGGGTCCCAATAATTGCATCAGGGTCGTACATCACGATCGCCTTTCCATCTTCGCGAAGGTGAGTGAGCCACCAATTAGTGAGAAGTTGGAAGGGCAAAATAATTGAATACGAAATCCAGAACGCTGTACGCGTTAAAAGTGAATTCTTAAATACAAAGAGATCGACCATCACGGCTACAAGGACAGCGGCAATTGCTATATCGCTATAGATCACTTCTCATCCTTTCCGAATTCTTTTTCGCGCAGATGAGGTTTTACAGTTGTCACGCCCTCAATGGTCAAGATCGCAGCCATCGGAACAATGATGAAGAAGAGAAATTCCTCGAGCGGAATATCAAAGGGGCCATAGATACCCAACATGCGATCGCGATTAAAGAACCAATGTCCCTGGGCAATCGCGTATGCATCCCAAATCAGAAAGAGAGTGCTGATTGGAAGAATGCTGATAAGTGCACGTTTCCAGCGACGTAAAACACCTGTCTTGAGAAATATCTCGAGCCAGAATGAGCCACACACTGTGAAGGCGAGCATCGCCATGTAACCGAAATTCTCCACGCCCGATCTTCTCACAGAGGCCTTTGGTATGGTTGTCGAAAGGGGGTGCGTCATGCGCGATCTTGAATATCGGTTTTTCTCTCAAGTACGTAGCTTCTCTTCAACTGCTGTGATCTCAACGATCGTTCTCTCTTTGGCACTCTCTCAATTCCTGGGAGAAAATTCTATTCACTGGCAAGTGGTGGTTGCTGTCATTGCCCTAGCTGTGGGAATTCCACATGGTGCACTCGATCATCTGGTGACCTTACCTAAATCGAAGCCAACCGTTATGGCGCTCTTCATCACCCTTTATGTTCTTGTCGCAGTTGTTGCGGTTATCGCAATCTTAGAATTTAACGTCTTCGGATTCATCTTTGTACTACTGATGAGCGCTACGCATTTTGGTATTGGAGATGCAGCGTTTATTAACGAGATGGATCGACGTGGAGGTAGAAAAGCAAAGCTCCCTCGGGTTATGTATGCAGTAGCGGCCGGTTCGATCCCAGTACTGATTCCGCTAGTCAATAGCGCAAGCACAGATGCGTTGGCGCAAGTTAATCCTGCACTTATCAATTGGCATCAGGGATTTGATCAAGAAATTCTTGGGGGAGTCAGCGGATTTGCAGTGGTTGCGATTGTGACTTTGTTTTTCCTTCGCCGAAAAAGAGAGTCTCTAGACCTTGCACTGTTGTTGGCACTGGCTTTGATTGCACCGCCGCTGATTGCATTCGCCGTCTACTTCGGATGCTGGCATGCGATGCGCCATACTGCGCGTCTTACGCTCTCTCTTGAATCGTCACAGCGCGCCTACAAAGAAGGAAATCTTAGAAAAGTATTCTTATCTGCAGTATTACCTGGCACCCCTGCTCTCGTCGGGACTTTTGTAATTGCAGGTGTTTTAGCTCTTGTAGGCAATGAATTTAATGATGATTTCTTCTGGATGGCTTTAGTTGTTGTGTGGGCGCTCACAGTTCCACATATGGCGGTTACGGCAAAACTTGATAGGTCGGCGCTAACCTAAACGCATGAAACTTCGGTTCTTTTCGGCGATAGTGCTTACAACTTCTTGTCTGCTTCCGGTCTCTGCCCAAGCTGCGCCAGTTTACGTATTTCCTGTCGCTGGTTGTGAAGTGAACTATGCGCGCGCACACCATGATTACCCAGCGACAGACATCTTGGCGAAATCTGGATGTGCATTCGTGGCTCCGATTGATGGGGTTATCGATGAAGTAAACCGTGTTGATACATGGTCGGGCAAAGTTAATGCCGGAATCACTCGCGGAGGGCTTTCAGTTTCACTCATTGGAGTAGATGGAGTTCGTTATTACGGCTCTCATCTGCGCTCTATCTACAAAACGATCCAACCAGGATTGGTAGTTAAAGCTGGTCAACGATTGGGTTCAGTTGGTGCGACAGGTAGCGCACGCGGAACATCTCCACACTTGCACTTTGGAATTTCGTGGCCGACACCAGTTGATACATGGTGGGTACGACGCGGTGCGGTATTGCCGTGGAAATATCTAGATGCATGGAAAGCGGGCAAGGACTTATCTCCCGCCAAGGCAGTTGCTGCAGCACTTAAAAAAGCCGGGGAAGTCCCACCTGAACCTAAAAAGTAATGAAGAAAGCCCCGCACAATGTGCGGGGCTTTCTCATAAAGCTAGCGGTTGCTATTAGTTAGCGTTCACTGCATCGGCCTGAGGACCCTTTGGACCCTGTACGACCTCGAATGAAACTGACTGACCCTCTTCAAGGCTCTTGTAACCGTTTCCTTGGATTGCTGAGTAGTGAACGAATACATCTTGTCCGCCACCATCAACTGCAATGAAACCGAATCCCTTTTCAGAATTGAACCACTTAACTGTACCTGTTGCCATGTTTTACTTTTCCTTCGATATGTGGGTGTGTGAGAAATCCTCAAACACGGTCTTCCTCTTGCGCCAGCGATACCGAGCAAAGCACTACTGCCATGAAACGGGTCCTGATTAAGCGTCCGACTGGTCCCTAGTCTAGCCCCATTTACGCCTCTACCAATACCTGACCTTTACCTTTTTCCACGCTCATGCCACCATATATCCACTAGCTCGAGCTTTATTGCGAGAGTAGAGGCTGCGGATCGGGGAAGGTCGCGCAATTCTACCTACATCGCGCGCCTTGCTAGGAGAAGCTCATGGAGCAGATGATTTCATCTGGTCGTTCTGTCGCGTCAAAAACTCATGTGACAGGATTTTTAACTATTCATAGCGCACCTGCTGCGCTGCGCCCGCATATCGAATGGGGTTTGCAATCGATCCTCGGAACATGGGTCGCACTTGAGTGGAAGCCGCAACCGAAGGCGACCGGAACATTTCGTACAACACTTGAATTTAGAGATCGCGCCGGAACTGCGGCCAAAGTTGCAACCGCGCTTAAGGCTTGGCATTACCTGCGCTTTGAAGTTCGCGAAGAAAGTGAAATCGGGGGAGAGTACTTTCGTTTCACACCCGATCTAGGAATTCACAGAAGTGTCATCGATGGTTTGGGAAGCATCATGATTTCAGAGCACCTCATCGTGCAAACTTTAGGAAAAGGTTTTGACGAGGAGTCACTTCGTGAGGAGTTCCAGAGATTGTTGGGAGAATCCTGGGAGCTAGCACTCGAACCTTTCCGCGGTGTCGAAATGGAAGAAGTAATGGCGCTGCGCGCGATCTAAAGGTATTAAGATGAGCGCATGAGCATAAATAATTCAGCCGAGAAGTCCCGTTCGATCACAGTCATTGCAGCGTCGTTGATTATGGCGCTGGCCGTCGGCGGAGGACTTGTAAAAGTTGGCGCAGGATTTGCTGCACGTACCGATAACGGAATTACTGTCACCGGATCTGCAAAGACAACAGCAACTGCAGATAATGTGGTTTGGACACTTAACGTTGCTCTCTCTCGTCCACTTGTTGCCGATGCTGTTAAGAAGGTTGGAGCAGATGTTGATGCCGTTTCAGCCTATTTAACAAAAGGCGGAATCGCAGCAGATGCGCTGACACTGGGTTCAGTTTCAACCTATGGCAACGAAGAATGGCAGAACGGCAATAACACCGGGCGCATTCTTTCGTACCGCGCTTCACGCGATATCACCGTGCGCACAAGTGATGTGCAACTTGTTTACAAACTTTCACAGGGAATTGGAACACTTTTGGAGAGCGGTGTGACTGTAAATAACTACGGTCCTCAGTACTACATCTCAACTCTTTCAGATCTTCGCCCTCAACTTCTTGAAGAAGCGATGAAGGATGCCAAGACTCGCGCGGTTGCCATTACAAAGGCAGTTGGCGGAAGCGTTGGATCGGTCCAGAGCGTGAAGAGCGGTGTCTTCCAAGTAACGACCCCAGATTCGACAATGGTCTCTGATGGCGGCGCTTATGACACATCAACTATTGATAAGACTGTTACATCGACAGTCTCAGTAACTTTCGCGGTATCAAAGTAATCCCAACTAACTAGAGCGGAATATTTCCGTGGTCTCCACGGCGATGAGGCGCTGAAGCTAAGGCTCTTGCTAGCGCGGTACGAGTTACAGCTGGCTCGATGATTTCATCGACTGCGCCAATCTCTACCGCGCGTGCTACTCCACCTGAAATCTTTTCATGCTCTGCCGCTAACTCAAGTTCCATATCTGCGCGCGCACTCTCTGGCAGATCTGCTAACAATCTACGGTGCAACACACGTACTGCAGCGACTGCGCCCATCACACTTACTTCAGCGGTAGGCCAAGCAAAGACTCGAGTAGCACCGAGTGATTTAGAGTTCATTGCAACGTAAGCACCACCATAGGCACGGCGAGTAATGAGCGTTACGCGCGGAACAACCGCTTCACCAAATGCGTGCAGCAACTTCGCACCACGTCTTACAGCACCTTCCCACTCTTGTCCTGAACCAGGAGCAAAACCAGTGACATCTGCAATCACAATAAGTGGAATACCGAAGGCATCACAGGTGCGCACAAATCGCGCAGCTTTCTCGCCAGCAGCGGAGTCCAAGACTCCACCTAAATGTTGTGGGTTATTTGCAACGACACCAACAGTGCGACCACCGAAGCGACCAAGAACTGTTGTCATATTGGGAGCCCAGACCGGCAAGAGTTCGAGCTTGGCACCATCGCGATCAAGAATTGCATCGATTAGCGGGTGTACTTCATAGGCCCTCTTTGTTACCACTGGGACATGAACCGAAAGATCGGAGTCGGCAAGATTTACATCGAAGTGACCTTGATCTGCAAAGAGTGAGACGAGATCTTTTACTTCTGCATATGCCTCTTCTTCACTTGATGCGATCACATGTGCAACGCCGCTGTTCTTGCTATGCGCCTCCGGCCCGCCAAGGGATGCGATATCAATATCTTCACCTGTCACGCTCTTAACAACATCAGGACCTGTCACAAAGATGCGGCCTTCTGGCGCTAAAACAACGACATCGGTAAGCGCTGGACCATATGCACCGCCACCAGCAGTTGGACCAAGCACTAATGAGAGCTGTGGGATTCGTCCACTTGCCGAGATCATTGATTGAAAAACTTCGCCGAAGGCATCAAGGGAAGCCACACCATCACTTAAACGTGCTCCACCTGAGTGCCATATTCCAATGATGGGCAACTGCGCCGCCATCGCTTCTTTATATGCGCTGACAATTACTTTGGAGCCATCAATACCGAGCGCACCGCTCTTTACCGTTGCATCGGAGGCAAAGACAATAACTTTATTTCCTGCAACGCTTCCTGTTGCGGCAACCATTCCACATTTGTTGTTTTCGGTTAAAAGTTGGCAACTGCCAGGATCGAGCAACTTCTCAATTCGAACTACAGGATCGCGTGGGTCAACCTGCGTGGTGTTCATGCTTAGAGAGTAGCAAATGCCAATACAACGTTGTGACCACCGAAACCAAAGGAGTCGTTGAGCGCAGCAATCTGACCTGCGGGGAGCGCTCGTGCCTTATCGCACACAACATCTACCGTGACTGCAGGATCAAGATTTTCAATGTTGATCGTAGGCGGCGCTAAACGCTCCTGTAGCGCTTTAACTATAAATACTGATTCGATTGCACCAGCTCCACCAAGCAGATGGCCGGTCATAGATTTTGTAGCAGAGACCGCAACATGATCGATATCGCTGCCAAGAGCTAAGCGCAGAGCGTTCGCCTCTGCAACATCTCCTGCCGGAGTCGATGTTGCATGAGCATTTAAATGGACAATATCTTTTGTTGAAAGATTGGCATTTGCTAGCGCGAACTTAATTGCACGCTGTACTCCAGCACCTTCTGGGTCTGGGGCTGCGATGTGATATCCATCTGAACTCAAGCCCTGTCCAACGAGTTCGCAGTAAATCTTTGCTCCACGTGCCTTTGCATGCTCGTACTCTTCAAGAATTAGTATTCCGCCGCCTTCACCAAGAACAAATCCATCTCGGTCGCGGTCATATGGGCGGGATGCGCGCTCAGGCGCATCATTGCGAGTTGATAACGCCTTCATCGCAGCAAAGCCAGCCATAGGTAATTGGTGAATCGCGGCTTCAACACCACCGCTGACAATAATGTCGGCGCGATTGGTGCGAATCATTTCGAGTGCATAACCGATTGCTTCTGCTCCAGATGCACAGGCACTGACCGGTGTATGAACGCCAGCCTTTGCTTGCAGCTCCAGACCAACATTTGCAGCAGGGCCATTAGGCATCAACATTGGAACGGTATGCGGACTTACTCCTCGCGAACCCTTTTCTTTCAAATTATCGTATTGATCTAGAAGGGTAATCACTCCACCGATACCGGATGCGATGACAACACCTAAGCGCTCTTTATCAACATCAGGCGTTCCAGCATCTTTCCATGCTTCACGCGATGCTACGAGAGCAAATTGCTCAGAGCGATCAAGGCGACGCATCTCAACGCGCTCCATCTGATCGGCAGGTTCTGTATGAACACGAGCGGCGAAGTGCACAGGGAGAAGCTCACGCCAATCCTCGGTCAGAAGTCGAACTCCGCTCTTGCCAGCAATAAGTGCCGCCCAAGTGGAATCAACATCTGCGCCTAGGGGAGTTGTGGCCCCAAGTCCTGTGACAACAACGCGTCGTGTCATGTTAAAAAATTACCGCTTCGCTATTACTTATTTTGCAGCGTTTACGATGAAGTTAACGGCATCGCCTACTGTGACGAGATCTGTAACAGCCTCATCAGGAATCTTTACGCCAAAGCGCTCTTCAGCAGCAACAACAACTTCAACCATGCTTAATGAATCTACATCAAGGTCATCAGTAAAGTTCTTATCGAGTTCGATTAAAGATGGTGAGACACCAGCTACTTCTTCTACGATCTCTTTAAGTCCTGCAAGTACATCGGCTTGTGAAAGCGCCATTGTTATTTCCTCTTCTATCGACATAAGTGGTGCGGATATTTCAGGTCGTTATTCTCTCGGATTCAAGCCCTTACTATCGAGTAATTGCACGTATTCTGAGAGAAAATTTATGGTTTTGGTGGGAGTTCGACCACTTGTCCCGCGTAAACGAGACCTGCGCCATATCCAATAATGAGCGCTGTCTTGCCGTGCAGCTCTGGGTGATCACTGAGCAGAATATCCATCGCAAGCGGAATTGATGCTGCAGAAGTATTTCCATTAATACGAATGTCATCTGCAATCACTGTTGTTGCCGGCAACTTCATCTCTTTAGCCATTGTTTCAATAATTCTCATATTTGCTTGATGAGGAATAAAGACATCAATGTCATCAACTGTTAGCCCCGCTTGTTCAATAGCGGCGAGTGCTGCCTTACTAATTGCATAGACAGCCCAACGGAAAACTTTCTGTCCTTCTTGAGAGATATTCGGCCAATCAATATCGCCCACACTTTTCTGGGTTGCACTTCGCATTGCAGTCCATGGTGGATCCATTGTGATGGCATCGCGATTATCGGCATCCGATCCCCACACCACGGGGCCAATACCTGGAGTATCAGATGCTCCGATCACAACAGCGCCTGCGCCATCGGCGAAGATAAAAGCGGTGGCACGATCATCGGGATCTGTGAAATCAGAAATCTTTTCTACTCCGATAACAAGCACCTTTTTGGAAGTGCCAGCAAAGACGAAGTCGTGGGCCATAGAGACGGCGTAGCTAAAACCAGCACAGGCTGCACCAATATCAAAGGCGGCAGCGGTGGGATTTCCAAGGCGAGCAATGATTGCAGTTGCAGCACTTGGTGCTTGATGCGGAAATGTAATCGTGGCGACGATGACAGTATCTATATCTGCAACTGTGATGCCGGCGCGCTTGAGTGCAGATTCAGCAGCCCAGCACGCCATATCAACAACCGATTCATTTTCATCTGCAAAGCGGCGCGATGCAATTCCTGTGCGTTGTTGAATCCATTCATCACTTGATTCAATGCGATCGACAATCTCTGAATTCATTACAAGGCGCTTTGGACGATAAGAACCCACGGAGAGAATGCGTGAGTGTGAGCCGGTCTTTGCCTTAATCGCCATGAGCTATTCCTTACTGCTTGCAAATTGGCTCGCCGCTGCGAGGTCATCAGGAGATTTAAACGCATAGGTTTCAATACTTGGTACGGCGCGCTTAAGGAGTCCCACGAGAGTTCCGGCTGGCACAACTTCGAGCGCTTTTGTGACACCTGATGATTGCATCGTTGCCATGCAGAGATCCCAACGAACTGGGTTAGCCACCTGCGAAACGATTCGATCAAGAATTTCTCTTCCTGAATTCAATACTTGACCATCACGGTTAGAGAGAACTCCAACAGAAGGATCTGATGCTGAAATCGTGGCCGCAAAATCGCCAAAGGCAGCTACTGCAGGGCTCATAAAGTGAGTGTGAAATGCGCCCGCAACTTGAAGTGCTCGTACTCGCGCACCCTCTGGTGCAAGGGCAGTAAGAGCATCGAGGTCACCCGCTGCAACAATCTGCCCACCACCATTGTCGTTTGCTGCAACAAGACCTGCTTCAGCAATGGCAGCAAGCACAACATCGCGATCTCCACCAAGGACTGCTGACATTCCAGATGGAGATGCTGCTGCAGCCTTTGCCATCTCAAGACCACGCACGCGCACAAGTCGTAGCGCATCAACTTCGGTAATTACTCCAGCGAGTGCTGCGGCAGTGATCTCACCAACGGAATGTCCTGCAACAAATGAAAATTTGCCTTCGAGGTGGAGTACATGAGCACTAAGCAGCCCTGCTGCAACTATCAGTGGTTGTGCATTAGCAGTATCGCGAATTTCATCTGCATCCGCTGTTGTGCCGAGGTGAAACAAATCTAGATCAATCGCTTGCGACCATTGGCGTAGGAGTTCTGCTTGAGAAGGATCTGCAATCCATGGAAGAAACATTCCTGGATTCTGCGAGCCTTGCCCCGGAGCGATAAGTGCGAGCATGTTCATATCCTATTTGATTGAAAGAATTACTACCTAGTACTGCGCGTTACTAGCCATACCTGAGCAGAGTGAGCTTGTACTTCAACTGTAGATGATGGAAGCGCAAGTGTTGGTTCATGTTCTGACGTCACATGAGATGCATCAAATGTGCATCGAAAAGTATCGCCCCATGTGTCATCAGGCAAAGTAAATAATGTTGGTTGCGTTGAAGAGTTAAGGAGAAGAAGCAAACCACGATCAGCGCCTGCATCGATAAACACTGTCAGAGAACGCCTATCGCCGTCGGCCCAGCGTGCAGCGGTCATCTCGAAACCGCTTGAACTGAACCAGGCAATATCTTTTCGATGAGTACCAAGATCAAGTGCGCCAGTGAAAAAATCAGATGAGACATTAACTAGATATTTACTTCTGATACCTGCCAACATGGCTACCGCATCATAGATATCTCTCTGGCCAGAATCCAGATCCCAATCCATCGCCCAGCCTCCACCAAAAGTTTCATTTGAATCTGCAATTCCTGGGTGCATATCTCGTGGCATTGAGTAGGCATTGTTGGATCCGTTCTGTGAGCGACTTACTTCATCACCCATAGTGATCATGGGTACGCCTGAAGATAACAATAACGTTGCAAGAATTGACTTCTTCAAACTCTGTCGTTTTGCAAGAACGTGAGGATCATCTGTAACGCCTTCAACCCCAGAATTCCAGGATCGATTTTCACTTGAACCATCATGATTGTCTTCTTGGTTAGCAAAGTTGTTTTTTCCTGAGTAGCTAACTAAATCGTTGAGAGTGAATCCATCATGTGCTGTAACAAAATTGATTGAAGAGGTCGGACCGCGGTAGTTGAAAATGTCACTCGAGCCGCTGATTCGTGAAGCAAGATCTGCCACGCCCTCGCCATACCCACGTGCAATATCTGCTAACCAGAATTGCCTCAATGCATCTCGATAAGCATCATTCCACTCGCGGAAAGGATGCGGAAAATCTCCAAGTGAGTAACGTGAGATATCCCATGGCTCTGCAATCATTTTAAAATTTCGTAAGACTGAATCAGATTGAATGGCGGACATGAGAGATGAATTAAAGGCTGATGTACTTGTAAAGAGTGCCGAAGCCAGATCGAATCTAAATCCATCTACTCCAACAACTTCTACCCACCAACGTAACGAATCAACTATCAATCTCACGTCATGCGGTTGGCTAGCGGCAAAAGTGTTTCCGCAGCCAGTTACATCCATATAGTTTCCAGCACCGTCATTTCGATAATACGAGCGATTATCTATTCCCTTAAAGGAGAACATCGGCCCGCCAACGCCACCTTCTGCAGTGTGGTTGTAGACGACATCAAGAATAATCTCTATTCCAGAGAGATGAAGTTGCTCAATTGACCACTGCAACTCTGAAGTAGAATCGTCGGTTGCTGCATATTCGCTGTGTGGTGCGCTAAATGCAATCGGGTTGTAGCCCCAATGATTTTTTCTACCTCGTTGCCAAATGATGGGTTCCGTAACATACGAATGTAATGGGAGTAATTCAAGTGTGGTCACACCTATAGATTTGAGGTGCGAAATCGTGCTGGGGTGGCCTAAAGCTTTATAAGTGCCCCGTTCATTTTCGGGGATCTCAAAATTCTTCGCGGTCAATCCTTGTACATGTGCTTCATAGATAATGGTTCTATTCCATGGAAGGTGTGGTCGAACAATGTTTTGAGCTTTGTAATCGGTGACGACAGATAGGGGAACAAACGGCGCACTATCACGATTGTCGATCACGGTGTTATCACCGCTTCCTATTTCATCGGTTGCTGCATGAGCGTAAATTTCTGGAACATACTGCAAGGTCCCATCAAGTTTGTGTGCGTATGGATCGATCAGTAATTTTGCAGGGTTGAATCGCAAATCTTGTTCTGGTTGCCATGGTCCGTAGATTCGATAGCCATAACGTTGTCCTGGTCGCACCCCGGCTAAATAACCGTGCCAGATGGGACCATCGCGATGAGCAAGCGCATAGCGAGTTTCGACTAACTTTCCATTAACCTCGTCAAAGAGACAGAGCTCGACCGCATCGGCAGCGTTACTCCAGATTACAAAGTTGGTTCCACCATCTGTGACGGTGGCGCCCAATGTGCGCGGATCTGCAGGAAGCATGAGGGGTATCTTGCCGTATTTCGGATTGTGAATATTGCTACTGATGAGTAACCTAGCCCACATGAAGATTGCAGTCTGCATTAAGCAGGTCCCGGATTCATGGGCCGAGAAGAAGATGGTCAATTCACGCCTTGATCGCGAAGGCGTTGACGCTGTCCTTAATGATTTAGATGAATATGCCGTCGAAGAAGCCCTGCGCATTGCAGAAGCTCATGGCGGTAATGAAGAAGGTGGCCCACATACAGTCACTGTGATCTCAATGGGACCAGAGCGCGCAACTGAAGCCGTTCGCAAAGCACTTTCAATGGGTGCAAATGATGCAATTCTTATTACAGATGCGGCGCTCGCAGGATCTGATGCGCTGGCAACATCGGCAGTCCTTGCAAAGACGATTGCAGATGGTGGCTTTGACCTAGTCATTTGTGGAACCGAATCAACTGATGCACGCATGAGCGTTATCCCAGCGATGATCTCGGCGCGATTGGGATGGGCACAGCTGACATTTGCTAGCAAGGTTGAAGTTAATCCAGGTGCATCTACCGTTGCAATTACTCGTGTGACAGAGGCCGGCGTTGATGAGATCTCTGCATCACTTCCTGCAGTCATCAGCGTTGTTGAAAAAATTAACGAGCCACGTTATCCATCATTTAAGGGAATCATGGCTGCCAAGAAGAAGACAATCGAATCTCGCGACCTTGCAACAGTTGGCGTCAGTGTTACAAGCGCATGGTCTGAAGTCAAAGATTCTGCGCCTCGTCCACCACGAAGTGCTGGCGTCATTGTTACCGATAGTGGCGATGGCGGAAACGCGCTCGCAACATTCCTAGCAGAGAAGAAGTTGATATGAGCACAGTAATTATTCTCGCCGACTTCCAAGGCGATGTCGCAACAAAGACCACTGCAGAACTTGCAACAGTGGGCGCTCGTATGGGCTCTGTCTGCGCCGTTGTATTAGCACCTGCCGGAAAAGGTGCAGCAATGGCTGCAACCCTGACACAAGGCCCAATTACTTCAATTGCAATTGTTGAATCAGATGAGATTGCAAAGCATGGCGTTGCTGCTGCCGCCGATGCGTTGGCACAAGTTGCCAAGGCGAAAGGCGCTGATGTAGTACTTGTTGCATCCCATGCCTTCGGCAAAGAAGTGGCAGCTCGTGTTTCTATCGCACTTGAATCAGGAATCATCACCGATGCAGTCGATGTTGCCGCCGATAAAGTAGCTACCCAACTTGTCTTTGGTGGATCAACGACAGTACATTCAACTGTTGTTCATGGAACCGCCGTCATCACGCTCCGCCCAAATTCAGTTGAGGCAGATCTCAGTGCTTCGAGTGCGCCAAGTGAAAGTGTTGCAGTAACTATTTCGGATGCTGCAAAGAAATCTGCGATCTCTTCAACTCAACCTCCAGTTAAGGGCGGTCGCCCAGAACTTACCGAAGCTTCAGTTGTTGTCTCTGGTGGTCGCGGAACTAATGGAGATTTCGCTGCAGTTGAATCTTTTGCTGACACGCTCGGAGCTGCAGTTGGCGCATCTCGTGCAGCAACTGATGCCGGTTGGTATCCACATTCACATCAAGTCGGTCAGACAGGAAAAACTGTTAGCCCGCAGCTCTATGTCGCTTGTGGAATCTCTGGTGCAATCCAACACCGTGCAGGCATGCAGACATCTAAGACAATCGTTGTGGTCAATAAAGATCCAGAAGCACCGCTCTTTGAAATCTGCGACTTTGGCGTAGTGGGCGATCTCTTCGCTGTATTGCCACAAGCAACATCGGCAGTTTCAGCACAAAAGTCATAGTTCTCGCTCTGGCCTAGACTTAGGCCATGAGTATCTACCTCGATCACGCGGCGACAACGCCGATGATTGAGCCTGCCATCGATGCGATGCAACGATCTCTTCGCAAAATTGGTAACCCCTCAAGCCTCCATACTGACGGTCGCTCAACTCGTAAAGATGTGGAAGAGGCGCGCGAAGTAATTGCAGTAGCACTCGGCTGCCAACCAAGTGAAGTGGTTTTCACGGGATCTGGAACCGAGGCAAATAACGCGGCGATCAAAGGTTTGTTCTGGGCAGCACCAGAGAAAAACCTCATCGTTGTAAGTGCGATCGAACACCACGCAGTACTTGATCCTGCACATTGGTTGGTTGAACATGAAGGTGCAGAACTAATTCAAATACCTGTTACCGCCGACGGCGTTATTGATTGTGATTTCCTTGCCCACCTTGTCACAACCCGAGGTGCTGAGATTGCGCTGATCTCTGTCATGGCTGCAAACAATGAGACAGGTGTGATTCAACCGATTGATCGAGTGGTTGAAATTGCTGGCGATATTCCGGTTCATTCGGATGCGGTGCAGAGCTTTATGAAGGTGCCTCTGAATTATTCGAAAACAGGTCTCTTTGCAATGACTGTCAGCGCACACAAGATCGGTGGCCCACTTGGAATCGGCGCACTCATTCTGCGTCGCGCCTTTGAGATGCCGGCACTCCTTCATGGCGGGGGACAAGAGCGAGAGATTAGAAGTGGCACCCTCAACGCTCCATCAATCGTTGCATTTGCAACGGCGGTAAAAGAAAGTATCTACAACGCTGTCACAGTTTCAAGCCTGCGAGAGAAATTTGAAGTTGGAATTAGCCAAGTTGCACCGGATGCGAAGATTAATGGCACAGGTGCGCAGCGACTTCCAGGAATTTCCAACATCACATTTCCTGGCACTCAAGCAGATTTCTTACTTTTACTTATGGATGGCAAGGAAGTTTCTTGCTCGACAGGGGCGGCATGCACAGCAGGCGTACATCGCCCTAGCCATGTTTTGATGGCGATGGGTCACGATGAGATTGGTGCGACATCTTCTCTGCGGTTTTCACTTGGTGCTACAACAACTGTCGGCGATATTGAATACGCTCTGAGCGTGATTCCAGAGGTTGTTGCGATGGCAAAGGCGGCGAATTCTCTATGAAGCTCATCGCCGCGATGTCAGGTGGAGTTGATTCAGCAGTTGCCGCTGCTCGCGCCGTAGAAGAAGGACATGACGTAATCGGTGTGCACCTTGCACTATCTAGTAATCCGCAGAAATACCGATCTGGTGCACGAGGGTGCTGCACGATTGAAGATTCACATGATGCTCGTCGAGCAGCAGATGTCATCGGCATCCCGTTCTATATCTGGGATATGGCAGATGAATTTCATGCCGGCGTAGTCGAAAACTTTATGAGTGAGTACAAGGCAGGACGCACTCCCAATCCATGCCTTCGTTGTAACGAGAAGATCAAATTCGCAGCAGTTCTTGATCGCGCAAAAGCGATGGGATTCGATGGAGTTATTACTGGCCACTACGCGCGCACTAGAGATACCGATGCGGGAAAGACTCTGCATCGCGCAGTAGATCCACTAAAAGATCAATCCTATGTTTTAGCAGTTCTTAATCGCGATCAGATTAGTGGGGCACTCTTTCCACTTGGCGATACTGAAAAAGTTGATATTCGGCTAGAGGCAGAACGTCGTGGTTTGGCAGTTGCCCAAAAACCAGATAGCCATGACATCTGCTTTGTTCCATCAGGAGATAACGCTGGCTGGTTGCGCGAACGTTTAGGTAGCGAGAGCGGTCCGATCGTTGATCAAGATGGAACACAGATCGGTGAACATAAAGGTGCCTACACCTACACAATCGGTCAGCGAAAAGGTTTAGGAATTACAGTTCCAACAGCTGATGGATCGCCGCGATTTGTTTTAAAGATTGAACCCGTCACAAACACTGTTGTAGTTGGCGCACGTGAAGAGTTAGCGGTTTCGTCTATGAAGGGTGAACGCGCAATTTTTTGCGGTCCAGAAATCGCAGCGGGGGATCATCGCGGCTTTGTTCAGGTGCGCGCACATGGTCAAGCGTTGCCATGTACGTATCGCTTTGATGGAACCAATCTCGTTGCAGATTTAGATTCACCTTTACTGGGACTTGCCACAGGACAGGCGATGGTGATCTACGATGGCGATCGTGTCGTGGGATCGGCAACAATTTGTGAGACTGCTTAATGAGTAATACAGCCCGCCATCGCATTGAAGAGCTCACAACAGAGATTCGCGATCACCAATTTAAATATTATGTTTTAGATGCACCAACGATTACCGATGCGCAATTTGATTTACTTCTCAAAGAGCTCTCGGCGCTAGAGGCAGAGCACCCAGAGCTGCTCGCTCCAGATTCACCAAGCCTTGGTATCGGTGGGGGATTTGCCACAACTTTTACTCAGCACGATCACATCGAGAAGATGATGAGCCTGGATAACGTCTTTGATCTCGATGAACTCGGCAGTTGGTTTGATCGCGTTGAGAAGGAAGTTTCAAACCCACCACTTCTCTGCGAACTCAAGGTCGATGGCCTTGCTATCAATTTGCTCTATGAAAAGGGCGAACTGGTAAGAGCTCTCACTCGCGGTAATGGTGTAACAGGTGAAGATGTCACACTCAATGTGAAGACTATTAAGAATCTGCCTCACACGCTAAGTGGCAAAAATATTCCAGATCAGATCGAAGTACGTGGTGAAGTTTTCTTTCCGATTGCCGCATTTAACGAACTCAACGAATCACTTGAAGAGGCCGGCAAACAACTTTTCGCTAATCCACGCAACGCTGCCGCTGGATCACTGCGCCAGAAAGATCCACGTGTGACCGCTTCACGTCCATTAAGCGTTGTGGTGCACGGTGTTGGTGCCCATAACGGCGCCGACTTTGCCAGCCAATCCCAGGCTTACGAATTTCTAAAGGGCCTCGGACTTCCAACCAGTAATCGATTTCGCGTAGTTACAACGCGGGAAGATGTTGAAAAGTTCATTAACCATTACAACGAACACCGCCATGATGTCGAGCATGAGATTGATGGCATCGTAATCAAGGTCGATGAGATCGCCTCACAGCAAGCACTTGGATTTACTTCTCGCGCTCCGAAGTGGGCTATTGCATTTAAATATCCACCGGAGGAAGTCACTACAAAGCTTCTTGATATCAAGATAAGCGTTGGTCGTACAGGTCGCGTTACTCCCTTTGCCTTTATGGAACCTGTGAAAGTTGCTGGATCGACAGTGACAAATGCAACGCTGCATAACCAAGAAGAGATTGAACGCAAGGGCGTCTTAATTGGCGACACTGTCATTATTCGCAAAGCCGGAGATGTAATCCCCGAAGTCTTAGGACCAGTCGTTGCAAAACGAGATGGTTCAGAGCGCGCCTTTGTAATGCCTACTAACTGCCCTGAATGTGCCAGTGAACTTCGCGCACTCAGCGATGGTGATGTCGATATTCGCTGTCCAAATGCGCACACCTGTCCTGCTCAGTTACGTGAACGTATCTACTACATAGGTTCTCGCGCAGCTCTTGATATCGATGTTCTGGGATACGAAGCAGCGGTCGCCTTACTTGCAGATGGCGTCATTGAAGATGAATCTGATCTCTTCTCGCTCAACCATGAGAAATTGATGACATCTGCTTTCTTCACCAAGAAAGATGGTGAGGCAGGCAAAAACGTTGAGAAGTTATTGGCCGCACTTGATGAGGCAAAGTCACGTCCGCTATGGCGCGTAATCGTTGCACTATCGATTCGCCATGTTGGCCCCACTGCAGCGCAAGCGCTGGCCACAACATTTGGATCAATGGAGAAGATTGCTTCGGCATCCGCACAAGATCTAGCCGATATTGATGGCGTGGGCGAAACAATCGCTGAATCAATCGTGGAGTGGTTCACCATTGATTGGCATAAAGAAATTGTGAAAAAGTGGGCTAAGGCTGGGGTTGCAATGGAGAACGTTGCAGGAGTAGTTAAACCTCAGACTCTTGCCGGTCTGAGCTTTGTAGTAACTGGTGGATTAAACAATTACACAAGAGATTCGATTGCAGAAACAATTACCGCCCATGGCGGAAAGCCAGCGAGTTCAGTCTCAAAGAAGACTGACTATGTATTGGTGGGATCTGATCCCGGCTCAAAGTTAGCAAAAGCACAGGAACTAGGCGTTGCCATCATTGATGAAGCGGCATTCGAAGCCTTACTCCAGGGCGACAAGTAGTAGGATCAGTCCATGATTACAGTTGCTAGTGAAGTTGTTCGCGAACTCCCAGTACCGCCGCTTACCTTCGGCCTTTTCGCATTCGGTACATTTGTACTTCTTCTCTATTTCGTACTTCGCCTAGATAAGTAAATCTCTTGGCACGTCTTGGTCTCTATGGCGGGACATTTGATCCCATTCACATAGGCCACATGCATGTAATTACTCAACTTCTCCGTCGCGATGTTGTTGATCAGATTCTCTTATTTCCAGCAGGACAACCACGATTGCGCGAACACGATCCGGTCGCAACGGGTGCCCAGCGCAGAGTGATGTGTGAATTAGCGGTTACTGATTTGCCGACAGATATCTCTTCACGTGTTGAAGTAAATCCAATCGAGATCCTGCGGGACGGACCTAGTTACACGATCGATACCGTTGAGGCGCTTGCGCAGAGTTACCCTGATGATTCACTTCACCTGATTATTGGAAGCGATGCATATACAAAGTTAGATCAATGGCACCGCATCGATGATCTGAAGAAACTAGTCACCTTCATCATTATTGAACGGCCAGGGTCAGAAAGTGATCTTGGGATAGTTATTGGAGCGCTCAACGTTGCCTCAACTGGCATTCGTGAAGGATCTTCGAGAGAGTACTCACCTTCAGTCGCCCAATTTGTTAAGGAGCACCACTTATATGGCAGCTAGCCAGAGCGCAGTAAAGATCACTCAGATTGCAGCACGCGCAGCCGCCGATAAGTTGGCCACAGAGATGGTCGCACTCGATCTCTCTGATCAGATGGTCTTGAGCGAAATCTTTCTCATCGTTACCGGATCCAATGTTCGCCAAGTAGATTCGATTGCAGATGAGATCGAAGAGAAACTTCGCCTCGTGGGAGAAAAGCCAGCACGTCGTGAAGGTAGCGAAGAGTGGGTTTTGCTTGATTACTCGGATTTAGTTGTCCATATCCAAAGCAGCGAATTGCGTAAGTACTACATGCTTGATCGCTTGTGGAATGACTGCCCAAAGATTGAACTCGATATCGTTAAAGAGATGGTTGCAGATGGCAGGTAACAGAATACTTTTGTGGCGCCATGGACAGACTGATTGGAACGTTGCCAATCGCTTTCAAGGTCACTCTGATATTCCGTTAAATAGCCTTGGTCAATACCAGGCCCGTCATGCTGCAGAAATCTTGGCTGGGATGGAGCCGACTGCAATTATTTCAAGTGATCTGATGCGTGCACACAAGACCGCGTTGAGTTTGGCTGAAATCGTTAACCTAGAAGTTTCCATTGATGTGCGTCTTCGCGAAACCAATGGTGGTAATTGGGAAGGCAAGACTGGTTCACAGAACCGAGAAGAAGATTTTGAAAACTTTGTTAAGTGGATTGATGGTCAAGATAACCCTGCCGGAGTAATCGGTGAGCGCCGCAGTGAAGTCGCATCTCGCGCACGTGCTGCAATTACAGATGCACTCGCTGGCAAAAGTGATCAACTATTAGTTGTTGCAACACATGGTGGAACTGCTCGCTGTGTCATTGGTGATTATTTGGAACTGCCCTTATCTCACTGGGCAAAAGTCGGCGGCTTATCAAATGCTTCATGGTCATTGCTAGCGCAGAGTCTGGCCAAGGGTTGGTATCTCGAAGAACATAACGCTGGCAGCATTCCAGAAGAACTTCTAGGCGTTGAATCTGGATCAAGCGAGAATTAATTTCTCTACACTCCATCCACTGCGATAGAGTGTGCAACTTCAAGGGGCTATGGCGCAGCTGGTAGCGCACCTGCATGGCATGCAGGGGGTCAGGGGTTCAAATCCCCTTAGCTCCACAAAGCACGTTAGATAATCAAGGTAAGATTGAGAGATGACCACAGAACCTCGCGAACATGCTGCTTATGACTTCGCGTATGTTCAAGAGAAGTGGCTTCCAATATGGGACAAGTTAGAACCATTTAAATCTGGTCGCTCTGACGATGCACGTCCAAAGAAGTATGTCTTGGACATGTTCCCGTATCCATCTGGTGATCTTCATATGGGCCACGCTGAGGCGTACGCACTCGGAGATGTAATCGCTCGTTACTGGATTCAGCGCGGCTTTAACGTGATGCACCCAATTGGTTGGGACGCGTTCGGCCTACCTGCAGAGAACGCGGCAATTAAGCGCAACGAAGATCCACGCATTTGGACCTACGAAAACATTGCAACACAGAAGGCTTCGATGCGTCGTTATGCATGTTCCTTCGATTGGGATCGCGTCTTTAACACGTGCGATCCTGAGTATTACAAGTGGAACCAATGGCTCTTCATCGAATTACATAAGCGCGGCTTGGCGTACCGAAAAGATTCCGCTGTTAACTGGTGTCCGGGATGCCAAACAGTTCTAGCTAATGAGCAAGTTGTTGCCGGGCTCTGCGAGCGTTGCGATACAGCTGTTACCAAGAAGAAACTCAACCAGTGGTATTTCAAGATTACTGATTATGCAGATCGCTTACTCGATGACATGGCGCAACTTGAAGGTCAGTGGCCAGATAAAGTCTTAACGATGCAGCGCAACTGGATCGG
>Ga0247837_1003364_pt1 | contig 28073 bp, 25 predicted proteins | sample LaCtaG_2_FD_187115 | JGI IMG/M metagenome (GOLD analysis project Ga0247837, IMG submission 187115) | Freshwater microbial communities from meromictic Lake La Cruz, Castile-La Mancha, Spain - LaCruzMarch2015_14.5m | ecosystem: Environmental > Aquatic > Freshwater > Lake | place: Spain: Castile-La...
GGCTGCAGGTCCTGCTTGTCGAGGACCCTGGCCCGCACGGCCGCCGAGCACCCGGCCCACTCCGCGCAGAGGCACGCGGCCGGGCTGTTGTACAGGGTGGAGATCGCGGCGCACCCGTCCTCCCGCGGGTGGAAGGTGGCCAGGATGGCGTCCCACGAGGCCTGCGGCACCTCCTCCGAGGCGAACAGCGCGCCGAGCGCCACCCGGTCGTCGTCCGGGACCGTGGTGGTGGCCAGCCCGAGGGTGTTGACCCGGACGGCGGCGGCCGCGAGCGCGGTCTGCAGCGCGCGGGAGAAGTTGGCGTTGAACGTGAGCGACGGCGAGAACCCGGAGCTCCGCACGCACGCCCCGGCCTCGCACACGGCCGCGCCGTTGGCGTCGGTGTAGGCGGCGGTCAGGTCGAAGGGGCCGTCCTGGTAGGCCTGGCCGATGCGACCGAGCTGGTACGCGTCCGACCGCGCGCTGAACTCGGCGACGAAGTCCTTGCCGTGGCTGCACATGAGCACCGCCTTGGACTGGATCAGGGCGATGGCGCGGTCGTGCCACGCGTCCCGCTGGGCGGTGAAGTCCGCGAGGGCCGCGTCCAGGAACGACTGGGGGACGATGCCGGGGAGCTTCACCAGCAGGTCCAGCAGGGTGGTGCTCTGCAGCAGGGTGGAGGCGGTTCGCGGCAGGCCGAACAGGCCGGCCAGCCTGCCGTCGTACGGCGGGAACCACGTCGTGGGCTGGGCGCCGCTGGCGTCGCTGCGCCACGAGCACTGCTCCTCGCTGACGGTGGTCGCGCCCATGGGGAACCCCGCGAGCCACGCGCACTTGTACCACCACGCGAACGGGGTCTCGTAGGCGCCGTAGAGCGTCAGGTAGTACAGCTGCCGCGGGGCGCCCACGCCGTCGCCGTACACGGGCACGTTGAGACGCTGCATCGCCTCGAACAGCGTCACGAACAGCGCGCTCCGGGTCACGTACTCCTGGAGGGTGGCGGGCGCGCCGCCGATGTAGTCGCTCAGGACGATGTCGGGGAGGCTCCGCAGCATCGCCAGCCGCGCGGTGACGTCGGACTTGGTGTACTGCTCGCTGGTCATGGCGGCAAGGCCCGCGAAGGCCGGGCGCCTCTTCCACGGGGAGGCCGTCGACGGGAACGACGCGTCGAGGTACAGGGCGGCGAGGGGCGCCACCGCGAAGTCGATCCTGCACAATCCCGAGGCGGTCAGGTACCCGAACACCCCGCAGCTCATGAGGTCGTTCATCAGGTACCCGCGCACCGTGCCGGAGTCCATCACCTGCCGCTGCGGCACGACGACGCCGTTGGCGCGGAACTCCTTCTGGAACCCGCACACCTTGAGGTTCCTGCAGGCCATGATGGCCGGGGTCGCGCCGCCCAGGCCCAGGGCGGTGTAGGTGAGCGGAATGCCGGTGAAGCCGTGGGTCGGGCCCGCGGCGTTGTCGAGGTGATGCATCAGCGGCAGCCCCCGCGTGCCCACGCGGTAGGTGCGGGTGCGGTTCCCCCTGGCGTAGCCGCCGGCGGGCTTGGCCACCACGTTACCCGTGGCGGACCGGAGCTGCAGGTAGTTGTCGCCGGGCGTGCAGCTGGCGAAGCCGTCCACGTGCTGGTAGTCCCTGTCGCAGGGGTGCGGCTGCACCTTCAGCACGTCGTCGGTGAAGGCGTCGGACTGGGAGGTGCGGGTCGGCGAGGTCCAGTTCCACGACTGCATGCCGCTGAAGGCGCCGCAGGTGTCGCTGCTGGTGCAGAGGTTCCGCTGCGCCATGCGGGTGTTTTCGTACCACGACCGGAACGAGCACAGGCCCGAGGCGTTGAGGATGTCCGGGATGGTCTCGGCCGTGGACGTGCCCCAGGTGTCGAGCGGGTCGCCCGACGTGCACCTCTGCGAGTGGGTGCGGAAGCTGACGGGGGTCTTGATGGCGTTCCTCACCTGCAGAATGCCCTCCACGCACAGCCCGTCCCCGGCGCACAGCCTGTCGGCGGGGCACTGGGAGTGCATGGCGCACTCGAACCCCCCCGTCTGCATCTGGCCGCACACGCCCATGGTGGTGGACCGGGCCTTGAGGCACACCAACCCCGCGGCGCACTCGCCGTCGACCACGCACGTCCGCAGCGGGTACGGGCCGCACGCGGGCCCCCACTCCGCGGCGCGAAACGGCTCCAGCAGCACGCCGTCGTGGAGGGTCCCCACGGACCACTGCCGCGGCGGGTTCAGCGCCTCGGTCCAGCTCCACGGCGTGGCGAAGGGGTCGGCCGCGCAGTGCTCGCCGCCATCCGCCCACGGCAGGGGCTGCGGCGGCGGCGGCACCATCGGGTCGGCCTTGGCGTTGGCGTTCTCCCGGGTGCACGCGCGCATGGTGTTGAGGGTGTGCATGGGCATGCCGTAGTTGGTGCTCCTGCACGGCCCGAAGGCCCCGTAGGCGTTGCGCTGGAGGAGGGGGTCCGCCACCTCGGGCGAGAGCACCATCTGCTCGAGAACGGAGTCCCACCGCCACGACGCGTTGAAGGTCTTCCAGTGCGCCGGCTCGCCCGCCACCGAGCAGCCCGGGGTCACGTGGTACCCCACCGGGTGGCGCCACTCGTCGGGCCACCAGTCGAGGAGCAGGTCCCCGTCCAGCAGGGAGGTCTGCACGGCCCAGTGGCGAATGTCGCCGACGACGGTGTTGACGCCCTGGAGGTGGCCGGCCTTGCTGAGCAGGTCCATGAACGACCCGCCGCCCAGAGAGGGGGGGCCGCCCTCGCCCGGCACGGTGTCCGGGCCCACCAGCGTGTCCACGCCCTGGAGCTGGCACTCGGTCGTCAGCACGCCCGGGATGTCCAGGTTCTGCCCCTCGCAGGCGACGCAGAGGCACGGGTCGTAGATTCCCGACTGGTCGGAGTTCCACAGCACCAGCAGGCACCCGGGGGTGACGGCGTAGGACCCGCGCAGCTCGTCGGGGACCGAGATCGTGAACGGGCACTGCGCGGTGCCTTGCGGCGCCCCCGTGGCGTTGAGCACGGCGAAGGACTTGCACACGGCCAGCTGCCTGAGCTTCATCTCGCACCGCATGCGCCACTTGTCGACCACCCCCTGCTGCTGGCCGACGGACGAGTCCAGCTTCGCCGCCTGGAACACCGTCAGCCGCGCGAGCTCGATGCCGTACCGCGTGCAGTAGGACTGGGGGGCCGACTGCCGCACCCCCTGCGCGACGGGGAAGAGGTCGTCGATGAGGTGGTCGACGATGGAATCGTCCGTCAGCGAGCACTGCTGCGAGACCTTAGCCCCCTCGCCCTCCTCCAACGGGTCGACGCGCGTGGCGGGGTTCGCCAGGTTCGCCTGGTTGGCGAAGAGCCAGTCCGCGTTGCCCACCCGGAACCCGCTCGCGCCCTCCCGCAGGATGCGGTCCGTCGCGTTGGCGTACGGCAGCCCGTCGCTGTCCACGAGGCCCCAGTGCTCCGAGATCTGCAGCGCCGGGCACGGGTACGGCGCGAGCGGGTCCTTCTGCCGCAGCGCGGCGAGCGCGCCCAGCACCGCGAAGTGGTCCGTGCGGTTGTACGCCCTCCGCTGCTCCACGCAGATCCGGCTGAACCCCAGGAGCTGGACCATCCGCGCGCACGTGGCGGCGGGGATCGCGCAGTCGTCGCCTTCCCCCCACCACCCGCAGTGGCAGTCGACGCCGCCGACGCCCCCCAGCGTGTAGGTCGAGAACCCCATGCGCGGGGCGGTGTTGTTGCCCACCGTGAAGACGCTGCCGCCGGGGGGCTTGCGGGGAGACGCCCGCTCGCACACCTCCGACTGCGACGGGAAGTACCGCACGCTGTAGTGCCAGTAGAGCGGGGACTGCCGGAACGCCTCCAGGGTGAGCGACCGGATGAACTCCTCCCTGTAGGTGATGTTGGGCGTGCCGGACACCCCGTGGATCGGGTCGTACGGCGCGCCCATGCCCTTGGGCCTCGACGTCCTCCGGTCCAGCGGCATGGTCCACATCACCTGCTGCAGCAGCCCCGCGCACGTCGCCCACATGGTGGACTGGAACGGGTAGGCCGCCTCGTCGTAGTGCACCACCGGCGAGGTCGCGTCGAAGAGGCCCGCGTCCACCACCTTCGCCGCGCTGTCCTGCCACGAGCTCCGGTACGCCTCCGCGCCCAGGGGGTCGTACTTGAGCCAGGGCTCGTTGGTGGTCCAGATGCTGGAGCGGAGGTACTCCGAGAGGATCGACAGGAGGTCCTGCGCGAGCTCGCCCCCCTTGATCGACGTGAACGTGTCCATCAGGCCGGCGCCGGCCAGCCCCCCGCACACCGACGTGCAGCACGCCACCGACGCCTTGACCTCGAACCCCTCGGGGCAGGTGCAGGGCTCGATCGCGCAGTTGGACTGCTCCGCGCAGCACTCCCACCCCTTGGTGCCGTTGGCGCAGGTGCACCGGTAGTTGTCGTCCAGGGACCACGCCGCGAGGGTCCGGTTGATGAGCTCCTGCACCGCCTTCACCACCATGGACCTGGCCGCGGAGTTGTCCTTGGCGCCCCCGAGGAAGTCCCTGACGAAGTACTTGAGCACCGACCGCCGCGCCGGCGACCCGCACGTGAAGGGCGACTTGGTGTCGCGGACGCCGGTTCGCAGCGCCAGCTGCTCCCCGCTGCACGGCAGCTCGAACCCCCTCGACGGCGCGGTGCTGCCGCGGGACCACCGCACCTTCTCCACGCCGTCGGGCCCCGGCGTCAGCTCCATCTCGCCCAGCGGCCCTGTCATGATGCAGTCGGCCGTCTGGTGCAGGGAGTCCCCCTCGGCGGAGAAGAGCGTGATCTTGAGGTCGTCCCCCGTCCACTCCCGCTGGATCTTCTGCAGGATGGTCAGCACCCGCGCCTTGACCGCCTCCACCTCGCCCTGCGCGAACCGCTTCCGCGTGGCCTCGTCGGAGATGCGCATCGTGTGCTGCGAGCTGACGGGCACCTTGTTCTGCGAGCGCCCGCTCCACACCAGCTGCGGGATGTCGCACCCGGACCGGTTGGCGAAGCTCTCGAGGCAGGCGGTGAACGGGAGCGACACGTTGGGGTTGGCGCTCGCGGCCGGCCCGCTGAAGGTGAGGCAGGAGTCGATGAGGTGCGACGGCGGGTTCGGGTCGGTCAGGTTCGTGTACGAGAAGTAGTCGATCCGCTGCGTCCCCTTGAGGAACACGTCCACCAGGCACCCCTGGTTGTCCCACCCCTTGGCCTTCGCGTCCAGCAGGCACTGCGCCACGCCGAACGTGTCCGCGACCGGCGGCACGCCCGCCACCTTGAGCTTCCCCTGCAGCTCGCGGTCGAACATCAGGAACGCGCCCTCGTTCCACTGCATGAAGTCGTAGGCGCTGAGGCACGCCTGGTACACGTTGAGGAGGGGGACCTGCTGCTGCTCGAACACCCGGTCGGTCGGCGCCACGCAGGAGCCGTCGTTGACGGTGGAGACGCACTCCAGGTAGGTGTCCATGGCGGCGAGCTTCTGCTTCAGCTCGGCCAGGCTGTACGGGTTCCACACGTACTTGGTCTTCCCCGCGAAGTCCAGGAGCGACAGCGTCCCGCTGCACCAGTAGGCCCCGTCCAGGTAGGTCTCCCGCTGCCGCTCGTCGGCCACGGCCACCGGCTGGTCCCCGCAGGCGCACTTGTACATGGAGCGGACCGTCCAGCTCGGCGGCTTGCAGCTGTTTCGACGGGGTCAGTATATACAACAGCCCACCACGCGCACGCATGGTCCGCAACAGCTCGTCGCAGGATAACATCGCCGCCTACGTGTGCGCGCTCTGGGTGGTGGGCCTCGTGCTCTGGGTGTGCCTGTCGTACTGGCCGGTGAACGAAGAGGTGGCGGAGGGGGTGAAGTTTCAGGACGTGCAGCAGCAGATCATGTCCCTGCAGAGGGACGTCGCGCTGCTGCACGAAATGGTGAAGACGTATAAAATGCAGCACGAGGGGGCGGTATGGAGCACGAATGCGTCGTGAAGTACGTCGCCGTCCACGGCGTGGTCTGCCAGAAGCGCGTGCGGCACACCAGCTTCCGCACGCTCCACGAGGCGGTGGTCCTGGGGTGCCCGCCCGATTACGTGTGCGTGGAGCCCATCGCGCTGCACCACGAGGCGCTGTGGGAGTCGGGCAGGGACGTGCTGCACCACGCCATCGAGGAGGGCGAGTACCCCGTGCTGTGGCCCGCTGCCGAGCCGCTGCCGGTGTGCGTGCGCGTGCTGCGGGTGCTGGGCGCCCTGAAGATGGAAACCCTCGACTTCGGTGAGTGAACACTCACTTGCGCTGGTCGGCCGTCGCCAGCACGTCCTGCAGCCCCGAGATGACCCCCAGGATGTAGGCGAAGACCGCGTCTGTGGGGAGGAAAGGGTCAACCACCGCGTTAATAAATAAACAAAACAGCACCTCTCACCCATGCCGTGTATCATCGCGTCGAACGGAATGGTCTGCGACGCCCCCGCCAGGTCGTCCAGCAGCGAGCTCGACGCGGCCACGAACCCCGCGTGGTTGTCCGTCCCCGAGTTGGTGCCCTGGCTGTTCTCCGAGAAGGTCTGCGTGAGGCACTTCCCCAGCGTGGAGTCGGTGCCGCGCTGGATGTCCGGGTCGCCGATGACGACGTTGTTGTTGCCCGCGACGAGGCCGATCAGGCTGGAGGTGGAGCACACCGTGGCCTTTTGCACGGCCGCGGCCGCGTAGAAGGGGAACAGGAGGAGGCTGAAGATGAAGTTGGTGACCGCCGCCATGGTCATGCCGAAGGTGGCGAGGAACTTGTTGTCGACGGCCTGGCCCATCTGCATCTGCGCGAGCGGCACCGACACCTGCACCATCCCGTTGACGGTGGAGGTGAGGATGCTGACCTGCGAGGCCAGGGTGTCCTTCATGGTGCACATCAGCCCGTAGAACACCTGGTCGGGCCACGTGATTTTGATGGGCTTCTTGACGCCGCTCGAGGCCTCGATGACGCTGATGAGCGTGTCGGAGATGATGATCCACCCCCCCTGGAGGCCGGCGATGAGGGTGTTGCAGCCGGACTCGACGACGGCGCCCGAGGCGCACAGCGGCCGGATGACGTTGACCATGGTGCCGATGCACCGGGCGATGTGGCACTGGTTGGCCGCGTAGCACAGGCGCTGAACCGACAGGCTGACGCAGCCGATGCAGGAGTCCAGCGAGCACGACTTCTGGAGCGTGTAGGTGACGGTGGTCGGCATGGAGTTGCCCAGCCTGCCGACCGCGCTGCTGCCGGACGTGTCGATGCTGAGCATCTGGAGCCAGTGGCTGCTGCCGTCGGTGACGAGCAGGATCCCGTAGCCGCGGGTCACGTACTGCGAGAGGCGCGGCTGCTTGCCCCGGGTCTTCACCGGCACGTACTTGCGATCGAAGCCGGCGTACTGCGAGCAGCCGTAGGTCTGCAGCAGCTCGGCGTCCCACGAGCACGACTGGAGGGGCACGTCGTCGAAGGGCACGAGGAAGAGGTGCAGCGGCGAGTCGAAGACGACGTGGTACAGGCCCTGGTCCCACACGTTGGTGGTCGAGGTGGCGGTCCACGAGAAGGTGATGCCCGCGTCCGTGAGCCCCGAGGTCACCACGTAGCTGCGGTCGCCCTCCGCGTGCCGCACCTCCACCACGATCTTGTCGTCCATCGCCTGCATCTGCTTGAAGCCCAGCACGCCCGCGTCCACGTCGACCGGGGCGAACTCGACGCAGGTGAGGCGGGTGCACACCTGCACGACCTGGTCCTGCAGGCCAACGGCCGAGTAGATGTCCATCCACCCGCCGGCGGACGAGCGCACGAACTGGATGTCGACCGACTGGCCCGAGATCCCCACGGTGCTCCACGACCCCGCCTTCGAGACCCCCATGCCCAGGGCCGACGGCACGCAGTACTGGAAGGCGTGGAACGCGTCCGACGCGAAGCCGCCCGCGATGAAGCAGCGGTCCTCGCCCTCCGCGAGGCACATCCGGCAGTCGTCGAGCTCGATCAGCGCGACCACGCCCGTGTCCGGGAACGGCATGAAGGTGTCGTCGTTGATCGCCGGGAAAAAAAGGCTCTGCACCACCTGCGACGACACGCTCGAGCGGACCGAGGCGGCGGAGGGCCGCACGGCCTCAAACGCCTGCACCTGCTGCAGGCACCGCACCCGGCACACCTCCGTCTTGGCGCACACGCGGAAGTAGTCCACGGGGCTCGGGATGATGGTCATCACGTACGGGTTGGAGGCGTAGTTGTCGCAGTCGCCCGCGGTGCTGTCAAACACCCGGACCAGGTAGTCCAGGCTGGACCCCACGTACCGGGTGCCAGCATACAGCTCCGCAAAGGTGTCCTCGTACACGTTCCTTATGTCGGAATCGATGCTCTCCACCAACGTGGCGCACTGCGAGTCGAAGTCGATGAGCTTCCGCATCGTGGCCTTGTACCGGTCGGGCGCGTCGCAGTTGCGCAGGATCCAGCCCGCCGGCTGCCCCACGCTCTTCTTGCACACGCACGCCAGGACCGGGATGTCCACCGTAAACAGCGACAGCAGCTTGAAGGTGCCCACGGTCATCTTCACCGCGGAGGCGCAGTAGTGGTACACCACCTTGCCCCAGGGGGACGCGGACCCGGTGGCCATGATGGACAGCCCGCCGCACGTGTTCAGCATCCGGAGCACGACGATGGTGTCGTAGTCGTAGATGCCCTCGGACAGCACGTTCCAAAACACCGAGGCGATGGACCGCTGCGCGCTGGCGGCCTGCATGGCCTGCGTGATGATGCGCGACGCCATGCGGGCGGTCCAGTGCGCGCCGGCGATCGGGTTCATCATCGCCTTGAACGCGGTGCCGTACATGCCACCCCCAAAGGTGGACTGCAGCTGCCCCAACCCGGCCATGGGGTCGTTGTTGGCGACCTTGGTGATGGACCCGATCACCCCCGGCATGAACGTGGACGCGCCGCTGTTTTCGCCCGCCATGGACATGCCGTTGAGGAAGGTCTGCGGGAGGCCCGGGTCCAGCTTGTCGGCGAGGATCGCGAGGCTGCGCCAAAAGTGCCCGTTGCACGCGTAGGCCGCCTCGAAGATCTCCTCGGTGCTGAAGATCTCCGCGCCACAGTTCATCAGCAGGCCGTGGCTCTTGCTGTCGAGGTAGCACGGGCCGGCGATCAGGTCCAGCACCACGGGCGCCGACACGATGATGACCACCGGCAGCCGGATCGCGTATGCTATGGCCACGTACGACTCGGCAAAGAGCGACCCCAGCTGCGGCACCCGGCGCTGGTTGGGGCACAGCACCCCGGTCGACACGGCGGAGGTCGGCACCCACATCGAGCCCTCCTTGAACGCCATCGTGTCCGGGTGCATGAACAGGGTCACCCACCTGGCGTAAGGGGGGTCAGCGGCATAAGAGCGAAACGCGGGTCCCGAACCATGAAGCAACAGCGCCGCGACGACGGGCGAAGGAAGAAGAGGAGGTTCCGACGCTCGCTGCTGCACACGATCGACGAGGAGGAGGAGGAGGAGCCGGCGTCGTGCTGTCTGTTGGCGGTGCTCAAACTCTGGAGGGGTCCCCCCGCGCCACTATTTAACGCCGCGTGGCGCGGGTGACGCATTATGGCGCAGACCGCCTGGTTCCCTGAGAACTGGTTCGCGCGCACATCGCTGCTATGCGCCAAGGAGCTTGCCGCCACCCTCGTGTTTTTCATCGCCTACTGGCGCCTGCGAACCTACGACGACCTGCTCACGCTGCCGCTCGTGCTGTTCACCACGGCCCTTCTGTTCTCGCCAGCGTTCCTGAGCGCGTACCTCTTCGCCTTCCTGCGCCTGGGGCCGTGGTTCTCCACCATGTCCAAGACCAAAGCGAGCGCGACCGCGGTCCTCGTTCAGCTGACGCAGGTGCTGCTCGTCGCCGTCGCGCACACCCTCGGCGCGCTGGTGGCGGCGCTGCTGCAAAGGTACCTCACCCGCTGGTACGAGGACGCCGCGTTCGTCGGGGCGGCGAACCAGCCCGTGAGCAGCGTCACGTGGCGCGACTCGACGTACGACAGCGGGGCGTCGGTGTTCTTCGACGAGTTTTTCGCCGTGGCGTTCATGCTGACGTCGCTGCTGCACCTCATGCTGGCAATGCAGAAGGACCTCGTCGTGTACAAGGGCGCGGCCGAAAACAAGGAGGACCGGCGCACGCCGACCGCCCTCCCGGTTCCGTTCGTCGCATTCGCGTGCGTGCTGGTCGCGGGCGTCGCGCGGGGATTTCCCGCCGCGCACCTGAGCCTGGGCACGTCGGTGTTCGTGGGGGTGGTGGACGGCTTCACGTGGAAGACCGGCACCCGAATAGCGGCCGGCCTCGTGGCCACGCTAGCGACCGTCGCGTACCACCACCTCTTCGTCTGCTACCTCCCCGCCACGGAGATGGGCAAGCCCTACCTGGCCAACGCCGACGCGCCGCCCGTGTTCATGCAGGCGCGGGTCCTCGCGCTCCCTGAGCATATGCGCAACAGGGAGTAGTATATACAACGCGCCCAGCGCACAGCCCCGATGTCACACGAAAACGTCCGGCAGAGCATCTTTGTGTTCATCCTCCGGGTGTCGATGCTGATCATCACCGGCATCGCCCTGCACGACACGGACACCGCGAGCGTGCAGACGCAGTGCCCGCAGCTGTGGGAGCTCACCACCGCCATCCTCGTCACGAAGTGCGTGAAGCTCACGCTGTGCCCGCTCCTGTTCAGGGTGATACGCATCAAAAGCCGCTGGATGGATCTGTGGGACGGCGGGCTCTACGCGACGTTTTTCATCGCCGAGTGCGTGCTCACCTCCCAGAGCCTCAACTCCAAGGACTGCATCCGCGCGACGAGCGCCGGGGTGGGATATCCGATGCTGGTGTTCGTCAGCTTCGCCCTGAGCATTCACGACGGCGCGTACGTGCTGGCCCATGCGCTGTACAGCATCACGTTTTAGGGGGGTGGAAAAAAAAATCGTGGAAAAAAAAGGAAACCAATGGGCGACGACGGAGCAGCGAAGAAGGCCAAGCGATTCGTGCCGCTGGACGTGAAGCTTCGCAACGAGGCGGTGAATGTTAAGAAGACACCCCATCTGGCGGAGGCTGACTTCACAAAGCTGGCGATCCACATGCCGACAACGGACGCCGCGGTGAAAAGCGTCCTGGCGGACAGCGACAAGCACAAGGCGCACTGCAAGTGGATCCTTCGCATCACCACCGCGCACGAGCGCGACCAGGACAAGTTCACCGACTGCGTGGGCGAGATGCGGGCGTTCGTGCGCGGCGGGAGGGCCGCGATGGAGATGCTGTGCAAGGTGTTTCGCAACATCGTCGTGCACTACGGGGTGCACAAGGAGATGGACCTGGTCCTCGACGCGTGCGGCCTGTACGTGCACCCGCAGGGGCTTGGCCTGAAGAAGTAGCGCCCCCCCGCGCCACCGCGCGCGCGGCGAGAGTATTAAAACCATGCGACGCGCCCCGTCGATATGCAGTTTTCCGCGCGCGAGTGCGTGTTCATGTCGATCAACTGTGTGGCCTCCGGGCTGACCTACTTTGCTCTGCTTCTGCTCGACATGAGCGACCTCAACACCGCGTGCCCCAGCCTCGAGGACCTGACGCTCATCGTCGTGATCCTGCGCATCTACACCCTGCCAGTGATCTGCATCTTCAAAATGGGCATCGACTGGTGCGGCGACCACGGCGACAACGTGGACCTGGCCTCGCTCCTCATCTTCCTCGCGGTCGAGGCCCACTGCTGCCTGGGCCAGGCGCTGCGCAAGAAGCAGTGCCTCGACTTCCTTCAGAACCACGGCGACGGGCTGGTGCTCCCCATCGTCATCGCGGCCGCGGCGATGGACCTGCTGCGCGTCGCGATGCACCTGCCCAGGCTGTGCTGCAGGGCCCGCAGGCCCATTCGCATCGACCCGCTGCCGGACTGCGGCGCGACAGAGGACTGCAAGCTGCTCGAGGACGCTCTGCTGGAGGAGCTGAACCCCTCGCCGAGACGAATCACCGCGTAACACACACCTTGCGAGCGACGCGTTGCGGGGTCGGAGGGTGTCGGTGTCGACGTTGGCGAACGTGGTGCGCAGGGCCGTGATGGCGATGTTGTCCTCGTTCACGTACGTCATGGACGGCGCCACCACGTAGAACTCCTGCGCGCACACGGCCATGTCGAGGTCGCCGCTGACGAAGCCCGGGAGCTTGCGGTAGGTGGCCGTGGTGTCCGGGGGGCACTTGACCACGCCATCGACCAGCGGGCAGTACTCGTAGGGGTCGAAGCGCCAGATCTGTATGCTCTGGTAGGAGCTCTCCGCGATGAACGCCAGGACGCCCTGGCCGCCGATGCAGTGCTGGTTCACGGCGTAGTACATGGCCATGGACGGGTTGGTGATCCAGAAGGCGTAGCGGGAGGTGGTGACCGCCGGGATGTGCGCCCACGGCGTGGAGTCGAAGGCGTAGGGGACCGCCACCTTGCACCAGCCCTTGGCGCACGACTGGTCCACGGCCGTGCAGTCCGAGGGGGTCTTGCAGGGCGGCAGCGCCGGAATGAACTTGTTGACCGCGACGATGGTGAACTCGTTGGCCTGGTTGCCCCACAGCCGCGCGACCGACACCCCCCAGGTCTGCGTGGACAGCTGCACCGCGCTGAAGACCAGGTCCCCGGCGAAGGCGAACGGCTGCGACGTCAGGTCCACGGACCGGTACACCTCGTACCCGCCGACGGACGCCTTCACCATCCGCGACAGCGTGGTCCCGGAGTAGACGCAGTGCGAGCCGTTGGTCTGGACCTCGCCCGCGTTGAAGAGGCTCGTGACCCCCGAGTTGCTGCGCAGCTGCGCGGTGGTCGCGGCGAGCGTGCCGGAGGTGACGTCCCAGGTGTGCAGCCCGCAGTCGCGGTTGATCATGGACACGGAGCCGGCCCACTCGGACGCGTCGCGGAGCACGATGGAGCCGGTGAACCCCTTGGTCAGCAGCCCCATGCAGTACGGGAAGCACCCCGCGAGCGTGAAGGTCTCGACGCACACGATGTCGATGGACTCGCTGCTGCAGAACGGCCGCACCCATATGGCCGCCTCGGCCGACAGCGCGGTGGTCGAGGACGAGGTGCCGGACGTGGTGGTGTACCGGTTGACGGGCCAGCGGATGGACTCCACCTTGATCTTCGACCGCGCGCACCCCATGTAGAAGGAGGTGGTGGGGATCTGGAACTCCACCGGGACGATGAACGAGGTAGCCCGATCGCTCAGCGGCGCCACCGCGCACGCGATCTGCATGCCCCACGCTTCGTCAGTGCACTTGCACCCCATGATGCCCTTGGAGTCCATCGACGCGGACACCCGGGCGATGCCGTAGTCCAGCCGCACCGCGAACGGGAACGCGTCGGGGAACGCCTGCGTCTCGCTGCGGGTGAAGAGCTCGGCGTTCCACCCGTCCGTCTTGGCGAACGACGTGGCGTCGATGCCGATGACGCGCGTCTCGTTGGTGCCCATGAGGGCGTCGCTGCCGAGGTGGAAGTCCGCGACGGTCCACCCGGTGCAGGCGGGGCTGGTGTTCGTGAGCGCCGCCTGGATGATGATGAGGGCCACGTCCAGCCAGTTGTCGATGAGCAGGCCGGCGTGGCGGAGCCCCATGGCCAAGAGGTCGAACACGGGGTAGAAGTCGGGGAGGCAGTACACCACCGCGCCGCCGACCCGGCACCGCTCCACCGTGACGGCGGGCACGTGCACCACCAGGTACAGCGCGGCGTTGACCAGGTTGTGCACGGCGTGGCCGAAGTTGATGTCCATGAACGGGTAGCACGCCAGGTCCAGCACGGAGGTGGCGATGCTGCACATCTTCCCCGCCCACGTCAGCGCGTACGACACGGCCAGGCGCGTGTGCGCGAGCGGGGTCATGAGGTCGAGCACGCGCAGCCCGGGGTCGAAGGAGTCGGGGGGGTTGACCAGGGTCATGACCCAGTCGAACAGCGAGGTGAAGGCGGTCTGCACGACCATGCCGATCTCCGCCATGCAGCTGACGATGTCGGTGATGTCGGACAGCATGTTCTCTATGAAGATGCGCGTCGGCACCGCGGTCGACACGTACATCAGCAGGTTGTAGATGGGGATCATGTGGTCGAGGATGAGCAGCGCGAACCGCAGCGGCACGAGCACTATGCTTCGCACCAGCCCGCCCACGTCCGTGTTGTACACCTTCTGGAAGCTCGCCAGCGCGGCGGAGGAGTGCATCGCCGCAAAGTACAGCACCCCCCATATGGCCATGATGAGCACGAGCCACGCCAGGCCTTTGAGGCCGATGGACAGCAGGCGGAACACCGCGGACACGGTCCCGGCCGCCAGGTCCACGCTCCCTTGCACCAGGTTCGTCACAAACCACGTCGACTTGCCGTCGGCGCCGCGCCCGAACATGTAAAACAGCACGCTGACCAACGCAAACGTGAACCGCTCCAGCGCAAGCGCGGCCGTCAGCGCGCCGGCAAGCACGATCATCGCGCGCGGACGGGCACACACCCTTTTATAGCCCTAAAGGCGGCTCGATCGCGAACGCGCTGCGCACAACATTTGGGTTTTAATACGCAGGGGAGAGGGTGGACACGATCTCGGAGAAGGCTGCCCAGTCGTCGCAGCAGCAGTCGCTGCACAGGGCGGCCGCCTCCGCGGTGGACAGGAGGGGCAGGTCGCTCAGGAACTCCTCCCCGAGCCCCACAATCGTCAGCGGCGCGAACGCGGCCGGCTCCTTGAAGTCGGGCTGGTTCACCCGATCCAGGAGCGCGTGGCACAGCAGCAACTCGGCGGGCGCGTCCGGCGCGAACGCAAACGACTCGTCCTCCTTCTCGACGAGGAGCGGCGACATCGACGACCACGGCCCGCCCTGCACCTCCTTCCACAGGTACGCGTAGGGGGCGTTGTCCTGGTCGTTCCGGTAATCCACCTGGTGAGCCCTGACGAGCGAGGCCTGCTTTTCAAAAGTCACTAAACACAACCAAATCATACCATTACAGTATGATAAGATGTCGTGTAGCGCTCGTTCTAGGAGGATAGCATGACCCCCTCGCACAAAATACGTGCGTGTCTTGCTCATCCGCTTCTAAGGCCGTGCCATGTGAGCTTCAAGACAGAAAACGACCCAACTCATATGGCATGGCATTCAGCTGCTGAGTGGATAAAGACACGCCTTCTGGTTGGTATATATATGGTTTGGTTCGCAAAACACAAATGGGTGCTATGAAATAGCATGCTCATATGGTTGTGTTTGGTTGGGTTTGGGCGAACGGTTAACGCACCTCCTCGGCGGTCCATCTCTGCCTGGTGGCGCTTCTTGTTCGGTAGCCTGTCGCATACGCCATTATGTGTGTGGAAGACAACAGAGCCCTGATGCAGTCGCTTATATACATCGCGCACCGCCCTCGGAGCTCCTTTATTTACCCTCCAACCCCACAACCACGCTCCTCAGCAGGTGCGCCGGCTTCTTCAGCGAAGGCTCCCCCAGATCCAGCGGCTCCATGCTCGCCAGCGCCCTCTTCTTCCCGGCCTGTTTATCCATCGGCAGCATCAGCGAAACGCGACGGGCCCTTTTTTTCGCCAGCCCGTTTTTTTTGCGAGCAGCTGCTGCGGGGGCGTGGAAAAAAGGGCCCGCGCCTCCATCCACCGCAGCCCCGCCGCGTCTCGCACGTCGTCCAGCAACCCCCTCGGCGGCTTCATCTTCGTCTTCAGCACCGTGCACGACATGGGTGCTGCGCGGCGGCGCGCCTGTTTTTATACCTGCACACGTCGCCCACCACCACCAGCCCGCACACGCAGCCGCCCATGAACGTAAACACCAGCACCAGCACCCACAGCCCGTTGTACTGGAGCCAGCGCTGCGTGGCGACGCTGATCGTGTAGGGCGACACCAGGACGCGGAGCTCCGTGTTTTGGTCGAGGGTGGACTGGATCGACGGAATCGCCTTCTCGGGGTCGCCCGTCCACACCGTCACCACAAACACGTTGCTCCAGGTGTAATCGACGGACGCCCCCGGGAACGCCCTCGTCACGGCGCTCTGCTCGTCCGCGGACACCACGAACTGCACGATGCTGTCCTTGACGGGGTCGCTCGCGAGCACGCAGAGCAGCGACATCGCACAAACAGCGGCCACGCGCTGCATCGTCGGCTGGTGCGCCCGCGCTTATATCGTCGAAGGGACTGTAGCAGTATTAAAGAAGCACGGGCGCCGCCCGTTCGGAATGATGCGATGCTGCATCGTCATCATCGTCGCGTTGGCGCTGGCGTCCGCCGCCCCACTCATGCCGCCAGCGGCCAACCTCACCTCGTTTGGCAACGAAACCACCGCTGTCGAGGAGGGGGAGGTCGTGCTGGACACCATCTTCCGCTTCCTGACCATCGACATCCCGGGGCTCTTTGCCGAATCCCTGCAGCCGCAGGTGCTCATCACCTACATCCGGATTACACCGGCCGTCAAGTGCGACATCGGCAGAGTGCTCAGCCTGTACGACCAGCGGCTCGGCGAGACCAACCCCGACGCGCGCAGCATCCAAAGCACGCCAGTCCAGCTCGGCGGGCGCTCGTGCGGCAACGCCACCGCCCGCTGCCACTGCGGCCCGCACGGCAGGCGCGCGCTCGGCGCGAAGACGCTCAAGGTGGAGACCAGGGCGATGGCCAGGGCGAACCTCAATCCGGTGGAGAGGTTCCCGTTCGAATTCCAGACCGTAGCCATGGCGTGACTGCGAGCTTTTGATTGGATTCCATTTAAAACCCAACCCCGCCGAGCAAAAAATAAATGGCCAACATCCTCCTCGACCTGCTGGGCGACCACCCCCAGTACACCTGCGCCGGCAACCATTTTGTCATCCCGAACGGCCCCACCTCCTTCAAGATATGGCCCCGCGACAACGGGCGGTGGTGTCACTTCGGCGAGTTCGACTCGGAAACCTTCCGCCGGATCTTCCCAGACCCCTCGCGAACGTCGTGCAGCCCGATCCCCTGCTCGTGCGTGGAAGTCAGCATCTACGTGCGCACCCGTATAAAATTCGCGACCCCCCCCGCGGAACATGCGCGCCGACCGCCTGATGGACACGCGGCGCGGCGCCCTCTTCTCGCCACCAGTATCGATGCACGCCACCCGCCCGGCGGTGACAGAGAGGCCGCTCGCAATGCCCACACCCCCGCCGAGCTGCGACGCCGAAGAAGAGACCGGCCAGATGCTGTCCAGGCTGTGGGAAATATGCGGCAGGTATCACCTTGAGCTGCAGCAGCGCGGGCGCTTCTTCGTCATCGCCGACGGCGCGACGCAGCGGCTGCTCAAAGGGTTCGTGCTGCCGCAATCGACGGAGTGGTGCTGGTTCTACAAGGCATCCCCCCTCCCCGCCGAGGAGAAGCAGCCGCCCACGGTCCGCTTCGCCGACGACGACGACGCGGAGATCTACGTGAAGGGTTTTTTTACCATCGAGTAGCGTTTTACCCCTGGGCCGGCCCCATTTTTTTCCCAAATGCCGGCCCGGCCCCAAAAAACAAAGGAGGTCCGCGACTGCTGCGTGTGCGGCGAGTGGGACCTCCGCGAGCGCCTGCGCGCGCTGGACTCGGAGCGGCTGCACCCGCGGTGCGTGCGCCTGCTCAACACCACGCTGCGCGACAAGTGTATCTGCCGCCGGTGCGCGGTGGTGTGCCCCCGGTGCAGGCAGCCGGTCACGTGGGCGCACTGCCGCCTGCAGGACGGGGCGAAGGAGTGCCGCCATTGCGGGGTCGCTTAAAAAAAAAGAGAGGCCACGTGTTTTAAACCCCTTGAAGATTAAAAAAAAGCAACCACCATGAACAACGCGATCATCGAGGCGGACGTGCTGCTGAAGATGGGGATGGACGACTCTCTGCAGCAGACGCACGTTCTGTCGCTGATCCACGCGTGCTGCACATTCGTGACCGAGGAGCGGTTCCAGAGCATCTCCGCCTTCGGGCGGTGTCTGAAGAGGAAGGTGCTGGAGACGGAGTCGATCGCGGACGAGGCGCAGACCCTCAGGGCCGGCATGCAGTCGAAGACCACCGAGCTCGAAGACGTAAAAATGGCGAGCATGCTGCTCTCCTCCGAAATCGCGGCCCTCAAGGCGCAGCTCCGCGCCGAGAGGGAGAGGATGCAGCGGTACCGCGAGGAGGCGCAGGATCTGCGGGAAATTCAGAAGCAGGCCAGCAAGACCACGGGGGACCTCAACTCGAGAATCTCAGCGCTCAACGTGGAGCTCGCGACGTCCGATGGCAAGTGGGACAGGAAGTGCGCCGACGCCAAGCGGGAGCTGTCGAACGTCAAAAGGGCCAACAGCAGGCTGGTGGAGGAGGTGGCTGGTTTGCGCAAGGCCGTGGAGCGAAAAACCACCGAGGCAAAGACGGCAAAGGACCAGGTCAAGGCGCTGAACGCGGACCTGCACAGGCTCTCGGACGAGAGAGAGGGGGCAGTGTCGGAGATCACCGACCGAGCGCTTCAATTCCAGGCCGAGCTCGAGCAGGCGCGGGCAGAGCTCAAGCAACCGAGGTGACACATCGCCGCGCGTGTGAATGCCCATAAAATACTCACGCGACCCCGCAGGCGGCTCCACTCCCTCGTCGACAGCCTCACCGGCGAGGTCGCCGTCTGCCCGGTGCCCACGCGAACGGGGTACATCGAGTCCCTGCGCAACGTCGCGACCCGGTGGAAGACCACCCCGCCGGACAACGACGGCGAGCTCCACGCCACGTTCCCCTGCCCGTTCACGGGGTTCCCCACGGCCATCGCCTCGGTGGAGCAGCTCATGCTCGTGTCGCGGGTCGCCATGGACCTCGGCATCAGCACCGAGCCCCCCCTCTACCTGCAGTGCCGCCGAGAGGAGGTGCGTTAACCGTTCACCCAAACCCTACCAAACACAACCATAGTATCACGTTTTCCATTTGTATATTATTATGTTATAATTCATTTGGGAGGCCGTTCGTGACGTATTTGCTGATGACGTGTCAAACACAACAAACGCCTATAAATACCCCTGCAACGATTTGTCTTTATCCACTCAGCAGCTGAATGCCACGCCATATGAGTTGGGTCGTTTTCTGTCTTGATGCTCACATGGCACGGCCTTAGAAGCGGATGAGCAAGACACGCACGTATTTTGTGCGAGGGGGTCATGCTATCCTCCTAGAACGAGTGATACACGACATATCTTATCGTACTGTAATGGTATGGTTTGGTTGTGTTTATCAACTTTTGAAAAGCAGGAGTGGGAGTCGCTGCCGCTCATGGACCAGGTCGGCCTGCTGGCGCGCGCCTGCCGGATCCACCGCAGGAAGGTCGCCACGCCGCAGGACGCGCTCCTGGTCATGTACGGCCAGGGCGTGCTCAACTTCGAGCTGGAGGCGGGGGGCGTCAGCCTGAAGATCGCCCTCACGCACGCGGGGCAGCCCGTCCAGACCCGTGTGAGGGGCGACGAGGCCTTCTTCGAAGACATGGCCGTCTACTAGGAGCCCCCGCCGCCGGCGTGCCCGGCCAGGATGTGCAGGAGCACCCCCAGCTTCCGCATCTGGTGCATCGTGAGCTCCAAGTCGTTCATCCGGAGCTCGAACAGCATGCGCAGCTCCTCCTGCAGCAGCTTCTTGCCCACCCTCTTTCCCAGATCCGCGTACGCGGGGGCGAACTTCGCGGCGAGCGTGCGGGTGTCCGCCGCATCGATCTCGGAGTAAACCCGTTTGACGAAAAACTCCACGCCGTCCGCCGCGCCGATCGGCCACACCACGTCCCCCGCCATTTGCGAGAGGGTTCGCACCGGCAGCGCGGACGCGGCGGCGGTCGCTAACAGTATTGCAGTGATAACGAGCCAACCCCCCTTCGTCATGATGCCAACCCCCCGCGCACCAGCTTTATACAAAGAGGCGCGCTTTGGACGCAAAGAGTTCATTCACCGCTCGAACGGGGAAAAGTGCGCGATAGACCTTTAATAAAGGGACTGGAAAAAATGCGATGGCCTACACGCCAAACGTGCAGGGAAACGGATCCCAATCCGCCAGCGCGACCCGCATGCGCCCCGCCATGATCGACACGTTGTCGTCGGCCAGCGAGTGCGCGCGAAACGAAATCTGCCCGTCGGACACGGTGAACCGGACGTCGCAACCGTTCGCGGTGACGACGTGGTCGCTCGGGCCGACGCCGCCGCCGTTGTTGTAGATCTTGCAGGCCTTGGACGCGAGCGCGAGCTGCCAAGCGCACACAGTCAGCTGTCGCAACATCAAGCAAGCTAGGGCACGCCACCTGGTCGTAGAAGCCGAACTCCACCCACTCCCCGCCGGGGATCCGCGCGTGCTCGAACACCAGCGGCAGGCCCGTGTCCACGCCCACGCCGCGCGCGACCCGGAGCGCGAACTCCACCTCCTCCTTCGAGGACACGCACGTCTGCTCGCTGGTGACGGGACACCTGAGCGAGCGGGTGATCTCGCCGTTGTTGCGCCCGGGCCCCGCCGCCCAGCTGTCGATGACCGTCCTGAAGGAGGCGACGTGGCCAGTGCACAGCAGCACCGGGCACGCGACGGGGGAGACGCCGTCGAAGAACACCGACGTGCGGACGGAGGCCAGGGCGTCCAGCGCCTGCTTTCTCTCCTCCTCGAGGCGCGTCACCTGCGGGGCGGTGGTGCGTCAGGGGCGATCGGTCAGGAACAGCACGGGCGGCACGCCACCTTCAGCTGGTTGTCCTTCCCGGTCGAGAAGAGCTGGGCCTGCAGGTCGTCGGCGTGCTGCGTGATGCGCCGGATGATGGCGTCCCGCTCCTTGAGGGCGGCGTCCTTGCTGCGAAACACAACGGTGGTTACGCGCGCAGCATGCCAGTGGTGAACAGAAAAACACCACCTGGTGATCGCGCTCTGCTTCGCGTTCACCTCCTCGTGGAGGGCGGCGTTCTCATCGGTCAGACGGATCACCTCGCCGCTGAGAGTCTGGTCCTCGTCGCTGGGCTCCTGAACAAAGACGTCGCTGATGTTCTGCTCGCGGATGAGCTCGTCCAGCTCGCTCTTCTTGCGGTCCACCTCGGCTGTCTCGATACCCCGCACGCGCCTGAGCTCGGCGGTCTCCGCAAGCGCCTGCTGCAAGCCGGCGCTCAGGCGGTCGATCTCCAAGCGCAGCGCATACTGGGTCTGGTCAGAAACGCGCCGCTGGTGCACGGCGTAGCCCATGTGCGCGAGGAGGGCGTTGAGGCCGTCAAACATCCCGCCAATCCCCTGCTCAAAAACAAACGCAAACAAAGAGCACAAACGAGCTTTTTCCACCGGCTCCTCGATTCCGAAATCATGGAGGAGGCCGTTCATGAGTGAAAACGACATGCTGGCGCCGGTTTCTGGGCGAACCGCAAGCACATCGGGGGCGAGACCAAAGCTCGCAGGAGGCGCCAGCTGTGGAAAACACAATGCATCATCATTTATCAAGGGAAACGGCGGATCCATCGAAACAACATCAGCGGCAGTGGTCGGCTGTCTGTTTCTCTTGCGTGGCGTGGTGGTCATTGCACTTTCTGTTTGTTGATTTTACTTTGAGGGAACGCAGGGGGTTACACCGTTGCACGAGGCTTTAAAATGTTAAAAAAAACAAAAACAAAGAAGAAATATAAATAAATCTTATCAGCGGAGGGGAAACACGTAAGAAAATCTTATTTACAAACGGTTTGAGGATAACGCCCCTCACACCCGACCCCATCATATAAATATGTCACAACCCCGGTCTCGCCCCAATGCTTTATTTGACCACCCCCCCGACCCAAGCCCGCCTCAACGCCGCAGTGCGCGAGTGCGCGGGACTCCGAGTCACCGGCGCCATCCACATCGGTAATCTTTTTTTTGATGTGGCCTCCGACTAAAAAAAAACGTGACCCCTGCGCAGGCGGCCGGTGGAGCATGACCGACACGATGAACTACCTGGGACCCGGCGCGGTGCGGACCGCCAACGACTCGGAGTTTCTTTTTATGGAGAAAAAAATCGCCTTCGCCGACACGGGCGTGACCATCATCACAACTACTCCGCGGCCGGCCTCGCCGGCAGGGCGAGCCGAAACACCCGGCCGCGCATCTCCCGCTCCAGACCCCGGCGATCGTACACTGTGCTGCCCGACATGACGCAGCCGACCGTGTGCTTGTAGCAGAAGGACATGGTGAGCATGCGGACGGCGTCGATGTCGACGACCTGCTTGGAGGCGAAGACGTTGCGGCTGTCGCACATGAAGCACTTGGCGACGGGGTCGGCGGCGGCGCACGACGGGCAGGGCCGGCTGGCCTGGCGCGGCCGCAGGCACAGGTCGCACAGGACGAGGCCGACCCGGTTGTAGTCCGGCGGGCCGCCCCTCCGGGCGTGCATGCAGTCGTCGCAGACGAGCTCGGCCCTGGTGCTGTCGTACCGGAAGGCGAGGCGCGTGGCGTCGGCCTTTCGCGCGCAGCAGGCGAGGCACACGGGGAACTCGGTGGCGGCGCACCCCATGGCGCACGGCTGGTTCCAGTACCGGGGCCGCAGGCACATGTCGCAGAGGACGATGACCCGGTCCCGGACGTAAAGGGCCCGGCCGAGCATGTTGACGCGGACCACGTACCGGGCGTGCATGCACTCGTTGCAGATGAGCTCCGCGCTGACGCAGTCGTACCGGAAGGCGAGCTTCATGGTGTCGACCTTGCGCATGCAGCACGCCAGGCACACCGGGAACGTGTGCAGCTCCGTCTCCCGCTCCGCGCACATCCGGGACGCGGCCTCAAGGGTCCGCATCTGCCGCAGGCACGTGTGGGCCGGGAGGCGGCGCACGAACACCGTCGTCCAAATTTCCTCCAAGGCCTCCGCCTGCGGGAAGGTCATGGCCGGGTACGCGGCCTTGAGCTGCCCGAACACGGACGCGGTGTTCTGGATCACGCGGGACGCCATGGCCAGGGGCAGGTGCTCCGGGACCGCCGACGACGCGGCGCGGGGGTGGTGCTGGTAGAACTGGCCGCCGCGGAAGAACTTGCCGAGGGTGAGGAGCACGGCGGCGGCGTCCCGCTCGAGGCGGTCCCAGAACGACGGGGGGTGGCCGACCGCCGCGCCGACCGACGCCTCCCGGAACCCCTCGCACGCCGCGAGGCACTGGGACTTGCCGACCGGCGCGATCAGGCCGATCATGCCCAGCTCCACGGGCAGGAAGTCCTCGGCGACGTTGACCACGTACTCCACCAGCGAGAGGCACATGAGGCCGGGGTACGCGGTGATCATGTCGGCGTGGGTGCGGGTGGTCATGGCGTCCCGGACGCGCAGCGCGACGTGCGCCCGCTGGTGGAGCTCGAGGCGGCGCTCGTTGAAGGGGTACAGCCCCAGCAGCAGGCCGTGGAGCGTGTTGATCACCGCCCCCGAGAGCTGCGCGGAGGTGTCGGACGCGCCCACGAGCCGGCGGTACCGCTTCCCGCACAGGAACATGTTGAATAGCCGCTGGAGGTGCGCGCACGGGCACAGCCCCATGAGGGTCTGGCGCAGCACCGGGCAGAGGTCCGGCAGGTTCCAGTAGTGGAAGGCGTCCACGGGCAGGAGCACCATCCACGCGGGCGGGTCGACCGGGTCGTACGCGACCGCCAGGAGGAAGCAGTCCAGCCGCACGCGGACGCCGACGTCCCCCTTGAGGCGCTCGTGCAGCGCGGCGATCCGCTCGAGGACCGTCCCCCTCTCCTCGCTGTTGATGTCATCATCGTTGCCCCCAAGCACAGGCGCCCTCGGCATTAGTTGCCGGAGGCCCCTGATGACGCTGCCGGGGGCCGCTGAAAAACCAGCGACTCGGACTGCTTCAGGTAGTGCGTCATGCAGTGCGTCTGCACGGTGAAGTGGTTCCGCTGGTACGCCAGCGTCGGGTACGGCATGCAGTGAACCGGCCCGTGCGGCGGCATGATCAGGCACGCGTCCTTGCGGTACTCGCCGGGGGTGTCGCACATCACGCCGTACCGCTGGATGACGCCCGTGCACGACGACGGGGTCGCGCGGTACAGGAAGTCGTAGAACAGCCGCTGCGTGTGCTTGCGCGAGCACAAGACGCACATCTGGGGCGTGTCGGCCGCCTGGCCCGGGAGGAGGAACTCGACGGCGACGAAGGGCTTCGACTTGTCGATGGCCATCGCCTCGCAGCTCACCCCCATCACGCACTTCCGCTCGCTGGGCATCATGGGCTCCCGGAGGAACGACTCCTCGTACTCCCGCGCGATCACCGGCACGTCCACGCCCATGCCGCACCCACCGAACAGGCCCTCCAGCACGCCCTTGTAGTCGATGTGGGAGAGGATGTCGGAGAAGTCCAGCTCGTAGTCCACCTCCTCCGTCCGGCTCAGCTTGTCGCACACGGCCTGGCAGATGTCGTCCACCGAGTCCGCACAGTTGCTCGCCACGGCCGGCTCGGGGCGCACCCGCTTCTTCGCGCCCCCCGCAGCGTCTCTGGCCTTGGACACCGCCGCCGCGGTGCGGGAGCGCTTCAACGTGCTCCACTCCTTCGGGATCTGCAACCCCCCCTCCATCGTCACGGGTTGTCGCACGGGGCGTCGCGCAAGGGGGAGGCGTGGGGAAATTTTTTACTGCTCAACGGCGCGCCGGGCCTTTTCCACGTCAAACACAAACTCCATCTCCCCCCTCTCCACCCGAAACAGCTCCGCCGCGCCACTCGCCACCAGCGCGCCCAGCAGCCCGCACACGGACATGGAGCCGTACGGGCCGTGGTGCCGGTCGCCGTTGAGGGCGAAGGCCAGGTCACGCGAGCGGACGCTGTGGCGGGGGCCCTGCCACGTGGGGAGCGCCGCGCGGAGGTAGCTCGCCACGATGGTCGGGATCGGGCCGGCGGCTCGGACGGTGATCCGCTTTCGCTGCGTCGGGTCCAGCTTGTAGACAGCGCGCTCCACCAACGGAGCCGCAGCGGGCAGGCAGTCGCCCATCCACCCGTCCGCGAGGCCGGCGGTGATCTGCTCCTTGGTCCGGTCGAACCGGGGCGGCGCGATCGAGAACGACAGCCGCGTGTCGAAGTGCCGCCGCAGGACGCCAAGGAGAAACTCACGATCCGCCTCGTCGTACCGCCCCGCAGCGTCGGGGGTCTTGTTGAGATCCCGCAGGTACACGCGGTTGAGATCGTCCTCGGCGGCCTGCGCCTCCTTGCTCGTTACTTCCAACCCAAGGTCGGTGCGGACCATCGCCGCCAGCCAGAGCGTGCACTGGGGCGCGGCCGACCCCCCCTCCGACCACTCCCAGTAGCAGGAGGGGTCTTTCTGGTCGGCCTCGATCCGGGCGACGATCGCGTTCGAGTGCGGGTCCGCGAGGCCGAACGCCAGGACGGAGTCCGTGTGCGGCGGCACGACCACGGGCGCGACCGGCACATCCGCCGTCTTGTTGTACGCCGCCACCACACCCTTCAGCTGCGTCGCGCGCCGGCCGTGGTCGTGCCGCAGGGTGAGGCTCGTGTACTGCACCCCGCCCGCCACCTGCGTGCCGGACGCGCAGGCGATGTGGAGCGCCGAGAGCTTGGACACGTCCAGCCGGGCGCCGACGTGCGCGAAGCAGAAGCGGCGCTCCTTGTTGTCGCCCATGCCTTTTTTATTTATTTTTTTATTCTCACCCCGCACGCACGATCCGACGGCGCCGGACCCCCCGGCGGACGAAGCGGGCCGGCGGTGGCCAGGCCCCCTCGGGCCCGAGCCGAACGGGCTCTTCGACGTGCCACACGGCGGGGGTCACGGCGATGAGGCGCAGGAGCTCCTGCAGGTCGCACGGGTCGAACGCGTCGGGCATTCGCCGGGGGCGGCGGCGGTTTCATTATATACCCGAGCTCGCTACGTGATCCGCATAATGCAGCACGATCACCACGAACACGGTCCACGGCAGCGACATGCCCTGCAGCAGGCGCGAGGCGTCCATGACGACGTAGTTGAAGGCCAGGTCGCCGAGCCACGCGGCGGCGCCGAGCCAGTGCGCCCACACCACCCCGCAGAGCATGAGCGCGGAGCAGCCGGGGACCAGCATCACGAGCTTGCGCGACGCCACGAACGTGAGGTACGACTCCATGGAGGGCAGCAGGTGCTTGAGGACCGCCACCGTCGCGATGCACTCGAGGATCTCGAGCTCGACGGCCTCGGATGCGATCAGCATGTCGGCGCCCACGCACACGAGGTTGGCGCTGACGATCTTCGCGAGGCTCCAGCAGAAGGCGTGGATCCGGTCGACCCTGGGCGCCGGCATCACGTCGGTCCACACGCTCACCCCCAGGGCCATGACCGTGATGGGGAGCACGCCGTACGCCTGGAGGGTGAAGTCCAGGATGTTGCCGTACAGGTACGTGAGCGTGGCGAGCAGGGACTGGAGGTCCGCGTCGTCCTTGCCGCACATCACCATCGCCACGGCCACGGACACCGCGAGGAACAGGTCCGAGAACGCGGCCGCCTCCGTGGACTCGACCACGAACAGCGACCGCACGCGCTGGCTCACAAACAGCAGGCACACCCGCTTGAACAGCTTCAGCCGCACGGCCGCCGAGTCCGTCGCCTCCGCGACCAGCAGCACCAGCACCCCCACGCAGAATCCCTGGGAGCGGGAGAGGTGGGCGCTGGCGAGCGCGTCGAGGGCCAGCACGAGCGCCAGGCAGGCGGAGGCGGCGAATCGGTGCAGGAGGGCTGTGAAGCACACGAGCGCGGGGGGGGGCTGCATCGTCGCCAGGTCGGCGCGCGCTCAATTATACAGATTGTAATACACAACCCGCGCCACCGCGGCCAGAACGCCGCACGCGCCGGGCACGAGCAGGCCGATCCCGGTGCTCCTGGACGGCACCCCGTCGGCCCCGTCCTTTTCGATGTACACACCGCCGATGATGCACATGATGATGCCCACGAAAAACGACAGGAGCCAGCACCCGCTCGGGTGTCTGTCGGAGGAGCCGGCGCCGCCGGCGCGCAGGAAGAGCCCATCCACCCGGAGCGGTTCGCCGTGCATATGCCAGAATGCCAGCCGCCGGCGTTTTATACCGGCACACGCCGGGAGCGGGTATTTAAGCGCGGCGGTGAGCGCGCCCTCAAATGACCAGACGGCTGCTGCAGATCGACGAGGAGATGCGCGCGTGCAGGGCGGAGCTCAGGGGGATGTGGGGCGAGCGCACGCCTCTGCGGTCGGCCGCCGGTGATAACGCGGGGAAGGTGGTGGCCACCATCGATGGGCTGAACAACGGGATGGCAGCAATGGACGCGCCCGATTCGCTGATGGTTTTCGTCAAAACGCTTCTCGTCTACGTGCTGTCGAAGGCGCGCAAGCTGGAATTCGAAAACGACAGCCTGACCACCGCGTCTCGCGCGACGGCCGACGGCATCGTGAACGAGCTTAAAATGCTACTGTTGATTGTTCCCATGGCCTTTAGCAGTTTAAGCGGTATCGCCACGCAGATCATCGCTGAAGCTGACAAATATCTCAGGTCAAAAGACGACAACACAGCAGGCAGACTTCTCGGGTTGTTTCACGAGATAGGAAAAGTCCTCAAAACAGATGCAAACTACACTGCAGCGGTCCTCTCAACTCGCAAAGAATTCCTCAAAGCAGTCGGCACGCTCCTTCAATCACCCGGCGGCTAAAAACACTCCTCAAGCACCCCGCACGCCTCCTCGGCCCTGCGAATCTGCCTGTCCACCCGCGTAAGGGCGGCGTGCTGCTCCCAGAGCACCGCCCGGAGCCCCGAGGGCGAGAAGAAGCGCTTGATGTCCCTGTACTCCTGGCCGCCCTCGCAGCAGGCGTCCGCCTCGCGCTGGGCCTCGGCGCGCTGGAGCTGCTGCCTCAGGGTGTCGACCTCCGCCTGCAGCGCCTCGTCCTGGGGAAGGACGGTCCAGCGCTCCCAGCAGCCCACGGTCCCACCCGCCTTGAGCTCCACCCTCGCACGACATGCGGCGAACGCGTCGCGGAGCTTCAGCAGGAGGAACGTCCGGTGCTGAATCACCATATCCATCGCCAGCATGCGGCGCTTGAGGTCGTCGAACGCGTCCCGGGCGCACGCGAGCGCGACGTCGGGGGAGTCCTGCTCCAGCTCGGTGGGCACGGGCGCCGGGGGCTCGGCGAGCCGCTTGCACAGGCGGGCGCGCTCGGCCAGGAGCCTGGAGTCCACGGCGGTCGAGGGCGTCGGCACCT
>Ga0247837_1003365_pt1 | contig 28063 bp, 25 predicted proteins | sample LaCtaG_2_FD_187115 | JGI IMG/M metagenome (GOLD analysis project Ga0247837, IMG submission 187115) | Freshwater microbial communities from meromictic Lake La Cruz, Castile-La Mancha, Spain - LaCruzMarch2015_14.5m | ecosystem: Environmental > Aquatic > Freshwater > Lake | place: Spain: Castile-La...
GTTCAAGCCCCACATTACAGAAAATTTCAAAGTTAAAAGCCAAGTCCGTCATGAGAAGGAAGAAGTGTAACAAACTTTGACTCAAAACTTAACAAGTGCTGCAGTTTAGCTTCTTGCACAACATGTCTAGGCATATGCGAGAACTGAGTAGAGTGAGAAATGGAGGCCTGTGGGACGCCCGCAGTTCCTCATCCGACCAGTGGTAGGCAGGCTTGGCATGCTTGAGTGTGATGGTCCTACTTTGGTGCGGAGGCAGCAAGTGCATATTAGTAGTGTTGGACTCGAACTTGCTCGAGTCGCTCTGCTGTTCCTCGGAGTCGTCCTGGGAGTTATTGCGCAAAGCTTCGTTGATGTGGTCTGTTTTTCCTTACACTGGAGACCGGGAGTAGCCGTGAAGCTAGTGACCAGCACCGCCCACTGCAAATTTCTTCTTTCTCGTGTCGCGTGGTAGTTCAGAGGACCTAGCGACACTCACAACCTTTATGATCTCCCTAACCACAGTATCGAAAACAGCAAAAACCTATTAGGTCACACTCTCCTCTACGAAGCCACTCTGAACGGCAATTCAGCAGTTGTAAAACTAGGATACTCTTCTATAAGCCGTTTGGCAAAGTACTAACATTATTGTATGCCTTATTTAAACAATGGACATACCGCGTTGACTATGGCCAAATACGACAAATGAAAATTCGGGGTATTTTCATTAATAATTATTCCAAAAGCACTAGAATTGCCTTTAGGAACTACGCTTTTCAGCCCCTCTAGAGCTGTATTGCTCAACTAAGACTCTCTGTTATCAACTGCCACTATTATTCTGCAGGAAGTGCAGGTGTTAATGGAGTATAGGCCTAGAGACAAGCCAATAGCGAGGCTTAAACTAAGTCTCTTCCGATAGCGCAGGCGTGAAGACGGTCACCTGGACGGTAGCTATGCCAGGTGCGCATATTCACCTCGAATATTAGCCGCATCTGCTTGTCTCTCAGTTCACACCAGCTCTCTCCAAGGGCATAAGCCTGCTCAAGCGCCACCGAAAAGTCTGGCGTAAAGGCCTTCTTTGCGCCTTTATATTCATAGAACCACCGGGGTGCCGACATTTGCACAGGCACTGCAGGGGGGTGCAAAGGCACTCTGGGCCTGGCAGACTGGGGAACTGCCCGCGGAGGTGGCTTTTCGACCGCTACAGGGACGTACTTATTGGTGAATGCAGGCTTTTTGGGAGGCAGCGGGGTGGTAGTAGTAACCTGAGTAGCGCTAAATGCAGTTCTGAGCACCGCAGCATGCTGCAGCACCTCAGTGCCGAAGTCCTCCTTCACAGTGAACCCAGTGAAAGCTGCTTGGCGGGGGGAGTCCAGGCTTAAAACTGACTTCTGCACTTCTTCCAGGTCTTGGGACGAGCGACTGGCGGCCTTTAGTCTGGCTTCAGCCCGCGCACAGTCCTTCAATTGGCTCTGAAGTGCGGTTTCCAGCCTCTCCGAAGCTTCGGAATTGGAGCTTTCTGCGCTGTCCAGATCCGCAATCAACTGCGTTTTGAGCTTCGCAAGCTGGTCCACGGCTAAATCCAAGGCATTCGCCACTTTCGCCTTCACGTCACTGTTCTGGAAGCGGACCTTTTCCCTCAGAGTCCGCAAACCTTCCAACCTCGCCTTCGCCTTCGTCACTCTCCCAGCAATTTCTTCCAGCGTGGTTTCTAGGTCTCTTCTGAGCTTTGGATCTGAAGCGGGAGGGTCTGTATCTGGGATGAGGTCGTATACAACGCGCAGTTGGACTTGGGTGTAGGGCTTTCTGCACTCAGGACAGAGTACTTGGCGAGCTGCACACTGTGCACAGAGCATGTGGCCACACGGGAGACAGTAGGGCTTACGGTCACTGGAGGAGTAGGACTCGCAACAGACTGGACAAGTCATTGTAAAAATGGCGAAGGTTATACCTCGCTGGTGGCTCTACAGCCTGATGGCGATCATGATGACTGCGGGTACATGCAATACGATGGTGGCGAAGATACAAGACATGCAGTCGTCTGATGGCAACGCCTACTGGCATCCCTACTTCCAAACATCCACGATGTTTGCAGGTGAATTTATGTGCTTGTTTGTCTACCTAGGAGATCGAGCTATTAACAAGTCCCAAGACGCCGCGCCTTCCGCCCCCAAAAAGCCAGGCTTCAAGGCCAAGCTAGGCCCTCTGATCTTCGCGCTACCTGCTTTCATCGATATGTGTGGGTCCACGCTGATGATGATCGGCCTGGGCTTGACGTACGCATCTGTGTATCAGATGTTGCGAGGAGCCATAGTGGTAGTAGTGGCACTGTACAGCGTGGTCTTTCTGAAGCGGAAACTATTCAAACATCACTATGTGGGAGTAGCGTTTGTGACAGGGGGAGTGGTAGTGGTGGGCTTGGGTAGTATACTTGTGGGTGGGTCCGGGTCTAATGCTAGCAACCCTACCTTAGGTGCTATCCTCATCGTAGTAGCGCAGTTCATTGAAGGTGGGGTCTTCGTCATCGAAGAGAAGTTCTTTCGCGACATCAAAGTGCCGCCTCTGCTGGCTGTAGGCACAGAGGGCTTCAGCGGCCTGGTCTACTTCTGCATCCTGCTTCCCATCTTATACGCCATTCCCTGCTACAATGAGTCGCTGTGTTCGGGGCATGGACATGTCGAGAACTTCCTATACGCATTCAAGCAGCTAGGCGATAATGGCCTGTTGATGTTCACCTTCTGGGCGTATATCTTCTGCATCAGTTTCTTCAACTGGAGTGGTCTGTCGATTACTAAAAACGCAAGTTCACTGCATCGGTCGATCATTGACAACTCTCGTACAGTGTTTGTGTGGGTCATTGACTTAGCTGTAGGGTGGGAAGACTTCTACTGGGTTCAGCTGGTAGGCTTTGTGCTCCTGATCTTCGGAACTGTCGTCTACAATGAAGTGCTGATACTGCCTTTCTGGGGATTCAAGGAAGCTGTCATTGCCAGTCGCGAGGAAATGGCTAAAAGGAAGAATCAAGTGAAGGACAATGAGACGTCGGCCGATGAGCTGCTTCAGGTGCGTCTGGACGAAGATAGGGACTAATATGGCCGGACCCATAGCACGGTGGTGTCTGCTCACCTTCATGCTTTTCATGCTGATCGCAGGGTCCTGCAACACCCTCTCCCTGAAGGCTCAGGACAGACAGAGTTCACTGCAAGACAGCTACAACCATCCGTACTTCCAAACTGCCTGTATGTTTTTAGGAGAGTTTCTCTGCTTTTTCCCTTACTTCGTCACTCGCTTGCGCTCTCCTCGTCCATCGCAACTTCGGAAATCTGGACTGAAGAATCGACTTGGAGCCTTTATTTTCGCTCTCCCAGCCTTTTGCGACCTCGTGTCGACCGCTATAATGCTTGTGGGTCTCGGTCTCACCACAGCCTCAGTGTACCAAATGCTGAAAGGTCTGGTGGTAGTGGTCGTAGCACTCTACAGTGTGATCTTCCTGCGCAGACGTCTGTACCGACACCAGGTCTTGGGAGTGGTATTTGTGTTTGTGGGAGTGGTGATAGTGGGCCTCGGCAGTGTCTTTATGAGCTCTGGGGACTCGAGAAACCCAGCCCTCGGGGCGATTTTGATAGTCCTTGGGCAGTTCCTAGGCGGAGCGAACTGGGTGATTGAGGAAAAGTTCTTCGGAGACATAGTGGTTCCGCCGCTGCTGGCAGTGGGCATAGAGGGCCTAAGTGGTCTGTGTTATTTCGCCATTCTCCTGCCTGTATTTTACTATATCCCTTGCTACAACACTAACATGTGTGCAGGGAGTGGCCACGTGGAAAACGTGCCCTACGCCCTCAAGCAGGTCGGAGCCGACGGTTGGCTAATGTTCTTCTTCATAGGGAATATATTCAGCGTAGCGATTTTCAACTGGAGCAGTCTTTCAGTCACCAAAAACGCAAGTTCTTTAGCCAGATCCACAATCGACACGTCCCGGACTGTAGTTGTATGGGCTGTGGACCTGATTATTGGCTGGGAAGAGTTCTCCTTCGTGCAATTAGTGGGCTTTCTGCTACTAGCCTTCGGCAGTTTCGTCTATAACGAAGTCGTGGTGCTGCCTTGGTTCGGCTTCAAAGAAGCAGTGGCCAGACACCAGGAGGAAACGGCGAAAAGGAAGATACTGACAGACGATACAGAGGACGGTGATCTGGGCTACCGCCTCGAAGAAGACGGGAGATAGACAATGTTAGTCGTTAGTAATGGCTAGACCTGTGTCGAGGTGGTGGCTGTGGGGACTTATGCTGGTGATGCTGGTGACAGGCACGCTCAACTCTGTGTTATCGAAGTTGCAGTACAAGCTTACAGCTGACGGCATGCCCTTCCGCCATCCCTATATCCTCACACTTTTGATGTTCGTGGGAGAGTCACTCTGCTTTCTGGCTTATCTAGCTGATAAGCGCTATGCAGGCCAAACCCAAGACGAAGTCTCTACGGCACCCAGCCAAAGCCGCACTCCCACCCTCATCCAGCGACTCGGCGTAGTGGTATTCGCCCTTCCAGCCGCCCTGGACGTGATAACGACTACACTCGTGATGATCGGTCTAAACCTCACAGGCGTGTCTGTCTACCAAATGTTGAAAGGCTCGATTGTGGTCATAGTTGCTTTCTATAGTGTCGCTTTTTTGAAGAAACGGCTCTATCAACATCATGTGTTGGGAGTGGTGTTGATCTTTGTGGGAGTGGGGATTGTGGGCGTAGGCAGTATTTGGCTGGTTCATTCACATGCAACTAACCCCGCGCTAGGAGCTGCCTTAATTCTACTGGGGCAATTGATGGGAGGTGCGATTTTCGTACTAGAAGAGCAGTTCTTCAGTGAAATTTCAGTGCCTCCGCTGAAAGCCGTAGGCGTGGAAGGACTCAGCGGCCTGGTCTACTGCGCCGTCCTCCTGCCAATCCTCTACTTCATCCCCTGCTACAACACTGAAATCTGCTCAGGCGACGGCCATGTGGAGGACACTCCCTACGCCTTCAAGCAGATGGCGGTGAGTGCGCCTTTGCTGATTACATCAATTGCTGGTGTGTTTTCTGTTAGCTTTTTCAATTGGAGTGGGTTGTCAGTCACTAAAAATGCAAGTTCGCTGGCCAGGTCCACTATCGACACAGCACGAACTGTGTCAGTGTGGATAGCGGAACTAGCCTTGGGCTGGGAAGGCTTCTCACTCGTCCAGCTTTGTGGGTTCCTGCTGCTCGCCCTCGGCACTTTCATCTACAACGAAGTGCTGGTGATTCCGTGGCTCGGCTTCAAAGAAGCAGTTCAAAAACACCAACAAGAAATGGCGCATAAAACTGTTTTAACGACCGAAGACGACATTGACGACCCTGAAGAGTCGAAGTTACTCCCCTAGAAGTGTTCTAATTCCTAGCTGAAAGGTCGTTGAATGCGTACAGTCGCAGGCGGTCGTAGCTGGTGACGGCTGCTCCGGCCTTGTAGAGTGCGACTCCCGTTAGGACGCAGTTGGTGAGTTGGCGGGAGGATAGCAGATTTAGGCTTTCTGGTTGCACCGTCCATACATTCACACAGCAGTCTTCGCCCACTGAGATTAGTGAGGGAGTGGAGGCGTGGGCGGCCAGTGCAGTCACTCCTCTCGCATGCGCCCCAACTTCAAACACAATTTTCTGCGTTAACACACTATAAACTCGAATCTGCCCAAAAGCCAATCCAAAGCACACCAACTTGTCCATCCGCACACAGCAAGTAATCGGAACTCCACAAGCAGGCAGCAGCGTCGCAGTCCACCTCTCCATCTTGTTCCAAAACCCTACAGCCCCAATAGCGTCGCCAGCAACCACCATAGAGCCGATGCTAGTGAGAGCGGTGATAGGCGCACTGTGTTGCGGCTGCGTGGGTTCTTCCTTGTCAAAGGCTGGGTTCGACTCATTGCGCAGACGGAGGAAGTGGAGACTGCCGATAGACGCGCCTCCCACAATGCCGTTTTCCCCTAGTTTGGTACTGCAGTGGAAGGAAACCGAGGCTGAGGGCGGCAAGCGCAGGTCGTCCCTATTAATGTGGGCTATTAGCAGCGACCCTGGTTCGTTCCACACCTGCAGACTGTTTTCCAGGCCCAACACGAGGAACCAGCTATTGCCCAGACTTACGAAGTTGATGTGCAGGATTGGGAGTTCGTCCTTGTACCTGCCTTCGGTGAGATTGGGGCCTGTACTGTCCAGCAAAGTTTTCTTGTCCAGGAGCACTACCTTGGGCGCAGGGGAGACATTGCTGATATACCCCAGATACTTGTCCGAAGCGCACAGATTGGAATTGAGCAAAGACGGCGACTGAACCAGAGTGACGGTCTCCATTTACCCAGTACTACCTAGTCGCCCAAGTAGGGTCTCAAACTGCAAACCCACGGTCTTCCATCCACCCCCTTCACCGCCTGTACCGCACTTTCCCGACTTCCCAGAGTCACAGAAGTCACTACGCCTGTTTCTTTCTTGCGAATTGCCACTCCTTGGACTTCTCCATAGGTCTCAAACACTCTGCGCACCTGGTCTTCTCTCAAATTGCAGTTCAGGAGAAAGACGGTGTGGCCGCTGGACAGCGTCCGCTGGGATTTGGACTGGAACGGCTGGGCGGAGAGAGGACGGTGTTGGATGTAGACCTTGTTGAGGTGGGCAATAGCGGTGTTGGCCATATCTTCAGTGAGGAACTGGATATAGCCGTAGCCTTGGGACCGACCACTGGGGTCGGAACTGATGCGGGAAGACAGGATAATGCTGGCAGGCGGACAAAGGGCTTCCAAGTGGGTATGGGTCAAGGACATGGGTAGGCTCCTTACGAACACATTCGCAGCTTCTAGAGGCGCTCCAGGCATCACCAGCCTTGCAAACAGCTGTTTTCCCTCCCACTCTGTCCCGTTTATTCCCTTCCTCGCATTCTCCGCCTGTAGATACGACTCGAAAGTAATGTATGCGCCGCCCTTGGAAAGACGGATACTGGGCGCGGAAGTGAAGGGCTGTACCAAGGCAAGCACTGTGCTGTAGGTCAGGTCTAGGTCGAAGCCTGTCACTTGTATCATTCGACTCAAGTCCCCCGCCATTTCTTTGTCAGTACTGCAAGGGTGTATATACACAGGAGAGATTCGGAGCCACTGGCCCTATAATGCTGCATCCCAGCCCTTCCAAGGTCCGCGTCTACATCCGTCTCCCCGCTGGCGAGCTCAAGCACCACGAACTGGAAGTCAGCCACATGGCCGGGCAGATCCTCGGCATGCTCGAGGCCGAGGACGGCGTGGACTACTCTTCGTGCGTCATCAAGTTCCTGGACCGGACTCTGGACCCGTACAAGCCCTTGCAGGAGCAGGCGGTGAAGGAAAACGACCTGTTGGAGCTGTTTGTGCCCAGCAACATTGAAATCAGCTATAAGGACTTGGCTTTGAGGCTGCGCACGAGGGAGGACTTCTACCTGTTCTTCACGGAACTCAACCAGCGCTTGATGCCGGGTCTGGATGCGGTGACACCGGAGTACTTCCAGCAGGTCCTGACAGGGCAGAAAGAGGCTTTGAGACTACTAGACGCGAGAGAGTACTACTTCCCGGAGTGGCTTTTGGAGCAGGAAAAGTGCTTATCAGCGGAAAGTCTGTATGGGTACTGCATGAAAAACGCAGTTTTGAGGAAATTTGTACCGAAAGGATGCAAAGACCAGGTCTTCTTGCTGCGTCTTTTGGCCAGTCTGGACTACGGCTACCTCGCACGAATCGATGCTGGTATCAAGCAAAACAAGAAAAACGCCCCTGAGAGACTCAACCCCGCCCTCAAGCGAATCAAACTGGCTCAGAACCTGCAGAGCCTAATATCCAGAACACTGCAGGAGGAGTATCGCAGATAGACTTAGTTCACTTCCCAGACTGTAGCATGAGCGCGGGGCGCAGTTGTGAGTTGTTGGAAGGCGGTTTGCAGCTCTGAGAGTAGACGCGGGATATCAGGCTCCAAGTCTTGATAAAGACAGTCCTCAGTCGGCGGCTCAAACTGCAGCTCCACGTCCATAATTGCACTAAAAGACTCCAGCAAAGTAAGGACTGCACAGGAGTCCTTATCCTCTACAGGCAACTTTTGGTCTTCTCTAACGACTTTCAGATAAAGGACATATACAGTAAAGAGGTAGAGAAGGCCTTCGCCCATTGAGATGAGGGGAATAGCGGACCAGTCGATGGAGAACAGACGAAGTAGGAGAAGGACTGCTCCGGGCAGGAACACGACATTTGGCAGAGATTCCATATATAACATCCTAGTGAAGCCATGGATATGGACTGGGAGGAAGGAGGACACCATACAATGCCGGCTTCACGGATACCAGAGGGCAGAAGTATGCAAAAACCTGCTAAAGTTCCCTCTCCGAGGCCGATATATCGGCCCAAACTGCTCCGTCGCATTCCCCCTTCTCACCGCAAAACTGCCTCTGCATACGCAACCCCAGTCTCCAGCTACTCCCCGAGAGTCCTTTTCCACGCCCCTGAGCCTCCCGTCACCTCCCGTAGCCTTCTCTACAATGCGGAACGACCTTTATCCGACCGATTCCTGCGCCTGCAGAAAGACCTCCGAAGGGCTGGATTCGACTTCGAGGCCGACACCACCATCAGTCCCAGTTCCCGAAGCTATATCTTCGACGAAGTCAGCAGCGGGTCTCCCAGGCAAAAGGCCAGTCCGATGGGCCCCGCAGACTGCGCTTTGGGGCCTACGCTGCGTTGGTGTGCCTATTGCAAGGGGGAAACGGTGGCGGTTAGGGACTGGGCCGCAGGTCGAAAGACATGGTAAGGACTAGATTAGCCTGGCTTCGACTGGGATTTGCCTGGCTGGAGGAGTGTTTGGATGCTGTTTGCTGCCTTACTGTGTGAATAGATGCAAGGATGAACGGGTTATGTGCACTCGCTGTGGGAAAACCCTAGAAAGTCTATAATTAGTATGGAAGCCAGATTTCCACTAATCGGCTTCGATAGCGAGGCTGACTGCGAGGTCTTTGCAGTGCAGAACGTGAGTCCCTCTCCGGCATTCACTCCCTTTACAGTGCTTTCCGTCCTTAACCCCTCAGTTCTGCAGTGCTCTGAAGTGACGTACAGCTGCTACCCCCTCCACTCCCCCTTCCTACGTCTCTATTTCCACCCCTGTGTCTTTTCGAATGCTGCCCCAGCACTGGCTTGGCAGGTGAAAGCGGGACTTTTCTTCGAAGATAATGAGTTCTCGAAGAGGATTATTGAAATTATAAGGCCTGAACTGGGGAGAAATGAACTTGGCCAGGAGTTCCAAGTAGCTATGGAGACGAAAGACCAAGGTCTGACCTATCATTTCGCACCAGATCCCGCCGAAATTAGGGTGAATATGGGCGCACCTATGGTGATTTTCAGCAGTTTACTGTGTTTTGAGGTCCAGGGCACAATATATCAATACCTCACTAGGCATATATTGGTCCTTTATCCTTATTCTCCGCTTACTACCTGCCTTCAGACTGCGGATTTTGCGGCCTTTCAGGCAGTTTTGCTAGGACTGCAAGAGGCCATTATCAATCCTCACGCTTTTTACGGATATGCAAATTACTGGGTGGAGGCGATTTCTCGGCATCTACAGGGCGCCTCGCCTTTAATGACTACGTCTCTGCACAAAGAGCTAGTGCACCACCTCATGTGGAGTCTGGACGGAGAGCCGCAGGGACAGCATGACTACGGCAGATGGACCTACGAGCGTACTTGCAATAGTTACGCAGAGACTGACGATGAAGCCTTGCGACTGCGCTTAGTCACTCTGTGGACTGCTGTGATGCGCCAAATCCAAGACTACTACCTCCTTTCCTAGTTAAACTCTCATTTGCGCAGGTATGTGTACACTTGGAGGGAGGGTTTATTAACATAGTGCTATCAACTAGCCGAAACAATACGTTTTCGTCCTATTTTGCTCTTGAAGCAGTCTACTCTGCTCCTTAGTAATCCAGGACATTTGCCTATTCACCACTTCCACTCCCATTACAGTCGCCAACAGTTGCCAAAGACCCACTCCAAGCCGCTGTTCCAGCCTGTGAAAGCAACTTTCATGCATCAATCTTTTGACTTCCCCGGCCTGAATAGCCGCCATTTCCCCACGAATGGCTTGAACCTGGCTATCCACCAACTGCACAGGCAGGGGTAAAAGCGCAGGAACGGGACTAGGACACTGAGAAACTGGGATTTGTTTGGCTTCAGAGGAAGTGATGTTGTGGCCGAGAGAGCGCAGACGGTCCTGCACGCGGTTCCACTTGTCAGGGTGAGCGCGAGCTGTGAAGGAAGCTCGCCTCAGCTTCCCTTCCTGGAGGTCGTTTTGAGCAGTCAAGTCCTGCAGGAGTTGGTGCTTCTCTGCCAAAGTGAGAATTACTTTGACTGTTTCCGCCTCCAAATAGCCTGGAAAGACGTCGAAAGGAGTGGATCTGCCTAGACTCCAGAGAGCCCGCACTACCCAGGACAGACCTTCACTCCTAGTGTCTATCCCTGCCTTCAGTAAGCCTGCATAGTGCTGGACCTGCTCAGCCTTGATAGTCCTCAGAAGCTGCTTGGCGGCCTTCACAGCCCTGCCAAGTTCTTCGATTCGGACTAGATTGGACTCCATTTTTTGCCTTATTTCCGCTTTTTCTGCATCTGATTTTCCCTCGATTCGGGTCACTGTCTTTTCGCTGCGTTCGCTTTTGGATTGGATATTGAGTGTGCTGTTTCTGCGCCTTTTTACCAGTTCTTCCAGCTTATTCACCTCTTTTTCCCGAACAATCACAGGCACTAATGACGTTTTCAGCGCGGAATTGACCTCTCGGATGCTGTCTCTCTCATTTAATAGTGACTTTAGTCGGGTTTCAGTTTCTTTTAGCTTCGTTTTCACCTCATCCTCGTAGATTTTGGCGTATCTGGCTTGCTCCCGCTGGGTGGTTTCAGTCTGCAGCTTGGAGCCTCTGAAGGCTTGGCTCTGGCGGACTAACGGAGGCAGCAGACTTTTGGTTTTGCGCTGGGTAAGGATGCGGTCCAAGTCGCCGAAGCGTCCGCGGTACATCTCCGGCCCAGGCAGCGGCTTCGCTGCCACCTGTTTCACCCCAGAGCGAGTCCACAGGTCCAGTCTCTCCACCTCCTCCTTCTCAGGGACAGACACAGAGAGGTGTTTGCGGGCCTGCAGCTGCTTTTTCTTCACTGCCAGCGACTGCAAAGACTGCGTGAGTGTCAGGTCCGGAGTCGTAGAGTCTGTAGCAGTCACGTAAATGCCCTTGCCTTCACCCTCCATTTCTCTATATCTCCCATACAAATCGTCGAAACCCGCTGAAATCGATAGAAATTATACGCTAGGAGACGCTTAGACTAGTCTAAATCCGGTAATTCCGTATGGACATAACTCGAAAGCTGCCAATAGCAATTCGACGAAAACTGCTGCTGCTCCGCAGATAAATCCGGGAAAAAGAACTCTGTGGAGGAAAAAAGGTCGTATCTGGGCGACACTTGCTTGCCAATGTCAATATCCACCAGTTTTTCCTTGAGGTTTTCAGCGTTCAGGACGTCGTGGTGTCTGTGGTGCTTGGTCTGGGGCGGCTCCCGGTCGTTCATGTCGTCTTCTTCGAGGTTGTCCTGTAAGTCACGCTCTTCCTCGACTTCTTCCCTGGGTGGATGGTACTCGGGCTGCTCGTCGGAGTCTTTTTTGTCGATGGAGGCGAGGAAAGAGGAGAATTTCTATGTGGAATTTGCCTCTTCTTTGATGTCGATGTGGTCGTCGGAGTCGTCCTCTATAGTGTCGGTGGGCTTGGACCCTCCGTAGGAACGATTTTCCAGTTCCAGGATAGGGTTAAGGACATCAGCGACGAAGGAGTCCCAGGCAGGGCCGATATCAGCGGCAGTGCGTAGGTCTGGAGAGGCTTCCAAGGCTCTGGAAAGGGCCTGGCCAATGCGAATAGCGTGGCCCATATTGCCAGATCTGAGGCTTTTCCCGGAGTTCAGGGTAGTTTCCGTCCTCCACTCTATAAGCCGTGGAGCGAGGCCAGAGCTTCGCAGAAAGAGGCCTTTTAGCTGGATTTCAGAGCAGTTGAGGACGCTTTGAACCAGCTGGAGGTAGGTTTGATGCAGAAACGAGTTCCAACTATGTTCAAAGAACAGCCCAGTTGCCATTCGCGGTAACTTCGACCTGCCAACCACTCCTTCCAATTCCTTGATATCCGCTCGGTATATGCCCCACAGCAGTTCCACACAGGTAAGTCTGATTTCCCCGACAGTCGGCAAACTGCCCACTGTCGTTTCGCCTATGCTTCCTTGCTCCATGAGGCCTTCTAGGACGGGTATGGACCCTTCTAGTGTTTCTGCGAGTTGGGGAAGTGCATCGCATAGGAGTTCGCTGCAGAGCGGGTGGGAAAGGATGAGGGTGAGGAGGGTGAGGGAGTGGCGTACTGAGGAGAGGGAGTCTTTGGAAAGGTTCTGTAGTAGTGACATTAGCGTAGATGGAGAAAACACAGCGGCAAAGATGTCTTTCCAGGCTCGTAGTTCTCCGCTCTTCTGCAGGCACTCACTCAGAATAGAGACCGCGCTTCCTCCTTGCTCACCCCCTGCACCTACCTGCACCACCAACCTCTCCACAATCTCCCTTCGCTCCGCCACATACACTTCCCCTTCCTCATACGTGAGCACCTTAAGCACACAGTCTGCAATGCTCCTGGCTCCCACTTGCGCCAGCAGTCTCGAGAGCAGAGTGTGTTCCTCTGCACACAGGACCTCCAGCATGCGCGGGAAGTACTTGCTTGTGAGGATGTGGAAGAGCTTCGAGAAGTAGCCAGCCAAGGTGAGGTTGAGGGAGGGGGCTGAGAGCAGACTGAAGCAGAGGGAAATGAGCTCCGGGTCGTCTAAGATGGCTTGGAGGACTTGAGGTGCCTCACAGCCTATGAGTTCCGCAGCTAAGAACGGGTGTTTGTGGCCTCTGCGGTAGTCCGCGTCTTCCGGCGGCTCGGTGACCAGCAGATCGAGCAAGTTTCGGAGACGGGTAGGGGTGAAGCTGGGTGGAAACTACAAGTCGAGAAGCTTGGGGTTTTGGTTCTTCATCTCCTGCACTACGTCTTCATCATCGAGGACTTGGTCGAGAGTGATTTCAGGCCTGGAAAGCATGTCGTCGAAGGCTTGAGAGTTGCGGTAGCTGCGGAGGTTGTTCCAGAAGGCGCCGCTGAAGTTGAAAATCATTACGCCCTCTTGGCTGAGCGCTGGCTACAGCCCTATAAAGACAGTTGTCGCTACACCGTGTCTCCCACATCACAGAAAGCCCGGGTACAGCCCAGCAGTCAATGCACCTATCCAATCCCCTGACTACTTGTGCCCGCGCCCACTAATCTGCAGACTAGAGCCACTTCCCTCCCGCAGTCCCTGCTTTCCTTACTTTGAGCTTTTCTTTCTCTGGGAAACATCAGCAGCTCTCTGTTCTCCCGTTACGTCTACTGCCTGACTTCAGGCCTATAGTCAAATCCTTTTTTGTCTGGGGAATAAAATGCCACATACGTCTCGCGTCCTCGATTTCCCATAAATAGGGAAATAAATAAATTAGTCTACGACCCCTCTTCCCTTCCCAACATCCCACTGGGCTTTTTCCTCTCTTCCCAGGCCTTTCGACACTTTGTCACTCGAACGACCATAAATAACTCGCAGTGACGTGGAGGATAAATAACCTTAGGCTTATAATGGACTGCCAGGAAAACGTTTTCACGCAATTTGAAGGACTGTTGAAGGGTCTAGAGAATGTGCTGTGGCCTGTTTCTCTGGTTTTGCCTTGGACTGCCTCTTCCTCTTATATCGCCCCAGCTTGGACGGAATCAGTACAAGGCCCGGCTGTGTTCAACTTCCCCACCATTCCACGCAGTCCTTCCCTAGAAGAACGCTGCCAACTCCTCGCCACCTCCCGCACCTTCCAAAACACCGCCTGTCCACACACCAACAAGAAACACTACGCCAAGAACATGTGCAGCACCTGCTACCACAAACACGGCAGAGGCAACTACGCCAAGTCTTGTCCGCACAAAGACAAGCCGCTCTATGCCCGCGGCAAGTGCCAGAGCTGCTACCTGCACCAGTACCACCGCTCTCGCGTTTTTGGCCGGCGCAGGCGAATTCACAAGCACCAGCCCCAACTCTCCCCGCCCAGCTCCCCACTGCTGACCGAATAGGCTCTATATAAGCTTTATCTCGCTACCATGTCGTTCCTAGCTGGTAGCCTGCGCCTGCTTTATATGGCTGGTAGAAAGCCCCAGACAGTTACTAATGGATAGCTAGATTTAAAGCTACAGGGAAGCGAGGGGTAGCTTTCCTCAGTCCCATAAGTCGTCTTTTCGCCTGCGTTTTCCTTATAAACTGACTATCTGCGGTTATTCCCGCAGTGCCTATTATTGTGGCAGGTTTGGCAGGACGCACCACACCCATCGAAGTTCTTTTTCCTGGACATATTGCTGGAGACAGGCTCCAGTCTACACGCCTAGACCAGTCGACAGCCTTCAGACCTGCCTACAAAGCGTTAATTCCGCTATAGGCACTCCACCTGGTTCTGATTCAGTAGGCAATGGAGTAGACTTATATACTCAGTGGGTAAAACTGTATGTAGAAGGAGTACAGGGCAAATAGCGGCTTATCCGTCCTTGCAGTCTTTATCATACCTCCCTCATACTGTGTATATGGCAAGGCGGCGGATCAGGCCTACCGGCTCCCCTCAGGCTTCAGTAGTGTGGACCGCCTTCAATCGTCCGAATATCGCCCCTGCTTCCACAGTCAAATCCCCTTCTGTAGCCTCTGGAGCCACTGACCTCTTTTCCCTGCACCAATCCCCCCAGCCTTCCAGGACCAAAAGGATGTTTTCCACCTACTGGAATCAACTGCAAGTGCAACGTGAAGACCCGAGAGTGACCAATCCCAGTCCTTTTGATAGGCAAATCGCGAGGCCGGACATAGTGGACAGGTTCCCGGATGTTAATGAAAACAGGTTCAATGGGCCGGTGGACGGGCCGCGGGTAAAGAAGGTCGTCAGTCCCAATTTGAGGAAAGCGATTCCCAGGAAGGACAGAAGAGAAAGCAAAAGGTGGGAATCGGCGCAATACAGTCCCAATTTCCAGGCAATTTGGAAGAAACAAGCTGTCAACTTCAGCTTTGAAAAGGCCCAAGGCCGCTCCTCTCCCACTCCTTTCCCCTGTCCAGACCCTCCTTCCCTCATTTCCTACTCCCAGGTCCAGTCCAAAGTCCCCTCTCCCGACTTCAAGCGTGCCCCTGCCAAGTCGATATCCCCGCTACTGCCGATTCACATGCAAAACATCGTATCGTGGCAAGCGCTGCACTGTCTCTGTGACCAAATGCTGGAAATGAATGGAGCGTTCAAGAAGGAAAGGAAGCATGATAGGACGCTGTCGCAGTAAGGGGTGTTAGTTAGGGAGGGGGGAGAGACTGGCTTTCAGCCGGTCGTTTTCTTCGCGGAGTTCTTTGATTTTCTCCTTTAACTCGGTGGCTGCAAGGAGGCGACGGACGTCTGTCTCTGAGACTCCTGTGGACACCCTTTCCCGTCCCTTCCCACTGCCCACTTCCCGCTCCTGCAGTCTCGCCTGTCCCTCCTCAAGTCTCCTCCTCAGCTCCATCTCTTCCTGCTGCAGCGCCACTTCCCTCTGACTCGCACTGCCCACCACTTCCTTCAGTTCCTCGATGTTCCCCTTCTTCTTCGTACCTTCCCCCTGCGAACTGCTCTGCGGCTTCGTCTCCAGCGTCCTTTTCAGTCCCTCATTGTCATGTTCCTGCGTCAAAAGCAGACTTTTCAGTTCGTTGGCTTTCACGTTGCAGTTCGCAAGTTCGAAAGTCACAGCCTTTAGGTCTGTTTCCGCCTGCGATAGTTCCAGCTTGGCAGTTTCCAGCTGCAGGTCGAGGGTCTCGATGGTGCCCATTAGGTGGGAGTTGGAGGCTGCGGCTTCGGCCAGTTCTTTGTCTAGAGTGGCTTTTTGGGCCAGGAAGTTGCTTTCGTTGCGCATTAGTTCTTGCTTGAGCCGGGTTACTTCGGCTTCTAGGTCTCGCTTGCGCCGGTCTTCGTTCTCCCTCTCACTGACTTCCTCCTGCAAGCGGCTCTCAATGGCTCCACTTTGCTGCTTAATTCTCTGAATTTCAGCAGTTTTCTCCTCCTGAATGCTCATGGACAGAAACTTGGTGTAGCAGAAGTTGCAGCAGCGCTGCTTTTTCAGTGTTTCCGGGTGGCTTATTTTGTGTCCGCTGCATTTCGCGCAGACGCCACGGTAGCAGAAGTGACAGTGGCGCTTTTTGCCTCCCAAGACACTCAGGCCGAGGGAGGCTGAGCAAATCGAGCAGTCCTTATCAAGCTTATGCGCGGTGCGATTAGGCGACAGGTCGTCCACACTGACAGTGAAGAACAGCGCCTCTGTGCCTTCCAGTCCTGGCAACTGCTCCATACTACAAGTAATAGGCCCCAGCACTCAGACGAGGGAAACAATATTTCATACTAAAAGCGACAAATCGCTCATAAAGTCCTGTGAAAAGGCGGAAATTGGGTGATATTTCCCACATTTAGCAGTATTTGCCTCTAGATTAGCTAGAAGAGGGCGCAGTTGGACTGTTGTCTATTCGCAGTATCGAATTTCTGCATAAACTTGCGGTCAATGCTGTCCTTTAGCCTCCTGACTGCAGTGCCAGAGAACGAATACCCATACTTCGTGCCAATAGCCTGTCCGTTTCCCACATTTAGCAGTGTCAAAAAGCCCTGTTGCGGCCAATAAGTCGTCAAAGGCCTCTTTTCCAGCATCGCTATTATGTTTTTCGCTATAATCGGTCCTTCCCTAACTGCATAAACACCTGCTTTCGGCGGAAATCCCGGGTTAAAGCCCTCAATAGATATACAATCTCCCCCTCCAAACACCTCCGGGAAAGCCACAGACTGCAATTCCTGGTTTACCCGCATAAACCCGTCCTTACACAGAGGTAAATTTAACGCAATGTCGTGAGGCTCTGCGCCTGCAGCCCATATTGTCACATCTGCGGGTATGATTTGGCCGTTGGAAAGGTGGACTTGGGAGGAGTGCACTGCCGCTACTGTGGTTGAGAGGAGGAGGGAGATACCGGCTTGGTGGAGAAGTTGCTGGGTGCGGGTTTGGGTGGAGACAGGGAAGCCGGGGAGAATGGTGTCGGTGGAGTGGATTAGAGATAGGGAAAAAGAAGGACCGAAATGAGCCTGAAATCGACGTAAAAAGGTGAAAGCCAACTCCACCCCTGCAGCTCCAGCGCCCACAACCACTACTTTCGGGGGAGTTTCTCGTTTATCCAGCCCTTCCAACGCCTTGATAAGCGCAATTAAAGGTCTGGTCATTAGGCAGTGCTCCCGGACTCCAGGAACGTCAGTCCCCTTCGACCTCGAGCCAATATCGACGGACAAGACGTCGTAAGCGATAGTCCTGCCTCCCTCCAAAGTGACAATTCTACTATGAGGGTCCAGTCGAATAGCCCGAATTGGCACGAATTCCGCCCCACACAGTGCCGCCAAAGGACCCAATTGCACCATTGCCTCCTCAGGCCTGTACTCCCCACATATCACTCCAGGCACCATTCCCGAGTAAACCGCCACTTCCCCCTCACTCACCAGCACCGTTTCCACCCCATACCCCACCAGTCCCTGAAGTACTTGCAGGTTTGCATGGCCTGCACCCAGCAGCACCACTCGTTTCCGCTCCTCCATATATATGCTGAAGCAGGAGTTTGCAGCGTACGACAACTTCTTCTTCGACTTTGATGGAGTGATTTGGGAGGGGGAGGAGGCGCTGCCCGGGGCTCCGGAGTTGGTCAGGACGCTGCAAACTCTTGGGAAGAAGGTGTATTTCCTTAGCAATAATACGACGCGCACGAGGGAGTCGTTCACGGAGAAGCTGGGACAGTTGGGCATTGAAACGACTCCCACCCAAGTCCTCAGCACTTCCTACTCCGTCGCCTGCTTCCTCCAGTCCAAATACCCTGCAGGCACCAAAGTCTTCACAATCGGCCTCTTCGGCCTGCCAGAAGAAGTCTCCAAAGCAGGCTTCACAGTCGTGAACTCCCTTGACATGATGGAAGAAACAGTCACCAGTTCCGAAGATTACCTGCGAATGCCTATTGACCCGGAGGTGAAAGTGGTGATTGTGGGCTTTACGCCGCTACTGAATTACTATATGATTGGCTATGCTGTGAGATGTGTGCAGAATGGGGCGGAGCTGATAGCGGGGAATGTGGACAAATATGACAAAGTGGGAGAGTTCAATATCCCGAGTTCTGGATGTACGGTGGCGGCGATAGAGGTGTGCACAGGGGCCAAAGCCAGCACTGTAGGGAAGCCGGACCCCTACATGCTCAGACTAGCCACGGAAAGAGACCATTTGGACAGTCACAAATCCATTGTGTTCGGGGACAAGATGGACACTGATATTCTCCTGGCTAAGAACTACGGAGTTGCGTCTGTACTGATGCTTACAGGCGTGGACAGCCGTGCAACTGCCGCAGTCTACACCTACCAGCCTGATTTCATCCTTGGTAGTCTGTTCGATGTCATGCAGGGCAGAGATAAGCTTTAAAATAGGGAAATAGTCTCGTCTTTTCCCCAAATGTAGGAAAACAGCCGATATTAGACAAGTTTCGATGGGAAAAATCGACTATATAAGGGGAAAAGCAGTATTTTATGAGGAAATAAGGTATTTTTAGGCGGCTTTGGAGTGATTTGGCTAGAAAAACTAGTCTAATGCACAGTTAGCGCCGCATCCGTGGGGGCGTCGGCATCCTCGAGCCCTCCCAGGCCCTCCACATCTCTGCAGCGCCGCCCACAGGACTCAGCAGCTTCGGCACTATCTCCATGTTGCGTCTGACCACGAGCATTGCTCCTGCATTGCGGTACTTCCCTCCGTAATCAGTGGCCGAGGTGACAGTGATGAGTTTCCCCATACACCTTTCAAACCCCTCCAGCACACACTCATGCGACCGGATCATCAGTGAATATTGGTTATCCGTGAGGAACTGGTGCAGACGGTCCGACGTAAACTTCAAAGCTGCAGGGTCTGAGTCTCTATGTATAGACAAAGGACTAGGGTGGCGCTCCGGCTCAGTAGGTACAGAGCACAGCAAATCCAGCACTAGCTGGTCCTCTGCGGATTCTGCCGGGTGATTCAGGTGAATCGGCCGCTGGAGACTCATGATTTGGTCCATGTGTCGAATGGACTTCCCTATGCCTCCATGCACACAAAGGATGGTATCATCTAGCACTGCAGCCAACGGCATATACTCAAATAGCGCGTTCAGCCTGGCATATACAGACTCTGGGTCCGTAATGTCCTCATACAGCCGGCTCCTACACTCCTCCCCCAGGCCGAACTCCCTGTTCACAGTCCTGTCCTCATGGTGTCCTCTTAACAGCGTAATTTGCTCAGGAAAGTCCACTTTCAGCGCTAATAAAAGCGCTATCACTTCCAAACTGTGACTGCCCCTGTCCACATAGTCACCCAAAAACAGGTAGTCGAAGCTTTCAATGTCTCCAGTGGCGGACTCTGAGGGCTCTCCAAATGTGTCGAAATACCGCATTAAATCGCTGTATTGGCCGAACAAGCCGCCGAATATCTTCACTGGAGGCCGGAGACAGACCACTATGGGCTCTTGCCGGAAAATGGCCTCACATTGGGTGATGAGTTTGAGCAAAGTGGAGGGGGAAATGGGGAAATCTGGGGAAAGGTGGGGGGAGTTGGGTCTGAGGAGGGCGGAGAGGACGAGAGTGTGGGCGGATTCCTCAGGTTCGCTGGAGTGGGACAGGCCTGGAGGCAGTGCTTTGGTGCCGAGTCGCTTGCCTTCTTCTTGGAGTCGATCGATTGACACTCTTCGCACTATTTCGCCGTGTACGCTACCCTTTAGGTCTGACCCATTCCCCACACTCACAATAGCATGGCTCGCCATACGTATATCAGGCGTCCTATTGCCGGCTCTAGGCACGGCAGGAAGTGGCCTATTCGGCTCAAATCGACTCCCTTCGATGCCTAACACCCTCGATATGTCCATCCGAACTAGGGAGTTGGTGGGGATATTGGGACTTTCAGGCTCAAACCCTGCATGCACGTATATATCTCCACGGTATATCCACGATACATGTCGAAATCGCTGGAAAGCCAGGTACTCTTTCCACTCACTCGTATTGGTGTCGTAGACTTCTAAAGGGACTGAGTCCTGCACACTGCCACTGCGGCCTCCCAGTAGAATCATGTAGCAATCGAGGAAAACAGCTGAGTGTTGGTAGCGGCCTGTGGGACTTTGCGACTTCGCAGGGGCTAGAATCCAGTCCCAGCGGCCGTCTCTGTGTTTCCGCAGTCCCCACATGTCACTGAGACTACTAGCAGCTTCGCCCCTGCCGCCGAAAATAACCATCATGTTGGCAGCTGGGCCTGATAGACACAGAGCTGAGGAGTGGTAGGCACGAGCGCAGGGCCCTGGGCCTTCCACTGTTAGCTTCGTCCAGAGGTAGGAAGGCTCGCTCATGTCCATTGCCCAGACGTCGCTGAGCGCTTGCGCACTCGTGTTGCCGCCAAACACTAATATCAGTGGCTTTGCGTAGCATAGAGTGTGTCCGTATCGCCGGCCGGGAGTGAGGCCAACTGCTGGGATGATAGTCCAGAGGTAACGATCGTCGCGGCAGTCAAGTACGAATAGGTCGTCAGAAGCCAAGGACCCTCCTCCTGTGGCTCCTCCGTATATGTACACCTCGGAGTCCTCTCCCTCGCATGCGGCGTGTGCGGCTCTTGGACTGGGCGGTGTGCATTCCCCTTCTCCCAAATTCGTCCATATGCGCGTGGTCATGTCCAGCACAAAGGCTTCCGCTGTAATGGTGTACTTCCCTGCAAGTCCGGTGGCTCCTCCGAACAGCAAGGCTTTGGTGTGGCAGAGAATTGTCATGGTGTGGCCGAAGCGGGCTGCAGGCTGCGCACCGCGGGTTTCAAAGGGAGAGACGGCCGCCATGGAACTAATATGGGAAACTTGCGCAGTGGTGCAGTGGAGGCAGAGTTGGGACTGCTCACTAACTGGACTCTAGCAGAGGTCAAGGCGCTTTTCAGAGTGTATTGGACGGAAACCACCAATCGAAGTCAGAAATTGCCATTACAGCTCTTCAACTACGTCATGTCCAAATCCCCCATCTCCAAATCAATGCGTCTTTTCCCTCATTTCGACCTTCGCCACACAGGGAACGCCCACATGATGGAGTTCTTCACTGTGGTGACGCTCTATGCCTGGTCCTGCTTCTCCAATAAGGCCAAATGTAACTCTCAGGCAGTCCTTTTCAAGCTCTTCGACTTCAATGATGATAACGTGCTGTCGTATGAAGAGCTTAAAACGTTGGTCCAAACCGTGCAAACCGCCCTCAGCATCATGCAGGGCAGTGCGCCTGACCTGACTCAGGCCGATACTCTGACAGAGGGTCTCTTCACAGGGAATGCGAAGAAGCCTGGAGATGAGATGACCTTCGAAGAGTTCGTCGGGTCGCTGGAAAGAGCAGGGCACAAGGCCGATTTTACCACAGCGCCCGATGAGGTCGAGGAAAAACTCCCAGTCGGCCTGTTTCAGCGCTTATTTGCGAAGGAAACTCTCCGTTTGCCCAGGATTCAGCAGAATCGATTTGCTTCTACACAGCGCTTACACCCTGGAGAAGCCACAAGACGTGTATCTATGGCCCATAACGCCATTTCCGCCCGGTCTTTATCAGTGAATAAGCGAATATATGTGGTATTTTGCACCTAGAAACAGCACCAATACACTCCAATGGATGTGCAGCGGTACAAAGAGCGGTTTGACCATATGGGGAAGCAGCGCAGAGGCACAGTGCGGGCCAGTGGTAAAGGCTAAATAGACGTAATGGCGGCCTTTGAAGGGGCTATTGGGTCGGAAACGCAGGCAAAAATTGGCAAATTTGCTGCTGGCCGCAATAGTGAACTCACATTCGACCAATTCCTCCATCTCCTCGTCCCCCAAGCCAGCCCCTCCCAAATCCACACCATGACTTCCTGGCTCCCCGAAAGCTCTCCAACGGCCTTCAAGCCCAAACTCAAGCGCAAGCTCATGTCCGAGTACGAACTGACCAACTTCAGACGCATATTCAAAAAGTATGACTCGGACAAGGACGGACGTCTGGAAATGTGGGAGTTGCGGGAGGCAATGCACTATTTGAAGGTGGAAAACCGCTTGGAGGCGGAGGAAAGGTATAGAGAGGGAGTGGAGTTTAGGGCTTTTTTGGAGTTGGTGAGACCTGTGCATTTGGCAATTCCTGCGGATTTGGAGGGGTAATTAGTGTTTCTCAGTAATTATCATTATTGGCGATTTTGTCCTTTTCCTTTGGATGGACTACTATATGGAGACTCTGCAGAGCCTGAAGTAGGGCTGGTGTCTCTATTACCTCCATATCTATGCTAGTTTCTGAGCTCGCCAAGCTCGCGAAGAGTCCATTTGGCCACTGACCGGAGCTTAGGGTCTGTACTGCTCTCTTGTGTGCAGACGTACTGAAGTATATCTGGAGAGGTCAGGAGAGCCCTGACTTGCGGTCCATACGCCAAAGCCAGGTCTCCCAGCAGTCCTAGCACTGCCACATGCATACTCTCTGTCGGGCTGTAGTCCTCGCAAATGACCTTCCCAGCAAAGGCCACTATACTCCCCAAATCAGCCACCAGCGCATTCGTCTGTCCAGCCTCAGTGAGTCCCTGCACCACACTTGCGAAGAAGTCCACCACCGCCTCCCTCAGCTCCTGCAAGCACTCAAATAGGTCTAAATCGCTCTCTGGACGTACCACTTGTAGACTGGCGGCAGCGGCTGAAGCCATATAGGTCATGAGTGGAGGCAGGTAGGGGAGGAAGGCGGCCTGGGTGCAGGTGGCTAAGTCGCCCAGGGTGGCGATGCACTGGACTTTGAAGTCGACAGGCAGGGAAGTGCTTTCCAGGACGGTGAATAAGGGCGGAATGAGGGTGGAGAGGTAGGGAATGAGGGAGGAATTCAGACTACGGGCGTGGTCGCCTACACATATAATGGCAGCCTTACATACTCCTGACTCAGTCCCGAGCCCCGCCACTAAAAAGTCCCAGTACCCGCCTAGATAGGGCAGTATTCGCGTCCCGATGCCACTCGTCAGTGCTCCAATCACGTTGACTCCCTCCTCAATCAATCTCCTCCTTTTGCGGAAAAACGCTACTACGCTTTCCAATACCGCGGAAACCACACTGTCGGTGAGCGACTCCGGATTGGCTTTAGAAAGTGTGATTTGAATAGATGCACAGAGCAGAGTTTCCCTCATTTCGGACCCTTGCAGCTGCAGACTGGCACAAAAGAGCTGTATGAGCTGAGGAAGCCAGCCTGGTAGTGGGGAAGTCACTTGCAGGAGAGACTGCAGGGCACTAAAGGCAGCTAATTGCAGGTCGCCAGAGCTGTTCAAAGCAGTGTCTAGTAGCGGCTGGAATAGTTCCCTAATTGCAGTATTGGATTGGTCGGCCTGCTGTATCAGATGCACAAAGCAGGAGCAAGCCAAAAGTGCCTGGTCACTGTGCAGACTTCCCCTCAAGACTCCCCACAACTTCTGCATTTCCCCACCAATCGCCTCCACCTGGTGCTCGCATATCCGCGACAAAGCCCACAGACTCGCAGCCCGCACATACTCGTCCTCCTCAGTAGCCAGATTGAGAATACAGGGAAAGGCCTGTGTGACTAAGGGCTGCAGCTTCTGGTCCTCTGGGCCTTCGAGTACGGAGCCCAGGGCGAGGACTGCCGCTTCTCGCTTATTGGCCTCGGCACTGCGGATGTTTGTGATAATGAAGGGCAGACTTAGGTCCACTATAGCGTCGCCCACTACCTCTGCAAGGGTCACTAGCAGGGCTCCGGAGGCCTTTTGCAGGGTCCAGGAGTCTCTGTCCTCTGAGACGGGCTGGGAAAGACAGGCGAGCAGCAGGGGACAGAGAGTGGGGGATAGGCTGGAGGATAGGTGGGATGTCGGTTGGTCACTTTCCTGCCGAGAAGCCTCAATTTCGCTCACAATATTCCACATTTCCAAGGCCAAAATTGCCTCTTTTTCCCTGCCACTATTGACAATCACTCTCGTAATTTGCAACATCTCCCCTACATACCCACCCAAATAGTCATAATACCACATCGCGGCTTCACACATATTCTCCAACCCCGCAGTGCGAATCCCCCCATCCGCGTGTCTGCAAGCCGCCAATAGCATCTTCATAAGAACCTGCCTTTCCTGCTCCCGCTGGAAATAGGGACTTGCGAATTGCAGTGCGCAGCCTAAAGCCTTCACAGCCTCGATTCCCATTTCCGCCTCCTCGCAGATTTGCCTATATAGGGCTGTTAGGACGGAGTCGGAATCTGCCTTCGATAGTGTTCCTGCAGGGAGTTGCTCGAGGAAATAGCCTAAAGTCAGAAAGGCGGACTGGCGGTGTCTGGCTTCGGAGTGGGAACAGGCGGAAATGAGTGTAGGGACGATGTCTGGCCAGTTGCCACTGGGGTAGTCACTGGCAGCAAGGCTAGCAACGGCCTGGGCAGCTGCTTCGCTTATATCGCGATAGGCGCATCCTAGGGCGGAAAGACACGCAAAATGCAGCTTTTCCCAGCAATTTCCAGAAATTCGTGCGAAAATAGCACTTAAAGCCTCTTCTTTCCCTTCGTTTCTGCACATGTTCTTGATCAGCAGCCCTGCTAGCTGCCTTACGGCCACAATTGCGTCTTCGCTGCCCAGTATTTGCCCTAAGTCCAGGAGAAATCCAGCGGGATCGGAGAGTTTCAGGGCTTGCAGGGCAGCGGTGGCCTGGGCGCTGCTGAGGGGGGAGAGGGCCTGAGCTAGCAGCTGGTCCAAAGCTGCCATTACTGCTGGAGACAGCTCGTCTGTTCATTAGACTCCAAAAGGCTCGAAAAAGGCCGAATTTGGACGCTATTCTGCTTACAAAGACAGGCTGGGAAGACTCACAGTAGGTCTAAAGCCTTCATTACCGCCCTGCCTTCATTTCTTATCTCTGAAATATACAGTCAAACTAAGATTCGTATGTCGATACCAGCGAAAATGACCTGAAGCCTACCATGGACTCTTCTCTTTCTTTAGTATGAGTCAGTCTCTTTCCTTCCGTTACCAGTACATAGCAAGGATTTCCAGCCTTCCTGAATTAGCAAAGTCCTTCCGTCCTGAAAGCCACTGGGAAGCAAACGCTATACCCACCAGTCCAAATCTCCTCAGAACTCCAGCGCTTAGAAAGCTTGTAGTATTATATGGCTGAGAACTTGTGCTGCGAAGAGTCTGGCTGCGGCCAGTCCGCCCACGTCTTCGGATTCGTGTGCGGCCGAAAGTGGAAATGCTGCGAAGCACACGTCCTAAGCCTCATCAACAAGAAAGCCACAGTCTACGACATTGCTGCATTCGCCTTCATCAACTCACCTAGAGATGGATCGTTCTACGAGGAAAGACGAGTACTCATGCAGCAAGGACTTGGGAATGTGGCGTCGCTGATGACGGAGTGTGAGAAGGACTGGGAGGAGGGGCAGAGACGGGTGCAGGAGACTTGCGATGCAGTGTTTCAGATGGCACAGCGGAGTTTCACGGAAATATGGCATAGAGGGAATGAGCGGTATCAAGAGGTAAAGAAGGACCTGGGGGAGTTGAGGAGTCGCTTGGAACGGCTGGTGCAGGATAGAGAGTTTCAACTGAGTCCTGGGGATTTAGCGGTTTGTGAGTCAGTGAAAGCGGGGCCTGTGTTTCGGATGCTACTGGGAGACTGTGCAACGGCAGTAGTGGAAGCACTGATATCGAACCTTAGTGTGTTATCGTGGGACATACAGAGAGAGAGTCAGATGGACTGGGCGGTCAAACTACGGGCGTTCGCGGGGGAGCAAGCAGAAAAGGGGAGAGCTGATGTAGCTAGAGAAGCATATGAATTTGCGCATCAACTGGGTGCGAACGGCCCTCGAGTGATGGATTCTGAGGTCAAACTCATAGTCCAGTCTTTCTTCCCCTGCACAGCGAAGCCTGAAGCTGAGATGTGTCTTAAGGCTGGGCAGGCTGCAACTGAGGCAGGACATTATGATAAAGCGGTGGAAGAGTTGCAGCGAGGGTTGGACTTGCTGTGTGGTGCGGGTGGTTCGGAGCTGCACCTTCAACTGAGCAATGCTTTGGCAGAGAACTACGTCCTAATCGGACGCTTAGGGGATGCTGAGCTTCTCTGCGACTGTACACTCCAATTTTGGACTAACAAAACCAAATACGGCTTTGAATTCATACGAGCGTTATTCTGCCTCTCTGTAGCGAATGATGTATTGTTTGTAAGGTCCGATAGTTTGCATGATTGGAATACGAATCTATCTGCTGATATTTCCCGCAGTCAAATTGTGTATCTCACTTGTCAGAACCCGACAGCTGAGTCAATTGAAAAAGAACTGCTGCTAGGTCAGTCCGCGTCCTTTATGACTATCTGGTATAGATTCTTGCTACCTAGTCTCTATGTGAATGAGGGAAGGCTAGAAGAAGCAGAGAAAGCATTAGCTCTCGCAGTTGAACAATTTCCCAAAGCCTCCGTGTTCGAAACTAATTGCTTAATGTTTTTCAGCATTCAATATGAGAGTATGGGACTCGCGACAGAGAGTGAGCAGAAGCTAAAGGCAGCCAAACAGTTAGCTGCGAAGCACAGCTACACTGAATTACTCACTGCTATGCAGCAGTATTACGGTCCCCAAGTGGCTCAGGAGGCATCTGCAGTGATGGTCCAAGCTCAGGCTGCTCAAGAGTTTTTTCCAGCTGCAGAAGCCTTTGTAGCCTATCCTGAAATGGCATTCACACCCACTTGTGTGATTTGCTGTGAGCGCAACTCACCCACCAAGAGATGGCGAAAATACATGCCCGAGAAGTATAAAGATAAAATCAGCCTATTCGGATTAGTGTGCCGACTTGACTGCCTGGACGAGCTCATAAACAGATCAGAACAAGTAGCACCTGTGAAGGAAGAAGTGGGGGGAAATACGTGTGGTCTCTGCAGAACTCATATTGAAAGGAGGCATAATGTGTGCATGCTCCAGTGCAATCATGTGATATGTGGTTGGCAGTGTCTAGTTACCAAGCTTCTCCAGCAGCCCAAGACACTACAGTGCGCATGCTCTTTTGTGATATCTCCGAGAACTTGTAAAGAAATCCTGCAGAAGTGCAAGTTCCCACTGAACACTTTCTGTCTCATTTGCAAGCAAAAGACCGACCGCGCGGCTAAATGTCGGCATCCGATATGCAGGGAATGTACTGAATTCGTCGGTATCCCTCTCACTCGGCACTGCGTAGTCTGCGCTAAATCTCCTCAATACTATTAGACACTAAGATAAGTGCTGTATAATTTGCCTGTATGTGTCTCTAGTCGGCGCAGCCGAATTCAAGCAGTCTGCTCGCATCAGAGTGGCTGCAAATATGTTAACTTGCTCTCAGCCTATCTAAGGCAAGACCCACCCAAAGCAGGGCTGGAAGCGCAAGTAAACCTGTGCAACAGCAAGCTGCAGCGAAATGCCTTTCACACGAAAGCACTAATCACGAGGGCAATAGCGTACCTGAAGAAGGGGATGTAGAGAAAAAACAGTAAATCCAGCCTCATTACCCATTGTCACACTGAGTTTTCCTTTAAAGTAAAGCACGCTGCACTTTCCCTATCCGTCTCAACAGCTTAACTTGGATGTTTATATCGGGCATCAGTAAAAATCCCGAAAATCGAGCAGAGAAATGGATTTTGCGTAGAGATAGAGTAGTATGACGCCAGGCCTTATGAGCCAAGAATATATGCAGAGACTCATTACCAAATCGCTATACCGCAATAGGCTATAGGCTGATACCACCTTCCTAAAAGCACATTCTAGACTGAACTCTGTCCATTCTAAACCCTTCCAGTGCTCTCCCCATAGTAGCGCTCATATGAATATTAACCAGACAATCCCTCTGGAAGCCTCCGAAGCCGACCCTCGCAGCCGCTGTCTCCAAAGAGCCCTCGAAGACGAGCTAACCGAGCGACTCCAAGACTCTGTGAACTCCACCTAGGAACAAAGAGTCGACTCCCTGTCC
>Ga0247837_1003368_pt1 | contig 28028 bp, 19 predicted proteins | sample LaCtaG_2_FD_187115 | JGI IMG/M metagenome (GOLD analysis project Ga0247837, IMG submission 187115) | Freshwater microbial communities from meromictic Lake La Cruz, Castile-La Mancha, Spain - LaCruzMarch2015_14.5m | ecosystem: Environmental > Aquatic > Freshwater > Lake | place: Spain: Castile-La...
CTTCAATGTGGCTGCTTCTCAGATTCGTATAAGTCCACACTCGCTCTGACAGATGGAGGTTTCTTGGAGTTGGGACTTCTAGTCCTCTATGTAGTCCCACCCATGAGTGCGCAGACCTCTTGAATAGTGACTGCTTGTGTTTCCTTCCTCTCGATAAGGTACAGTGATTGTCTGAAGGAATGCAGTACAGCTGATAGCCCAGTGCTTGTCTGTATGGGAGGTAGGCATCTCTCCTTTGGCCGAATCGTGAGGACCTTTCCAGCGTCATGACAACAGTGACTTCAGATCTTCCGCTAAGACCGTCTCTTGAAGTAGTTAGTCAGCACATCCTTCGTTAAACAGTGCTTCAAATCCAGCTCTATTAGTTACCTTCAGCTGCTCGGCTTCGGAATGTGGTTTGGAAAAGGCGAAGGTTTCGAAGGAGGTCGAGGTGGAGAACTGTTGGAGGATTGGATGAATTTGTCGATGTGTCCTAAGAATTCGCTATCTCTGCGCAGCTCCTTCTTGACGGACTTCTGGGTGGAGACGACCTTGCTTTTGAACTGCTTCTCGTAGTAGCCTAAGTGCAGGCCTTTCAGTCGGGACAGCAATTCACTGGCCTCCGACTCGTCTGAGTGGGAGTTTTCCATAGAAAGTCTGAGGTGTGACTCCGTGCATTGCTGTTAGTAATGTGAGTAAGTGCTCGGCTGGTACAGGACCTATTAGTGGCGTTGTGGAAGGGAGATATCAGCATAGAGAATGCTAGAACTCTCTATTCCCATCAAACTGGAATTTCGAGATTGCAGGTGCCGGGACGAAACTGACCAGAGCTCCAGTGGAAATCGAACTACACGGTCTCTTCATCTTCTGCACCCACCAAGTCCGACTTCATCCCCAAGGAAAGGTTGGAACTCAAATAAACCGCCCTGTCTGCAGGAGCAGTTTCAGCTACTGCTTGGATCATTGAAAGCTTGAGAGGAGTATATGGGGCTGTAGTGCAGGACATCCAGTCTCCGAAAACGTGATTTGAGAGTTTGGCGGAGTGCTGCTCAGGGCAAATCTTCCGAAAGCATCTATAGCAAGTCTGCGTGGCTTAGACTTATATCGGCCCGGGAAGCAGGGAATTAGTGGTCGCGAATGCACTAGAGCCAACTACATCTGCAGGGTCAGACAAGAGGGAGAAAGCAGATCCAAACCACTGCAGCCCAAGCTAGATGCGCTTCCAAAAGCAGACAGTGGCGGGTTCTCCTTTCTCGGGTCCTTCTGGTTGCGGAAGGGCAGACACGCTGCAAGAAGGCGACTTCCCGACTACAAGGAATGAAGGACTATTGAGATGTGAATTGCCAAGACTTCAATAAGGTCCTTAATATTGAGTCACTGGAACTTAGCGTTTTTCTATTCCCAATCTGCAAAGCTCAGACTGCGGCCTGCAGACACTTCCAAGACGCCATGAACCCTACTGAAAGCAACGCTACTCCCAAATAACAGGTAGTAGTATTCCCAGCTATTAATAGACAGTCCTATTTCCTTAGGATAGAGGAGTCAATGCTCTCTTTCCTGCCTGCACAGCTTTGCCTCCGCTAACCCAGACTGATCTTCCCTTCCAGCCCACCAGTTCTTCCACGCTTTCCTTAGTTTCCGAGTAATGTGAAAGCAGGTCTTGGAGCAAGTCACTCCAGCCCTCTCCCTGCAGTTGTTCACAGGAAATGCCTTATAAGTCTCCGCCGTGTCGCTGGATCCTGCAGTAGGGCCACTCTCCGCCATTTTCCTCTTTGGAACTGCCCTCTCTTCCACACTTGCAGTATCCAAAGGCTCGATAACAAGTGCAGGAATACCCCTCTACTCAGCTGCTAAAGGAGGGATTCTCACTCCCTCGCCTGTCTCACGACTTTCTGCTGGGAGTGGGACTGAGACTTTGCTGGAAATAGACAATCAGAACTCTTCGCAAAGTCAATATGAGTCTTTTGGGGTACTGTTGAGGGGTTGCTTCCCCATTCTCTGAAGAACTTGTCCACCAAATCAGTCCTGCTTCTTCTGCTAAAGTGGCAGCACTCCAGCGCTATTTCCCCGACTTCGCAAAATACTTTCCTAGCGATCTGCGGGCTGCTTGCTATAGGCTTGCCAGACGACTGAGCACTAGGGTTACTTCTAAAGCCCGGTCAGAGGCAAAGGTAGGCCTTTTGAAGAAATAGCGTTTATGTGGGAGACTTCCATTTCAGCGGTGGAAAGGGACTGTCTGGGGAAGTGGCCTTGGAATCCGACTTAAGGACCTTCAGGACGTATTCTGGAAGCGCAAAGCAATTTGAGTCTAGTCTCATCCATATGGCTGATAAGTGCTATTAGTCTATCAAAGCGCTCAAGTTGGAGCCAGTGCAGGGAAATGGTTAGGGTCTAACATAGGGGGTAGAGACAAAGGAGTACAGGCTTGGGCCGCAGTTATGCTGGGAACAGTACACAGTCAGTCCCTGACCTGCGCTCCATACCTCTTTCCCAGTCCAGGACTAGGAGTCTGTCTTGCTGTAAGCTATGGGAGGGCCGTAGAATTGAGGGAAATGTTTTTCAATTTCCGTACTTCTCTAAAGCTCTTCCTTTGAAGACTCTTTCCACCTGATTTCGAACTTTTCCCAAGTAGCCACATCACTGGCCCAGTCCTTCGCGTTTGTCCTTAGTCGTAGTGGCCAATATGTCTCGGACCACTACTCAATTAGTATTTCCGACAGTTGTGAGTTAATAGTGGCGACTTTCCCCATAACAAAGGAATTGTCTAAGCATGTGGGCCATTTGGTCCTCCGTACATCATTTGTCTCGAATTCCGGAATGGAGACAAGTTGGCTATTCGCACTGCGGATAAAGTCTTTGCTCGCTGGAAACTGAGGTGCTCTTTGCTAGGGCTTCGATATGCTTTTTCATTGTATTGCTGGCTGGGACTTGGCTGACTTTGGTATCTCGTACTCCTTGGAAATGCCTTGGTATAGTAGCCGTTTTGAATTCTTCAGGCAGCAGAGGCAATTGAGTGTCTAGAAATTGGCCTCTTGATTGGCACTTTTCCCTGCATTTACGATTTCCGTCGCTCAAATAAGTATGTGAATTTGAGCACAAAATCCACAATCTGTAAACACAGCATGTTTTCACTACCTGCACACTGTGACCCGCTTTTACCGTTTCGGTCCCAAAGCCGCCAATTTCTGCTCATGACCTTTCCTCGATAAAAAGCAAATCTTGGACAGCGCCTGCAGCCGCAGACTTACCCATCCAAGTGTTTAAACAGGTCCCCATGGTTTAGACTTGCGGATGTTTGGAGCGAAGTGATGACTTGTTTGAAGTCCTAGTCGCTGAACTGGTCTGTGAGTCCATTAGCAGCTTTATTTTGGGCATAGACAGCCTGACGGACTGGTACTTGAAGCCTGCGGTTTCCAAAACCAGTCTACTTCAACCTCAGAAATCCATCGTGCTATATCAGAGAGTACACTGCTGCTCACTCAATGTCTCTACCTCACAGTCTGACTACATTATACCATGTGCTACTGAGCCATTGCTATCACTAAGTATGCTGTTCCTGGAAGGCGCAACTTCCATGTTGGCAAAGTGGCGATTGATGGCTTCTCAGCTGGAACTGATAGCAAGTCTCACAGACACGCACAGACGCTTGCTGGCCTCCCTGTCCTCACGCACTCAAGAAGAAGAGGAAGGAGTGCTCGCCTATATCGCTACTCTGAGAGAGGAAAACCACCAGCTTCGAGGTCTGCTCGAATCCCGCAGTCGCGATTTCGCAGCTGAAGCGGACCGTCTGAAGCAGGAAGCCAGGACACAGGAGGAGCGCTTGCAGCGTAGTGCGGAGCAGGCGCTGGCAGTGCTGGAGACTAAAGCAGCGGCTTTCTTGGTCGTTGTGCCTGTGGAAAGCAAGAAAGAGGTGGATTCTTGGACGCAGGAGCGACAGGAGCGGCTGAAAGCCAGGGAAGAAGTGCAGTTGGCCTGCATCACTGCACAGAGAGAACTAGACTTGCTGAAGGCAGGACCGCTGCTGACCAAAGAACGCGTAGTTCAGGCTTTACAGCAGGACTTGGAAGGAGAGCGAAGGAAATTAAGCCAGACACAACGCTTGTTGGAAGAAAGGGCCAGTGCTGAAGAGGCGTTTCGAGCGGAACTCGAGCAGAAAGCCGTGGAGATTGTGCGTCTGCAGCAGAGAGTGGCGAGTGACAGGGAAGTGCTGTTTCAGCAGGCCCAAGACCTAAGGCGTCTCCGCTGTGACAAGGACGAAAGCAAATCCCAGATCACCAGTCTCCAACAAGCCCTGGCTCAAACTCGCTCTGAACTGTCTGCAGCGCAGGCCCACTTCAGTCTACTGCAGGCACAGTATAGCGCTCTGCACACCAGAGTACGAGGACTCCGACTCTAGCTGTGCATTAGTTCCTACTAGTTCCATTACTCTGTGGAACACATCTGCGGTAATATGGATACGGACTGGAAAGCTGAAGAGGCCAACTCTGCCCTCTCCCCTCTGCCCTCTCCCGCCTTCCTTTCTCTCTCTCCCGTCGTCCCAACCCTCCCCGAGACAGTCTCCGCCGCTTACGAACAAGACCTGCCTGTCAGTCCCGCCGTATCCGAACCTCCGCCTCTGCGCTGGCTCCGCCCCACACCGATCCTTAGTCCTTAGCTCTCGGTACTACTAGTCAAAATGGGTGTGGGGCCTTTGACCAAGGAAAGCACGAGCCTGCCTCGAGCCTTGGTCCTCAGTGTTGCGCTCACCTTCAAAGAGCTGCTTTCCTCGTGTAAAGGCAGGGACAAGTTCCTGGCTGTGATCCAGTTTTCTTGTGCTGTCTATAGAGAGTGCATGAAGGACTACCTGGAAGCTAATCGTTTGCGGGAGTGGCCGAAGTCAGCGACTCATGCGAAATCGGTGTATTCGTCCCTGAAGAGCAGTCGAAAGATGTTCAAACTCTTCAAGTTCATCAGCGAGTTGTCAGCCCTGGGGAACAGCTGCAAGAAAGTGTCTGTGCAGAGCTACAAAGACCTGCTGAGCATGCCTGTGGTCAAGTCTGGCTACCACGTGCTCTCCTTCTTCTACTACATCATTGACAATGTCCTGTGGGTGGAGTCTATTGGAGTGGCGGGACTTAGCTTGATAGGCGGGATAGAGAGGTGGAAGTGGGCGAAGAACCTGATTTCCCTGTTTCGTGCAGCACTCAAAATCACACTCGCAATCAAGCAAAACGCAAAGGCAGGCAGTAACCTGCAGACGCACATCCAAGCACTCACCCGACTCCCTGTCACTTCCCGCAACCAAGTAGTAGCCCAGCTGCTCAAGCTACGCTTTCAACAGCGACTGCGCCTCATTGAGGTCGGCACCAATGCACTCCGGACAGTCTCCATCGTGAAGTCTATGGAACTGCCTGGCCACTTGCTGTGCAGCTCCATCTTTGTGTGCTTCTGCAGACTCACAGGCGCAGTGCTCAGCGGCCTGAAGATCTTCATCTCGCGCCTGGAGAAATAGCGAGTGTAAGTCCTAGTAATGAGTGCAGCTGCCTAGTGACTTGTAGCCAGTCTCGAAGTCAAGACTGCCACCTGGCCGGTCTTCAGCTTCCATCTCTTCGACTACTCTGCTCGCAACACGACGAAGTCTTCCTTCCGTCTCTCTGAAAGCGCCACTCTCGTCCGCAAGGGCAATGTGTGCAGCTTCGTGCAGTCTGACAAGCTGGGAGAGCCTTTGCTGCGCTTTGCCTGGGTGCACGGTACTCGCCAGACAGGAGTGCCGACGGTGGAGACCAGTTCTGCGGGGGAGCGACTTTGGCAAGTGGTACAGAAGCAGCCGAGCAGGCAGTTAGTGGCTGGGGACGTGCTCAAACTAGGCCGGGTTTATGTCAGAATTCGGGCGCTTAGCCTGACTGGGGAGGACTCTGTGGCTTTGGCCTGTCTCAAAGCGCCAATCGCAGTCCAGCCCTATCAGCCCACAGAAGAGGAGCCGCAGTCAGTGTGTCGCATCTGCTTAAGCGATGGCCAGACCGAAGACAATCCTTTGATTGCGCCCTGTGACTGTGCGGGGTCAATAAGGTACCTGCACCTCGGCTGTCTGCAGGAGTGGCTGCGTACCAAGCTAGATACAGGAGAAAGCGCTGTACATGTATATCACTGGAAAAACGTGGACTGTGAACTGTGCAAAGCTGCTTTGCCTATGGTGGTTCTGATTGCAGGCAAGTCAGTGCCATTGGTGGAGATCAGCAAAGCTGGGAGTCCGTTTATTGTGCTGGAAGAAAGCAGTAGACGGGACCGGAGAGACCTGCACGTAGTGAGTGTTGCAGTGGGCGATTCAGTACTCATTGGACGCAATCCACAGTGTGGCATTGTGCTGAGTGACGTATCTGTGTCCAGGGAGCACTGTCTACTGAGACTCGGTCCCGAAGGCTTCGAAGTGGAGGACCTGAAGTCGAAGTTCGGCACACTGAGGAGACTGGAAGGATGCATGCAGCTCACAGACGGGCCTGCCCTGCTCTTCCAGGCCAGCCGAACTCTCGTTTCCGTGCGAATTGGCCACCCTTCCCGCCTCTACTGGCTTTGTTGTTGCTGCTGCACCCCGCACGCCGCCCAGGTGCAGCCAGAGTCCTCAGTGCTGCGACACACTCTCATATCTTTGGTCGCTACGAACCCACACACTGAAGCGACAGACCAGCCGGCCCTAGCGGAAGCCAGTGGCGGCGTCTACGAAACCACAGGGCCGGCCGCAGCTCTCAGTTCCGACGAGGAAAGAAGTCAGTTGATGGCGCCGTAGCCAAGTAATATGGGCTGCTGCTCTTCCAAAGCCAACCAGGGAGGCTCCAAAGCCACTGCGCAGGGAGCCAGGGCTGATTCCAAGCCCCGCGCTCCTCTGCCTCCGGTCAAATCGGAGCCCAGGTCACTCGAAATCAAGGCTGGACAGTTCGTGCAACTGCTCAAAGAGCCCATCTACCGGCAGTACACTATCGTCAAACAGCTGGGCTCTGGCAGCTTTGGGAAGGTCTACCTTGCGGAGCACAAGGCGACGCATGAAAAAAGAGCGATCAAGGAACTGGAAAAGTCTCTGGTCGACGTGGGTCCTGAGCAGTCCAAGTTCTTTTCAGAAGTGGAGATCCTGAGCAAGCTGGACCATCCCAATATCCTCAAGGTGTACGAGTTGTTCGAAGACACCAGGCGCTACTACATGGTCACCGAAGCCTGTGAAAAGGGCGAGCTATTCGACTACCTAGTGCAGTCCCAGCGGCTGACCGAGCACGTGGCGGCTCACGTGATGTACCAACTCTTCAGTGCAGTCTGTTTCTGCCACGAAAAGGGTATCGCCCACCGAGACCTCAAGCCTGAAAACCTGCTGATCGACAGTATCGCTTCCAACGGTGAAGTCTTCATCAAGGTAATTGACTTCGGAACCTCGACTCTGTTCAACAAGGAAAAAAAGATGAGTGCGCGACTAGGCACACCGTACTACATCGCCCCGGAAGTGCTGAATATGGAGTATGACGAGAAGTGCGATTTGTGGAGTTGTGGGGTGATTCTGTATATACTCCTATCCGGGTCGCCGCCCTTTGGGGGCAACAGTGACCAAGAGATTATGAACTCAATACGAGTAGGGAAGTTCGGATTTCCCAATAGTGTGTGGGCGCATGTGTCAGAGGATGCCAAAGCGCTGATTTCCCGCCTGCTGAAGATGAACCCTGTAGAGCGTCCCAGTGCGAAGGAGTGTCTGAAAGACCCTTGGCTGGTGCGCTACCACGCCAAGTCCCTTTCCAACCTGACTCCCAACCAAGGCTCGCTGGATAACCTGCGAGGCTTCCATACTGGGGAACATCTAAAGCAGGCGTTTATGTCTTTCATCGTGGCACAACTGCTGTCCAAGGACCAGACTGCAGCGCTGAGGAGGGAGTTCCAGAGCATGGACTCCGACGGAGACGGCAGACTGAGCAGAGAAGAACTGCTGCTCGGGTACTCCCGCCACATGCCCGAAGAGCAAGCCATAGAAGTGGTGAACCACGTGATGAACACAGTGGACACAGACGGCAGCGGCTTCATCGAGTACTCCGAATTCATCACTGCAGCCATCAACCACGACACTCTGCTGTCCAAAAACAACCTGGAGGCCGCCTTCAATGCTTGTGATAGAGACCACAGTGGTTCGCTTTCCAAAGCGGAGTTGAAGGAAATGCTAGGCGGAGGGAAGGTGGAAAACGAGCAGATATGGGCGAAACTGATAGAAGAAGCCGACGCAAACGGCGACGGAGAAATCGACCTGAAGGAATTTACAAACCTCATGCTGCATGCTGCCCTTAACTAGCCATAATGCTCCTCAGTCCGGAAACTCGGGAAAGACTGATAGCCGTGGCCCGCCAAGCCCTGCCGAAGCAGTTTCAGGAGGACCTGAGCTTCGTGACGGACCTTATCTTCAGTTCTCTCGAGTCCAACTCTGAGCCTGACCAGGCGCGCAGTCAGCTGATGACTGAGTTGACGACTTACTTTGAAGCGGCCACTGCGCAGGTAGTTTCCGCTCTGCTGGGGGAAACAGTTCCTCGCAAGGACAACCCGACTCTCTTCCTGCGGAAAGTGCCGAAGTCCCTCAACACAATTGACTGTCTCAGCGACTACTTCCAGCAGTTCGGCGAGGTCCTGAACGTGCAGGTTTTCCCCAGCAAGAACTCCGCCCAGGTGTGCTTCGCCGCAGAGGAAAGCGCTGCAGCTGCCCTCGCCTGTCCCCAGCCCATCCTCGACTGCAAGTTCATCAGACTCGCCGTGTTCCAGCAAAAGAACTTGAAGCCGGAAGTGGAGCGAAGGACGAAAACGAAGCTGGCGGCCAGGGAGTTGGAACAGCGCAGGAAGCAGCTTTCCGCTGACAAGACCAAAACCATCCAGGCGCTTTTGAAGGTTCTCAACGAGCGGAAAACCGAACTTTCAGACGACCAACAGAAGGCTCTGATCGCGCAAATTAGACTGCTGGGTGCAGATGTGGCGAATTTAGAGTAGCAGTTATGCAACAGTTAGGCTTATAATGTCTTTCGAACTGCACCGCACGGACTACCTGCCGGGCTACACCGGCCACATCCCGCACAACTACTACGAGGAGGTGGCGGCCCCTGAGCCCGGTGCTCCGCGCAGCCAGGTGCCGGGGTATGGCGGCTACATCCCTGCTGTCCAGGCGGAAAACCTCTACGGCACTACCTATGGCAAGATCACTCTGGCTTCGGCGAGTGGCAACTACCCCAAGGGCAGAGATCCCACAGCTGCGCAGAAGTTCAAGTCTGACTACCAAGTGGAGTACGTGGACTTGAGAACAGTTCAGGAGAAAAAGGCAGTCGAGGTGCTGGGAGTCGCGAGAGCGCTGGACCTGCCCAAGACCGTGGTGCCTGTAGATGTGGCCAACTCCTTCTGGGGCGTGGAGGACGAGGAGGCCAGTTTGAAGGCCAACACGAAAGCTTTCTATGCGAATCCCGGGCTAGGGGGGAACGAAGCTGGGAAGGAGCAAAACCCAGAGGCTGCAAAGTCCCTGTTCTATGGGCAGAATCCCAACCCTACAGAGCCAATGAGACGAGGGGAGCCGCTGCCGGGGTACACCGGGTTCTCGAGAAAAGTCACGTCCTGCAACATCTTCGGACTGACCTACGCCCAGGCCCGCAAAACCGCATCTGAGAAACTGCAGGAAGAGCAGCAAGAGCGTGCAGAGGTACTGAAGACACGAGCCAACTTCGTGCCGGACTACCTAAAGTAACCTAGTTAAATCGCCATTCTCAGCAAAAACAACTCTCTAGGACTGTTTTGACTAGTAACTGCGGAGGACTTATCCACATATACAGCAAAATGGGAGTCTGCAACCCTACAAGTAAGACAGTAGGCATCATTACAGCCCCAAGTGCGCATCAACTCAACGACTCCGCCTCCAACCTTCTCCACTTTGATCGAGTTATTTCCATCCACGTGCAAGTGACTAGCACTTCCACTGGCCTAGTGCGAGTGGATCGCCATGCAAAGCTGACTCTAACAGAGCCGGAAACAGCCTACTCAAGTCCTGTATCTCTGGGGAGGAGACAGCTGTGGGTGTCTGGCTGTGTGCTGCCCGGCCTGCACACGAAGGGCGGGTCGAAGGTGTGTCAAGACGCAATAGCGATGCACAGCTGCAGGGATGCACTGCTGCTTTGTGAGATGGATGGACATGGAATGGGCGGGGAGAAGGTTGTAAGGCACTGCCAAAGCTTCACAGGAGACTACTTCCGCTCCCACATCGCCCTCGCACTCGAGAACCCTGTTAAGTTCTTGACAGACCTGAACGAAGACTGCGACAAGAGCTTGAACCGGGCTGTGGACTGCCAAGCAGCCGGCTGCACAGCAGTGATGTTCCTGTACTCCAAAGGAGTCATGCACTTTTCTTGTATTGGAGACTCGAGAGCCATGCTCGCGACTTCCGCACCGCCCTCTGAGGTCAAGGCCTGCCAGCCTGCTCGAGGAGATGACAAGACATTGCTGGCGGAGATTAAGCACAGAAGGTCGGTTTCCCCGGAAACAGTGTTTACAGCAGTGCAGATGACTCAGGACCAGAAGCCGGAAGACCCTGTGGAACTAGCGCGCATTCGGGAAGCAGGGGGAGTGGTCATGCGACTGGAAGACAGCACTGGCAGACGAGTGGGGCCTTATCGGGTTTGGAAGGTAGAGGGACTGTACCCGGGCTTGGCTATGTCTCGCTCACTAGGCGACTCCATTGCTCATGAGATTGGAGTCACTGGGACGCCGATTATCACTTCGCACAGTGAGACTCTGGGGATGGACTTCTTCCTGGTCCTCGCCTCTGACGGCATCTGGGACGTGATGGAGAACCAAGAAGTGTGCGACTTCGTCGAAGCCTATCGACACAAATCTCTCCGCGAAGTGCAAGAGCCCAAGCAACTGACCTCCGTGCAGCCGGAAACCGTGACAATCGCACAACTGCTATGTGAGGAAGCCAGAGCTCGTTGGGTGCATGTCGTGGAAGCTGAAGACGTCCACATCGACGACATTTCCTGCCTAGTGCTCGAGCTGCAGGTCGGAGGGGAGAAAAGGAGAAGAGCCCCATTGAGGACTATAGCCCCGAGGAAAGACACGATGGACGTCCCAGGTCTGGACCGAGCCGTAAGGCACAAAACCGCCTTCACTGGGGACATTATGCGAGAAGCATACACTCCCTTGCTGGCTCCCGAGCACGTGGACAAGTCCATACTGGAGCAGGAGTCGAGCACTGGCGCTCTAGTGGAAGACCCCCGCCGTTCCTCCGTGTCTCTGATTCAGCTGGGGAAGTAATAAGTTGAGTCTCTGCAATGATAGCGCCGACTTACATCGAAGCCAACCTGCTGCAGAGACGTGAGCGACAGCGCAGTCTGCAGTTCCACCAACAGCGTCTGCAAGCCATCAAGCACCGGCGCTCCCACAGCTCCCGCGAAGTCAAGGCCACTCGCGGTCCCTCGCTGCCGTTGGAGCGCTGGGCGGAAATCGAACGAAGCAACCAACTACTGATGCAGAAACTGCTCCACATCGCTAGTCGCAAGCCACTCACTCGGCCTTCCATGTCGCCTAACAGTCTCAACCACGTCGTCAGAAGACGCAAATTGCAAGATATCTCGCAGGAGAATCTCAAGCTTGCGCACCGCATTGGGAATGCGAACGGAGTCGTCTCCATGCGTGTGTTTGAGAAGCAGTATCAAGACCTACGCAAGTACCGCGAATTAGGCTCTCGCATGCGTCTGATTGAAGCAGGCAGGGTGAACTGCAGTGTGTCCGGCTCCCGCATCCGTCACCTCTCCCCCGCCAAAGCTGCATCTAGCCTGGATCTTAACCCAGTGTAATATGGGCAACAGTCACGCTGAGCGACAGAACCGTTCTCTCGTGCGCTTCGCAAAGCAGATGTCTGCGAGAAGGAGGGAAGTCTTCCAAACGCAGTTGCCAGTGACTGAGGAAGTGGAGAGCTGGAGGTTGGCGCTCATTGAGCAACTCACACATTTAGACGGACCTGAGGAGTACAGGAGATGGGCGCCGGGAGTGCTGGCGGCTATATATGAGTGGGACGCGTCTATGGATATCCGCTGGAGAGAGAACGTCAAATGGTTCTTAGTGAGTAACCTCACCCGCAGTCCATCCCCACGCAGTACCAAGTGGAAAATCCCTATTTCTTACGACACTGATATCTTCTGCCACAGCTCTCTTTCCGACTTCCTTTCTGACCATCTCCGCCTGGCTTCGTCTCACGGCATCGCCTACCTCGTAAGCTACTTTATCAAGTTCTTCTTATCGGAATACAAGGGAGAAGTTCTCGAGTGTGGGAATTTGTACGAAAGAATGAAAGGGGAAATATTGACTTTCTGTCAGGTGATGACCGGAGCATTGCGGCTCTACTACGGAAATGTGGATATTGTGGGGATGCTAGGAAACAAGCATGAAAGCTTCCTCACACTTATCCTCAGTTCCAGACTGATGGAAGACGAGCGACTGAACCGTCTCTATTACTGGTCGATTTCCAGCACTCGCCAGGCCAAAGAAAATGCCTTTGGGGTCAAATTAGCAAAACACAAAACCGCTTCAATGCTAGATCTGAACAACGACTCCAGCCAGGAATTGATCGAAATCGCTGCTAATTCCGGCTTTGCAGAGTCTGTACAGTGCCTGCAAGAGTTTGTACAGACCTACTCCCTGAGAGGGAAAGTCGACTGCATACTGAGGATGCAGGATGCAGCTACCAAGGAAATAGAGCGCTGCAGGGCTAGTCAGCCTGCTATCACTCTGATGGCGGATGATATGGTGACGCTCTTTTGCTTCTTCATACTGAAGGCGCAGGTCAAGGACTTGGGCAGTCACTTGGAGTTGCTCAATGGACTCGTGCACTTCGGCCAGCTTGAGAGCTTCGCCGGGTACTGTCTCGCGACTCTCGAAGGCGCATTGATGTACATGGAAGACGAAGCCTTCCCCACATAATAATAGCAGTCTCTATGCAGCTCGGCAGAAGCGTCTCTTCACTCAAGCGCCGTCCAACCGCCCTGCACCTGTGTCCAATCCAGCCAGGGGAACTGAGTCCTAACAGTGACAAGCGACGTCTAGGCACACTACGCTGGGGCACACCTATGAAGTCCAAACCTACGAGGAGCCGTTCTACATGCCGCTCCCAGCGTGATCTGCCTGGCATTTCTCTTGATGTTGAGGAAAAACAGGCGTTGCCAAGGGCGCACAACCGGGACATCAAAGTGCCGGCTTTCCGCAAGCGACTGTATAAGCAGTTGCTGCAGTGTAGGTACAGCTATGCTGGGGAAAGACACTGGGCGAAGGAGCTGGTGGCGCACCAGACTACTCGAGAAAGCAGACAAAGGAGGAGCGAGGGAGTATGTGGCCGAGTGCAAAGCAGCGCAGATGCCTGTGTGGGCGCAGACGAGCCGCTGTTATTGTAAGCTATAGCCGAGGATCTGTTCCTCAAAATCGTGGAAGCGCTGGCGGAAGGCATCCAGCGTGTCGCTGTCTATCCCGTTGCGAGTGGAGATGGCGAGAAAGACGCTGCAGAACTCTTGGTAGTCCTCACGGGAAATGCGCATGTTTTCGTGAATGGCCTTCATTTCGCCTAAGTACTCAGTCTCGATGTTGCCGAGAATAGCGTCCAGCAGACTCAGTGACATCTCCTGTCGCTTGGCCTTCGGGAAATCCGAGAAGTACTTGCTGAGGACATGGTTGCAGCGCAGTTCCTCATAGAACTGCTGAAAGATCACTTGCAACACTGCCGGGTCATACTGCCCTGCCAGATAGCTGGACATTTACTACCTTTTCCGGCGCTTAAGCTTGAGCCCCACCTGGCGAGCAGCTAGTTCCCTACTGTCTTCCGCGAAGTCCACGTCTAGTCGTATGCCGAAGAAGTTCGCCTTTTCAGTGGCAGCATAGGCTTGGAACTCGTCAAGCACTGCTTCCTCACTGTAGCCGAGGCGTTGCAAAAAGGCAGTGATGTGAGTCTGCTGCTGCGGAGTGAGGGACTGCCAGTAGGAAAGTATCTGTGTGTGGTATGCTGCGTCAATTGCGAAGCGGGCATGCGCCCGTTCATGGCGCAAAGTGGAAACGTCGCCTTTGCGGTAGGCGACAATGTAGCTGATTTCAGGTGTTAGCTCCCTCCTTAGCCAGTGTTCCTCAGACACTGCAGACGCTGGGAAGTTGTGTCCGGATCTTGCACTTGTGAGTCCGTCGGTGTGTATTGAGAGAGCGTCCAGGGCACTGTTCATCTCATCTTGTGAGCGGAACTCGAGGAGGAGCAGCGGTCCCTCGACTCTGGCCTGGTACATCCCTATTGCGACCTTCGATTTCCCGGGGAACTGTGTTCCTACTACGTCCTTCCTGCCCCTACAGCGTCCCTACTGTCCACTACTTAGCAACAATCCCCGTCCTCTCCTACTGCTTTCCCAGTACACTAATGCCATAACAGTACAAATATGAAGTCTTCACCAACAATCTCCCCCTGTCCTTCCCGAGCTCCCACCAGTGTAGGCACTACTCCCCGGCCCGTGCCTGCCTCCCAGTCCTCTTCCAAGCCCCAAGTCGCCCTGGTCAACACCATCCGCATGTCCGCCACCAAGCCCAACCCATTCACCGACGCAGCCAACAGAGGCAAAAGAAGCCTGGCTTCCATCAACAAGTGGCACGGCTCGAATTCGCCTGTGTCGGGGCGAACTGGAGCCTACGTGCCGAAGAGGGAAGTACTGGGCTCGAGAGGTGCGACACAAGGCAGTTCGAAAGACCTCATTTTCTCCATGAAGGGCAGTGACCCGCCTCTGAAGTCGGTCAAGTACCACAATGCAGAGTCGCCAGAGCGCGGCAGTCCCCGTCCCTCCAAGTAACTTCCACACAGAGCTTTGAACCAAGTCGCCAAGGCCAAGGTCTACTCCACCGATCTGGCGCGTGCACTGCGCGGGGAAGCCGGGGCGCCAATACCTGAAAAGCCCTTCGCCCAGTCTCCGAAAAGAAGGTTCGAATACGCCAAACAGCTCTACAGAGGCTTTACCTTCCAAGACTCTGAGGGCGGGATTCAAGCCGCTGAGCCTGTTTCTACGTCCAAAACTTCGCTCAGTCCGAGACGTGGATATGTGATGGAGGAGCGGCTTTGGCACTCTCCCAGGCCTTACTAACTAGCTAGCGGCCTTTGCTCGACTTCGGAGGTTATGATCTGCCGGAATCCTTCTGAGGCTAAGTACGCCTCTGGGACGTTCATATCGTTCAGCCACGGTCCCGTCTTCACTCCCTTCGTGAACCACCTCAGAAAGAACAGTTTCAGCAGAATCTGCCGCTTCTTGCGACTCATCAAGCACTGCTCCCCCCACCTCCTCTTAATCACCATCGTCACCAGTTCCAAGTCACTCTCCAGCCTTTTGCACGGCAGCAAGGACTGCGCCTTCACCAACCCCATGAGAAACCCCAGTTCCTCCATCTGCTCCAAAACCGTATACTGCAAAAAGTGCTTTTCATTGTATAGCAGCTGGTAGTGTCTTCCCAGCAATTCGATCATGCCCGCTATTGGCTCACTGTGCACGAAGTAGTGGTTTTGCAGGATGCGCAGACGCATTATCATGCGCTGTGCGTTGCGCAGGTCGATGAGGAGGAAACGGTACCTGACCATGAGTTGCTTGACTGTGCGTTGGCTGGAAGGCCACTTGAGGCAGAAAAGCAGACTTAGGGCCATTACGAAAAAGAGAAGAAGGAGTCCGGATAGGTTTATAGTGGCCAGGATAGTGGTCATATTGGCGTCCACTAGAACTTCGCTTTCGTAGGAGTAGGACTTGCCGCAGGCCAGAAAGAAGTCAAAAGTGATAATCCACCACACAGTGATATGCAGGAAATAGCTGGAAAAGCAGCGATACGTGGGAAACGCACTCACGTAAATCGCCATTCCTAGGCAAATCAGCCCCATTATCAGCAATTTCGAGGTCATTTCTGTGTTCAGCAGGGTGTGCACTAGCACCAAGGCCGCCACTGTGCACTGGTATATGGCGTGGTAGTACACACGCAGCCACGACCTGCGGAAGGAGCTGAAAAGGTAGTATTTCTCGATGATCCAAGTCACGGAGACCTGCAAAATGTACTCGATTTCCTTCAGTTGCAGGTAGTTTTCGTGGTCTTCGCTGTCAGAAGTCACTAAATTCGCATACGTCCGTAGAGCGATATAAACGGGAAAGCCGCCCAGGACTAGCACACATGCGCACATTGACAGGACTAGTAAGATCACTTGTCCAGGGTTAATGACATCCCAGCAGTTGTCGAACCTGCAAATTGCCTGGGGCAGTAGGGCTAGGGCTATTGGGAGGTACAGGATAACTAGCAGGTAAAACAGGTACCTCTCGACCTGCACTCTCAGCACCACACTGCGCAGCAGTACCAGTTTACTCAGCATATACAGCAGTATCAGTCCTCCTATGATCCCCAGCCACGCCCCCATGTATATCAGTCTCCCAGTCTCTGACTGCGATATATCCTCATACAGCAACGTGGCTAAATCCCCTGCGAACATACTAAGTCCTGCCCTGTCCACTATCGATATCCAGTAGTTCGGCCAAATGTTGTACCCTGCAGCGTAGCACAGTGCGAATAGCTGGATTGCGGAGAAGAGGATGAGCAGTTTTTCGGTCCAGAATTGGGAGATTTCGAGACTTTTGAGGGAGAAGCGGTTGCTTTTGAGACGGAAGAGGTCTGCGTAGAACTCCAGAGAGTCCTTTTCTGCCCGAAAGCCGCGGTTCATAGTTGTATAATGGGGCTCAGACTTGGGGGATAGCCGGAAGTTACGGAACTATGCGCGGAAACTGATACAGAAGTATAAGGACTTTCCCTCTCAGTCCCCAGAACTACACTTTCACATGCCCAACTGACAGTTTCATCTCCCATTTCCCCAAAAGACCATACAAAAGTCCCAACTAACAAAGTCCACATCCGCCTCCTTTGCACCCTAACACCCTACAACCCTCCTATAGACGTACCTACTGCCCAGAATGTGCTGAACTCATGTGATACTCCAACGCCTGCTTCGTCTGAAACCGTGCATCACACAGCCGACACAGCACTCTCTTCCCCTTTAAATGCGTCTGCAAATGTTTCTTCAAGCTGAACTTCGTGCACAGCACAGTCGCACACAGCGGACACTCCAGTGCATGCGCAGTGCCAATATCCATGAAGTAGGAGAGGTCATCTTGGTCTGCGGGCTGGGGAGGCAGGGCAAGGGAGGGGTTGGAGGCGAGTACACCGTGGATGCGGTTTTCAGCCTTTGGGGGGAGAGTAGCGGGGTCCCGAGTGAGGATGGAACGAGAGCGTTTGCGAGGCTTGGGGTCGGTCATTTATCTCGATGGCTGGTAGAGTCACAAGTAGGAAATAGACATGATAGAAAAAGGGAAATTGGTGAGTGGGAATAGGGACATCCTGCATTAGCCTGCTTACTTCCCATACCAGTAATATGGGATCCTAGCTGTTACCTAGAGCTGCACTATAGTGACCGTAGGGACTCTGGGACTGTCTCATTCGCCTGAATCGATAGAGCGGCGGCCTGCAGTCCGATTTGAACCGCTTCAGTTAGAGACTTTCCTTTCGTCAGGGCGCTTACCAGAGTTCCGACCAGACAATCCCCAGCTCCGGAAACGTTCACAACGCTTGCAACCGGGAAAGCGGGGAAATGCTCCACACCTGCTCTGGAAACCAGTATCACTCCATCAATGTCAACTTTGCATAGGACATATTGCAAGCCTGAAAACCGCTGCAGTAGCCTTTCCGCTGCTTGTTTAACTCCCTCTATGCCTTCTTCTTCCTCCTCCCCTGCCAACTTCCTGATTTCGTGTCTATCTGGTGTCACCATCCATACCTTCTCAAGCACTTCCAAGCACTTTGCAGCCTTCGCGTAGGACGTAGGGTCCAAAACCACTGCATACAAAGCACCTTTGCAGCCTGCTTCTCTTGCCATTTCCACTACGCTTCCCAACACTCCAGGAGGGAAGTTCGCATCAAGCACGACATACGCAGCCCTCACAAAGTCCTGAACTTGTAGCAACTCAGGCCGAAAAAGGGTGTTTATGTCCATTACAGCGATGCCAGCCTGTAGATTGCCGGTGGAATCGGAGATTTGGATATAGGAAGCAGTACTGGCTGCAGGGAGCGTGATGCTATTGCTTGTGTCCTGTATAGTACATTACAATCCCCAAAGTCTGCATGTGCTGCAAAGCCTCGGAGCCGGTTTGGTCCTTTCCCACCACTGTCACAAGTCTTACATCTGCACCGGTCAGTCGGGCGGCTGTAGCGATGTTCCTACCCACTCCACCCCACTGGTAGTTGGTCCCGCCGATCATGGAGGTGCCGAGTTTCCACTCTCCGGCACATCTGCTTTGCACGTCCCTGGCTATTCCCCCTATCACCAGCACCCAGCGGCGTGCATAAGCCACAGAAATCTGCGTGCCAATCTCCGCATTATGCTTGATCAGACATATATCTAAATGGAGCTTACTGGCTCGGAGCGAGTCTCCATCCGTCAATTCCGCCACTCTGGCAAGTAGGTACGGAGTCACCCTATGTCCTGTTATGTGCAAATTGTCCATGTCTTTTAAAGCCTGGGAAATCGCACCTTCGATTTCACGTGCTTCCTGCCCTGCAGGCACCGGCACTCCCACCAAGATGCCATTAGTGAGTCCGAGCTGTTCATTTTGAAGCAGAATTCTCGCGCATTCTATCGGCGAGTCGACGGAGGACATGACGGAACAGCCTGATTTCGGCACAAAGAAGGCAGGAAAGTCCTCAGTCCGGTACCCAAGCACTGGCACTCCCTGCGTTTCCAGATACTCCAAAGTCTTCGGTATGTCCAATATCGACTTCGCACCTGCGCATATCACCATTATCGGCACCCTTCCCAGCTCTATCAGGTCTGCACTGACGTCCCACGTCTCCTCTGCGCCTCTGTGCACGCCTCCAATTCCTCCTGTGACGAAGACCTTGATGCCTGCTTTCCAGGCTAAATACATGGTCGCTGCGACGGTCGTGGAGCCGGATTGACCTTTGGCGAGCACTACTGGGAGGTTGCGGCGGGAACATTTGACGCAGGTTTGGCCTAACTTAGCAAGCGTCTCCAGTTCTTGCTGACTCAAACCGATATGCACTTTCCCCGCAAGAATCGCAATAGTGGCCGGCACTCCACCATTGGCTCTCACCACCGCCTCCACTTCCAAAGCCGTCGCCAAATTCGCAGGGTACGGCATCCCATGCGACACAATGGTACTCTCCAGTGCCACAATAGGCAGACTCCCACGCAGTGCAGCAAGCACAGAATCCGAGTAAAAGAAGTCCATATTTGCGAGAGATTAGCTAGAATCTTGACTCTGTGCTTCTCTCTTTCCGCCCCCTCTGATCACTTCGCAGGCGATTTTCTCCAAGTGGCCGAAGGGCACTTCCACGAGTAGTGACAAGGGGAAGGCGAAGAGCCAGGACATGACTGCGGCGTACACCCAGTCTGTGTAGAACACGAGTTGGTTGAACACCACGCCGTAGTCCTCGGAAGCGTATACAAACGTCATTAGACAGTAATGACCCATGAAGCAGGAAAAGGTCAGTCTAGCGAATGGTGTCCACACTGGATGCGCCAATAACCACCAAATCGCCTGAAACTCGCCGAAAAGCAGCGGCAGCATAATCAGCATCAACCCCAATGCAAATCCAATATGTTCCGTAGCGATGAACATCGCGTTTTGGGCTTTGGACCAGGTGTGGTAGCTGTTTTCCCAATCTTCGTATGCACTGTACTGGATGAAGATGAAGAAAAAGATGAGGGATAGGCCTAGACCGAAGCTGATATATTTCCCGAGAGAGGTTTCTTTTATCCAGTGCAAAATCGCATTCGCTAGTGGGTCCTTGCGAGTATGACTCTCCAGTCCTTCATACTTCACCATGTAGTGGAAGTATATATACCCCGTATACAGTCCCAGCACATATGGCCCGAGTCGACAATACGGTTTTACGTAAATTTTCCTGTGAAAGTCGCCCGCCTCATTTTCCGACGCTATAAACATCGTATTGAAATTATTCTCCACAACAATCACAATCGTAACCACCACGCAAAACAGCAGCAGCGCAGCACTCGTGATCCAGGTGTACTTCTTCGACAGCTTATAGTACATCCACACTAGCAAAGGCGCAAGCCAGAAGCACTGCATGTCGTTGGCCAGGTACCAGCCAATGCCGAAACAGACGTTTCCAACTCCATTGGGCACGAAGTTGTTGATGAACAGAAGGTTCGTCCACCAGTACTGCTCACACTCTAAGGTCATATTTCGGATTTGACCCCATAGTGGGCCGCTGCCTAGCGGCGGCACTAGGTACATGTAGGTTAGTAGGCAGAACACGTACAAGGGCAAAATCCGGAAATAGCGATGGATGTATATAAACGCCCACCCAATAAGCGGCATTTTCCCTTTCCGCTTATTCAACTCGACCAGAGTCAAATATGACATCAGCAGTCCCGAAAGCCAGAAGAAAGAATCAACCGCGAAAAACGCCCCGTAGGCCAAAAAGACCCACCAACGAGCTATGACCCGCTGCACTTCTTCGTAGTTGATGAAGGCGGAGGCTGCTCGGAAGGCCCACACGTGCCCGCCCACTACCCAGGTCATAGACAGTACTCGCACTCCGTTCAGACACTCCAGAGTGCTAACGTTGCCTGTCTTTTCTGCACTCCGGCTGAGAAACAGCTTCTTCGTGTTCGTATACAGAGAAAAACACTTCAGCACTCGCATCCCCAGCGACTCCCGCGGCCTCGGTATCAACTGCTGACTAGCCTCATCCCCCTTAAACGTAATCGCCGTGGCCTTAAAGTGCTCCTGCCTAATATCCACATAAGAAGCCACAATCCCCAGCACCACCAGCACAACAAGCCACAACAGCGTAAATACAAACCACCCATTCATCGGAAACTCCGCCGGAGCCTCCACTTTCACACTCACTCCCGTCAGTTCCAACTGCTGAATCAGTCCCGCGAACATCATTTCCAGGTCGTCCTGCGTACATGCACTCGGCACACAGACTCCCAGCAGCAGAGAGAGATGCTCCAACTTGTGTCTGAGTATGAAGTAGGTGGAGTCTGGAGTGTGGAGGCAGGTGGAGTAGTGGCCTAGGTCGTTGTAGGACTTGCCGGTGAATGTGAATCTTTCCAGGGCTTTGATGGCGGCGGGGTCGTGGGTGCGGCCGAGTAGGATGGGCAGGGTTTGGTTTAGGTCGGTGGCCAGGGCTTGTTGGCAGATGGCGACGGAGGCCCAGCTGCTGGCGAGCAACAGACTACCTAGCAGCAGAACTGCCATTTATGTCACCACGTCACCCGGCTTTCGCCTACTCCAGAAGGAAACTACCTGCAAATCAACCTTCCAAAAGCCTCCAAAACACACCAAACTCTAATTGCTAAGTCCAAGTCTCCTCCTCTGCTCGCAAACTACGGTACTTCGCCTCCCAACCTCAGTCTCGAAAACGCCGAACACATCGAAACGACCCTACCAGAAAGCGCCTTGGACAGGCGCTGTGCAGCCACCAGCCCCAGCCTCCTCTTCCAACTGTTCTCCAAGTCCTCGTTTTCCTCCTCACTGTCTTCCTGCACTGCCACTTGCACTGGCTTCACGAAGCGGACGTAGTGCATACAGGGCGGGTGCTGGATGGCGACCCACCCGATGGACACTCTTTTGAGGTAGGCTTTCTGCAGGTTCCGGATGAACACAATGAGCCGGAGACGGGTAGAAGTCGGGTCTGCAGGGGAAAAGACACCTGAATTCGCAGAGGAACGAGGTGATAACAGCGTTTTGGCTCGGGCCGTATTCCGCTCAAAGTGCCTGTACTGCAGTTCCAACACATCCTCTTCTTGTGCCTTTCCGGGCGACTCCAGGACTGAAGGGGAGTGCAGCCTGAGTCTGCTCTGCGACTGTCGCATTTTTATCTTGTTGTCGTAGGCGCGTCGACGGTCGATAGCGAGGCCGGAGGGCAGCTTGGTGAGTCCAGAGCGGGAGGGAGCGCGCCAGGGCGGCCGAGCAAGGCCGGAACCCGATTGATTGGGAGAATTGCGCACAGTCGGCATTTTCCTATACAGTGCTTTCGGACTTCCAATTCGCGTCCTGTCCTTATCCTCAAAGTCTAACTCCTTGGATATGTACTGCGCAGACTCACTAGGTGAGAAGTAGGTGTTGGAGCGAGAGGACAGACTTGCAGTGGGAGACTGGGAATAGAGTCGAAAAGGTCCTTCCTGGCTTTCTCCCAGTAGCACGAGACTTTCGTCGGAACTTTGACCCATTGCGTGGCTGACGACGTCTAGTCGAGACAGGCCGTAGGCGAGGTGGCGGTGTTGGATTTTGTCCATAGCTCGCAGGAACCAGTAGGTGAAGCTGACGATTGGGTGCGTTTCCATCCTTTTGGCGAGTTCCATCCACTCCCCAAAGGCGCTTTTTAGCGTTCCAAGACCCATTTTGGCCAATGCGCGGATTCGCTCTTTTTCCCTTTCCTTCGCCTTTTCTCGGTCAAACCGGGAAAGGGTATTGAACGCCCATCGATAAGACCTCGCATACAACTTCTGATACAAAGACGTAAGCAGCAACATCGGGTGCAAAAGCGTTTCCGCCATCGACAGCCGCTTCGCAAACCGCTCTATCTGCCGAAACGCCGGGAAATACTGCTGCGCCCGCAATATCCTCCTACACACATGCGCCAAAGCCCTAACACTGACTCTGACTTCTTGCAACCTCGCTACTCGCTGCATAGCTCCCTCCATTGCAAGTTCCTTCCACACTGCAAAGCGCCTTCCCAGTCGCTCTCTGCGCTCTTCCCGGCCTCTCCTGCGCACTAGTTTCTCCAGGTGAGTGTGGATTGATTGCCAGCGGTGCAGGGCGGAGAGGAGGGAAAGCCAGGCTTGAGCGGTTAGGACTCGCTTTAGGGCTTTGGAGAGTTTCCCGGTGGCCCAGCGTTTGATGCCCTGACGGACTACCATTTCTCGCCATTTTCGGACACTCAGTCTTTGCAAGCGACTTAGGTGGGTGAGATGGATGCGGTTCAGCCTAGGAATCGCGTTTTTCCGCTGTTTAAACAGGGTATAAAGAGCCTGCAGCCTGGAAAAAGCCCAAAACCGGGCCAAAACTTCCATTTCTGCCTTAAGAGTCGAAATAAGCTCAAATAACGCTTCCGCACCTGCCTTTTTCCTCAATTTCCTCTGGAAATTCCACTCACTATAGGCTTGAATTCTGTCCATTGCGGCAAATAAACGCTCTTTTAGCAGTCTTTTCTGCGTCTTTTCAGTCTCCAAAGTCGCATGGTGTATTGCTATTTTCCGTTTTCTCTCCTTTACCAGGCCTTTTGCGGCCTGAACCGCCCTCACCACCTCCCCAAATAGCCTATTCAGCGGATTTTTCAGTCCCTTTTCCATCCTTTTCACCTGAATTTGGGTAAAATACGCCCTCAGCACCTCTACAAAACTAGCCTGGCTTTTCCCTATAACCGCTGTTAATTCACTTGTCAAACTGACTATTCTGCTATGGGCAATTTCGCTTATATGCAGTCCAAGTAGTGTTTTTCGGCCTATATCGATATACATTACCGGTAAATGCAGGGCAAGACAGGGACCCTGGCCCAGGCCGGAACAAGCGTCCCAGGGCTCATCCAAGCTGTAAGCCACGCTTTTCCAGGCATACAGACTACAAGGTAGTTGCTCTGCAGTGATAACCGCCTGTAGCGCCTTTAACTCCATAGGCGATTTGCATACATTCGACCATATCTGCAGTAACCCTCCGCTTTCTACATATAACTTACTCGTAAGTCCGTATAAAGAGGCGGAACTGGAGGAAATGTATGCAATTTTGGTGTCTGGCAGACTAGGGAATTGGACTAGTTCCAAGCAGTCGTCCACTGCGTAGACCGTTCCTCCCTCTGAGACTAGTGCTAGGAGTCCGGGAGCCAGGCAGATATCTGCCGCATACAGGTCTTCTAGGTGGGAAGGCGCTTTCGGCCTATTTGGAGTGCGGAAGTGACAGGGATGAGTCGAGGAAAGGTGTCCAAAGAAGTATAGAAACCCGCCAATTGTGAGAATTGCCGTGGAATTCCCGCCACAAAGCACCTTTTTGACGTTAAAAGCCCTGGTCGAGTCCAATACATGCGGTAAAGCCTGGGACTCTGTGTATGCAGGCCCGCCCAGTTCCCCTGCATTTCCGCTTCCCCAGGTGTACACCTTGCCAGTCTCTGGGTAAGAAGTACTGTCGATGGCTGCGGCGTGGTGCTGACTAGCTGCGATCTGCACGATTGAAACCTCTGCAAGTGCTGAAATCAGTATTGGAGCTTCGATACTAAACACTGCGGAAAGACCCAAAAGGCCGCTGTGGCCGGGGTCTGCTCCCCATACATACACCTTCCCTGTGGTAGAAACTAGGAAAGTGGCTGAGGGGGCGCAGGCTAAGGCCCGGACTACCACAGGCAGGTCGAGCAGGGTGGGAGTCCAGTCCTGGGCGCAGCGCCAGACTTGGCCTTGGTCGGTCAGGACTGTGGCGCTGCTTGCGGTCACAATAGAGTACTTCACAGGTCTCTGAAAGGCAAGCAGTCTCGGCGCCCCCAAATCCCCCTCCCTCCCCTCCCAGTCCAGCAGTCCCACCCAAGCACTTTCCATTTTCCCACTCGCTAGAAGCCTATTTCCTAGCTAGCAGCTTGTTCAGAATCTGGACTGCGGACTCCACTATCGGAGTGCCTGGACCAAAGATAAAGTCGCAGCCATTCTGGTAGAGGAAGTCGTAGTCGTTGTGAGGGATCACTCCGCCAGCGATTACCAGCATGTCCTTAGCGCCTTTTTCGCGGAGGTATTTGACCAGGGCGGGCACTAGGGTCTTGTGGCCGGCGGCGAGGGAGCTGACACCTACTGCGTGCACGTCGGAGTCGATGGCTTGGAGACCCACTTCTTCGGGAGTTTGGAAGAGAGGACCGACGTCGACATCGAAGCCGAGGTCGGAGAGGCCAGAAGCCACCACCTTGGATCCGCGGTCATGTCCGTCTTGACCCATCTTGGCAACCAGGATGCGAGGACGCCGGCCTTCTTTCACTTCAAACTGCTTGACCAGTTCTTGCACTCTCTTGAACTGCACAGTCTGCACAGAGCTATAAGCCCCAGACACCAAGTCGTCTTTAGGCAAGTACCTGCCATACACAGTCTCCAGCGCCGAAGAAATCTCCCCCAAAGTCGCCCTGAGTCTGGACGCCTTGACTGCAAGGTCTAACATGTTGCCAGTGTTGGTTTTAGCAGCGACAGTCATGGCTGTCAGTGCGGCCTGCACAGCAGCGTTGTCTCTGGTGGCTTTGATGTGGTTGATGCGGGCGATTTGCTTTTCGCGGACTATGGAGTTGTCGATTTGCCTAACTTCCATAGGGTCTTCGTGTGCCAGTCGGTACTTGTTCACGCCCACAATTGTTTCCCCGCCGGAGTCGATTTTCGCCTGTCTCTTAGTAGCGCTTTCCAGTATTTTCCGCTTAGGAAGTCCCTGCTCGATGGCCTTCGCCATGCCGCCCAGTGCTTCGACCTCATTAATCATTGTGAGTGCTTCTTGGGCCAAAGTCTCGGTCAGGTTTTCCATGAAGTAGGACCCGCCCCAAGGGTCGACCGCTTTCGTGATGTTTGACTCTTCTTGAATGATGAGCTGGGTGTTGCGGGCGACGCGGGCGCTGGTGTCGCTGGGCAGGGCCAGAGCTTCGTCGTAGGAGTTGGTATGGAGAGACTGAGTGCCGCCCATCACAGCTGCCATGGCTTCGATAGTGGTCCTGACAATATTGTTCAGCGGATCCTGCTCAGTCAGCGACCACCCCGACGTCTGGCAATGAGTCCTCAGCGGCAAGGACTTCGCACTCTTCGGGTTGAACTTCTCCCGCAGCAGCTTCGCCCACAGCATCCTCGCTGCCCTCAACTTCGCCACTTCCATATAGAAGTCCATGCCAATGCCGAAGAAGAAGGAAAACCGAGGAGCCACGTCGTCGACTGTGAGGCCGGCTTTGATGGCTGCGCGGACGTATTCGAGGCCGTCGGCGAGGGTGTAAGCGAGTTCGAGCTTTGTATCTGCGCCTGCTTCTTGCATGTGGTAGCCGGAGATGGAGATGGTGTTGAATTTCGGCATGTGCTGGGAGCAGTAGCCGATTACGTCTGCCACTAAGCGCATCGAAGGCTCGGGTGGGTAAATGAACGTGTTGCGTACCATGAATTCCTTCAAGATGTCGTTCTGGATAGTGCCCGACAGCTCTGCCTGGGCCGCTCCCTGCTCCTCTCCAGCCACAATGTACATGGCCAGTACAGGCAGCACTGCTCCGTTCATGGTCATTGACACACTGATCTTATTGAGAGGAATTCCAGCGAACAGCAGCTTCATGTCTTCCACAGAGTCGACAGCCACGCCGGCCATGCCTACGTCACCAAAGACGCGAGGATGGTCAGAGTCGTACCCACGGTGAGTTGCGAGGTCGAAGGCCACACTGAGTCCCTGCTGCCCAGCAGCCAAATTCTTCTTATAAAAAGCATTCGACTCCTCCACAGTGCTAAAGCCCGCATACTGTCTGATCGTCCACGGCCTATGCGTATACATAGACCCATACGGCCCTCTGGTATAGGGGAACTCCCCAGGCAGTTCCGTCCTTTCCACCTTGTCCTCAGCCGTGTAAAGTGGCTTCACAGGGAAGCCCTCCCTAGTGTGCCAGACCAGCTTTTCAGCTGCACCCGGCTTTTTGAGTTCTTTCTCAACCAGGGCGCTCCACCGCTGGTACTGAGAACCAAAGCGCTGCCCGACACGTAAGAGCCGCAGCATGATTATTATGGTGCACGTGCAAGATTGGAGGGCCAGGGCTAGGCCTAGAAGACCAATGGATTATAAGGACGGCCATTAGACCTGTGGCAGTCTGACTCTGTGGGAGACTTAGATGTGCGGAAAGTGGAGAAGATAAGGGAAATTCAGGAACTTTTAGACTTGGGCTTATTTCCGACTGCTGATTAGGCAACTAGAAGAGAGGGAGTAATGCGAAATCCTCTACTTTCAGCAGAGTGATTTTGCTGGAATTCACTACGCTTGAAGCAGGCTTGCGAAGTAAGTGGTAAAAGTGAGACCTAGTCACACCTTTGTAGGGATTTGGGCATCTTGAAGAGATTTTCAGTCCTTAGGCTACGAATTGCACGGAGACGGGGAACTAAGGTTTTGATGGCAGGATCTTGTAAGTCTTTCGGAATACATGCTTTCTATCTAATTGCCTAACGTCGCGGACCTGAGAGTGAGCGGGAACAATTGCCAAATAAAATGTCCTTCCATCCGAGAAGCAACTCCGAGGAAGATAGCGACGCTTTCATCCTGCCACCGTCAGTCAAGGAGAGTAGTAAAGAGATTGTTGGCGTCGTTGATGTTCAAGACCAAGTAGCGCAACCCCGCCCCGAAGATACACTTGCAATTCTAGCCCAAAACGAGCCCACTATCACAGATGCGGAGTGTCCGGACTTTAGAGCGCTTAAGAAGTAGCTGATGTCTCGTTTGTCAATCCACTTAGGCACATTGGCCGCGAAAAACTCTAGCTTAGACTACCAGAGACAAAGATGGGCTACTTCCCTGTCTTCCACTCTCCAAATCTGCTGCTGTTGGGGCCGTGCCGCGTACATTACAATTATCGCAGACGCGTTGATAGTCATTCTCAAGCCCGATGTGGTTATGACTATCCTTGGAGATGAGGGACTTGGGCTAGAAGTAGGAGATAGCATGGAATTTTCAACATGCCGGATAAATCCGGAAGAGCCTTGTAGAACTCCGCCCACTCGCAATCTGTACCACACACTTCACCCTGCGAAAGCATCAAAACCGTTACAATTGAGGCCTCCACGACTCACTTCACCCCGTAAATGCCTGCTGCCTACTCACTATTACCCACCTATCACCCGCTCTGGAGACAATAGCGCAGCTTTTGCTGCGGTCGGAAACTATGCGCAATGGCACGGAAACGGAGATATCAAGGAGGGGTTTATCTTTCTTTCAAGCAGAACTAAAATGCACCCATCTCCTCAATACCGCTGG
>Ga0247837_1003370_pt1 | contig 28024 bp, 29 predicted proteins | sample LaCtaG_2_FD_187115 | JGI IMG/M metagenome (GOLD analysis project Ga0247837, IMG submission 187115) | Freshwater microbial communities from meromictic Lake La Cruz, Castile-La Mancha, Spain - LaCruzMarch2015_14.5m | ecosystem: Environmental > Aquatic > Freshwater > Lake | place: Spain: Castile-La...
AGAGGAGAAGAGTTATGACAACCACACAAACAACACCAAAACATGACATCGCAGATGCATCACTTGCTGCCGAAGGCCGCAAGCGCATTGAGTGGGCTGAGCGCAACATGCCAGTTCTTGCTCAAATTAGAGAGCGTTTCGAGAAGTCACAACCATTTGCAGGAGTAAGGATTTCTGCCTGTATGCACGTCACCACTGAGACAGCAAACTTGATGCGCGTTCTTAAGGCAGGCGGAGCTGAGATCGCACTATGTGCATCAAATCCACTATCAACACAAGATGACACTGCAGCAGCACTTGTTCATGAATACGGAATCTCAGTATTTGCTCGCAATGCTGTTGATCGTGACGGCTACTACTCACATATCAACGCTGCTCTAGATATTGAACCACATCAGGTTTTTGATGATGGTTGCGATCTTGTTAACACCCTCCACACCACACGTCGTGAACTTCTTCCAACCATCACAGGCGGATGCGAAGAGACCACAACTGGTGTCATTCGCCTTAACCAGATGGCTAAAGATGGAGCACTGACTTTCCCAATGATCGCTGTCAATGACACCGATACAAAGCACATGTTCGATAACCGATATGGCACCGGACAATCAACACTTGATGCAGTCTTCCGTGCAACAAACTTCTTGCTTGCTGGACGTATCGTTGTCGTTGCCGGCTTTGGCTACTGCGGCAAAGGTGTTGCAGAGCGCGCAAAGGGCATGGGCGCTGACGTTGTCGTTACTGAGATTGATCCAACAAAGGCACTCGATGCGATGATGCAAGGCTTCCGCGTTATGCCAATGCTGGATGCAGCAAAGATTGGTGATGTCTTTATTACAGTCACAGGTAACCGTGACGTACTTCGCGATGAGCACTTTGCCGTCATGAAGGATGGAGCAATCATGGCGAACTCCGGTCACTTCGATATCGAAATCGATGTTGCTTGGCTTGAGCAGAATTCAAAGAAGAAGAATGCAAAGATGCGCCATCAGACTGATGAATATGTACTTGCAGATGGTCGCCGTCTACTTCTTCTTGCTGAAGGTCGCCTAGTAAATCTTGGAGCAGCAGAAGGTCACCCAGCATCAGTGATGGACATGTCCTTCTCGGATCAGGCACTCACAGCTGAATACCTAGTTAAAGAAGCGAAGAATCTTCCAGCAGGTGTTCACATGGTTCCTGAATGCATCGATAAGGAAGTTGCATCACTTAAGTTGATCTCTATGGGTGGTCGCATTGATGTATTAACACCAGCTCAAGATATGTATCTCAACTCTTGGGAGCACGGTAGCTAATGACCTTAGTCATGGTCGTCGATGACGACCAGGATCTTGCGGAGATGCTCGGCATCGTTTTAACCGGTGCCGGCATCGACGTGGATCTAGTCAGTCGTGGAGACGAGGTCATGGATGTTTTTCGAAGCAATCCACCAGATCTCGTTCTCCTCGATGTGATGTTGCCAGGTCTTGATGGTGTAGAAGTTTGTAAGTTGATTCGCGCCGAATCTATGGTGCCGATCGTGATGTTAAGCGCCAAAGGCGACACACAAGATATTGTCGCAGGACTTGAGGCAGGCGCCGATGATTACATGGTTAAGCCTTTTAAACACCCTTCTGAATTAATCGCACGTATTCGCACACGGCTGCGCCGCACAAATGCTGATGTTAAAGGATCGCTGACTATCGGCGACTTAGCCATTGACGTTACTGCTCACGAAGTTCGACGTGGGGCCAAACTAATTGCACTCACTCGCCTTGAATTTGATTTACTTGTAGCACTCGCAAAGGAACCGAGTCGTGTATTTACGCGCGATTCTTTGCTGAGCGAAGTGTGGGGATATCGTCATTCAACCGACACTCGCTTGGTAAATGTTCACGTTCAACGACTTCGCTCGAAAGTTGAGCATGACCCAGAGAACCCAACTATCGTGATTACGGTTCGAGGAGTGGGATACAAAGCTGGAGTTGTGGGCGCTTCCTAATGAGGCAACAACGTTCGCCTTTTGTACAATCTCTGGCAGCTAAAGTCATACTCTCAACAGTCCTCTTGTCTTTAGGTGTCGTTTGGCTGACGGGTTCGGCCCTGTATTCGCAGCTTTCAGATGGAATAAAGAGAGTAAATCTAGAGTCTTCTCTCGCTGATGCCCGTTCGGTTTTTTACAACGCCCGCTATCAACTCTTACTTGTTGAAGGAGCATCAGAACCACAAATTCAAGCGCAAGTTACAGATGTGATCTCTTCATCAACCACGCTAGGAACTACTGACAGTGCGCGAGAAATCATCTTGCTCAAAATCTTCAGTAAGGGCGAAACAGCTAAAAATGGTCAGCAGCCAAATTACAGTTTTGCCTCAAACGGACTACTGGCGACAACAATTCCAGAAGATTTGCGAACCAAGATTTCAGAAGAAGCGGATCTGTCTCACCAGTTTGCCCCACTTACATATCGAACAGGCAAAACAATTGATGCGCTCTATGTTGGGCAACGCGTATCGATCCCTGGTTCTGGCCGTTACGAAATGTATCTTGTCTTTACCTTAGCCAGCCAAGGTGCAACCCTAGATCTCGTCCAAAACTCACTACTTCTCACAGCGCTGGTACTACTGCTCTTGATCGCCCTGATCACCTGGCTCGTAGTTAGACAGGTAGTTAAACCGGTTCGTGAAGCGGCGCGAGTGGCAAGTCTCTTTACTCAAGGTGACTTCAGTCAACGATTACAAGTTGAGAGCAATGATGAGATTGCAACTCTTGGAAATGCCTTTAATGAAATGGCAACTTCCATTGAGGCCCAGATCAGTCGATTGGAAAATCTCTCACAAGTACAACAGCGGTTTGTCTCTGATGTCTCACATGAGCTCAGAACTCCGCTGACAACTCTTCGTATGGCATCCGATGTGATTTATAGTCAACGCGAGAATTTTGATCCTGCTATAGCTCGAAGTGCTGAACTCTTACTCGCGCAGATTGACCGCTTTGAAAAACTTCTTCAGGAGCTTCTGGAGGTAAGCCGATTTGATGCAGAGGTTGCAGTGCTGGAACCAACCGATTTTGAATTTATAGCCCTTGTGCGCCGCTGCGTGGCAGATCTTGGAGTCGTACTTGACTCACCAGAGTCCCAAATTTCAGTCGTAGCTCCAAAAACGCCCGTTCATATCCGTGCAGATTTTAGGCGTGTAGAGCGCATCATGCGCAATCTTGTTTCAAATGCTCTCGACCATTCTGATGGAAAGCCCATCGAGATCACATGTGTTGAGACTCTTACTGAGGTCGCAGTAAGTGTGCGCGATCATGGAGAAGGTATGGAAGAGCCATCGCTTACACGCGTCTTCGATAGATTCTGGCGGGCAGATCCATCACGAGCTCGCACACGTGGTGGAACTGGCTTGGGGCTCTCCATCGCTCTCGAAGATGCCAGACTTCACAACGGAGAACTCGATGCTTGGGGTGCGCCAGGTGAAGGTGCAAACTTCGTCCTTACCTTGCCTCGAATTGCAGGCAATGAAATCTCTGGAAGACCACTTCCCGTTAATCCACACAAGAGAATTGAAGTTCAGATCTAAAGCATTTAGCGAGTAAAGATCATCTCTGTGATCTCATTACTTGCACTATCCGAATTGATATTTCCTTCGCGGTGTCTGGGATGTAAACGCCTTGGCATCAGGATTTGTTCTGAGTGTCGGGCTTCATGGCACCCACATATCTATCGAACATTCATCACTTCGAAAAGTTTCTCTTTCCCTGTCTATTCCTCTGTCGCTTACTCACTTGTCGCGCAGAAAGTGCTACTTGGCGCTAAAGAAAGTGCACTTCACGATGCTGATCGCCTTATGCAGCAAGCGCTCTCACATAGTCTGACCTATTTTTATAGTGAAGTTGGAATCGCTGACCTTGTGCCCATCCCTTCGAGAAATGCAAATACACGAAAGCGAGGTCGTGATTTCATACTGGAACAAACAAAAGCACTCGCTCTAACTCCACAAGTTCAAGTCCGAGCGATGTTGAGTCATTCTCGAAAGGTGAAAGACCAAACTACCCTCGACTCTCAATCACGAGAGAAAAATCTCAGCCAATCAATGAGATGCGCGAACCTAGAAGACTCGTCGAATATTCCCGTCATTCTCATCGATGACTTAGTTACATCGGGGGCGACCCTGCGAGAGGCGGGGCGAGCCCTTCATGGAGCGGGATATACGGTGATTGGCGCAGTAACTGCCTGCGTAGCCAAACCCCTACGATATACCCAGTGACCAGCGGGGGATCTCCGCCTGTCAGGTTGTCTCATAAGGGAAGTCTCTGAAAGGTTTGTAGATGTCATCGATTCTTGATCGGATTATGCGCGCAGGTGAAGGAAAGATTCTTCGCCAACTCACAAAGATTGCTGCAGAGGTTAATACTTTTGAAGCGGCAATCGTGCCTTTATCTGATGAGGAACTTCGCGCAAAAACTCAAGAGTTTAAAACTCGCCTTACACAAGGTGAAGATCTCGATGACCTACTCCCTGAAGCTTTTGCTGTTGTTCGCGAGGCAGCCAAGCGCACGCTAGGTCAACGTCATTACGACGTTCAGCTCATGGGTGGCGCTGCGATGCACATGGGAAATATCGCCGAAATGAAAACCGGTGAAGGTAAAACTCTTGTTGCAACGCTCCCATCTTATTTAAATGCACTTGCAGGTAAAGGTGTTCACGTTGTTACAACAAATGATTACTTAGCCGAGCGCGATAGCGAATGGATGGGCCGTATCCATCGTTTCCTAGGTCTGTCCGTTGGTGTCATCGTCAATAGCATGTCCCCAGCTGAGCGTCGCGAAGCCTATAACTGCGATGTAACCTATGGTACAAATAATGAATTTGGATTTGATTATCTTCGCGACAACATGGCTTGGAGCTTGGAAGATTGTGTTCAGCGAGAGCACTTCTTCGCAGTAGTAGATGAAGTGGACTCAATTCTCATTGACGAAGCTCGCACACCACTGATTATCAGCGGTCCTGCTGATAAAGCGACTAAGTGGTACGTTGAATTTTCGAATATTGCCAATCAACTTTCACGTGATACTCATTATGAAGTAGATGAAAAGAAGAAGACGGTTGCCGTTATCGAGGCTGGCGTCACTAAGGTCGAACAGCTTCTAGGTATTGAAAATCTCTATGAGGCTGCAAATACGACACTTATCGGGTATCTCAATAACGCCGTGCGTGCGAAGGAACTCTTTAAGCGCGATAAGGATTATGTCGTTATGAATGGCGAACTTCTCATCGTAGATGAACACACTGGCCGCATGCTTTCGGGCCGTCGTTACAGCGATGGCTTGCACCAGGCTCTAGAAGCGAAAGAGCGCATTGAGATTCAGAATGAAAACCAGACACTGGCGACAATTACACTGCAGAACTATTTCCGTCTCTACTCAAAGATTTCGGGTATGACCGGTACCGCGATGACAGAAGCCTCAGAATTTCATCAGATCTACAAACTCGGCGTTGTTCCAATTCCTACAAATCGTCCGATGCAACGCATTGATGCAGCAGATTTAGTCTACAAATCTGAAGCTGGAAAGTTTATCGCTGTTGCTCAAGACATTGTCGAGCGTCATCGCAAAGGTCAGCCTGTTTTGGTCGGTACCGTCAGCGTCGAAAAATCAGAGGAACTTTCTGCAGTTTTGAAGAAGAATGGCGTCCCGCACGAGGTGCTCAATGCTAAGCACCACGAGCGTGAAGCAATGATTATTGCTCGCGCCGGAGTCAAAGGCGCAGTAACAGTTGCTACAAATATGGCGGGCCGCGGAACTGACATCATGCTTGGCGGCAATCCTGAGTTTATGGCTGACTTTGAATTACAACGTCGAGGAATTTCACCTGTAGAGAATGCAGCAGAGTATGAAGCCGGTTGGCCAACAGAACTCGCAAAGCAGAAGGAAGCAGTCGCCTCAGGTCACGAAGAAGTTGTCGCACTCGGTGGTCTCTATGTTCTGGGAACAGAGCGCCACGAATCACGCCGCATTGATAACCAGCTTCGTGGTCGATCAGGTCGCCAAGGCGATCCCGGTGAATCACGCTTCTACCTTTCATTACAAGATGATTTGATGCGTCGCTTCAACTCGGGAATGGTTGAGCGCTTCTTATCTGCAGCTGGACTTCCAGAAGATGCACCCATTGAGTCAAAGATGGTCAGCAACGCGATTAAATCTGCACAGACGCAGGTTGAGGCGCAGAACTTTGAAATCCGAAAGAACGTTCTTAAGTATGACGATGTCATGAATCGTCAACGCGGTGTTATTTATGGTGAACGTCGCCTAGTTCTCGAGGGCGAAGATATCTCAACACAGGTTGGTCAATTCTTGGCAGATACGATTCAGGCCTATGTTGATGCAGAGACAGCTGAAGGATTTGCAGAAGATTGGGATCTGGAAAAACTCTGGACTGCTCTTCGCCTTGTATATCCAATTTCACTTACAGTCGATGGACTCATCACAGAGGTGGGATCTATAGGTGGTCTCGATGCTGAGTTCTTGGCGGTGCGGATTATTGAAGATGCAGAAGCGGCATATGTAAAGCGCGAAGCAGAGTTAGGTCCTGAAGTGATGCGCGAACTTGAGCGCAAGGTGCTTCTTTCGGTCCTTGACCGCAAATGGCGTGAGCACCTTTATGAGATGGATTATCTACAAGAGGGAATCGGACTTCGAGCAATGGCCCAGCGTGATCCACTTGTTGAATATCAACGCGAAGGTTATGAACTCTTCTCAGCGATGATGGATGCAATCAAGGAAGAACTCGCAAGTCTTGTCTTTAATGTTGAGGTAAATGTTGAAGACGGCAAAAAGTTTTCAGCCCCTGCGATTGACGCAAAACCTGCTCAGGTTAGTGCTCTCTCATATACAGCTTCAGATGAATCTGGTGTTGTAGTAAAGAATGAAGTCACACGTAATGCTCCTTGCCCTTGTGGTTCAGGCAAGAAGTACAAGCGTTGCCACGGTGCTGCCTAACTTTTAAAGCAGATCCAACTCGGTGCATAACCAGCGCCCGTCGACGCCTTCAAAGCGGATGACTATCGCACGCATTCTTTCTCCAAAGCGGACGGTGATTGTTGATTCGCAGATTCCATCAAGTGGTTCGCTTTGATGAATTGTTCTGACTCTGCCAACCTCTTTCTGTGATCCAGTCTTTCGAATGAGTTCGTTATAGATAACTCGATGACAACGTGCCATTAATTGTGCGGGTTGTCTCCTTCCGGCCCAGATTTCAAGAAGTGCGACAACAAATGTCATCGTCCATGCATGTAACTCAGGCAGTTCATTTGCCGAAGTTGGTTCTGGGTAGTCATCACCTTCAAAATCTTCCCCAAAATGTGAGGGAACGAGGTAAAGCTTCGCCTTTTGAATGGGAAGAGGTGGCAGAGGTTCAAACCTTGGAGAATCTGGATATAGATCAAGAATCGGATGTAGCCACAATGCTTGCTCTTCGCTAATGGCAGTTAATGTGTAATTCGGATTTGTGTAGGTTGTCATTGCGCCAGCATCGCCAGCGCGCCTTACTGATCCATCGGCCTCAAGGTTGAATCTGTCTCAACCTAAAGGATGACTGTGGATACATGATGGCAATGATCACGGTAATAGCGTTTGCTCCACCCTTATGTCACATCAGCTAAATACCTCACTCTCATTGAAGTCTCCTCGAGTCATCGTTGCTGGCGTTCTCTTTACGGCAGCCTTGCTCTCGTCATTTGCGTTTGCAGCGCTCTCGGATCAGAGCTCTGGATATTGGGTTGTTACTCACCCTGTCGCAGCAGGTTCTTTACTCACAGCTACAGATCTAGACCTTATCGATGCTTCCCTTGTCGGTAATCAAGATCTCTATATGCCAGAAGAACTCTCACCGATTGGATCAACTACCACTCGCTACATTGCAGCTGGTGAATTTGTTGCAACAAGTGCTGTTACTGAAGATCTCCAGGAATTTGATGCCGAGCAAGTTCCACTCAATATTTCAGCATCGGATATTCCAGCAACAATTGAAATAGGAGAGCCGATAAGTATTTATTGGGTTCCTGAACCGCAAGACTCACAGAGCTTGAGCACTCCTGAACTATTGCTCACTGGGGTATTTCTACGCTCCATCGATCGCAAAGGTTCTAACTTCGGAAACGGATTGGCGATCACGGTCTCTGTCGATAATTCGCAGGTACAAAGGCTCTTAGCTGGGACATCAAATGGGAGATTAGTAATTGTTAAATCAAATGGCTGAACTCAAAGTCATAACGGCAATCAAGGATCCAGAGTTTGAGGCGATGATCGCTGGAACACTCTTTTCACATGGGTGGAGCGTCATCTTCCGTGCACTAGATGTTGCTTCCTTGCAAGGTTTTCTTATGACATCACCCGATCCAAAGCCTCTACTCATCTATTCGAGTGATGTTTTCGATTTAGATTCGAAAATTCTCGAGACACTTTCACCGCATCTGGATCGAGCAATAGGTTTTCTCGCTCACTTTCAGAGCGAAGGAAGTGATGGGTTTCTGGCCAGGCCGCGAGATGAGTTTGAATTATTAGCAATGATCCGTTCACCCCATAGAGCCCCCATGCTTAGATCAACAAGCAAGAGTCACGCTCCATCGCGCTGCAGGATGATCGCACTGACGGGAGCAAATCATGGTGAAGGCGTAACGCTGACGGCTCTCAATCTCGCAATTGAACTTACACTCATTGGCAAGAAAGTTTTGCTGATTGATGCCCATTACCAAATGCCGGCGATAGCGACGCTTTTGGGGGAGCGCCATGCAAATAAAGATGCTCCCAAGGAAGTAAGTGCGCTGCTTCAGATCTTTGAAATCACTCGCCTCAATGCCGTAAATGCCGTTGAGCTAATCTTCAATGCAAGCCGTGACGTAGATTTCATTCTTATAGATCTCGGTCTCATCACTCTCTCTGAACCCGGGTTACTTGATCGACGTTGGGAGAGCGCCTTTACAACATCTGTATTGGAAGCAGCCGATGATCTTTGGATACTTTCTTCACCACGCGTTGTAAGTTCACGTGCGTTGCGCGAGATCACAGCAGCTCTGCCTCAGATGACAATTCGTGGCCGCATTACCCATCTCTTAACACAGCGCATTGCCGGCAAGAGAGGAGATGAGCAGGAAGAGAAATTTCTCGCCGTCGTATCTCCAACGCAGCCCCATGCACTTCGAATACTTCCACTTGACCTCAGAAGTGTCAGCGCTGCTGCTCAAGATCGCTCGATTCTTATGGAGAGCAATTCCAGAGGCGCACTTCGCCGATCAATCGCAGCGATTGCGCTCGAACTTACTCAATAGCCCGACACCTTGTACTCTTAGGAATATGCGTAGCTATGTAGGAGTTTCAGTCGATGAGCTCGAGGCTCTAGTTACGAGCTCTTCGATCTCACTTCCTACCCTTTTCGCACCTACTTCAGAATTCATTGCCACCCACTCTGAACTTGGTGAAGAAGAGCATGAGTTTATTCTTTCCATGTTGGCGGCCGAAGAATCACTTGAGCTTCGTGAAGTCGGTCAAGGGTATGTACTCGCAGTTGAAGTTCCAGATTCGCTTATTAAAGAAATGGGTTCGGACAGCATTTCTATCGATCAACCAATCGAACTTGATTGGGTTGCCTGCATCTTTCTAGTTTCACCAGATGGCGAGGATCTCACCTGGTTTGCGATCCAGGAAGTTGCTTCCATGTTGCCTAGTTGGAGAAAGTAATGCCAACTATCGAAGAGTTTATTCAGGGCAAGAGCCCGCTGACTCCATCACAGGTTTATCGGCTCCGTGAGCTCGTTGCGGATTGGCAATTGCTCTCGGATCTTTCATTTGCAGATCTCATTTTGTGGGTTCCGCTTCGCAAAGATATGAAGAGTTGGCCAACTGGCTACGTTGCGATTGCACATATTCGCCCGATGACTGCTGCTACGGTTTTTGCATATGATGTATTGGGTGAAGAAATTGGCTGGGGTGAGCGCCCACATATTGATCAGGCGCTATCAAGTGCGGAGATTATTCGTGACACTGTTCCTGAAAAAGTCGGTGACCTTCTAATCAAAGAAGAGACAACACCTGTTCTCTATCAAGGTGAAGTTATTGCCGTAATTTCTCGGCATCGGGATTCTGAGCTCATGCGTCAACCATCTCGTTTGGAACTTAATTACCGCGAAATTGCTCATCAGCTTTATCGCATGGCAGCCGAAGGAAATTTCCCCTACGAGCATGCCAATTCATTCTTTGATCCAGCACCACGAGTGGGAGATGGGTTGCTACGTTTAGATATAAACGGAGTAATTACATATGCAAGTCCGAATGCGAGATCAGCATTTAGCCGATTGAGTTGGAACAGCGCTCTCGAAGGTCAATTACTGGCAGAAGTTGCAGAACAGATCGCATCTCCGCAAAATCAAGCGCACGAAGAAGCGTTGCGAGTGCAACTTTCGGGGCGAGCGATCAGACGTGTTGAGATGGAAAATAGTGGAGGAACTATAGAACTCCTCGTTCTTCCGCTTATTCACGGCAGTGATCGAATTGGCGCACTTGTCCTTCTACAGAATGTGACTGAACTAAGGAGACGAGAGCGTGAACTCGTCACTAAAGATGCCACGATTCGAGAAATTCATCACCGCGTGAAGAATAATTTGCAGACAGTATCCGCTCTGCTTCGCCTGCAGGCTCGTCGAATCGATGACCCTGCAGCCAGCGCAGCTCTCAATGAAGCAGTTCGCCGTATCGCCTCTATCGCTCTGGTCCATGAAACACTCTCATCTGGAACTGATGCATCAGTTGCCTTTGATGATGTTCTTGATCGATTAGTTTCCCACTCACTTGAGTTGAGTTCACGCATGAATGAGTTAGTGATTACTCGAAGCGGCCAATTGGGATCACTTGATCCCGCGATTGCAACTCCCTTGTCACTAGTTGTTACTGAGCTAATTCACAACGCCTTAGAGCATGGCTTAGAGCACGGAGGAAGTTCACTAGAAATTCTCCTAGAAAGAAGTGAGGGCATTGCCCTCATTTCAATCAACGACGATGGAGTCGGTCTACCTGAAGGATTTGATCTCACAACTTCATCGAATTTAGGGTTGCAAATTGTGCGAACACTTACAGAAAATGAACTTAAGGGTGAGTTAGTTTTGGAATCAACAGAACGTGGTACTACCGCTCGACTTACCTTCCCGATCTAACGCAGATTATTCGGGGGAAGTTAGTTGTGTGGCTCCATGGTGCGAGCACGATTACGGGCTGCGCGACGCTTGAGTGCACGGCGTTCATCTTCTGAAAGACCGCCCCAAACTCCAGCATCCTGACCGCTTTCAAGAGCCCATGAGAGACAGGCCTCGCGCACGATGCAGCGGTTGCAGACCTTCTTCGCCTCTTCGATCTGAGTGATCGCAGGGCCTGTGTTGCCAACTGGGAAGAAGAGTTCAGGGTCTTCATCGCGGCATGCTGATTGATGTCGCCAATCCATGAACTCTCCTTTACAAAAGCGCACAGCCGTACGATGAGATTTCATCTGGCGGAACACATATTCTCTCGCGTATTACTCTCTTAAACAAGAAGGTAGCGAAAAAGATTTCGTTTTTCAGGGTGATATAGATCGCGCTTCACACTCAGGTGTGGTGCCCCCGACAGGAATCGAACCTGTGCACCCGCCTCCGGAGGGCGGTGCTCTATCCCCTGAGCTACGGGGGCGCAGGTGTAGCTAGTTTACGTGATGAAAGTTCTCATCAATCATGAAAGACTTAAGCCATGAGCGCAACACATGAGATCGCATATTTTGCTACCGGCTGTTTCTGGGGAGCTGAGCGTAGATTCTGGATGCTCGATGGGGTTATCCAGACTTCTGTTGGTTACATGGGTGGAATTACATCCTCGCCAAGCTATGAGCAGGTGTGCACAGGTTCAACAGGCCATGCCGAAATGGTCGCAGTTACTTTTGATCCATCGCTCATTTCATATAGCCGCTTACTTGAAGAATTCTGGGTGATGCACGATCCCACATCTCTTAATGCTCAAGGTGGCGATATTGGCACCCAATATCGAAGTGCGATCTACACCGCCGATGATCAGCAGATGGCAACTGCCCTTGCTTCCCGTGATCGTTATCAAGGCGCACTGTCTTCTGCCGGTCTTGATCAGATTGTCACCGAGATTAAGAGCGCTGATGGCATGGAATATTTTCTTGCCGAGGAGTATCACCAGAAATATCTGGCGAAGAACCCAAATGGCTATGACTGCCACTCAAGCACAGGCGTTGCATTCCCCGCTTAGCGCCCGCCCCTTGATATTTGCAGAATCTGGCGATACTTTTACAGTTGTTGCAGTTTTTTACAGAAACTATCGGCCAATGACGCCAGCAACGCCAGCGACTAGAAGAGACAACTAGGGGTATTTCGTGGCAGGAATTAAAGAGATTGCAGCTCTCTCCGGAGTTTCGATCGCGACTGTCTCGCGCGCATTACGCGGCCTGCACCATGTCAATCCGGAGACACGGAAAAAAATCATCGATGCGGCAGAGTCACTGGGATACCCCATCGAAACAGATTCGAGTAAGCAGGCACCACATCGAACAAATAGCGTAGGAATCGTAGCGCCCTATATTTCTCGTTGGTATTTCGCACAAGTAATTAGCGGCGCCGAACAAGCTCTTCGTGAAGCAGGCCTTGATCTACTTCTCTATAACTTTAGTCAGATGAAAGGGCGTGAGCGTCTCTTCCAGCACCAACTTCTTAAAGGTCGCGTAGACGCATTGATTGTTATCAGTCTTCCACCAACTGAAGAAGAGTTTGAATCCATGCTCAGCCTTGGCATTCCCGTGGCTTTGGTAGGCATGCATCACAAGGATTGCGCAAGTGTTGCAATCGATGACGTTGCAGCCGCTCGTACAGCAACTCAACATTTGGTTAATCAAGGACATCGAAATATTGCATTGATGTCAGGCCACCCCGATGACCCATTTAATTTCAGCGTTCCACAAGATCGTCGCAAGGGTTTTCTTCAAGCGCTTGTTGAAAATGGACTTGAGTGGGACCCATCTCGTGAAGTTCATGGTGGATTTACGATGCATACTGCTGCTCGAGCAATGGATGATCTCCTGGCACGTCCTAATCGTCCGACTGCAATTTTTTGCGAGTCAGATGAGATGGCCTTTGGAGTTATGCAGGCGATACGACGTCACGGTCTCAAATGCCCGGATGACATTTCGATTATTGGTTTTGATGGACATGAAATGTCCGAATTTTCAGAGTTGACCACGATCGAGCAACCGGTGCAACTAATGGGCGAGATGGCAGCTTGGTCAATTATGGAGCGCCTACGCAAACCGCTGAAAGAACCAAGCTCACTCGTTGTACCCACAACACTTGTGGTTCGAAATTCGACAAAACGTCTAGCCTCCGACCACTCTTAGTGGAATACTCGCGGTATGAGCGACATCGACGTCACCGCACCTTCTCTTGCCGAACTTTCAACTCACCACAGTGAGAAATGGCGTGGCTTTGCCCCTGATGTAATTCCACTTCCTGTCGCTGAGATGGATTTTCCAGTGGCAGCCCCTATTCGAGAATTTCTTCACACAATGGTCGAGAACTCAGATATGGGTTATCTCGGCCCAATTCCCGAACTGGGCAACTCATTTGCGGCATTTACCGCGGCACGATGGAACTGGAAAGTTGATCCAACGCGCGTGCGCGTGGCAACAGATGTTGGGGTCGGCGTTGTCGAAATCCTTCGAGTCTTCACAAATCCTGGAGATGGAGTTCTGATCAGCTCGCCCGTCTACCAGAATTTCTATACGTGGATGAATGAGACCAAAGTGAAGTGCATTGATGTTCCTTTCATTCACCAGCAATCAGAAGATGTTTCACTGGCATGGAGTATTGATTGGCAAGGAATCGAAAAGGCCTATAGCAGCGGAATCAAGATTCACCTTCTCTGTTCACCACATAATCCAATCGGACGCGTTTACACTCGAGAAGAACTCACCAAATTTCTCGCCTTGGCCGTTAAATATGATGTCATCATCATTAGTGACGAGATCCACTCACCACTTGAGTACTCCGAGCACCCATTTGTTCCAATGCTCAGCTTAGGCAAGGAAGCTGAAAGTCACTGTGTTGTCGTTACGGCGGCGAGCAAAGGTTGGAATATTGCAGGACTTAAATGCGCAATTATTGTCACAGCCAGCGAAGAGATGCACGAAAAACTGAAGGCTCTTCCACCCTCACTTCACTTTCGGGCATCGCTCTTCGGTGCCTTCGCAACTGCTGTTGCATTCGATAAATGCGTCCCTTGGCTCGATGCTGTCATCAATCAACTCGACCATAATCGTCATCTCATCTCCACGCTGCTGGCCGAACATTTACCAGAAGTTATCTACAATCCTCCTCAACATTCGTATCTTGCATGGTTAGATCTCTCAGCCCTTAACTTGGGTGAAGAGCCAACGACAGTTATTGTGGAAAAGAGTAATGTCGCATTCAACGCTGGCCACATCTACGGTGCGCAATGGGGCCAATTTGCTCGTATGAATTTTGCAACGAGTCCTGAAATAATTACACAAGCGATTACCCAGATGGCAAGAGGAATTCGTGGCTAGTGTTCATGACGTAATTGTCGTTGGTGGTGGACATAATGGACTCGTTGCCGCTTCGTACTTAGCCAAGGCCGGAAAGAACGTCCTGTTACTTGAAGGAGCTGCTGAACTCGGCGGAGCAACTGCCAGCGTTCGAGCATTTCCTGAATTCGATGCCCGCCTCTCTCGCTACTCATACCTTGTTGCACTTCTGCCAGATCAGGTTGTGAAAGATCTAGGAATCAACTTCGAAACCTTGAGCAGAGAAGTTTCGTCATACACCCCTTATGAAAAAGATGGCGTGCATGATGGGCTTACTGTTTCCACCAATTGGAATCAGGAGACCGCTGATTCATTTGCCAGATTGACAGGCTCTGATGCTGAAGGTGTTGCCTGGCAAGACTTCTACTCTGAAATAGCAGAGTTTGCCGCTCGATCGGCACCATCGATGCTTCAACCACTGATGACCCGTTCGCAGATGCGCAAGTCAATAGCAATGGATTCCGTTTGGGATTACATGATCGAGCGCCCCATCGGTGAAGTTATTGAAGATCGATTTGCGAACGATCTTGTACGAGGGGTCGTACTAACAGATGCTCTCATCGGAACATTTGCTGATTCCATGAGCATTCAAGCAAATATCTGTTTTCTTTATCACCTGATTGGTAATGGTGTGGGTCAGTGGAAAGTTCCTCGTGGGGGAATGGGAGCACTAGTTACTGAACTTGAGCGAATTGCGCGTGGACATGGCGTTGAGATCCATATCAATTCACGAGTGGCCAAGATTGATAGCAGCGCAGATCAGGTAACAGTCTCCACTTCTGATGGAAGAACTTTTACGGCAAGTGATCTTCTCTTCGCTGCGGCGCCACAAACTCTGGCAAAACTACGAGGGAAGACTGCACCTATTTCTTTACAGGGGTCACAGCTTAAAATGAACATGCTTCTTACTCGTTTGCCACGATTGAAATCTGGTGTAGATCCACGCATTGCATTTGCTGGAACATTCCACATCAATGAAAGTTACTCACATCTGAATCAGAGTTATGAGATTGCTGCCGGCGGAAAGATGCCGGATCGACTTCCACTTGAAATGTACTGCCACACACTCACTGATCCGAGCATCCTCTCTCCAGAATTAGCTACCCAGGGATATCACACGCTCACACTCTTTGGTTTACATGCAGATGCATCTCTCTTTGATGGTAACCCAGAAAAATCTCGAGATGCTGCTGTGGCGAGTGCACTAGCCAGTCTCAATGAATATTTAGAAGATCCGATAGAGAGCGTTCTGGCAAGAAATTCAGATGGCACATATGCACTTGAAGCTAAGTCTCCGCTTGATCTTGAAGCAGCGATTGGGTTGCCTCGAGGAAACATATTTCATCGCGATCTTGACTTCCCATTTATTGAAGATCATGAAGCAACAGATCATCCGCAATGGGGCTGCGAAACTGACGATCCCCATATCTTTATCGCGGGTGCAGGCGCTAGGCGCGGGGGAGGCGTCAGCGGTATTGCAGGTCATAACGCTGCAATGTCAGTTCTCTCTCGCCGATAGTCTGCATTAGGCTTGCACCATGAGCCACGATGCATCTAACGAGAAGCTTTCAACGAGAGCTGTAACTGCAGGCCGTCCACCTCGCGCTGGCGATAGCCCATTGAATACACCTATCTCGCTCAATAGCACTTTCACAGCTGGTGGTCCGATTGGTTACGGTCGCTATGGCAACGACACGTGGAGTGCAACAGAATCTGCAATCAGTGCACTCGAAGGTGGTCGTTCACTAATTTTCTCTTCAGGAATGGCAGCAATTACTGCAGCCTTCTCAATACTCCCGTGGGGTGCTCGAATTGTTGCTTCGCATGAAGGATATAGCGGAGTTATGACCCTCCTTAAACAATATGGGGAAAGTGGCCGCCTCAAAGTTGTATTGGTTGATGTTGCAAATACTGAAGAAGTTCTTGCAGCCCTTCCAGGCGCAGATTTGTTATGGCTAGAGTCACCAACAAATCCATGTCTAGATGTCGCAGAGTTGCCTCAGTTAATTTCAGCGGCAAAGGCAGCAAAGATCATGGTCATGGTTGATAACACTTTTGCTACAGCGATGACACAACGTCCTCTTGAAATGGGAGCAGATGTTGTTATGAATTCTGTAACTAAATTCCTATCAGGTCATAGCGATGTTCTGATGGGCTCACTTTCTACCAATAGCGCTGAACTTTTCGCCTCACTTGAGAGTGCTCGGAAATTTAACGGATCTATTGCTGGCCCATTTGAGGCCTGGTTATCTCTCCGTGGAATTCGCACCTTCCCGCTTCGATTTGCCCAATCATGCAAGAGCGCTCAAGATTTAGCTCAACGATTAAGCGATCATCCCAAGGTCTCCCGAGTTCGCTATCCAGGCCTTGCCACCGATTCACAACACGAGCGTGCCAAGAAGTTTATGGCGACCTATGGCGCAGTCCTCTCCTTCGAAGTTATCGGCAGCGGGGCAGATGCAGATTTAGTCTGCGATAGTTCTTCGATAATTACACATGCAACCAGCCTTGGTGGCGTTGAATCTCTCTGGGAGCGCCGTCGCCGTTGGCCGATTGAGAGCCCATCAGTTCCAGAAACTCTCATTCGCTTATCCGTTGGCTGTGAAGATGTCGAAGACCTTTGGGAAGATATCGAAAAAGCGCTCTCTGCCATTTAACTCGTTGGCAGGCATTTTCTGAAAAAGAGGAGTAAATTTAAGGCATGAAAATCTTTCGACGAATCCTTGCCGGGCTGGTTGTTATCGCCCTCGCCTTTAAAGGCGTCGCATCATTTCTTTCTTGGGTAGAGCGTCAAGATGACCAACCAGCAGAAGCGTGGCTTGATGAAGATGAGTTGGATGAGTCCGAACTCGAAGAAGCATAAATGAGTACTGAATACATCCCAGGCACCTGCAACATCGGTGCTGGCGAAGTAAAGCGCCGCCAATTCGTCGCAGCAGTCGGATTTCTACTCTTTATTACTTCTTCGATCTCTCTCTTTGGAATCGATGCGCCACGTGGTGCGCGACTCGCGCTCTTCTTTCCATTAATGGTTGCCAGCATCGGCTGGGTTCAATCACGTAAAAAGTTTTGCTTAGCGTATGGATTTATGGGCACCTTTAATTTCGGAAAACTTGGCCAACTCTCACGAGTCGCCGATAAGTCCGCAAAGCGAGCAGATCGTTTGACTGCGATTTCGATATTACTGCAGGCACTTATTTACGCAGCGGCAGGAACAGCAGTGATGTACCTACTCCCAACAACTATCTGGTAGCTCTTACTTTTTCTTCGGTTTCCTGCCATGGTTAGAGGGCAGTCTTGGAGAAATGAGGGCCATAATGAAAATAATTATCCACACTCGACATGCAGCTCTGGCCGAGGATTTTTCACAATTAGTTGAAGAGAAGATTAATTCTCTCGAACGCTTTAGTGTGCTGATAGAGCGAATAGAAGTTGAAGTCCTTCACGAAGCCAACCCGCGACAGGGAAAACATGCGCACCATGTCATCATTACTACACATGGCGCCGGACCGTTAATGAGGGCGGAGGCAAAGTCATTCAATGATTTGGCTGCTTTTGATGAAGCGGTGAAGAGCATTGAATTGCAGATTAGAAAAGTTCACGAAAAGAGTAAGAGCAAAGATCGCGACTCACTACGTTTTAAAACTCCCTCTTAAGAAAGTGCGACCCAGCAAGCAGTTGATGGAGGCAATTTAATCTCTTTGCCATCTGAAATCACGTCAGAATGTGAGCTCAGGCGTAAGTCACCTGAAACTGCATATGATTTTTCATCTTGTGAGGTATTGAGAAGAACCAACATATCTCCGCGTTCAAATATGAGCAGGCCATCATCTCCATTTTCGCGCCAGATGATCTCGCTCTTAGTTTTAAGTAACTGACGACGCACTTGTAGAGCTCTTCGGTAGAGGTGCAGTGAACTTCCTTGATCTTCTTCCTGCAGATTAATACTTAATCCACGCCAACTTTCGGGAATCGGAAGCCATGAGTTGCCCTTTGAGAATCCAAACCCTGGCTCTTCTGAGTTCCACGGAAGAGGTACACGAGCTCCATCTCTTCCTTTCTGTTGACCGTTTGTGCGAAAGAAGACTGGATCTTGACGGTATTTATCGGCGATTTCTGCATCTGGAAGTGAAAGCTCTTGCCCGTTATAGATATAGAGCGACCCAGGAAGTGCAAGCAAGGTAATAAAGAGAGCTTGTGATTGCTCAACACCTACGCGGGAAGCTACACGAGGGGAGTCATGATTACTTAAGGCCCAGGTAGGTAGCGCACCGACTGGAGTAAGGATTAAAAAAGCAGATTCAATGCTGTGGCGCAATGACTTCGCATCGAATGGCGTTGTAAGTAGATCAAAGTTAAACACCTGGCTAAGTTCATCAGGTCGAACATAGTGAGCAGCCTCCTCTGGGGGATGGACCCATACCTCGGCGACAGAGACAACATCACGATCGTATGAGTCAAAAATCTTTCGCCATGATCGATATATCTCATGAACTCCCGAGCGATTAAAGAATGGGACAGTAGAAAGAATTGATGATCTCTCATCAGCATCCATTTTGATATCTAAGCGAAGTGCATCACTGAGAGCTTGCGGGGCATGATGGTCAATATCAAGATTTTCTTTGACCAAACCATGTGCTACATCAATGCGAAAACCATCTACTCCCAGATCTAGCCAGAATCTAAGAGTCTGCTCAAAATCACTTTGAACATCGCTATTCTCCCAGTTCAGATCTGGCTGTGATTGATCGAAAAGGTGGAGGAAATACTCTCCGTCAGGTGTCTGCGTCCACACCGGACCACCAAAGAGTGAGATCCAGTTATTTGGTAAGCCTTTCGTTGGAGATGCTTTACGGAAATGAAATCTGTCCCGCGCTGCAGAGCCCGATGGAGAATCAAGAGCTTCTTGAAACCACTTATGTTGATCTGAGAAGTGGTTAGGAACCAGGTCAACAATGACTCGAAGGTGAACCTGGTGACAACTTTCTATCAGCCTTTGAAAGTCTGCAATATCTCCAAAGCGTGGGTCAACAGCACGCGGATCACTTACATCGTATCCGCCGTCTTTATTGGGACTTTTATAGAAGGGGCTCAGCCAAATAGCATCTATTCCCAATGAAGATAAGTATGAGATTTTTGAAGTGATTCCGGAAAGATCGCCCTCCCCGTCGGCATTACTGTCAAAGAACGATCTAGGGTAAATCTGATAAATGACCGCTTGACTCCACCAAAGTTCCTGATCACTTTTCACAGCGCGACGCTATCAGCAGACTCACCTTCACATGCGAAGGCTTTAATTCTTCTTTCCGGGTTTTTGTGAAGGAGCAATACTCTTAGCGCCCTTGATGGGTTTGATTGGCGCAATTGGTGGTTCAGGTTCAGGTCCAAGAAGAGCGACCGCTTCATCGCGCGCTGTAGCTGCCTGTGATCGAGCAGCAGCAAGTGCAGATTTACTGCCAGCTCCCTTACCCGCAATCCGAGCTTCCTCATAGGCCCTCTTTAGCGCCTTGTTAAAATCAATAAGTATCAATCGAAGTTGTTGTTCACGAAGCGCTTTTGCTTCTAGGTATAACTTCATATCTATCTTGAATTGCTGCAGCACTTCTGCATATTGCGCAGCTGGAGAGAGTGTTGATGTGGGAGAAGGAGTCGGCTTCACATCAGCGCTGGCAGGCGAAGTAGAAATACCAAAAGATGAAATGGCGATTGCAATAACTATTGCACTCAATCGTCTTGTGACCATCACAGTACCTCTTTCTTCAATATCGCAAGGATGCCAGTCGAGTTTGTGAAGTCTCTGTGAAAATCCATTCGACTCGCTGGCATGCGCAGGTTGAAGGTGGAAATGTTGTCTAAGACCTGTAAGGCTAGGGGTATGAACACAGGTGATGCTCAGCCGATAAAAATCCTGATAGTCGATGATGAGGCGGGTGTTCGTGAGTTGCTCAAAGATGCCCTCAAGCTTGCCGGATTTGAAACACTAGCTGCAAATGATGGGATGAGCGCGCTCACAGCTCTACGAAGTTACACGCCTGACATCATGATTATCGATATCAATATGCCGTTAATGGATGGGTTTGAACTTGTCGAGCGTTTACGAAAGAACGGAAACGAAGTACCTGTTCTCATGTTGAGTGCTCGAGCCGATCGAGTAGATGTAACCAGAGGTTTAACTCTGGGTGCTGATGATTATGTCGTCAAACCCTTTGGTCTTGAAGAACTCGTTCTTCGACTTAAAGCGATTTTGCGACGATCACAAATTTCTGGGGCTGCGAATACTTCACTCAGATGCGGACCAATTTCGATCGACGATGCAACGCATACAGTGATGTTCAATGATGAATCCATTGATTTATCTCCAACTGAGTATCGATTGCTTCAAGTCCTGATCGAAAATAAGAACCGTGTGCTTTCAAAGACGCTCCTACTTGACGATGTGTGGGGGATTAACTTTGAGTCCGAAAGCACGGTTGTCGACACCTACATATCTTATCTGCGCAGAAAACTTCACAGGGATGGCTTTGAGGGGATTAAGACCATTCGAGGCGTTGGTTTTGTTATTCAGGAGCCAAAGAAATAGTGAAGCAAAAGGGGCTTCGATACATACTTGCAAGCGCAATCATCACTACTGCCCTCTCGCTTCTCATCGGAGGGTTTGCAACGATATCGGTCAAGAACTCACAAATTTCAGTGATTGATTCACAACTCAATACGATCGCAGACTCTGTTCGCCAAAATTCAGACGCTCCCGTCAGTGCGGCACTCGATAGCGCCGCCGAGCAAGACTTCAATCTCACTATTGCATTGGTGTCCGCCTCTGGGGAACTCACCATCATTAATGAGTCACAACTAGATTTAAGAAACCCGCCAGCTGAATCGGTAATTGATAATTCACTACAACAGGCTGTGACCGTTGATGTTCTCGAGGACTACCGCCTAGTCGCTCTTAATATCTCAGGCGGTGACCGATTACTTATTGCGGATTCACTGAAGGCGATCAATGAGACTTTTGTTGAGAATCTCAAACGGCTAGTACTTTTCACCTTTCTGGCAGATGCGGTTGCCATTGCTCTGTCGTATCTAGTGATCCGCAGAAATAATCGAAAGTTACAGGCTGATTCGCTGGCACGAATGCAGAGCTTCTTGGCTGATGCTTCACATGAACTACGCACACCACTGACGGTGATTAAGGGCTACTCAGAGATGCTAGCCAAGGGTCAGATTTCAGTTGAGAGTGATCGTCAGAAAGCTTTCGACAGAGTGAACTCAGAAATTGTCCGCATGGAAAATCTCATTCATGATCTCTTGCTTCTAGCCGAACTTGGTGAAACGACAGAACCGATGCGCGAAGAGGTCGACCTCTCTGAGCTATTAGCCTCATATGCGCGTGATTTCAAGACGCTTAACTCTGAGCGATCTGTTGCTATCGAAATTGAAGATGGTCTTACTTGCCTAGGTTCTGCTGATCACCTCAAACGATTGATACTCAATATCCTGAATAACATTTCTCGCCACACACCTGTTGATGCACCCGTTGAGATCAAGTTATCAAGAAATGGGAAGCGAGTTTCACTCCTTATAGAAGATGGAGGCCCAGGCTTGCCGGAAACTTCTTATCGAGATGGAATTGAGCTCCTGAATCGATTTGATACTTCACGCTCTCGCGAATCTGGTGGTTCGGGGCTAGGCCTGTCGATAATCGCTGCCATTGTTCACGAGCATAGTGGAACGCTCGCACTGCGTAAGAGCACTCTTGGTGGGTTAGCTGTAGAAGCGATTATTTAGGAAGTTTGTCGCGAGTACTTATCAAACTAGCGATAGTGGCGAGTCCGATGCAAGAGACAATAACGATAAGGCTTTGAGTAATTGTCACTTCTGGAATGTGCCAACTACCGATTTCGTGAATATCGACTGCATGAAAAGCATGGAAGAGTAATTTAAATCCAATAAAGGCCAGCACTGCTGAAAGACCTTTTCCAATATAGACAAGACGGTTCATGAGCCCGCCTATAAGGAAGTACAGCTGGCGAAGTCCCATCAGAGCAAAGATATTAGCTGTGATCACTAGATAGACATTTTCAGTTAATCCAAAAATTGCAGGGATTGAATCCAGGGCAAAGAGGAGATCAGTCATTCCCAGCGCCAATAAAGCGATGGTGAATGGCTTCAAACCCTTCCGCTGTAAATATCGAACCAGTTTGCTGTCTTCTTTTTCTTCTTCATCTTTATGTGTGCTTTCCATAAAGAGGGAAATGGCGGTATATACCAAGAAAGCACCAAAGATGAAGAAGACCCACTCAAATCTTTCGATCGCTGCTTTGCCAAGTGTGATTGCAATAATGCGAAGAACGAGCGCGATGAGGATTCCAATGAGCAGCGCTAATTGCTGTTTCTGCTTGTCAATCTTGAGTCGAGTAAGAATTAGTACGAAGACAAAGAGATTATCGAAAGATAGTGAATACTCGGTAAGCCAGCCGGCGAAGAATTCCTGCTGCTCGCGTGAAGTCAACCACTGGCTCAGAAAGAGACCGAAGGCTACTGCGATCGATACATAAAAAACACTCCATGCAGTCGCCTCTCGCATCGACGTATCATTTTCACGACGCGCAACAGCCCAGGCAAAATCAAGACCGATAATCACGAGTAAGGCGACAATCGTGATAATCCAGTTTGTGGTAGAAATTGTCGCGACTGGGACCATGACTTCAGCCTAACACTTGTTGGATTTGAGGTAATTTAGCCACCATGGCATCGGTGTCTCGTATCTCACTTGAAGAGGCTTTTTCACAGGCGCTTCTATATTTTCGTAGACCAGAGGCGATTGTGCGAGTAGTTCTTTCTGGTCGGCGAAGAAATATGCAAACTAGTACAGAACGAGTAGATATACGTCCTGTCATTATTAAGGAGCTGCTTCATTTTCAAGTGAGTACTAGCGATGGGCGAGCTGTTACAACCAAAAATTATTTGCCGACAGAACTGCCAATAGATGAATACATTCGTTCAGGCTACGCAAATATCTTGATTGAGGGGATTGAGGAGAACTTCTCCCTACGTATCTCCAAGAAGGATGAACCACTGATTTCAGTTACTCGGGGAGTAGGGGCAGTTGATCTCGCACACGATAAGAAGAAGGAGCGTCTATTGGATGCGGCAGATCCTTTCTTGCGAGAAGTTGGGATTAGCGATGCATCCGGGCAGATAAAACCATCCAAAAGCGATAAGTATCGCCAAGTGGAAGAGTTCCTTCGGTTGCTTGCGCCAACTCTGAATAACGCAATCGACGCTGGGCATATTCAAAAGCCGACCAGTTCGACCCCGCTGACAATTGTGGATTTGGGTTGCGGTCACGCCTACTTAACTTTTGCAGCACATCAGTATCTGCGCATCATCGGAATGAATGTGAAGGTCATTGGAATTGATGTTCGTAGTGCCTCACGTGATCGAAATAATGAGATAGCAAAGAAGTTAGAGATTACAGATAGCATCGAATTTAGAGCCGAAGAAATTGCGGAGACCACTTTGGTGCAAGCAGATGTCGCAATTGCTCTTCATGCCTGCGATACGGCAACTGATGATGCGATCGCATGGGCTGTAAAGGCAGAAGCCAAGTTAATGATGATCGCACCGTGTTGTCACCATGACATTCAATCTCAGCTATCTGAGTCACCCGAACCTTGGTCACTGATCACTCGCTATGGGATTATGCGCGAAAGACTTGCTGATTTACTCACCGACTCCTTGCGTATGCAGATTCTCAAACTACGTGGATATCGAGTAGAGGCCATTGAATTTATCGGGGGAGAGCACACTCCGAGAAATCTCATGATCCGAGCAGTAAAGACTGGTGCACCTGTTGAAGCGATTGAAGTGGCTAGATATGAGCAGATGATTGCCGCGTGGAAGGTAAAGCCTGCGCTCGCACGACTGCTTAACCATTAGACTAAGCGCTATGTCTAAGGTACTTGCAAGCCTGCCAGTTGGCGAAAAAGTCGGAATAGCCTTCTCTGGTGGTCTCGACACTTCCGTTGCAGTCGCATGGATGCGGGATAAAGGTGCGATTCCTTGTACCTACACGGCAGATCTTGGTCAATACGACGAGACTGATATTGATTCTGTACCTGTGCGCGCAAAAGAGTACGGCGCGGAGATTTCTCGCCTTGTAGATTGCAAGCAATCGTTAGTTGAGGAAGGTCTTGCGGCAATTGCCTGCGGAGCATTCCATATTCGCTCGGGTGGCAAGCAATACTTCAACACCACCCCTCTTGGCAGAGCTGTTACAGGCACACTTCTTGTTCGTGCGATGCTTTCAGACAAGGTTGATATTTGGGGTGACGGTTCGACCTATAAAGGCAATGACATCGAGCGTTTCTACCGCTACGGCCTTCTTGCAAACCCAAATCTTCGAATCTATAAGCCATGGCTTGATGCTGATTTTGTCCGCGAGCTCGGTGGACGTAAAGAAATGTCGGAGTGGTTGGTTGCACATAATCTTCCTTATCGTGACAGCACTGAAAAGGCTTACTCGACTGATGCCAACATTCTCGGTGCAACTCACGAGGCAAAGAACCTTGAGAGCCTGGATGCATCAATTGAAATTGTTCATCCAATTATGGGAGTTCGTTTTTGGGATGCTTCCGTTGCGATTCCAAGTGAAGATGTAAAGATCGAATACGTACAAGGACGCCCTGTTGCCCTTAACGGTAAGCATTTTGATGATGTTGTCGAACTCATGAATGAGGCTAATGCCATTGGCGGTCGTCACGGTCTCGGTATGGCAGATCAGATCGAAAATAGAATTATCGAAGCAAAGAGTCGTGGTATCTACGAAGCACCAGGAATGGCGCTTCTCTTTATTGGTTACGAACGTTTACTTTCTGCAATTCACAATGAAGACACTATTGCTAACTACCATGCAGAAGGTCGCCGTTTAGGACGCCTGCTTTATGAAGGACGTTGGCTCGATCCACAATCATTAATGCTCCGCGAATCGCTACAACGCTGGGTTGCTTCAGCGATCACTGGTGAAGTCACACTTCGACTTCGTCGCGGTGATGACTACTCAGTCATCAATACCTCTGGCCCACACCTGAGCTATCACCCAGATAAGCTCTCGATGGAGCGCACTGAAGATGCTGCCTTCGGTCCAACAGATCGCATCGGCCAGCTAACCATGAGAAATCTGGATATCGCAGATACTCGTGAAAAATTAGAGTTATATCGCTCTCAAGGGCAATTAGGTCAGGGTGAATTTACGCTGATTCGCGAGATCGACAACCAGTAATTCAAGATAAAACCTTCTAGACGATTAGGATCTCTCCATGAAAAAAGTTGCGCTCATACTTTCACTCGTCATTGGCCTTACAGGCTGTTCAGAAATCGGAGATAGCATGTCATCAAATACACTCGTTCAAGTCACCGCAAATGCTGGTGAAGCGCCAACAATTACTCCACCTTCAGGTGATGCTCCTACCGCTCTCATTGCCGAAGATGTAATCGTTGGAAGCGGTACGGAAGTTGTAGCAACTTCAACTGTGACACTTCACTACACATTAATGAAGTGGTCTGATGGAAGTATTCTCGAATCTTCTTGGTCAAGCGGAACGCCTTCAACATTCCAACTCTCTGGATTAATTCAGGGCTGGCAGCTAGGTCTTCCCGGTGCAAAAGTGGGCGGACGTCGCCTTTTGGTACTCCCACCTGCTCTCGGTTACGGGGCAATGGCTGGACATCCACTGGAGAAGGACACACTCATTTTCGCAATCGACATCATCGCCGTTTCCTAAGTCAAGGTAACAAAGCGTGACGCTGCTCCACATTCTTGACCTGCTATCTGTCTTTGTCTTCGCACTCGTTGGAGCTCGCGTAGCAGCAGATCGTGGGTTGGATTATGGCGGCATCGCACTTGTGTCAATCGTTGCATCTGTCTCAGGTGGAACCCTGCGCAATATTTTCTTAGGACTCAAACCGATTCTGATTACAGACCCTTGGGTTATTGGAAGTGTGATCGGCGCAGTTGCAATCACGCTGAGCGTTCGACGCGTCACCAAGATCGGCAAAACTTTGTTGATCATGGACACCCTCGGTTTAGCAATTGCCACGGCATCTGGCGTTCAACTCGCGCACAATCTCAATAGTCTTTGGTTTGCAACGATCATCTTGGGCGTAATCACGGCTGTAACGGGTGGCTTACTGCGCGATGTTCTCTGCCAACTAGAACCAGTTCTATTGCATCGAGAGACAATTGCGACTTCATCACTTTTTGGCGCTATTGCTTTTGTTGTGCTGATTGAATTCAACGTTGATGTATCCGTTGCAACGATTTCTGGGGGAGTTGTCGTTGCACTTGTGCGCATGCTTTCAATTCAGTTCGATCTTAATCTTCCAAAGTTTAAACAGGGCCATAAGTGATTCGCCCGGCTCGGATTGAAGATACGCAAGAAATTCTTACCCTGATTTATGAGCTTGCCGTTTACGAGAAAGCTCCTGATGAGGCAAAAGCCACTGTGGCTCAGATCCAACAGTCTTTCTTCTCGGATGACCCCAAAGTTTTCTGCGAGATCATCGAACACGATGGTCAGATTGCTGGTTTTGCAATTTGGTTCCTGAATTACTCCACATGGCAGGGTCTTCATGGGATCTACCTTGAAGATCTCTTTATTCGCCCGCGATTTCGCAAACTTGGATATGGAAAAGATTTACTAAAACACCTTGCTCAGATTTGTAAAGAACGCGGTTACGGCCGTTTCCAATGGTGGGTTCTTGATTGGAATACATCAGCGATTCATTTCTATACATCCCTTGGTGCAAAGGCGATGGATGAATGGACTGTCTATCGAATTTCTGGTGCGGAACTGAGCGAGTTAGCTCTTGAGGACCGCTAGCGCAATCTCATAATCACGTTCAAAGACCATCAGTGATGGCCCCTGTAGTGTTTTTGTAAGCGTTACTTTGATATTGGAATCTTGCAGCTTTAATAGTGCCATCTCTGCCTCGATGTAATTTCCTGGCGTTGGTAGAGGTTTAAGCAACCCGTAATCATCTTTCTTGCCTGCCTTGATTGGAATAATGATCATTTTCTTATTCGATGAGAATGCCCACTTAAGAAAGAGTATCAAAATCGCAACACCCACAAAGCCGCCGAATGAGGTCAAAAAGAGAGCGTTATCGATTCCACCTAACATCGCATAATCCTTAAGCGTTGATAGTTCCGGTAGCCAGCAACGCCAAGATGGCCGTGCCTAGAACTATTCGATAGACGATAAATGGCATAAAGCTCTTTGTTGCGATGAATTTCATCAGCCAGGCAATAACGGCATATCCCACAAGGAAGGCAACAATCGTTGCACCAAATGTCTCGACAAGTGTGTACGGGGCAGATGGGTCACTCTCGCCGATTGCAGTCTTTAATTCGT
>Ga0247837_1003371_pt1 | contig 28020 bp, 25 predicted proteins | sample LaCtaG_2_FD_187115 | JGI IMG/M metagenome (GOLD analysis project Ga0247837, IMG submission 187115) | Freshwater microbial communities from meromictic Lake La Cruz, Castile-La Mancha, Spain - LaCruzMarch2015_14.5m | ecosystem: Environmental > Aquatic > Freshwater > Lake | place: Spain: Castile-La...
TGTTGCCGCCGAACTACCTCCAGAGCTTGAAGCGATAAGAGACTACTGCATCCTTCACCCGGCTCCTCCCGGAGTTTCAAGTGTGTTCGCTTCCCAATTCATTCGAGCGCTTTACGCTCCGATAGTTGATTCCGACTTTGTGCTCACGAGCGATGTGGACATGCTTCCGCTATCAACCAAGGTGTTCGATTACGTCTTGGGGGCAACCGGTGCCAATGGTGGGACTTTTTCCGTTTGCAGGGACGTCCTGGAGCTAGGGCAGTATCCAATCTGTTACAACCTGGCTACACCAAGAACCTGGTCGAGTGTTACGGGGGTGGCTTCTAGAGGGGACATCGACTCGCTCCTTCTCGACTCATTTCATGAGGCCAATTCAAGAAACAAGGGTTATGACGATGGGCATGGAGCCAAGGGATGGTTCACTGATCAAGAATTCTTGTTCCGACAGGTCGAAAGATTCAAGGACGGCGGAGGGCTAGTGAAGAGGTTCACCGATCGCCACACCAAGCACATGAGGCTGGATCAACTGTATACCCGCACTCCCTTGAAGTGGCTCGTAGCGCCTATTGTCTTTTCTGGCTTCCTCACTGACTACCACGTTCATCACCCCGTGCGACGATTCAGGAATTACATCGCGACCGTACAATGGTTCCTAGAATCCGGCATAAAGTGGCGGCGAAAACGACGGCTCGCTCGCGTTGTGAATGAAGGCTAGATAAGTTACCAATGGTAGGTGTCCTATCTCTGTTCGGCCTTATAAGTATTTTCCAGGAAGTGTATTTCTTGCATGATCTCGACGGTCTCGAGGGTCGAGCCAGTCTTGCAGCGATAATGGAAATGGTCTTGGATCTCTCGGCGAGATAGGGTTTTTGCATCGTCAAGGCTGGCAATTGTGCGTCTGGGGAGTGGAATCTGGCCTATTTGGGCCTTCAAGGAGTCGCTCACGAAGTCTGCCAATGCAATGTCATCAATGAGCCCGTGCCTCCATAGCGTCGGGCTTAAACAGATTGCCTCCACGATATCCCTGCTTAGTAAGTAGCCCGCTCCAGAGGCAAATGCTGTTTCTCTCAGTATTCTCCCCTCAAACCCTGCGTACACCCCCGTCTTAGGCAAAGACTCTGTCAACTTCAAGAGTTTCAAGAGGTTTACGTATGAACTGGAGTTCGTGCGAAAGATGTACTGAAAGGCATAGTTTTCTAAGACGTAGCTGAATGCTTCAATCGTGCTTAGGCCGATAAGCTCTGGATTGGAAGGAACGGGCGTGAAGATCACGTCAACTGTGCTCAAGTTGCTTGGGCCTTTGACAGACTCGCATGGACTCGCTGAGTTCTTGATCTCTGCGATCGTGGAATCGCCAAACCGAAGCCTTGATAAGTATCTCAGAATTCTAGATAGACCTGGAAGGGAACCTGACCAGCCCATTGTCTGAAGGGCGTGCTGAGCTCTTTTCAGAAAAATAGCTGTTTTAAACTGAGGCCTTTTCTCTCGAGCCAGGCCAGAGTACCTCAGTGCAATGACCCCATCGGGAATGTCCCTCAAGAAAGTTTGATCCTGGCCGTCTTTCTGCCAACTTCTCCAGGGTTCTCTAAAAGCCGAGAGGATGAGAATCACTACCCTTATCGGTGTGGGTGACGTCTGTTTCAAATGTCCCGATCGATCCGCTTCCTGTTGCACTTCGGCGCTTCCAATGTCCATGATTGTTAGAAAGGTGTTACCTGACCGTGAGTGCGTAGGTAGGGACTTGAATCCCGAACCTGTTGATCTGAGGTCAGATGCTCTATCCGTTGACCTATAAACGCTGGCCCCTCATAGGGGCGTTTTCCAATTCTTGAGCCCTTCCAGACTTGTCAAACTCGTCAGAATGTGTCTGTAAGAGCGAATCCGCGGCATGACCGAAGCGCGGCGGCCAATCCTGCACGCTTTGCCGTCACCTGATAGACTCCATAACGCTTACGTGGTTCACCGGACAAGGCGTCGCGGTACCGCACCAGCCGAAACGCTCGCCCGCTCTGCACACTTAGGATAACGGCTTCATGGGCGTGTCGAACTGCAAGGTTTCGGTCATCATCCCCAGCTACAACCGCTTCGTCAGCCTCCAAGCAGCCCTTGCAAGCGTTTTCCGACAGAGCCACTCGAATCTCGAGGCGATCGTAGTAAACGACGGATCTTCTGACCCCGCATACTACTCAGCCAGGTCGGATCGGGTGCGGTGGGTAGATCTCAGACCGCCGACCCGTGAAACATGCGGGAGGCCATGCCCCGGGCATGCGAGAAACGCAGGGATCGCCCTGGCCACCGGTGACTACGTCGCGTTCCTGGACGATGATGATGCATGGCTCCCCGAGAAGCTCTCTCGGCAGCTCTCCGCGATGACGCAGTCCGGCTACAAGATCAGTTGCACAGAAGGGCTGATGGGCGACGGACTCATGGCTTCAGGCAGGCGCTACCCCGTGTACCATCGCGAGTTTTATTCGAACTTCTGCATCGGGCTTTTCGAGAGGACCGGCAGGGCCTGGACGGGCCGGCTTCCCTCGGTGCTCTGCCGTGACCTGATCGCAGCCCACAACTTCATTATTACTTCCTCCGTTGTCGTCGACCGGGGCCTTTTGCGAGACGCAGGTCCATTTAAGTGCCTCCCGCCGGGGGAGGAGGATTACGACCTCTGGCTGCGGTGTCTCGAACACGTGGACTGTCTCCACCTCGACACGCCGCTGACGTACTACGATGGGCGGCTGACGAAGCGACGGCGTGAGACTCCGCTGCACCATCGCATTCTCCGCAGGATACGTGCGATCTTCTCGTGAAACTGGCAATTTCCAGATGACCACCCGCCGAAACAGGGATACGCTGGTCGATTCTGCGATTATGTCCAGAGCGAGCGTCTTTTTTTCCCACAGCGGGTATTCTTGGGATAGCGGGTTCAGCCGCTGGTGTGCGTGCCTCCATGACGTGCCGTTCATCTCGATCAGGCGGCCTTCCAATCCGGTCACGCGTGTGGCGCAGACGAACTGCGATGCGGCCTCGCGGATGAGAAAGATGTTCTCTGGCTCAATCCCCATTCGATAGGAATCTACGATCCGCCAATGCTCAGCAACGACAGTTCTGCCCAGTAGCTCACCTGGCCGGCGACTTCCGCACAGCCAACATGCCCAATGCCAGATCCCCTTATCTCCATCATTACTGCCAGCCTCAATTCCGGCACGAAGCTTGACGCGACCGTTGCTTCGGTCGCAGGACAGTCGGTCGACTACGAACACCTGATTTTCGATGGAGGCTCGACCGACGGTAGCCTTTCGCTTGCAGAGACCTTGGCCGCGGCCGATTCACGCATCAGGGTGTTTTCCCAGTCCGACCATGGCGTCTACGACGCCATGAATAAAGCCATTCCGCAGGCTGCGGGCAGGTATGTGTACTTTTTGGGGGCAGGTGACAGGCTGCGGCCAGGAAGCCTGACCGCGATCGCCGGGTATTTTCCCGAAGACCCGTGTGCTCTCGTCTATGGCAACGTGTTCGCATTCGGCAGGGTCTACGACGGTGCCTTCACACCATGGAAAATGACTGCTTCCAACATCTGCCACCAGTCAGCGTTCTTTGGCAGACGCGTCTTCGAACTCTGCGGCACCTTCAATCTGAAGTATCCTGTTTTCGCGGACTGGGAGTTCAACCTCCGCTGTTTCGCGGAGCCGCAGGTCAGGAAGCTCTACGCTCCGGTGATCGTCGCGGACTTCGAGCCGGGTGGCCTCAGCTACGGCGGCGATCCAGTCTTCGATCGCGATAGGCTGCGGTTGATCCGACAGCACCTTGGGCTGGGCCGCTGGGCGTTGTGGTCTGCCCGTGCCAAGAAACTGTTGCGATCGTTTGGGCCGTGAGGGCCGGGTAAGCTCCAACGACCTGCGGTCGCTTAAAGTCAGTGCACGTGAAGTCAGTGCACGCCCTGGCCCGCCAGCCAGCGTTCGGCATCGAGGGCCGCCATGCAGCCGGTGCCGGCGGCCGAGATCGCCTGACGGTAGTAGTCGTCGGCCACGTCGCCCGCCGCGAAAACCCCCTCCACGCTCGAATCCGTGCGGAAGTGCTTCGTCCAGACGAGGTATTTCTTGGGATTGAGTTCCAACTGGCCGTCGAGGAACGCCGTGTTCGGCGTGTGGCCGATCGCAAGGAAGACACCCGTCGCCTCGAGCGTTGTCTCCTTGCCGGCGTCGACCGTGCTCGCCAGCCGCACGCCCGTTACCCCCTTGGCGTCGTCGCCAAGCACCTCGGCGAGTCCCGAGTTGAAGTGGATTCTGATCTTCGGGTCGTCGTGGGCCCGCTGCGCCATGATCTTCGAGGCACGCAGCGCGTCGCGGCGATGCACGAGGTGCACCGTGCTGGCAAACTTCGTCAGGTAGGTCGCCTCTTCAACGGCCGAGTCGCCGCCGCCGACGACCACGATCGGCTTGTTGCGAAAGCGGGGCAGCGCGCCGTCGCAGACGGCGCAGGCGCTGACGCCACGGTTTTTGAATCTCTCCTCGCTCGGCAGGCCGAGCCAGTTGGCGCTGGCGCCGGTGGCGACGATCACGCACTGGGCCTCCACCACGCCGCCTTCGGAGGGATAGAGCTTAAAGGGGCGTGAGGAAAAATCGACTTTGAGAATGTCGTCGGTGATGATCCGCGTGCCCATGTTGACCGCCTGCTGCCGCATGAGCTCCATCAGCTCCGGGCCGGTGACGCCTTCGCCGGCATGAGGAGCCATCATCTGCCGACGCTCCGCCGGCAGGGCGGAGTTAAGAAATTCTCCGAGGTTGCCATGCGGGAAGCCGGCGTAATTCTCCACTTCGCTGGTGAGGGCAAGCTGGCCGAGCGGCAGCGTGCCCGACATTCTGTTCTTCTCGGTGATCGCGCCCTCGAAGACCAGCGGCTTGAGCTGGGCCCGGGCGGCGTAGGTCGCGGCCGACCAACCGGCCGGTCCGCTGCCAATGATGACGAGAGTTTCGCGAACGGTGTTGCCTGTGGTGGCGGCCATGGTGGCTCCGGAAAAAAGGGGGCAGCCACCAAATCTGGGTGGCCTGGATCGTCTAATGTGGTGGCTGTCACCTTTTTTGGGCAAGATGAGCGGCCAGGAAGGCGGGTTCTCGCCATCTTTGTCATTCCGAGAGTCTGCCATGAGCCTGCTTGTCGTCCTACTGCCGAGTGCCTTGATCCTCGCGATCGCCTACCGGACCTACGGCAGCCTTTTGGCCCGTCTCTTCAGGCTCGACGGCGAAGCCGAGACACCGGCCGTCGCGCTCCGCGACGATGTCGACTACGCGCCGATCCCACCGGAGCTCCTGCTCGGCCAGCACTTCTCGGCGATCGCCGCAGCGGGGCCGATCGTGGGGCCGATCCTCGCCGGCGTGGCGTTTGGATGGCTGCCCGCCCTCGTCTGGATCTTGGTCGGCAGCGTCTTCATTGGCGGCGTACACGACTTCGCCGCGCTCGTGGCCTCGGTCCGACACAAGTCGCGATCGATCGCCGAGGTGGTCCGCGATCACATGAGCCACCGTAGCTATCTGCTCTTTCTGGCGTTCGTCTGGATCGCGCTGGTCTACATCATCGTCGCCTTCACAGACATCACGGCGTCGAGCTTCATCGGCCGGCAGGTGCTCGAGAATGGCGAGACCGTTTCAGGGGGCGGGATCGCCACATCGAGCCTGCTCTACCTCGTGCTGCCGATCATCATGGGAGCCTGCATGCGGTATGCGAAGATGCCGCTCTGGCTGGCGACCGTGATCTTCCTGCCGCTGGTCGGCCTGGCGATCTGGGTCGGCCAGTTCTTTCCGTTCGACCTCGGGCAGACGATCGGCACCTCCGACGCCAACGCGCAGAAGATCTGGGGCGTGCTCCTCTTGGCCTACTGCCTCGTGGCGGCGATGGTGCCGATGTGGCTGTTGCTGCAGCCTCGCGGCCACCTGGGCGGATGCTTTCTCTACGTGGCACTGGCCGGAGCGGCAGTCGGACTGATCGCCAGCGACCGGCTCGTGGCAGGGAATTCCTCGATCCAGTATCCGGCGTTCACCAGTTGGCAGACGGCCAAGGCAGGCAGCCTGCTGCCGATGCTCTTCATCACGATCGCCTGCGGCGCCTGCTCGGGTTTTCATTCGCTGATCGCCTCGGGCACGACGAGCAAGCAGCTCCGCAAGGAGACCGATGCCAAGGCGATCGGCTACGGCACGATGCTCCTGGAAGCGATGGTGGCGATCGTGAGCCTCGCCTGCGTGATGGTGCTGGCCGGTGACTCGAAGCTTACCAGCCAGCCGCCGAATTTCATCTATGCCCTCGGCATGGGCAGGTTTCTCGAGATCCTCGGCGTGCCCGCGACGATCGGCGTGTCGTTTGCGCTGATGGCCTTCACGACGTTCGTCTATGACACGCTCGACGTCTGCACGCGGCTCGGGCGATACATCATTCAGGAGCTGACCGGCATGACGGGGAAGGCCGGCGGCTGGCTGGGCACGGCCCTGACGGCGGGCGTGCCGCTGGTGTTTCTCTTGCGGCCCCACGTCGATGCCCAGGGCAATGCGGTGCCGGTCTGGAAGACATTCTGGAGCTTGTTCGGGGCGAGCAACCAGCTGCTGGCGGCGCTGACGCTCCTCGGCGTGACGGTCTGGCTCTGGCGGACGCGACGGGAGGCGTGGATCTGGCTGGTGACGGGCGTGCCGACCGTGTTCATGTATGTGATGAGCACGTGGGCTCTGGCCAGCATGACGCTCCCGAAATTCCGGAATGCCGACGGCTTTGCCCTCCCGGCTGATCCGGTCCCGTGGGCGGGGCTCGTGCTTCTGTCGCTGGCCGCCGTGATGCTTGTTGAGGCGATTCGCGTACTCGCGATGCCGCAGAGGCCGCTGCAGCCGGGGCGTTCGCAGGAGGGCTTAGGCCGCGTGGGCGATTCTCCGCGCACGGCCGGCACATGACTGCGAAGCGATCCCGCGGCCAGCCCGCGGGCCGCAAGGCCGGGCAGCCGAAGCCCGTGAAGATCTGCGGGACGTGCGGCCGCGAGTTTGAATGGCGGCGGAAATGGGCCGCCTGCTGGGACGAGGTCCGCTACTGCAGCGACCGCTGCCGCATGGGACGGGGAGCGAAGCAGGCCGGCGGGCAGTAGCCATTCGTAACGTGGCGACAAGATTGCATCTTGTTGGGCTCGGGGCTTTGATTGGGCAAGTTAAAAACTCGCCCCCACGTTGGGCTTTGATTGGGCAAGTTAAAAACTCGCCCCCACGTTGGGCTTTGATTGGGCAAGTTAAAAACTCGCCCCCACGTGGGGCTTTGCTAAGAAACGCCCCCAGAGGGAAACCCGTCGCATCTGCCGTCAAAGGCCTGTTCTTTTCCCCGCGTAAGTTTTCCCGGCCCTCGGGAGTGATAGAGGGGGGAGGCGTTCCCGCCGGGCCCTGACGGTGCTCTTCTTTTCTTTTCGGTCATTTCATGGCGGATGAACTCCACGAAGCGTTTTTACGGCTCTTTACCCGCTGCGAGCCGGAGTTGCGGGCGTTCGTGCGGTCGTGCCTGCCGCGGCTACAGGATGTCGACGAGGTGATGCAGGAGGTGAGCCTCGTCGCCTGGCGGAAGTTCGGCGATCTGGCCGAACGCGATCGGTTTGCCCCCTGGGCCTGCCTGATCGCCCGCTACGAGATCCTCAAGTATCGCCGAGCCCATGCCCGCAATCGCCTCCTGCTCGACGAGGCGGTCATCGAGGCCCTCGCCGACGAGGCAGCCGCCGAGATGCCGCTTCACCAGCGGCGGCTCGTGGCACTCGAAGCCTGCTTCGACAAGCTTGCACCGGCCCGTCGTGAACTGGTCCTCGCCGCCTACACGGTGGGCACATCGCAGAAAGACCTGGCACGGCAGATGGGCCGCACCGAGGGGTCGCTCTACCAGTTGCTCTCACGGATCCGGCAGGAGCTGTGGCGGTGCGTGGAACACACGCTGGCCAAGGAGGCTGGTGCGTCATGACCCAGGCCGACCTTGACCTTCTCCATGATTTCGTCGCGGACCGTATCGCTGCGGAGGCGTTTCCGCGGCTTGAGTCGCTGCTGCGGTCGAGCCGTGTCGCCCGCCGGGCTCTCCTCGGGCTCATGGCGGTGGAAGAGGGGCTCGAGGAAATGGCGGCCGTCGCTCTGACCACGCGGTATTTCGGCCCCCCGGCGAGTCGGCTGCAGCCGCAGGCTGGACCGCGGGCAGCGAACCGCCGGACGCTCGGCGACGCATTCGCGGCCATGGTCGGCGCCATCGTCGCGCCGGCAACACTCCGCAGGGTTGGTCTGGCGCTCATGCTGATCGTCGCATGCGGCCTTTTCGGCACGATCGCGGTGCGGGCGCTCTGGCCGCCCGCCCGGCCACGGCTTCCGGCCGGAGTGCTTGCGAAGGTCGTCACGCTCTCCGACGTGGCCTGGCTCGCCGACAGCCAGCCGAGGCACGAGGGAGACGGCCTGCAGGCGGGGTGCTCGTTTGCGGTTGCACGTGGTCTCGTCGAGATCATGTTCGCGTGCGGGGCAACGGTGGTCCTCGAAGGCCCGGCGACCTTCGAGGTGATCGACGGCGGCACGGGAAAGCTTGGCCGTGGGCAGCTGACGGCCACGCTCGAACGGCCCGCCGGCCCGTTCGCCATCCACACTCCAACTGCCGTCGTCACCGATCGGGGCACGCAGTTTGGCGTGGCGGTCGATAATCGCGGCAGAACCGACGTGCGTGTGTTTCGGGGACTCGTCGAACTGGCGGCCCTGGCGGCGCTTGGCAGTGCCGAGCCGCTGCGGCTCAAGGCAGGTGATGCGGGCGAGGTCGATGGTGACGGCCGTGTCTCGCGGATCGACGCGCCGGCTTCGAAGAAGTTCGTGATGTCGGTGCCCAAGAAGACGCAGCCGGTCAGAGCACCTCTGCCGTTTCGGTGGGATGACGCCGCGGCCGTAACGGTCTACCGCGACTCGTTCGAGGGGTCGGGGCCGCTCGGCGGCACGGCTCACACCGGGCGAGGCGGCGTGGGAGAGGCGAAGTGGGTGGCGCCGCAGGATGGCTGGCTGCTCGATCCGGAAACGAAGTCGCTGAAGGTGACGGCCACCGGCGCGGCCTTTCTTCCATTTAGGCCCGAGCCCGGCCATCTCTACCGGCTGTCGGTGAGCATGCATGTCACCGAAGGAGGCATCGGCTGGGCGGGGCTCGGGTTCGCGGCCACGGCAAACACGCGGCTGGCCACGCTCGACCATGCCTGGATGCTCCAGCGGCACGAGACGAAGACGCAGGTCAACGCCGCCTACAAAGGGCCGCAGATGGCGGGCGAACTGCCCCGCGGCGACCGTCTCACCGGCAGGCAGACCCGCACGGTTGTCCTCGACACGACCGGGCCCCGCTGGGAGGCGTTTTTCCTGGCCGGGGATGAGGTCGTCGGCCGGTGCAGCTACGACGTGCCGCCCGACCGGATCGCCCACGTGGCGATCTCCGTCTTTCCGAACACCGTGGCGACCTTCCATGAGCTTTCGTTGCAATCGATCCGCATGAATCGTTGATTCTCTTTTCTAGAATGGAGGTTCTCATGCCTCTTCACCACCCGGGAAATCGTCGCAGCGGGTTCACGCTCGTGGAGCTTTTGGTCGTGATCGCCATCATCGGCACCCTCGTCGGACTGCTGTTACCGGCAATCCAGTCGGCGAGAGAAGCGGCCCGCAGATCGTCGTGCACAAACACGCTCAAGCAGTGGGCCCTCGCGATGCACTCGCACCATGACGCGATCAAGGCCCTTCCCTATATGGCGCAGCGGCGCAACGATCCCGAGGTGAACATAGCGTCTGGGTACAACGCCCGGAGAAGCTTTGTCGTGCCGCTGTGGCCCTACATGGAAAACCTCGACCTTTACAGTTCGTACAACTTCAAAGACTCATACTGGGGCACCACGCCAGCCGCCGCCGGCGGACGTACGAACTCGACCCTTGTTCAAATCGCCGTTCCCTCCTACTACTGCGCGAGCGATCGGCCCGGGGCGCAATTGCGGTTTGCGAGTAGCGCTACATACAGACGCGCACGCGGCAACTATTTGGTGAACACCGGTCCGACCCGCGTATATGTCGCGGGCAGTCGCGCAGCGCCGTTCGGCTTCAAGTCCTGGGGTAACCAGAATTCCTTCATCCCGTACCGGACGAACTTCAAGGACATCACGGATGGCACGTCCAAGACGCTGCTGATGTCCGAAGGCCGGCAGGCGCCCCGGGACGATGTGGACGATCACCGCACGAATATGCACGGCGACACGGGCATCTGCTTCTTCACCGCTGCGGCGCCCCCAAACAGCGGAACTGATCGTTGGTTTGTTAACGGCGCGAACTTGTACTGCGATTCAACGCTCGACCCCGACCTGCCATGCACGGGAACGGGCGATGATCCCAGTCAGTGGCAGATCATCGCGCGAAGCAAGCATCCTGGCGGGGTGAATGCGTCGTTTTGCGACGGGTCGGTGACGTTCATCCCCAACTCCATCGATCCCGGCGTCTGGCAGGAACTGAGCACGATGAACTCCGGCAACGCCGTGGGAGCCTGGTGATGCATACGATCCAATCTCGCCGAGGGAGAATTCTCCTGGGCTTGGGTCTCAGCCTTGCTGCCGCGCTCGGCATCTGTGGTTGCGGCAACTCCGCAACGGTGATCGAGGGCATCGTCTCGCTGGACGGGCAGCCGGTACCCAACGCCTCGCTCGAGTTCTTCCCGGTTTCGGGAAAGGGCCGCGTGAGCTTTACCAAGACCGATGACACCGGCCGTTACCGCGTGGCCGTCTGGCCGACGCCTCTGAAAGTCATCGCCTCGGCGACGAAGGTCGACGGCAAGGCGCAAGACCCGTATGGCCCCGATGGGCAGATGATGGATCGCGTCGTCAACGCCCTGCCCGGGAATTACGGCTATCAGGAAAAGACCCCGCTCGTCGCCGAGCCCGTCGAAGGCAAGACCACGACGATCGACTTCTCCCTCGAATCGTCAGCCAAGTGATGACAGGAAATGAGGGACGGGAGTGAATTTTCTTTCGCCGAACGCGACAACGTCCCTCTCAGGCTGAGTTTGGGAAAAGACTCCTAATAATTCGCTCCCGTCCCTCTTTTTCATCTGGATGGACACGCCTAGCGATTCTCTGTAGGATGATGCACAGGCGTTCATTTGTTGTCGCGTTCACTCGTTGGAGTTCGACATGATTCAAATCATCGCGGATGCCGGCGTGCAGTCGACCCTGGCGGGGGTCGTGGAAACCGTCGAAGTGCGGGGAGCTCAGGGCGAATTGCTCGGCTATTTTTCCCCAGCGTGTCCGGAAACCGCCCGCCTCTATGCGGAAGCAGCTGCAAGACTGAATCCCCAAGAACTCAGCCGGCGCAGGCTCGCCCACGAACCAGCCTTGACGACGGCTGACGTGTTTGACCATCTGCAAGCTCTGTGCGACCGATGATTTTTACGGTCATGTGGCGACAGCAAGCCATAGAGGAGCTTGCCCGCGTCTGGATGGCGACTGCCGACAGACAGCGACTCAGCGATGCGGTGAGTCGAATCGATGCCGCGCTCCGGCTGAATCCAGAGGTCAAGGGTGTCGACTTTTACGGAGACCGGTTGCTGGTCGTCGCTCCGCTGGCCGTTGTCTTTATGATTCGCGAGGAAGACCGGATCGTCGAGGTTCTTCAGACGCTCGCTTCACCGGCCACATGAGCGTTTCGTTCGGTCCGATACGGCGGTGCGGCGCAGTTCATCCCCAACTCCATCGATCCCGGCGTCTGGCAGGAACTGAGCACGATGAACTCCGGCAACGCCGTTGGAGCCTGGTGATGCATTCGATCCAATCTCGCCGAGGGAGATTTCTCCTGGGCTCGGGTCTCAGCCTTGCTGCCGCGCTCGGTATCTGTGGTTGCGGCAACTCCGCAACGGTGATCGAGGGCATCGTCTCGCTGGACGGGCAGCCGGTGCCCAACGCCTCGCTCGAGTTCTTCCCGGTTTCGGGAAAGGGCCGCGTGAGCTTTACCAAGACCGATGACACCGGCCGTTACCGCGTGGCCGTCTGGCCGACGCCCCTGAAAGTCATCGCCTCGGCGACGAAGGTCGACGGCAAGGTGCAAGACCCGTATGGCCCCGATGGGCAGACGATGGATCGCGTCGTCAACGCCCTGCCCGAGAATTACGGCTATCAGGAAAAGACGCCGCTCGTCGCCGAGCCCGTCGAGGGTAAGGCCACGACGATCGACTTCGCACTCGAATCGTCAGGCAAATGATGGAAAGGGGATAGTTCAAACCGTGGCCACGAGTTTTTAAATTTTGGAATCGATGCCGGGGACACGGACAAGTTAAAAACTTGCCGCCACGGGTGGGAAAAAGGTGTCAGGGTGGGAAAAAGGAGTCAGGACTCTTTTTCACGAGGCACTTTGGTCCAGCCCGCCGGCCACACCGGCAAAAGAGTCCAGACACCTTTTCCCCTTCACCCTTTCCCCTCTAGGGAAGGCTGGGAAGGCCAACAACACGTCCCCAAGCGTTTGACGGCTGACGAGCGGTCGATGAGGTGTGTGAAATGGCGTTCACTCTTTCGCTTGTTTCTTGGCTCAATAAGACTAGACTAAGTTTAGTTCGATACCTTTGCACGAAGGCTGACCTCATGGCACACGTCGTCAATATTCACGAAGCGAAGACGCACCTGTCGCGGATCATCGAGGAGGTGGCGGCCGGTCGGGAGGTAATTATCGCGAAGGCCGGTCGGCGCGTGGCCAAGCTCGTGCCGCTCGAGGCGGGCGGGCGTCCGAAGAAGTTCGGCGGACTCAAGGGGCGGATCAAGGTTCCCGATGACTTTAATGCGCTGCTCGACGATCGCGTCGTTGCCGCCTTCGAAGGAAGGCCGTGAGCAGGATTCTCCTCGACACTCACCTGCTTCTGTGGGCGGTAAGCGAGCCGAGGAAGCTGTCGGCGCAGGCCCGCCGCCGCATCGAAGAGGCCGACGTTTTCGTCAGCGCTGCATCGATCTGGGAAGTGAGCATCAAGGCGGCCCTCGGCAAGCTCGCCGCCGACCCATCCGAGTTGCTCGCGGAGATTGAGCCCGCGGGCTTCCATCTTCTGCCCGTGACAGGCCACCACGCCGCCGCGGTCGCCAAACTGCCGCCGCTTCATAACGATCCCTTCGATCGAATACTCGTCGCCCAAGCGAAAACGGAGCCGCTTCTGTTGCTCACGAATGACGTGATGCTTGCCGGCTACGGCGACTGCGTGGAACTCGTGCCGGCTAGAAAGTGAGCAGCGTCCCCTTTTTTTTCTGCTGTTCGGCACGAAGAACGAGACCGAAGGAGCTCGACCCGTGGCCACGAGTTTTTAACTTTTGGAATCGATGCCGGGGACACGGACAAGTTGAAAACTTGCCGCCACGGGGGGAAAAGCAAATTACTCGGATGCTGGCAGCGGTCCTGCTAGTGCGTCGGACCGGGAGAACCCGCGGCCGCGGAGGTCGCGGATCGCGAGGCCGCCGGTCCGCTTGGCGAGCCGTTGGCCCTGCGCATCCCGCACGAGCGGCACATGACAGAACGCGGGCGCGGCCCAGCCGAGCGCCTCGTAGAGCAAAAGCTGTCGCGCTGTGCTCGTGAGCAGGTCCTCGCCGCGGACCACCTCCGCGATCTCCATCGCATGGTCGTCGGCCACCACCGCCAGTTCGTAGGCGGGAAGATCGTCCCGTCGCCAGACCACGAAGTCGCCGAAGTCGACCCCCGCAGTTCGCCGCACGCGGCCAGCCAAGGCGTCGTCGAACTCGAGCACACGGCCATCGGGCACGCGGAATCGCCAGGCGACCGCGCCGGGCGCGGCTGCACGGCCCCACGACACAGGCCGCAGACGCGTCGGAAAGATCGGCTCGGCGTCTGGCTCGAGACCGGCATCGCCGGCCATCGGTTCGTGTGGCGCGGTCGCGGCCTCTTCCACATCGCGACGGGAATGCGGGCTCGGATAGATCACGCCTGCCGCCTCCAGCCGCCGCCAGATCTCGAGATACCAGGCGGTGCGTTCGCTCTGCCGATAGGACGCATGCGGTCCGCCGACATCCGGCCCCTCGGTCCATTCGATCCCCAGCCAGCGGAGGTCGTCGATTGCTGCTTCGCAAAACTCCTTGCGGCACCGTGGCTGGTCGAGATCCTCGATCCGCAGCACGAGGCCAGCCGAGCCGGCCCTCGACGCTGCGACCGCGAACGTCAGCGCATGACCGATATGAAGGAAGCCGGTCGGCGTCGGGGCGAGGCGGCCGCGGAGGGGCATGGAGGTGTTTCGTAGGGTCGCGTTCTCGCAGTCGCTACAGCAGCCACCAGTTGGCTGTCAGTAACACGTAGCCACCTAATGCAAGGTTGGTGGCGGCATGGGCGAGGATCGTATCGATCGGCCGCCGCGTGGCTGCCGCGATGCCGGTAACGATCGCAAACCAGCCCACGGCAGCGAAGCACTCGGAGGGATGCGATGCCGCGGCGTAGAGCAGGCACGCCCCGACGGCAGGGAATGTCAGCATGCCAAATGGCACGTTCCAGAAATCCTCCCGGATCACGTAGCGGAGCAGGAAGCCCCGTAGGAACAGCTCCTCGACGAGCGGCACCACCGCGATCAGGCCGACGGTACGAACCACCAGAAAGGCCCAAGCAGTTCCGACGTCGTCGCCGAGATCAGCAACGGGGTTGAATGCCGCCCGCCCGCCGGCAGCGACGGCCCAGCCGGCCTCGCGTTGGAGCGACGCCAGCACGATCCAGGGCACAACCAGCGCCAGCCCGAGGAGGGGCGGCCACCAGGCTGGACGGCCCAGCCAGCGGTAAATCTGTGGCCACGAGCGGGCCAACGCCAGCAGGGTGGCGGCTATCCGCGCTGCATACACCACGGGATAGGCAGAAAAGGGAATTCCCAGCGCCCCGGCAAGTCCGCCACCGCTCCGGCTGGGCTCCAGGAGCCCGCAGGTCAAAAACAGGACAAACGGGAGAACGCACACGTCCCACGGCCGTTCTGGACCAAGTTCTGGGCCCAGTGAATGCTCGACCAGCGGGGTGTCTGGATGGTGGTCGGGATGGTGGTCTGGATGCTGCATGAATCTCATGGCCTGTCGCGTTGCGGCCCGCTTGAGTATATTCCCGATGACGTCGGCCCGAGCCTCTGGCATCGGCCTCTTTGTTGTTCGGCCGAGCGTGCTGTTTCTCGACATCCCCCGCCCAGACCTCCGAAGGTGTTTTCGTCCATGGACCTGTCCAAGCTCCGCAACATGGGCATCTCGGCCCACATCGACTCCGGCAAGACCACGCTCTCGGAGCGGATTCTCTACTACGCAGGCCGTATTCACCGGATCCAGGAGGTGAAGGGGGGCGGCGACGGCGCGACCATGGACTATATGGACCTCGAGCGTGAGCGCGGCATCACGATCACCAGCGCCGCCACGAGCGTCAAGTGGCATGACTGCGATATCAACCTCATCGACACCCCGGGCCACGTCGATTTCACCGTCGAGGTGGAACGCAGCCTGCGCGTGCTCGACGGCGCCATCCTCGTGCTCTGCGCCGTGGGCGGCGTCCAGAGCCAGTCGATGACGGTCGACCGGCAGATGAAGCGGTATAAGGTGCCGCGACTGGCGTTTGTCAACAAAATGGACCGTACCGGAGCCAACTTCGAGCGGGTCGTGGGCCAACTGCGGGACAAGCTCGGCTGTGATGCGATTCCGATGCAGATTCCGATCGGTAAGGAAGACAAGCTCGAGGGCGTGATCGATCTGGTTTCGATGAAAGCCGCCTATTTCGACGGTGACAACGGTGAGACCGTCCGCGAGGAGAATATCCCCGATGCCTACGCGAAGGCGGCGGCTGAAGGCCGGCATGCCATGCTCGAGGCGCTCGCCATGTATTCCGACTCCCTCATGGAGAAACTGCTCAGCGAGCAGCCGGTGTCGGACGACGAGATCCATGCTGTCGTCAAGGCGGCCATGCAAAACCAGAGCATCACGCCCGTCTTTTGCGGCTCGGCGTACAAAAACAAGGGCGTGCAAAAGCTGCTCGACGCAGTGGTGCGGTATCTGCCCAGCCCGCTGGAGCGGAAGATCATCGCCAAGAAGTGGGACAATCCCGACGAGGCATTCGACCTGATCCCCGAACCGAAGAAGCCGCTGGTGGCGATGGCCTTCAAGATCGTGGACGACCCCTACGGCCAACTGACATTCATGCGGGTCTACCAGGGCACGATCACCAAGGGCGAGGCCTACATCAACCAGCGGACCAGCCAGAAGCAGCGTTTCAGCCGGATCGTGAAGATGCATGCCGACAAGCGTGAAGAGATCGAGTCCGGTGAGGCCGGCGATATCGTGGCCGTCATGGGAGTCGATGCAGCCAGCGGCGATACCTACGCCGCCGACCACAAATACTGCACGCTGGAAAACATGTTCGTGCCGGAACCGGTGATCAAGATGTCGATCACCCCGACCAACCGCGACGGTCTCGACAAGCTCAGCAAGGCGTTGAACCGGTTCAGTCGCGAAGACCCCACGTTCCGGGTGGCCACCGACGAAGAGACTGGCGAGACACTCATCGCCGGGATGGGCGAACTGCATCTCGACATCTACGTGGAGCGGATCAAGCGGGAGTTCAAGGTGGAAGTGGAGGTCGGTGCACCGAAGGTCAGCTACCGCGAGGCGCCGACCAGACCGACCAACTACGACTACAAGCACAAGAAGCAGACCGGTGGTTCAGGCCAGTACGCCCACATCATCGGCTCGCTCGAGCCGCTTCCCGAGGAGTCGACCGAGAACTTCGTCTTTGACGATGCGGTCGTGGGGGGGCGTGTGCCGCGGGAATACATTCCGTCGGTTGAAAAGGGTTTTCGGTCCGTCCTCTCCAAGGGGCCGATCGCGGGCTTTCCGATCGTGGGCGTCAAGGCGTCGCTGGTGGACGGTTCCTATCACGACGTTGACTCCTCCGACATGGCCTTTCAGATCTGCGCCCGTGCCGGATTCCGCGAGGCTTTTCTCAACACGAAGCCCGTGCTGCTCGAGCCGATCATGAAGATGGAGGTCGAGGTGCCCGCTGATTTCCAGGGGCCGGTCACGGGCGAGCTCAACAAGCGGCGAGGGCTGATCATCTCCACGGAGACGATCGGCAAGTCGTCGACGATCATCGCTGAGGTGCCACTGGCGGAGACATTCGGCTACTCGACCGACCTGCGGAGCATGACGCAGGGTCAGGGCGTGTTCACGATGGAATTCGCGAAGTACCGGCCGACGCCCGGGAATATCCAGAAGGAGATCGTGGAAGAGAAGAAGAAGGCTGACCTCGCAGCGGCCAAGTAGGTTGCAGCCAAGTAGGTTGCAGCCAAGTAGGTTGCAGCCAAGTAGGTTGCAGCCAAGTAGGCCGTCGCGAAGTAGGCCGTCGCGAGGTAGGCCGTCGCGAAGTAGGCCGTCTTTAGGAAAGCGGCCGTCAGTTGGCGATTTGAGCGGCGATCTCGTCCCAGAATCGAATCCGTGATTCGAGGCAGCCTCGTGCCGTCTGCGATGCTTCCGCCCAGTTGGCCGCATCATCTCCGCAGAGCCGTGCCACGATTCGCCGGCAGACCGGTGCGTGTTTCGCGTCGTCGTGGGCGATGTGCCGCTCCAGATAAAACCGAAACGGCACCCAGGTGGCGGGATCCTCAGCCGCGAGTGACCCGACCAAGTGGCGGAACATGTCGGGAATCACATCCTCGCGACCGTAGGTGAAGGCCGCGACGATGCGGTGCGTGGATCCCGATTCGATGACCTCGAACGAACGTCTCACAAAGTCGCGGGCCGCAGGAGGACCGCCACATGCGGCCAGTGCCTCGGAGAGGGTCGAGCCACTCCTCAGCAATTCCAGCAAACGCTCGATCGGCCGCGTATCCGCGCCCGCGCGCCGCATGCTGTGGAGATAGAGTTCGAAGTGGGAGGCGTGACCGCCATCCGGGAGTTCGTCCGACTCCTCGTCGAGTACGATTTCGTTGACGAGCCGGCGGGCCTCGGGATCGGCCGTCGGTAGCCACGGAATCCCGGTGCAGGTCAGTTTCTGCTGCATCGCCTTGAGGAGGCTCTGGAAATCCCAGACGGCGAAGACATGGTGCTCCATGAACTGCCTGAGCCGCTCAGGGCTGTCGATCCGGGCATAGAGAGGGTGGTGAACAAGTCGTTCGCGGGCATCGCCCAAATCGATCGCCAGTTCGCCAGTGTGGCTGAGCATGTGGCTGTTAATAAGAGGAGCGGAAGTTCCGGCGGGAGCCGATGGAGCGGAGGCTGCAGCAGGCATGATGGTCTTTTTTTGGGTGAACGGTCTTTTTCGGCCGCCATGGTCTTTTTCGGGGGCCGTGGCAGAGCTCACGAAACTCCCTTGTGTTGTAGTCGCCATCAGCTTCCGGGCGAATCGTCCCTGCGGATTACCCCCCAAAACATCGGTCAAGACGCGTCCTTCTCTGCCCGGCCGGGGCCATCTGCTACCCTTCGGCCATGTATCGATCCGAGCCCTTGCCCCTGTCCATCTGGATCGTCAATCCATTCGACGACATCCCCGGGGAGGGCCTGCCCCCGCTGCGGTATTGGTCGCTGGCCCGCGTGCTGGCCGGCCGCGGTCATGATGTGACCTGGTGGACCGCGGCCTGGAGCCACCGCCGCAAGGCGGCCCGAACCACACCGCTCTTTATCCGCGACGACGAGGGTTTTGCCGTTCGGCTGGTGGCCGTGCGGCCCTACACGAAGAATGTCTCGCTCGCCCGCCTCGCCAGCCATCGCGACTTTGGCCGCACGTTCGAACGACTGGCCAACGAGTCGATAGCCTCAGGGCAGCTCGCCCGCCCCGACATCATTCTGGCCAGCCTGCCGCCCCTGGAGGGGCCGGAGGCGGCGGCCCGTCTGGCGAAACGGCTGGACGCGAATCTGGTCGTCGACCTGATGGACGTCTGGCCCGAGACCTTTGAGCGACTGCTGCCTGGCCCGCAGTGGCTGCGGAAGGCGTTGTCACCCCTGCTCTTCGGCCGAATGATGAACCGACGGCGGGCGTTGCTGGAGGCGGCCGACGCGGTCGCCTCGTGCGCCCACGGCTATTTTGACTCGATCCCCGCGGCCACTCACGGCGACAAGCCGAGGCACGTCTGCCACTTGGGCGGATGGCTCCCGGAATTCGCCGCTCCTCCACGGCTGGTCGATGAGGTTCCCGGCTCAAACGAGGCCAGGCAGGACGACGTCGCGGCCAAGCAGGCCGAGCAGCCAGCGGTCGTTCCGGCCGTTGCTGGGCCGCTCGAGTGTGTCTATGCCGGTACGTTGGAAGCCGGCCAGGACCTCGACACGCTTCTCGCTGCCGCCCGTCTGCTCTCGGCACAAGGCGTCGCGGCCACGCTCCACGTGGCCGGCACAGGCCGGCTGGAGTCTACGGTCAGAACCGCGGCGGAAGCGATCCGTGGGCCCTGCTCGGTGCGGGTGCATGGGCTCCTCGATCGCGGTGCCTATGTGAAGCTGCTGTCGCAGTGCGATGTGGGGCTCGTGCTGGTGAAGCCCGAGTCGCACGTGGCGGTGCCCTACAAGGCGTGCGACTACGCCGCAGCCGGCCTGGCGATTGTGAACTCGTTGCCCGGGGAGCTGGAGCGGTTTGTGTCGGAGTATCGGGCGGGCCTGCCCTACACCGCGGGCAATGGTGAATCGCTCGCCAGCGCGATCGCCTCGCTGGCCGGCGATCGGCGGCGACTGCTCGACATGCGACAGGGATCTCGCCGGCTCGCGGAGTCGGAGTTTGACCGCGAGAAGACCTATGCCCGGTTTGCGGACTGGCTCGAGGGGATCTCGCGGGAACGTCAGGGCTGACGCAGGCCGTGATTGGGCAGGGATAATTTAATTTTCGGGGGCAAGACTTTATGGCCGAACCACAATCCATATCCGATCCACCCCAGACGCTTTGGCAGTCGCTTTCACATCTCGGTCCGGGGATCATCCTCGCCAGTTCCATCGTCGGCAGCGGCGAACTCATCGCGACGACGATCGTCGGCGCCGAGGCAGGCTTCGTGCTGCTGTGGCTGGTGATCCTCGGCTGTGCGATCAAGGTGGCGGCCCAGATCGAGATTGGCCGGACAACGCTCACGTGGGGCCGCACGCCGCTTGACGCCTTCAATCGTGTACCTGGCCCCAGATTCTTTGGGCTGGGCTGGATCTATTGGGGTTGGGTGGTCATGACAGTGCTCGTGGTGGTTCAGCAGGGGGGGGTTCTTTCCGGCGTGGCCCAGTCGCTCGCCGGCGGTCTCCCCCTCACGACGGCCGGGCGGGCGTGGAACCGGTCGCACGACGAGGCGGCCGACATGCGTGTGGCGGAGGCGGCAGCACGGCGGCGTGGCGATGCGGCGGAGGCCGATGCGATCCAGTCCCGGCTCGATGCCGCTGGCAAAGCGACACTCGTGCAGCCCGCGCCTCCCGACGAAACGATCTGGGCCATCATCGTGGGTGGGGTGACTGCGGTGCTCCTCGCGATCGGTCGCTACCGGCTGATCGAACTCGTTTCGATCCTGCTTGTCGGCACCTTCACGATCGTCACCCTGGTGGCCCTCGTCATGCTGCAACTCGACCCGGCGTGGGCGATCACGCCTGCAGAACTCGTCAGCGGCCTGATCCCCTCGATCCCGCCCTCGGTGGGCGGACGCTCGCCGCTCGTGACGGCGTTGGCCACGATCGGCATCATCGGCGTGGGGGCGAGCGAGTTGATGGTCTATCCGTATTGGTGCCTGGAAAAGGGCTACGGCAAGGCCGTGGGCCCGCGGGACAATTCGCCGGCCTGGGCCGCCCGCGCCCGCGGGTGGATGAAGGTCATGCAGCTTGACGCCTGGGGCTCGATGGTCGTCTACACGACCGTCACCATCTGCTTCTACCTGCTCGGGGCCGCCACTCTCGGTCGGCTCGGCCTGCGGCCCGCCGGCGGAGAAATGGTCCGGACCCTCGGGGCGATGTATGCGCCGGTCTTCGGCGAGTGGGCCCGGGGAGTGTTTCTCGTGGGCGCTTTCGCCGTGCTCTACTCGACACTCTTCGTGGCTGCTGCGGGCAATGCACGGATGGTGGTGGATGGTCTGATTCTCGCGGGGCGTCTGCCGGCGGACGACGCCTCGCGAACACTCTGGAACCGGCGGCTCTCGGTGGTGTGGCCGCTGGCGGCGCTCGTGCTGGCACTGATCATCCGCGAGCCGGTCGGCATGGTGCTCGCCAGCGGAATCGCCCAGGCCATCATGCTGGCCGCGCTCGGGGTGGCCGTGCTCTTCTTCCGGCATCGCGATATCGATCCACGGCTCGCGCCGTCGCGGGCCTGGGATCTGCTGCTGTGGGTGTCATCGGCGGGATTCGTCCTGATCGGCCTGTGGACGCTGTGGCAGAAGGTCGTCTCGCTGCTCTGATTTCGCTGCTCTGATTTGGCTGCTCTGATTTCGCTGCTCTGGTCGCGGAACACGCGGGGCAGACGTCGCCATCAGGATCCGGCTACACTCAAGGGAAAATGGTTCCCGGAGTCTCACCATGCCGATCACCCGTCGTGACTTTCTGGCCGCCAGCGCCGCTGGAGTGTGCCTTGGTGCCGCCGCCGGATTCCCTGTTTCGGCGACCGCCGGTCCGCGGTCACGAAGCCTGCGGATCGCGCACCTGACCGACATCCACCTGCAGCCCGAGTTGCAGGCAGCCCGCGGGCTGGCCGCCTGTTTCTCGCATCTGCAGACGCGGCCCGTCGCGTCGGGCCAGGCTGGTCATGACGCGGCCGACGGGGCCGCGCCCGATCTGATCATCACCGGCGGCGACACGATCATGGACTCCTTCGAGGCCGATACGGCCCGCACAAAGCTCCAGTGGGAACTGTGGCGCAAGGTGAAGGCCGATCACTGCGGTATGGAACTGCACAGCGTCGTCGGCAATCACGATGTCTGGGGCTGGTCGAAGGGGAAGTCAGGCACCACCGGCACCGAGCCGCTCTACGGAAAGCGGTGGGTCTGCGACGAATTCGGCCGCGAACTCCCCTACACGAGCTTCGATCGCGCCGGCTGGCATGTCGTGCTGCTCGACAGCGTGTTTCCCCACGAACAGAGCTACATCGGCCGGATCGACGACGCCCAGTGGGACTGGCTCGAACGCGACCTTGCGGCCGTGCCCGTGACGACCCCCGTCATTCTCTTCACCCACATCCCCATCCTCTCCGCGGTGCCCTTCACGCTCGTGTCGCCAGCCATGCCGGCCGACGCCAAGCCGGCCTTCACGGTGCATGGTGGGCATGTGCACGTTGACGTGGATCGGTTTGCGAAGCTGTTTCAGAAGCATCGTCACGTGAAGGCCTGTGCGAGCGGCCACCTACACATGGTGGAACAGATCGACTACGGCGGCGTGCGGTATCTCTGCAACGGAGCGGTTTCGGGCGGGTGGTGGAAGGGCCGCAACCGGGATACCGATTTCGGCTATGCCGTTGTCGACCTCTTTGACGACGGCACCGTCGAACGGCGGTATGTCCCCTTTGGCTGGACGGCTGCCACGTGAGCGATACCGGCCCCGGTGCTCCGGTGGTGTTCGGCGAGGCACGCCCGACGATTCGGCTGCAGTTCGCCGGGTTCTGGGATGGCTTCGATCCCCGCGATAACTTTTTCACGCGGCTGCTCGGCCGTCGCTATCGTCTCGAAATCAGCGACGATCCCGAATTCGTCATCTTCGCCTACGTCGGCAAGCGGCGACGCGACTACAGTCGCTGGAACTGCGTGCGGATTTTCTACACCGGCGAGAACATCCAGCCTGATTGGAGTGCGTGCGACTGGGCGTTTTCATTCGAACACACCCCGCACCCCCGGCATTTCCGTCTGCCGCACTGGCCGTTCTACGTCGATCCGACGATGCTCGTGAAGCCGCCAGGCCATGACCCGGAAAGAGTGCGGGCGGGCAAGAATCGCTTCTGCGCGTTCGTCGTTTCCAATCCGCTGTGCCGGACGCGAAACGCATTCTTCAAAAAGCTCTCCCGCTACAAGCCGGTCGACTCGGGTGGAAAGGTTTTCAACACCCTGGGATACCGGGTGGACGACAAGCAGGCATTTCTACGGGACTACAAGTTCACGATCGCCTTCGAAAACGAGTCGCATCCCGGCTACACCACAGAGAAGATCGTCGAGCCGATGCTGGCCGATTCGATCCCGATCTACTGGGGAGATCCCCTCGTAGGCCGCGACTTCGACAGCCGGAGCTTTCTGTCGGCACATGATTCCTCCTCGCTCGACGATCTCGTTGATCGCGTGGTCGAGGTGGATCGCAATCCGACACTGCACACAGAATTGCTCGCTCGGCCGTGGTACCGCGACAACCGGGTGCCCGTCTGCGCGGATGCCGGGACGATCCTCGAGCAGTTCTCACGAATCTTCTCGACACCGGTGGAGCCGGTCGCCCGTCGTCGCACGCTCGGCCACCTGTTGGGCATCGACCGCCTGCCTGCGGAGTCTGCCAGCCTCCTGCGCCGTGTCAGAAGGAAATGGCAAAAACTCGCCCGGAACGTCGGTTGACGCCGGTTGACGACGCCGGTTGACGACGGCGGTTGACGACGGCGGTTGTTCCGCGTGGGCTCATGGAGGATACTCCCTCACCCGAGGAGGAGTGCCTTTGGGAGGAATACCTATGGGAGGAGTACCTATGACAGCTTCTGGTTATGTCACCGACGTCGCCTACGTGCCAGGCTTCTATCCGCAGATGTCACCGGTGGCGATGCGGTATGTCGCTGCCCTCAACGGCGTCATCCCGCCGCAGACCGCCGAGGGCTTTCGATTTCTCGAACTCGGCTGCGGATTGGGCCGCTGTGTCACCACCCTGGCAGCCGCCTACCCGCAGGGCACGTTCGTGGGCGTGGACGTCAATCCGGAGCATACGGCGGCTGTCTCTCGCGACATCGCCGCGGGGGAACTCGCCAATGCCCGTGTCATCACGGCCGACTTCGGCAATCTCCCCGCCGATCTTGGCGCATTTGATTTTATCGCGTTACACGGCGTGTATAGCTGGGTGGCGCCGGGCGTGCGGGACGAGATTCTCGCGATCGCCCGCGACCGCCTCGCCCCGGGCGGCCTGCTGCTGGTGAGCTACAACGCCATGCCGGGCTGGGCCCACCTCCAGCCGATCCGCGGCATCCTGCGGCAGTACGCCGCTTTGCGGCAGGGCGACAGCGTGCAGCGAATCCGGGACGCCGTGGCGTATCTGGTCTTCATGCGAGAGAAGCAGGCGAAGTATTTCGAGGAGAATCCCCGCGCCGCCGCCTACGTCGATGCGCTCCTGCAGCAGGATCCCCGGTATCTCGTCCATGAATACCTCAACGAGCACTGGACGAGCTTTTACTTCGCCGAAGTGGCAGGAGCCTTTGGTCAGGAGGGCCTCTCCTTTGTCGGCAGCCTGCCGGTCTTCACGAATTTCTGGGATCTCTGTGTGCGGCCTGAGTTTCAGGAACTCTTTCGCACGACGACGAACCGACTGGTGACGGAGGCCCACAAAGACTTCTGCGCGAATACCGCTTTTCGCTGGGACATCTACGCGAAATCACCGCGGCTGATGAAAAACGTGGACGAGCGGCTGCGGGACGTCGACGATCTGTATTACCGGGTGGCTCGGGCCGACGTGTCGCTGCCCTACCAGGCCAATCTGGGTGTCGTTACCTCGACCGTACAGGGGCCGCTTTATCAGTCGCTGATCGAACTGTTGAGCCGTGGCAGCATGCGGCTCTCGGAGATCATGGCGGCCAAGGAGATGCAAGGGATTCCGTCCGCAGATCTCGTTCGAGCCATCGATGCGGGGGTGGCCATGGGGCTCTTCGACATCACGGCCGCCGCGGTGGGCGCAGCACCTGCCACGCCGCCCAAAACGATCTCGTTGGTACACCCTTTCAACAGGGCCTTGCTCGAGTCCGATGCACTGAGCGGACGACCGCTGGCCCTGGCCAGCGGGCTCTCTGGCACCGGCCACTCGATTGGCGACCTCGATGCGGCGATCCTCCACGAACTCGTCGAACGTGGCCGTGATGGCCTTGCTGAGCGGCTGGCGACCCGGCTGGACGCGAGCGGCCGCACCCTGCAGAAGGATGGTCAGCCCGTGTCCGACGCGGCCCAGCGAAGCCAGCTCGTCGAGGAGGCCTGTCAGGCATTCATCTCGACGAGCCTGCCGGAATTGGTACGGCTGGGCATCGTGCGGACGTAACTCCTGGGAGTGGCGGTCGTGTGGCCGCGAGTTTTGAACTTGCGGAACTGATCGCAGGACACCGGACAAGTTAAAAACTTGCCGCCACGGTTGCCGTGCAGAACGTTGACTGGTCTTGTGGCCGCGAGTTTTGAACTTGCGGAACTGATCGCAGTGCACCTTACAAGTTAAAAACTTGCCGCCACGGTTGCCGTGCAGAACGTGCTGGAATGGGGTCAGGTCACCTAACGCGGGATCGGCACCAGTGGTGGATTGGCGACGCTTGTTGCCGGCGTTCCTGCTTGAATCGGCTGCATTGCCGGAAACGGCGGGGTTGCCTGAAAAGGCTGTAGTGCCTGGTATGGCTGGTACGGCTGAATCGGTAGCGGTGGTGGCAGGAGCGGGCTCTGCGTTTGGATGGGCTGCTGCGGCACGGGAAGCCCGCCAGGCTGAGACGTGAACGCGGGCTGCAATTGAGGAGATGCCATCGGGAACCCGGATGCCGTGCCGGCCGTTGGTGCCGCAGCCGCCATCTGCCGGGAGCGGATGTTGAGGTCGTCGATCAACTGCTGAACCTCTTGGCGGATGCCGATGCCGCGGTTTTGGAACACGTCGGTCGGTGTCACACCGAAGCGGCCATACAGAACCGAGTCGGCATTGTTGTCGACCGAAAGATCGGCACCACCGAGGGACACCCCCATGAAGAGCCCGCGGCTGCGGGCATACGAATAGATTTCAGCGCCGAGCTTGGCATCGGTGCCCGCGTTGGCCTGTACGCCGACTGGGCCCGCCGCCACCGAGGCATCGGCGCCGAGCGTCACCTTCTGCCCCTGCAGCACACCGTTGAGGCTGCGTGGGGTGGCGAACACGAGCAGGATGTCTGCCGACTGCACGCCTACCTGGAATCCGACGCTGCCGCCTCCCATGGTCACCATCACCGGCGGGCTCCAGGTGCGATCCGGGTTGCGGACGTGCAGCACTCCCCGCCCGTAGTTTACGCCCAGGATGAAGCCACCCTTGATCATGTTGGGGAAGATGGCCACGCCTTCGGCCTTCTGCAGCATCGTTGCCGGCAACGATTCCCCGGGGTTGGTAAAGAACTGGTCCAGAGCCTGGCGGGCGCTCACGACTGTTTGCACCTCCTGCTCACCGGCGACGAGCGGATACTGCGCGACGGCCGGCCGTACGACACAGCATGTCACGAGCAGGCACAACACGACCCCACAAGCCAGACCGACAGACTTCATTCGCATAACGCATCCCTTCGCGGCGAGAAAAAACCAGGCTGGGAGCGTATCCGGAGGCCGAGGTCGCGGTCGACGCCAATTTGAGGGCCAAAGACAGGCCGAAAATGTCTCCGGGGCCCGGAAAAGACCATTCTCCACGGCCTTTTTACAGTCGCCCGTGCTACAGCCGTCCGTGGGCCTCGAGCAGGAGTTCCTCCGTCTCCTCCCAGCCGATGCAGCCGTCGGTGACTGACACGCCATACTGGAGCTGGGAACGGTCCCTGTTCACCGGCTGGCTACCGGGCTGGATGTTGCTCTCGAGCATCATGCCGACGATCGATCGGTCGCCGGCGACCCGTTGGGCGAGCACGTCCCGCCAGACGATCGACTGCCGGCGGTGGTCCTTGCCCGAATTGGCGTGGCTGCAGTCGACGATCACGCAGGCGGGCAGACCCGCCGCCTCCAGTTTTGCGCGGGCCTCGTGAAGGATTTCGGGTGCGTAGTTCGAGCCGCTCCGGCCTCCGCGGAGCATCAGCACGCCCCAGGGATTGCCGGTGGTCGAGACGACACAGGTCCCCCCGTCGTTGTCGATGCCCAGGAAGCTGTGGCAGGCACGAGACGACTGCATCGCATCGACCGCAGCCTGGAGCGATCCATCGGTGGAGTTTTTGAAACCCACCGGCATAGACAGCCCGCTGGCCATCTGTCGGTGCGTGGGCGACTCGGTCGTCCGGGCGCCGATGGCACCAAGGACGATCGTGTCGGCAATGTATTGGGGGGTGATCGGCTCCAGAAACTCGGTCGCCGTCGGCAGCCCCATGCGGGCGATTTCGATGAGGAGCCCGCGGCCCAGTCGCAGACCTGTCGCGACATCGAACGAATCGTCGAGGTGCGGGTCGTTGATCAGCCCCTTCCAGCCAACGGTCGTGCGCGGCTTCTCGAAGTAGACACGCATCACGACGAGCAGGCGGTCGTTGACCCGCTCAGCCAGTTTCAGGAGCCGGGTCGCGTAGTCGCGGGCGGCGTCGAGATCGTGAATCGAGCAGGGACCGACGACGGCAATGAGCCGGGAATCCTCCCCGGCGAGCACCCGTTCGACCGCCTGCCGGCCCTCAAGAATCGTGTGCGTGGAGGCAGCGTCGAGCGGCAGCAGTGCCGCCAGCCGGGCCGGCGGCACCAGGGGCTCCAGGCTCCGGATGCGGAGATTTGAGGTGGACGGCACGGTGGAGGCTGAGCGGACGGTGGAGGATGGGTTCATGCCTCTACTTTACACCAACTTTGCAGCGACACCCGATCACGGAACTCGGGCCAGACATGGGAATCGATTTTCAGTCTGGATCCGGCGGTCCGCCGGTGCTGGTCGCCATGCAAGGAGCGGGCCGATCGTTCGTTTCCGCTCGTCTACGATGGCCATTTGACCCGTTGCAACGCTGCTGGTTCAATCCGGTTCCGGAAGGGACCAAGGCATGGGCCCCGAGGAGTCTTGGCGACCGGCGGACGGGAAGGAACTCGCAGCAGTGACCAGGCATATTTTTGTGACCGGTGGCGTCGTCAGTTCGCTCGGCAAGGGGCTCACGAGCGCCTCGATCGGCATGCTGCTCGAGGCCCGCGGCCTGCGGGTCAAGATGCAGAAACTCGACCCCTACATCA
>Ga0247837_1003378_pt1 | contig 27974 bp, 23 predicted proteins | sample LaCtaG_2_FD_187115 | JGI IMG/M metagenome (GOLD analysis project Ga0247837, IMG submission 187115) | Freshwater microbial communities from meromictic Lake La Cruz, Castile-La Mancha, Spain - LaCruzMarch2015_14.5m | ecosystem: Environmental > Aquatic > Freshwater > Lake | place: Spain: Castile-La...
CCACATAGAGCGCAATTTCACCCACCTTCCTGCAGCTCAGGCCATAATGTTTTGATTTACGCTTCATGAAATGCCTTTTAAAAACCTCATACTTAGGAATTTCTTAAAAGACGATGCTATTTCTAGAGTTACTTCTCTAAATTCACCAAAAGCACTCATTTAACTGTTCTTCGGTTGACGATTTTCTAAAATAAAGAGTTTGAGATTGTAATTACACAAGCACTCACCTTTTCGTTGCTCAGATTCTAAATTTAATTAGAACATCTGGCAGCAGCATTGGTTTGCTGGCTGATTTCCGTCGGGCAGCGGATTATTACTCATGTTATTTGGTTGATTCGATTCTCCTTGATGGTGATGATGACGCCCTGCTTAGCAGTTACCGTCATGGTGTCCACTCGATGATGTATGGTGTCCTCAATGGTGACCTTCAGCCCCTCCGCCACTATGTCCGCCGTGGTCTCCGCCACTATGTCCGCCGTGGTCTCCGCCACTATGCCCTCCGTAGTCTCCACCTCCAAAGTCTCCGCCTCCATGATGGGACATTTTTACAACACTTGTTGTCATCAAAACAACTTCCACATCCAGTTCAGCTAACAATGCGCCTTCGACCCATGCCTTTGGAATTAGTGAAAACCGCTAGCTGTTATGGGAAAAGCAGTTAATTAGCCATAAACCTTGCTTGAATTTCCTGTTTCGACAACCCCTTTGTCTCTATCAACGCACACCAAAAGAACCCCTCGCCCACCAGCAGAAGTCCGGAATAAAGCCAAAAGCAATACCAAATCCCAACTTGTTGTATGAGCGGAAAGGTGAGCACCACTAAGAAGTAACTTGCCCAATTGACCAGCACAGCTACACTCATGGCTCTGTCGAACAGCAACTCCCCTGTGTACACCCACACCAAAGGACCCAAGGACAACTCGAAGAACACAATAAACGCCAGCATCGTCACCACACTCAGAACTGTGATGCCCATCAGAGACGCCACTCCTGCTGCTACGAGACTCGCTGTGCAACCTAAGGTGCCGAGCAGCATTAGCATTCGCCGTCCGTACTTGTCCACGAAGGGAACACCTGCAAGGCTAGAAACCATGTTCATCAGTCCTAGCATGAGCGAAAACAGCCGAGCTTCCATCACAGGCATGGAGAACATCGAGGTGGAGTAGGAAAAGATCGCGTTGACTCCTGACCACTGCTGAAGGGACTGCAAAACGAAGCTTACAGCCAGCATGCGGCGGTACTTCGAAGCTGTCAGGAACTCCTTCACACCCACTGCTGCAACGGAGTCGGCACTCACTGACGACTTCAACTCCACCTGAGTTGGCTTCATTTTTGCCTCAGCTTGAGCCAGTGCCTCAAGTGCAGCTTCCTCTCGATACATGTACCGATAGAATTGTAAGGCTGCTTCTCGGTTTCTCTGCTGTAAACACCACAATGGAGACTCGTACTTCGCCATTCTCCAGAAGATCAGAGCTTGCACACCCATAACCACACCAGGAAATCCAAACACAAGCATCCACATCCAATTGGTGGCGTGCTCTGAGTAATGCCCTGTGGGCAGGGGTAAGGCCAGCGCTTGGGCTATTACAATTCCAAACGTCAGCATAGTTTGAATGACGAGTGACGCTCGGCCGTAGAGCTTCATCGGAATCACATCGTTGATGAAAAGAGGCGGCAGCGCAGCCATAAAGCCAGACACAGCCCCAGCAAGTAGCCTTGCCAAGCCGAAGGTGTAAGTGGTGGGCACTACGTTCAACAAAGACACCAGCATTCCTGCAAGGGCCGCCCAGATTGACACTCGCCGCTTCCCCCATTTCTCCATTGCCTGGCCTGCCGCCAGGGAAGTCAGCATCGCGCCCAGGGGAAAGGCAGCTGTGAAGAGAGTAATCAACAAAGTCTTCTGTTCGCCCCAGTCCAAGGCCGCCGCCACGCTGTCCTGACAGCTGTTGAAGACCCCAATGTTGTACCCGAAGTAGAAGCTGCTGAGAGTGATGGTGCTTGTGTAGGTCACCACTCTGCCAAGGAAGTACCCAGGCGAGTTCAAGGGCACATTCATTTACCTTTAGCGCACTAGCAAAGAGGCTAAGTCCAGGGCAGTTCTGCTCTCGAGGAACTGCTGCAAGTACTCGGCTCGCTGGTCTCTTTCTAGCGGGGCTTCGGGCTCATCACTGGTAGTGCGAATACGTGCTCCAGTGAGGAAATTGTAGCAGTAGAACTGATGTCGGAGACTTAGTCGCAGCCAAGATTCGTGAATCATGCTTGCAACTCGGTTTTCAGGACTCATACTCGTCAGTTCCTTGACTCGTTCCTTACGGTTAAACCCGGTCAGCAAGCGAAAGTACTCGTCGCCGGGGTGCTTGCCCACAGGAAGCAGGACTTGGAGCGCAGCTGTGACAGGGGCGTCACAGGGCGAAGGCAGTGGGGCGGAAAGCTGCAGCAAAGGGATCCACAGCAAATCACTTTCCACAGAGGTCAGCTTCGCCAGGCTCACCCGTAGACCCAGACGTCTGCCCATTAGCACTACATGCTTCGGCAGCACATCCTGCGGGGCAGAGTAAGGCTGTAGGCCAGACTGCAGGCTCAATGGAAACCCAACCACTTTCAGATAGTGCAGGAAGTTCCTCATCTGCGCTGGCTGTCCCGCTTCAGTCCTCACTGCTGCTCTTGACGTCTCAGCCCTGGGAGACAGCACAAAGTTCTCAGGCAGTCCCTCCCCTGGCACTCTGATAGCCAGTCTCTTGCCCCGCATCGTCTTGGGCTTGCTGCCTGAGGGTGTGACCACTCCTTCGCTGAACTCTGACCCTCTAGTTTCTTGGTTGCGCGCCGTGATGTGGCCGATCGCTCGCTCACTGAGGAGCGGCAAAGGACTGCGAGGGCTGGTGGATGCACTGGGAGAGTGTGGCAGACTTGTCTGCTTCTTTACTCTGGGGTCGAACTTATAAGGCTGGGGAGAGGAAGCGGCGGTCATTGGCTCTCTGGCAGAGCGGTCGCGACGCCAAGGCAGTGAAGTGACAGCACGAGAGCTAGTAGGCGAGAGCGAAGGCGAGAGGGAGGGTGCTCGAGGAGATGAGGATGGGGCCGTGTCGAGAGGCAGGCCTGTCCCTTTGCTCGGTGTAGCCACTTGTTGGTGAGGAACAGAGGTCTTTGATGGGGCAGTGTCGAGCGGCAGGCCTGTCTCCTTGCTCCGAGGAGCAGAGGTCTTGGATGCAGGTTGGAAATGCACGTTCGTCTGAGATGGATGGCTGGGGATTCTGAGGGGGATCTTGACGTTAATGTCTGCTTTGGCATCTACAGGCAAAATCTTCTTGCCGACCCCCAGCACTCCCAACTCTCCCACCTTGACTCCTTCCCATCCTCCTGAAGTCGGTTTCAGCTTGGGACTGGTTTCCAGCCACCTCTCATTAGCAGTGCCCACTACTTCCAGCACTATCTTGGAGGGCCGATGATCCAGCAGATAGTTGGAAGAAGGGGCTTTCGTTGGCCTCGCACTATCTTCCTGGGACTGGCTGGTGGCTGCATCACTGGAGAGCCGCAGAGTCCGTTGCTGATGTGAGCCTTCCGCTTTGTGCACAGTGATGACGGGGATCTGGTCAGCAGTAGCGCCAATGCCTCTGTCCCCACCTTGCTCTGGAGTCAAGACAGCACTGATTTCGTCATCTGACAGACTGCTTCTTCGGCTCGGTCGCTTCTCTTTGGAAGGAAACAGCGGCTCAGTGCGCAGTTGGGTCGGCACTCGCAGCAACTCCAACTGAGTTCTGGCTCGCTGCATCGGTGCAGTGGACCAAGAGGGCAAGCTGCCTGGCTCTTCCTCGGAACTCAGACTCTCAGACGAGCTGGACTCGGGCTTTGGCTGGTGCTTGAGACTCTTCAACTGGCGCAGAACTCGGCCGATTTGCACCTGAAAAGGCAGCAAATGTTCTGGCTTCAGTCCGGAGAGCGGTGCCTCCTTGCGTCTCGGCAAAATGCGAGTCTTCATCAGTTTCTTTGAGCGAAAAGCGCCAGATCTCTCCATTGGCTCCGCAACCACAAAGACCAGCTTGTCCCCCTCCAACTTGAACCCCGCTTCCCTCAGTATTTCTGAGTCCGTAGAAACGTCCAACACAGTATCCTGCAGATGGTGGGAAAGTGAAGGATGAGTGAGGTCATAGGGACAGGCGAAGAGCAAGTCCAGGGCCTGTTCTTTGTCCATAGGGTCGAGCGGTTTCAGTAATTCCGAGATGTCGAGTTCTTCCTCAGGCATGCGGAAGTGGTTGGTCTCCAGCATTGTGCGCACTGCAGACCTCATCAGGTCCAGAGCCTCGCTGCGCACTTGGTGGTAGAAGTCCTCGCCCAGCTGGGTGAACAGGACGTGGCGCAACAGCGGAGGACGCATACACTGGGGGTGTTTGCGCACACCACGCTTGCGCTTGCGCTTGATCAGGCGCTTCAGAGCTTTCGCGTAGGGGAACTGTCGGTACGCGCGCTCCTCAGGCGTGTGGAACCAATAGCGCTCTCCTTCGAGAGTGTAGCGGAACTGCCACTTCTCAAACAGCCCCTCCTGCTTCAACTCCTGAATGAACTGCGCCACAAGGCCATACAAGTGCACTTCGTCCTGCTCCAACTGTCCACTCTTCACCAGTTCCAGCAGCATCATGTCATCTATCACGTCCCTCATGTCTCGCTCGGCCTTGTACAGCTCTTTCCGCAGCTTTGTCAGTCCCTTCGCGTCCAGACTGATGCGAGTCTGAGGCTCTCCTCTCGCCAAACTCTGCAGGTCTATCACATACGGCATGAAGTCTTTGTCATAGAAGAACATGATATCCGCAGTGCGTTGAATGGGCGTGGTTCTGAGGCGCACTAGTTGCTTCTGCAGGAAGTGGAGACAGGGGTGTGCGTCCAGTACTGCGCTGTACTCAGTGTTCATATACTTCGTGCTGCCCAGTTCGTCCCGGATGGACTCGAAGCAGGGCGGCAGAGGCAGCGCCAGGGCCATCCTGGCCACCCAGTACAGGCGCAGTTCACTCCTTATTCCCAATCTGTTAGCCATGTCCAGGACTGCTTGCGGACTGGCCTGCTGGTATTCCACTGCTTCTTCAATGAAGCGAGGAGGGCGGCCTTCCCCTAGTCGAATGATGCTGGCGTAAAAGTCCTCCGCGTCCTTCAAGGCAGCCTTTCGACTCGAACTGTCATGAATGTTTTCCTTGACTAGGTCTTTGAATAACATCTGTTGGGCTTCTGGACCGTCAGGCAGCAAGCGGCGCTGCAGCAGACGAAAGAAGGCGCAGCGGTACTGGAAAAGAAGAGGATGAGTGCCTGTGGTTGCCTGCGTCTGCGCGTTGTGGTATTGAATGCGGCCCTTTGGGTCACTTTCTCGCTTCCAGCCTGAAGGCAGCAGGGTAATTAGCGCCTGTTTCAGAAACCATTCCAATCCTGCGTCCGCCTCCAAGTCCATGCCCAGTCTCATGGCCAGAGACTGCACTTCTTTGTACGGGTACTCCCGCACTATCACTCCTTCTTCCCGCTGCAGTTCAAAGCGAAAGACTGGCTTCATTAACTACAAACTAGGTGCGAGCTCCTGGCGACTGCGGATTGGCCTTGCCTGCCCCTAGACCCAGGGCTGCCAACAGACTGTCAGTTGGACTGGGCAGCTTGGCTCGCTCTGCTTCTGAGGCCTGGGCGTGCAGTTGTTGGAGCAGTAGACGACGACACAGGTCCACTTCATGTAGGTCTACTTCCAGTTTGTAGTGCAGCAGAGCTAGCCACTGGTTGCGGAAACTGGTCTGGCGGAACTGCTCCAGAGCACAAGAGACGCTGACCACAGCGATGGTGACAGGGGAAAAGAGGGAAAGACGGTAGTCTAGGTAGCACATCGTCGCAAAAGCATCGCTCTGCTCGGTCACCTTCGAAAAGTCATAGTTCACCCCCGTCACGTAAATTAACTGCCTCGCCAGTTCCGCGGCAGTAGGAAAGCTCAGCCTCCACTGCAGCTTTTCCAAAGCGTACACCTCGGTTAGTACAATCTGTTCCTTCTGATACTGCCCTGCTCCCTGTTCGTACGCTTGCTCCAGCGAGAACTGCTGGGTCTCTTCGAACTTGGTGGCGAGCATGAGTGCAACCACGCCGACTAACTGCAAAACCGCCTTGTTGGCGCCGAGTCGGGCTAGCAGCTCATTGACGAGCGTGAGCGCAAGGTGAATTGTATGGCTGCACAAATGACACTCAGTGGCAACGTCACACACCCATTGAGCGAGACGGTCTCGCATGCGAGGGTGCACTTCGCTGTCACGTGAGAGATAGTCTCCTGCACTGCCGGTAGTCTGGGTGGAAGTCACCTTCGCCAGGGTCAGCAAGTATCTGAGTGTGTCTGTGTCGTAGTCGCTATTGAGGCGCGTCCTGCGTGATTCCATGCTTTATGCAGATGTCTCTCCCAGCTTATCCCGGCATTTCGAGGAGGCAGATTTAAAATGGCAGTTCCCTACTCTACAGTCCCACAGGCGTTCCTTCTCCAGTTGTGCTGGCTTGCCCTGCTTCCGTCTGACTCCTCATTCCAAAGCGATGCTGCAGCATATGTCTATAAGCCAGTTCCGAGGCCTGCTTGCGCTTTGCACTGGTCACTAAATTCGTGCAAGTCCGACCTATTCGGTGAGTGCGGGGAGACTTGTCACTGTCCGTCAACAACATCAGTCTGCGTCTTAATATCAACAGCTTCGATGTGATTGAGACCTGCTTGGTGGACATGTCTGCCAGCTTCCTTGCGTACTGCGCCAACCTTTTGTAGCGTCGGATCGACTCATCCAGCTGCTGTCCCACTCTGTTCTTGGTGCCCTCCATAATTTGTTCTAACTCGCGTCTGTCTTTCTGAAAAACTCGTCTTCGCATGACCTTGAAGTCTTCCACAGCCCAAATGTACCGCAGCAGCAGTTCAAAGCGTGCAGGGAAGCCATGCTTCCGGGCTAACCGCAGTCGAATCCAGCGCTGCAGCAGGGTGACTGCTTCCTTTGCAGGGAGCTGCTTGCGTTGCCGCACTTGCACCAAACACTGCACTTCCTTGACTGTGAGTTTGAGTTTTCTCAGAGAGACGGTGAGAACCAGGCTATTAGAGACAAATGCGGCTCCAGCTGCGACGATCACCAGTATTCTGCCAATGTCAGTTATCGGTACCGAGTCCCCGTACCCCACTGTGGCTTGGGTAATGGCCATCGTCCATATGCCGCTGTAGGCACTCACCAGTTCAGAGCCAGACACCCCTCGCTCATAAACAACTAGCATGAGTCCATTCAGCAGTACAAAGGCTGTGTACACGAGGCCGATGGTTTGATAGGGAGCGCGCTGCAGGGTCGACTTAAGCCGAAAGCGCAGTGCACTGGGAATCCTCATCAATTCACTGTGTGAGAGTTACAAATAGAACCTGTCCCGCGGCATTTCCGTCCAGCACAGCACGTAGATGAGTTGGTAGGCGCGCAGAAAGGTGAAGCCCACGACGACATCGCCTACAGTGAGAAAGCCAGTTGCATTGTGGTGCTGCACACTGAAGCCGTAGTACACCAGGGGCGGGGTGCACAGACACATCAACCCCGCCTCCAACAACACCCAGCCACCCAGACTCGAGTTCAACAGCACTGCTGTGTGACCTTTACTCTCAGACTGCACGAGTCCGTACACCACTTGCAGCTGCAGCTTGAAGGCGTAGTAGCGCCGCACTAGCACCACTTGCAGCAGACTCAAAGACAGTGCTAGGAAGCGCAGGAAGTCGGAAACGAAAGTCTGTGAGTTGGACTGGGCGGCAGTCCATTGGTTTTCTCCCCAGGAGAGAAGGATTGTTACGCAGGATAGTAGGGCGTTCAGGTGTGCCATCACTTTCAGAGCTTTCAAGTACTGAGGAACTTTCAAGAACCCAGAGTTTGGCTTTATTTTCGGCAACTTCCAGAACTTGTCTTGACTCTCCACTCCACTTTCGCAAGAACTTCGGTGCACCGCCCCCTGCGAAACTTTGCCGTCGCCACTCAAGATCTCTCTGTGTAAGGACTCCAGGTTATTATGGGACATTTTGAGCAGGAGGCGGCTACAGGGGGCAAGTTAATGACTGGCGAGGCCATACTGGGATATAATGGACAAATAGGATAACCGCAGCGACGATCGACATAAACTAGAAAGGGCCCTTTCATGCAGAAATCGCTACATTTGCTGAGCCGGGGAGATTGCTACGTAATTACGCATCTCTCAGCAATTTCAGGTACTCGAGTCCAATAGTCCCACACCTAGCTGGAAGTACAGCGGCATAGCGCCCCAGTCAGTGGGCAGAGATTGGACTAACACTGATGTGAACTTGAGGAAGAGGTCAAACATGCATGAGGAAGAGGTAAAGTCCCGATCTCAAGCTGTCTAATAAGTATTTCACTATAAATGATAGACAAATGTTAGCTTTTCTTCCTTGTTGGGTTCCTCTCGGAGGAGACTAAAAAGCGCCCACCGTGGGGCTCGAACCCACGACCACTAGATTAAGAGTCTAGCGCTCTACCGACTGAGCTAGACGGGCTGACAGTCTCCCCACTCTCCCTTCACTTATCTACTCTCCACCCACATGCGTAGGTGTTACTCCCTTCCAGCACTCTGCTGAGCCAAGCCAAGGTCTGGAGGAATCTGCCTGCAGTGAATTGGTTTTTAAAAAGCTGCGCTCAAACAGTCCACATAGCTAGCAAATAATGGCCACAAGCCTATCCCTCTGCTGCCCGCTTCTCCAAAGTCCTCACCAAGTGCTTGGCCTCATCTACGACTCCGGACTTAAAGTTGCATGTCAAAAGCATTTGCACAGCAGTCAGAACTTATTGGATTTAACTACTATGTTCATCCCCATCGAAGTCCAATATATCTTGCACGGAACAGCACAGCTGGAGGACATCAAGGCCGTGCTGTTCAAAGCGGGGCAAGAAGTCACGTCTGTTGCGGAGGAACTAGTGAAGTGGAGCACCACAGGGTCCGATCCCTCTGGTCTTCCCGCTAGGGAGGCGCCGTGCTTTGAAAACCTGGAAACTGAGAGTTCTGGAGCGAGCAGTAGCCGCTCACAGGAGCCACAGGAAGTCATCGTACTTCCAGCCCTACCACGTGCACTTCTCAGCCAGCTCGAGGAATACTCCAGCAGTCAATACAACTGTACGGCCCGCGGGATAGTCGAGGCAGAGTCGACTGATTTTGGAGTAGCAGTGGTGATTGACAGCCCTAGACAGGCAGAGGGTGAGTCGGTGGGTCTTGGGGAAGTAGAGCTGAGTGACTACTATTGGGGAGAAGGCAGGAAGGAGAGTTCAACCCCTAGCTCTACCTTTCTGTAAATTATATATTTTAATTCGTCTGGATAGAGCTTCGGGACTGTGCTGCCTGTGCACCAATAGAAGTCGGCTGCTGCACTGTGTCTCGGTAATGGATAGTGAGGACCGTCTGTCTCAGCGAGTGGCTCACATCAAGCATGCTCTCTACGACCTCACATCCTCTCTGCAGCCTTTCTCGCCCTACGTGCGTCCCTCCACCTCCTCCGGCTTCCTCTCTCCCGACTACGACGACCCTTCGCTGAGCGGCAGGTCTGAGGTGTATGGTCTGAGAAGGCAGCTGGAGTGGACTGAGGGCAAGGTTAGAAGGCTGGAGGAAAAGCTCAGGGCGATGGAAGGCACGTGCCGAGAGATGAATGAGCTGATGCAGGAGTTGTACAGCACTGTGGAGGAGTTGCAAGATGAAAAGAGAAGAGCGGATGAGGCAATCACGCACATGAAAGACGTCGAACTGCACTACGACTCCCTGCGCAAGCAAATAACTACCCTTCAATCCACCCTCGCCCACAAAGAGCTTCAACTTTCCCAGTTTCAGCACGATCACGTCTCCATGCTGTCTCAGCTACAACCCACAGAGCCCTCGCCCACAGCTCAGTTCCTCACCAGCGAAGTCCAGCGACTGGAGCGGGAGAAGGACTCTCTGAGAGCTGAGAAGGAGCTGCTGGAGCGGGAGAGCTGGCGAAGGAGGGAGGACGGAGAGCTCAGGACTCAAGTCCAGCGCTTGCAGGAGGACTTGGCCAGTGTGCACAGGGAAAGAGACTCTTTGGCTACCACCCTTTCAGCCAAAGACGCGGAAATCACTGACCTGCAAGAGAAAATCTACGAGAAACAGCTAGTGGCGGAGGCCTTCAAGAAACCCGTCAAGCCGGAAAGCAAGGAATTCAGGTCGTTCTTTGCCTCAGTAGCCAGTATACTGGGTGACCAGCCGTCCTCCGACCTGCTGGCCACTATCCACTCCCTACACCAGTCTCGCAAGCAAGCGTCTGCCTCGCTGTCACTCGTTTCCAAGATGGCGAAGCTCATTCAGGACTGTGCGCCTGCTGAGGCTTCAGGAGAGCGACTCACAGCGAAGCAGATCTGGAGGTGGGTGCGCAGACTAGTGGAGGAGTTCATGCGACTGAAGGAGAGGTGCGAGGGGGTGGAGAGGGACTGGGCGGAGGCCAGACAGCTGCTGGGAGTGAAGTCCCAAGCAGACCTGCTGCCTGCCCTGTCCCGAGCTCTTCAAGACCTACGGCAGCTGCAGAGTCTCGAGGGCAAGGTCAAGGCTCTGGTTTCCGACCCTATTAAAATCCACGATAACTAGCGGAAGGACCGGAGCTACAGGCCTAACTTACAGTGCAGATAGCGCAGGCAGTCAGCATGCCTTCACTTTCCATACTTAACACAGGCTCTCCAGTGGGTGAGTGCGGCGGACCGTGCGTTTCCTCTTGCAGTTTGCTGAGAATGCGGCTGCGGTGTCCAGGCTTATCAATGCCAATGTCTCGCTCCAATATATCGTCAGTGACTGGGATGCGCCAGGCCATTTGCGCTAACAACGCTTCATAGTCATCATAGCCTGCATCCACAAAGAGCCCATAGAGGTGCTCTAGCTTCATCTGCAGCAGCCACTCCCGCAGAGGCGAGTCGGAGGACTGTCCAATGGTGGCGTTGCCAGGCACTGTGCAGCAGGAAAACAAGCTCCCAGCAGAAGTAGGACTCGCCCCTCTTCTCCTGCTCTTCTTCGGATGCAGGCCCGCCTCTTCCTCCAACTTCATCATGAGTCTCACTCTGTAGCCTGGCTTATCCACCCCTGCTTCTTTCAAGTTCTCCTCACTTAGTGGTAGTGGAGACCGCATTTGCTCGATCAGCGCATCCAAGTCGTCGTAGCCGGAGTTTATCAGCAACTCGTAGATTGGCAGAAGAGTGTGCTTTTCCAGCCACAGCCGCAGCACTTGCAAGTGGGCTTCGGAACGCTTGGACCGAGAAATGCTCTTTTCAGCGTCAGGCTCAGCTCCCACAGTCCCTCCAGTTCTGACGAAAGGCGCAGTCCTCACTGAAGACTGTGCAGAGTCCACCTTGCCGAAAGTCTCAATGACAGGGGTTTCCCTGCCGTATAGTGAGGGGGAACTGGCCAATTCCCTTTGCACAGAACTCAGTAGCAGCTGTCGCACTGCCTCAGTCTGCGCCAGCTCTATCGCTGTTTTGCCTTGCTTATCCATCAGCAAAGCGTCTCCCTGTTTCTCCAGCAGCAACTGCACACAAGCCATATAGCCGCAGTCTGAAGCGTAGTGCAGCGGGGTCTGTCCGAACAGGTAGTTCTGTATGTTACAATCTGCACCAAAGGCAAGTAGTAGTTCCACCATGCGTTCATCTCCTCGGAACGCTGCATGGTGCAGGGGCGTGTCGCCATCACTCTGCTGCACATTCACCTCCGCTCCGTGTTTTATCAGCATTTCCGCCAGTTCCCAGAGTCCGTTATCTGTGGCATGGTGCAGAGGCGTCTCTTCCAACTGACTGGAACTCACATTGTTGCGCTCGTTCGGGTCTGCCCCGTGCTTTAGGAGGAAGTCGGTGGCTTGCATGTGGCCGCAGACTACAGACCGATAGAGCGGAGTCCAGCCCAGCTGAGTGAGAGGTACGTTGGAGTCTTTGGAGTTTACTTGAGCGGGGTGGCTTTTGAAGGCTTGGGCGATGGCCGCCAGGTCCCCTAGGCGACAGGCTTGGTGCAGACTCATCTTCAATTCCTCCCCGCCTGCCAGCAGGTCCTCCAAGCTGTCCTCTCTCTCCCCCATTACTTGCAGAGGCCATATCGGATGCGCTAGCTAGTTAGCCACTGACAGGCTGACAAGTGACGCAGTGTCCCTGCTTCTGACACCCCTCCTTCGCACACTTGTATATGAAGCCTTGGCAGCAGGCGCAGTCCTGCCAACTGGGATACCACCGTCCGTTCACATCCTCCACTGTCTCCTCCGCTCCGTGAGCGTAGACACACTCCGCTCTCCGCAGACAGTTCCCAGTCTCTTGGAAGTAGGGACACAGTCGGTGTGCGTAGGACTGCAGCTTCTCCTCTTCTCCCTTCTGCTCTTCGAACGCACACATTTCCGCGAACATATTGTGCACGTACTCTTCGTCTTGATGACTTGCGACTACCTCCTCAGTCACTTGGTCCGCTGGACCTGTTGGTATTTCATCAATCAGACTGTGCTCCGCCAGGTAATTCGCTACTTCCCTGATATCCGCTTCTTCGTCCAGCAGTGCGAGAGGCAGCTGGCACTCCCCCTGCATGTAGCTGGCTTCCACTTCGTGCGAGTAAGGACAAATAGATGTGTCGCACTCTGTTTCCACTCGCTCGTCCCACCGAGACGGACACACAGGTCGCCGCTGACTATCGAAGCACCACTTCACCACGCTCGGGTACATCTCCTCGCCCTCAGTCATATTCTTTCTTAGGGAAAGGATGGAGAGCGCACACTGGATCTATTATGTTGAAGGCGATGGAAGGGAAGTTGGTGAGGGAGGAAAAGGTGGTGCTGACGACTGAGGACGAGGTGGGAGAGTATGAAAAGCTGGTGGCGAACCTTACAAGTCGCAGTATGGACAGTGGGCCTCCGCCTAGTCCCAATCTGAGCACTAATCCTTCCCTCGGGTTCAAGTACCGCGCAGTTTGGAAGCGAGCTCTGTTCAAGATAAAGGCACAAAAGGCAATTAACAAAGTGAACGAGGAAATACTGGTGTACGGCACTAGCAACGAACTCACAGACCTGAACATGCAGTACAAAGCCAACATCGACCAACTCATCGACACAAAGAAACGCAAAGAAGAGCGCTTTCGCCAGCTCCCCACTGAGTCGCACTTCTCAGTCTCTGCTCATGATTGGCTGCTCTCTCCGACTTGCAGATTCAAGAAGGTTTGGAACTTACTGCTCGTTGCGCTGCTGACCTACACAGCACTTGTTATGCCCTTCCGCCTTGCCTTTTATGAAGTCGTATTCTGGGACGGTTGGACAATTATGGACTTCACAATAGACGGTCTTTTCTTCATCGATATATGCATAAATTTCTTCAGTATACAGGTGAACTCCGACGACTCGCTCGAGACGAACCACGGTAGGATCGTGAAAGGGTACTTGAAGAGCTGGTTTGTGCTGGACCTAGCGGCTTGTCTGCCCTTCTCTCTGCTAGACATGGTCAACTCCTCCAGCATCGACAAGTCCAGTAACAAGTACAACAACTTACTGCGCCTCGCCAGACTACCTAGACTATACAAGCTATTCCGAATCACCCGGATCATTAAAGCGTTCCGCAAATACAAGTCAACGAACTGCATCGAGAAAGTGCAGGACTTCTTGCAAATCAACTCTCGTCTGTACAAACTAGTGAAGTTCCTAGTGTCTGTGTTTATCTGTGTGCATGTGGCGGGCTGCTTCTGGTACTTCTCTGCTCGAGTCAGTGACTTTGGACCTGATACTTGGGTGGCGAGGACGACTTGGCCGAATGAGGACATTTGGACGTACTACTTGTACTCCATATACTGGGCAATTACGACTTGTGTGACTGTGGGGTATGGGGACATCACAGCGCGCACACAGCTGGAAATGGCCATTGCAATGGGGTGGATGCTTGTGGGAGTGGGGTTTTATTCCTTTACAGTGGGCTCTTTGTCCAGCTTCCTGACTTCTATTGATACCAGAGAGTCCCTTCTCACCTCCAAAATGGCGACTATTCAAGAATTTTCCAAAGAAGCAGGTGTTTCAAATGACTGCAAACTCCGCATTCGCAGCGCCATCCGCTACAACACCTTCAAAGTAGGGAACGTGTGGAGGGACAAACACTCCCTCTTCCGAGAGCTACCCAAAGAACTACGGTACGAGGTGGCTATGAGCATGTATAACGGAGTCGCCCGGACTTTCCACATGTTTGCTGAAAAAGACCCTGCATACATCAACTTCGTCCTGCCTCTTTTCCAGCCTTTGCGTCTTCTCAACACCCAGTATGTGTTCAAAGAAGGCGACACGGCGGATGAGGTTTTCCTCATCACTGCAGGCCGAGCCAACTTCGTTATCAAGTATGGAGAGGTCGTCTACAAGTCCTTCTTGCGAGGGTCGATGATTGGAGATGTGGAGGTAATTCGGCAGACGAGGAGAGTGACGAATGCAATGTGCTTCGGCAATTGTGAGTTTTTGGTACTTACAGCGAAAGACTTGAGTGCGATTATGCACGAATTTCCGAGTCAAGGGCGCGAACTGATGTCCATTGCGAAGGAAAAGGCCAGACGTATCAAGCAGTCCTACCTCGAAGCGCTCTCGCTCCTACGAGTGCGCAAAGGCTTCACTGTGTCTCCGGACCAAGTGGGGCAGGAGAAGCTGCTGGACTTAGAGGACTGGGCAGAGACTGAGCGGGCCGGAGACTACGGGAAGCACCTGCGAACGTAAGAAGCATACAGACTGGGCGCAGTGCAAGGTGATGTCAGAGAGGCCAGAGCTCGTCTGTTCGCTGTGGCGAAAAGCGTGTCTGAAATGCACGGCAGTCTGGAAACTCTGGTGAAGCGCCTCAGCAAGGCGGACATTGGGTACGGCATGTCTGCTGGCATGCTCGGCAGACTTCTCATCAAGAAGAGAATCGCAGCCTAGTCGTAGTAAACTTAATGTTGTCGACGGCGGATCTGGACCAGTGTCTGCAGCAGCTCCAGAAATGCGAATTCCTCAAAGAAAGCGAGGTAAAGGCGCTCTGTCTCAAAGCTCGCGAAATCCTCACTGAGGAAGGCAACGTGCTGCAGGTGCACACACCCGTGACTGTGTGCGGAGATATTCACGGCCAGTTCTACGACTACTTGGAACTCTTCCAGATAGGCGGCGACTGTCCTTACACAAACTACCTGTTCATGGGCGATTTCGTGGATAGAGGCTACTACAGTGTGGAGACCTTCCTACTTATGCTAACCTTGAAAGTCAGGTACCCGGACCGTATTCAGCTAATCAGGGGAAACCACGAAAGCCGACAAATAACGCAGGTGTATGGCTTCTATGATGAGTGTCTGCGGAAGTACGGGTCTGCACAGGTCTGGCGCTACTGCACGGAAATCTTCGACTACTTGGCGCTGGCTGCAGTGATTGATGGGAAGGTGTTTTGTGTGCATGGGGGACTGTCTCCGGCTATTCAGGAAATCGATGACATCCGCAAGTTAGAGCGAAGACAGGAAGTGCCGCACGAAGGACCTATGAGCGACTTGCTGTGGTCTGATCCCGAGGACATCACAGGCTGGACTCTCAGCAACCGAGGCGCTGGGTACCTGTTTGGCCAGGACGTTGTGCAGAAGTTCAACCACGCCAATGCAGTTGAACTGATTGCTCGTGCACATCAACTGGTCATGGAGGGGTACAAGATCATCTTCAACGACACACTCGTCACAGTGTGGTCTGCTCCCAACTACTGCTACCGCTGCGGCAATATCGCTGCGATATTGGAGTTGGATGAACATCTCGGGAAGACGTACAAAACATTCGAAGCCGCGCCACAAGACTCCAAGAACGCGCCGCCCTCCAACCCTGCGCCCGAGTACTTCCTTTAATCTAGCAGTGTCTCCTTATATGGCCACTCCTATCTGCGAGCTATGCACCTCCAGTGCCAAACTCATCTGTTACTGTCGCAAGGCGTACCTCTGTGACCTGTGTGTGGGCAAACACTTCCTGTCTGAGCCGAGCCTCGCCCACAAGCCGCTCGCACTTTCCCAAGCAGCTTTCTATGAGGAAACTTTGCCCGCTCTGCGCGAGAATGAAGAGCGCTTGATGGGAGAGATCAGGGCCCGGGGAGAAGTGATGAAAGCAGCGAAGGAGAAGCTGAGCAGCGCTTTGGAGGAAATGGGTGGAATTGGGAAAACGATTGATGAGGCGGTGGAACAGGTGAAGAGGGAAGTGGAGGGGGAATTGGACAGAGTGCGAGAGGAACTAAGGGCGGAGTGGGAGCGGGAAAGGGGGATGCTGCAAGAGGCGGAACGTCACTTCGCACAGGGGGAGGGCGGGAAGTGTGCAGACAACCAAGTGGTGAGACTTCTGGAAGATGTGGGAAACGCAGCAGACATAGCTGCACTGCAACTGATCCACTTCCAGCTCGACATCCACACCTCCAGCCTGCCTGCAGACCTGCGCAGGACCATCGCCTTCTCTCTGCAACTCGCTTCCCCGCACAAACTGCCGCACTCCAAAACAGCCGACTTCAAACGCACATCCCTGCAAGACTCTGCAGTACTGAAACCAGCAGGGAAAAGCACAGCTAAGAAACAACCCATTGCTAAGGCTGAAGCTCGACACAGCACTGCCCTGCCTCATGCTGCGACTCTAGGGAAGAAAGGAACTCAGCAGGGCGGGAAGCCGAGTAATGCCTTTCTGACTGTGAAGAAGGACAGCAAAGGGAGACGAGCCTCAGCGTTGGAAGTGAACCCGTTCCCACTACTGCCTGACTTGGAAGACTCGAGTGTGAAGAGTGATGAGGACTTCAATCTGCTGGCAGACGACTCCCCTCCTCCGTTCCTCAAACTCCCTACTGAAGTCCCCACTCGCTCCAGTCCTTCTCCGAGTCGGCTCACTCCTTCCAGCGCCCGCCAGCGACAATCGCTTACCAGGAAGATCGAGGAAACTGCAAGTGACACTGCAGGACATAAGGGCAAAAGACCTGTCTCTGATACATTCGCACCTGTGGGTCGGGAGGAGGGCAAGGGGAAGTTGGTGCCGCCCACACTTAACGTGATTTCGCCGGAAGGGGAACGCAAAATGAGAAGTCCACGCAGAAGCTCAACTCTGGAAGAAACTCCCCCCAAGGCCAAGCCCACCATCCACCGAGCCACTGAAATCTCTCGCAGTCCCGCCTCTCTCACTCCGCCCTCCTCGCCCCCTCCCCGGAGTGCTGGCATGGCCTTCCCTCAACAGACCTTCCTCATCCCTGCAGAGGGCAGAGCTATCGTGCTGCTAGACTTGGAGTCCAACGTCGCTGCTGTGAAGGAATTCGCGCTGCCTGAGGGGGAGCGGTTCGGGGAGGACTTGGCCTGGTGCTGTTCCCTGTATGGGGAAGTGTTTCTCCTAGGCGGCCGCTCCAACTCCACAGTTCTGTCCAGCGTTTACCTCTACAACCCGGGCACAGACGAGTTGGAAGGCGGCTGTTCCCTCCTCACAGCCCGCTACCGTCACTGCGCCTTGTACTACCAAGACACTATCTACGTCATTGGAGGCACAGGGGCAGGGGGCGCGAGTCTTAGAGACTGCGAGAAGTTCGAAATTCGCAGAAAGACCGGCAAGCACATAGGGAACCTATCTGTAGCACGGGAAAGCCATTCCGCCTGTATCTTCGAAGGGAAGATATACGTGGCAGGCGGTCCCCATACAGACACACTGGAAGTGATTGTCCCGCTACTGGAGACTTTTTCAGTGGTTCGTTTGAAGAGTGCGTGTTCTGGACCCTCAGCTATGTTGGCGGACGGAGACAAAATTGTGATATTACAGGGAAACGTGGTGATGTGGGTGTGGCCGAATGAACGGAACTGCAAGGAAGCAGGGAAGCTGCCTGAGTACGGCTGGTGGTGTTCGGGGCCGCCCATTCTGTCTGGAGGGTGGCACTACTTCATCAGACAGGGACTGCCCTACCGCTTCAACTCCACCCTCTGCGAAATGATCAAGCTGTCCTCTCCTTTAGTCTAACACCTCCCGAGGGAACAGCCACTCCGGCACTTCCACTCGACTCCTTCTGTCCATATCTCTCTCCACCCGCTCTTCCAGTCTCTCCAGTCGTTCGTAGAAACTGTATGGGAGTTACCTGTTGAGGGGGGTAAGGGGAGCACAGCGGAGGGGCCGCAGAGCGCAGGGTTGAGAGGACTGCGGAGGCAGGTTTTCCTTGTTGGAAGTGCGGGAGGAGGAAGGGATGTGGCAGCGACTGGTTTTCGCCTCTCTGCTAAGGTCTGCAGGTCTATCAGTCTTGCCTCCAGACTCCCCCTGCATCCCAGAGAAGCTGAGTTTAGGTCTGCCCTGCAGCACAGGTCTGTAGGTCTGGACATCGAATTTGCTGTCTCCTCTCGCAGTGTTAGGCCGGGTGTCCCGCGAAGCAGGGTATTTGAGCACTAGGAGACGCTTGGAAGGGTCCTTGGATAGAAAATCCGTTGACTTTCCCCGGGAGAGTATCGATCTATTTGAAATCATTCCTAAACGATCTATCGGCAAAGCAGTGTTTCAGCCTCGAAACAGCCCAATTAGCTGTCCGCAGTCCATTTAGAAGACTACCTACCCTCGCCCATCTCCACATCCATCGCACAGTACTGACACAGACACACTTCCTTCGCCACGTCCCTGTCCATATGCGCCCTCTCGTCCTGCAGGGCGGCAGTTGCTGGACACTGCTGCCAGCACCGCTCCACCTCTACTCTGGGCGCAGGGGCGGAGTGACCTGGAAGCGGCTGAGAGACAGGCAAGAGAGGGCGGGGAAAGATGCAGCTGGGCAGAGTCGTGCTGGACATTATTCGGTCTGAAAGTTCACTTTGACTGGACAAAATCCGCTCTTCGTATTTCCGCATAAGCAAGGCCACGACTTCCCTCGAACTCGGTTCAGTGCTCTGACTGAGCGTTCCAATGATCTGGTGGAGACCGGTCCTTTCCAGCACTCCCAGTCTGTTTAGTTCACTTATGATAATGTCTGAGCAGTCCAACATCACTTCGTGCATCTTTTCTCTGAGGAAGTGCTGGCGAATTTGCAGTGGAGTTTGCACTTGCGGCTTCGCGTCCTCACCACATACATCACAAAGGCCCAAAGTCTGCGTCGATAGATTGACATAGTAGAAAGCCAGGGAGTCAGGGACAGGCACAGTGAATATGACCTTACTAGAGCCCAGGGGTATCGTCTTAACCAGCAGGCCAGTGTTGGTTTGGTATATAAATACCTTGTTGGTTTCACTGCCTGTGAGTATGTATTCCTCTCGGTTGAGGAAGTCCGCTGGCACCCAGTGTCCGAAAGTCACGTGGCCTACGTACTGCTGCCAGTAGTCCTCGATCCTTTCCTCGGACTGGGGCAGTCGGCGGTAGTCCCAGAGTCGAATGGTCCCGTCTCTGCCGCTACTGAGCAGTTTCCACCCAGACTCACTATACGTCAAGCTGCTGAGTTTCCCTGTATGCGCCCAAAACCGCCACTGCAGCTTATTCGAGCAACGCACGTCCCAAAGGCTGACTTTCCCATCCCTGGCTCCAGATATGAAATGTGCAGCCGTGACCGGGTGTCCAGCCAGCGCCGAAACCAAATTAATTTCTTGTTGCGATTCCGATTGGGAACTAAGCGTACAAAGCAGCTGTCCTGTAGCTGCAGCGAAGACTTGAATAGAGGAGCAGACATTCCCAGCAATCAGTAGTTCTTCAGAGTTGTTGAGGGCGAGACTGCGGATCCAGGCGCCTGAGCCGCGGATTCTGCTTGGGACTTACTCGCCGCAGCGCTGGCCTTCTCGGTAGTAGCGGATTGTGGAGTTGTGCGAGCCGAGGTAGTAGCTGTTGTCGGAACGCCACACCATGCTGGACACTCCGTTGTAGTCGTCCGCGAGTGCTTCACGAATTACGTTCTCAGAGGTGTCCCATATCTCCAGCAGACTAGCTGCGTGCACAGTACTGGTGGCAGAGCCGAGCAGACTTCCAGACTTATTCATGCTGAGGAACAGCCTGAACTCCGCGGTGGCGTCAATCTCGCTTTCCCACTTCGGCCTCAACTGTTCGAAAGCCGCTTGTTCCACATAGGCACTGCTCCTAGTTAGCCCCTGCAATCGCCACTGAGCGAAGCTCAAGGCAGACATTTAATATTGACGCGAAGGAGCGAAACTGGACCAGGTGAGTCAGCAGGGAAAGAATTGGCAGAAACATGCTGGACTTAGCGAGCTATTAGACTGCCTTCTTCTATTGAGGGATACAGTGAGGATCTAGCTAGTGGGTAATGATGTGTGCTGCACTGGCAGTCTTGGGGAGTGAGCTAGAGAGGGAGGACCTATTTAACTTGCGCTTAATCACTTCCAAATGTCTCCACTTCGGACATTTCTCAGGCTTCTGTGGCAGAAACCGTTGAAATCGCTATAGGCAGGGAGTTTCTCGCTTTTCAAAGGCAAAGAGAACTGCACCAACACGTTCGTAGTAATGGCACTGGGTATAAGCATAACCGGCTACTCAGAAGTACACGAGCCGGAAAGGCACATTGAGTTCGTGATTCAGATCCGATCGCAGGGCTGGACTCAGTCCATCCAGAGGCGCTATTCCAACTTTTGCAGCCTGCACAAAGACCTAAAGCTGCGCTTCCGCCTGTCCCCACGCCTGCCCCTGCCACCTCTCCCCGGCAAGAAGGTGTGGAAGCGACTGCTGGGAGGCCTGGACAAGGCAGACTTGGAAAGTAGACGAGTGTTGTTGCAAGACTACTTGAGTGCTCTGCAGGTCCACCCCACTGCTCTGGAAAGCCAGTCCTTCGCCCACTTCCTAGACCTGCCCGAGGCTGTACGACACCACTGGATTCACCACCATATCACTACTAGTCTCTCTTCCAACCCCTGTCCCGACTCACCCACTTCCTAACTTTCTCCTAGCATGGACGTAGCTGTCTCCACTCTGCAGACACAGAATACACAGGCAGGACTAGGCAGTCAGTTCTGCGAGAGATTAATAGGCCCATAATGAACACTTCTCCTCGTTCTTCCAACTTCTTTTCCGGGAAGATGAGTCCGGGCCGGCCCACTATTGGCGTTTACGAGATCACGGCTGACAAGCAGGAGCGCATGGAGCGCCTCAGACATGAATTCAACGAAATCGACGTCAATCAAGACCACAACCTGGCTTTCGACGAGATCCTCAGCTTCCTTTCCAAGAAATCAGGTGAAGAGTTCGACGAAGTCCTGTGCAAAGAACTGTTCGCTTCGATGGACGTAGACCAAGACTCCGTTGTCACAGTGGACGAATTCATCCTCAACTACGTCCAAACCGAAGAGCGCATTCAAACGAGAATAGAGCAGCTGGACAGGCAAATCACAGACAACCAACAGCACTTGGAAGAAGCACGGTGGAAGCTGCAGGAGGCGGAGAAGATGGAAAGAACCAATGCGAATGGCATTATGGTGGGGAGCGTACTCACTTGCCATGTCCGGGAAGCCAAGAATCTCAAGCCTATGAATATGAGAGGGAAGTCGGACCCGTATGTGGTGCTTACCTGTGAGCGGCAGCGGATTGAAACTAAGTACATTCCCAATGAAGTCAATCCTGTGTGGGATGAGGTGTTTACTTTCCAGATTGACCGACATGACTCGAACTTGAAAGTGGCGATAATGGACAGGTCTTCGATGGGGGGTGATGAGTTCCAGGGACAGCTGGTCATCCCGCTCAGCACTATGGCTGACCAGCTAAAGCACGACAACTACTACGAACTCAAGTCCAAGGACAACCAGCCCTGGCCCGGCAAACTGCGTCTGGGCCTGCAGTGGGTGTACAGCAAGGTCAAGTACTTCCAAACCATCATCCAGCAGTGGGGAGAAAGTCTGGAAATCGACAAGCAGGAGCTGGACTACCTCAAAGGAGAGCTGCACAAGCTGGACAAGCCCTTCGGCCACTTGCTGGAAATGAAGGCTTTGAAGAAGATTGAAAACAGTTCTCGGGTCGGGATTCGCTTTGAAGGTTTGGAGCTGGAGTTCAACCTGAAGCTGGAAAAAGCGCTCTCCATTTCCTTTGTCAAAGGACTGGATTGGAACTGGGCGGGCTTCCTGTGCATGCTGGTGTACCTCGTGCTCGGAGTACTGCTAATGTTCGCACGCACAGACTTCACTGACGTAAGCAGTAGCCAGGTGACACTAGGTGCAGCACTGTACTACCTGTGGGTCACAAAGTCCAGGTCAGTGCAGGGCTACAGAGGAGTGGCTGTGGGTCTTCTGCTGTCCGAAGTATGGGACTTGGTGTGGTTCGCAGCAGTGGGCATGGTGAGCGGTAGACAGAACTGGCTGGGGACGGAAGAGTTGGGCGGGGCGCTGCGAGGACTGTGTCTGTTCCTGTCGGTGGTCAACTTCTTCTGCAAGCTGCCGGTTTGTGTGGTCGTGTGGAAAGTGTCCATGGACCTGGGTCAAAGCCAGACACTACGCTAAGCCCGAAGGCCGGATAAGGCCTCCCTTAGCTTAGGCATCTTTCTCTTCGGAAATGGGCAATTCCGGCCTTCCCTACTCCATAGTCCCCCGGGACGACACTTACATCGAGCTCGAGCGCCTGCACTCCACTCCTCTGCCTGCCCCTGTTCCTCCCTCTCCCGCACTCATCCAGCGCCAAGTCCTCACTGGCGATCTAGTCCAGGCCATTGCCAGCCTGACACAGGGCTATCCGGAGCTAATTCAGCCTGGCTCTGCTGTCTATTTGAGTCTCCACGCTCAGGCTTTCATTGAACTCTTACGCTTCAATCAGACTGCACAGGCACTGCTGTATGCTCAGATGCACCTGGCGGGGTACCGAAACCGACACTTCCAAACTGCAAGTGCGGAACTGCGCATCAGAGACCTGATGGGACTAATCTGCTTCAAAGAGCCGAAGGAAAGTGCAGTGGGGTTCTTGATGAAAGAGAAGCAGAGGAAAGTCACTGCGGAAGTGGTAGGCAAGGCCGTTTCCGCTCTCAACACATCTGGAAGGAAGTGTTCTTGCTCCCTCCTCTGCAGGTGCTTCCGAGCCCCTCGCCCCCACTAGACTCCCTATCTCTGTATAATCAATTGCGTACTTGCATCTGCAAGTACCGGTAAGTTCTCTAAATCGGCTCTTTCTAGATGAAATGCAGCAAGTCGGGAATTGCCTATTTCTACTACTAATCCACCCTGCTTACCCTGACTTTGGGCAGTGACAGCGGCCTCCTGCCCTTCCTCTGCACCTGCTTCAGCGTAGTCTCGAAATACACATGTTTCTGCCTATCCCTCACATCATCATTGGGCACCCAGCGTCTATTCTTCTCATAGACTCGGTCGGGAGTGCCTAGGGTCGCCTTTTCCCAGGGAGACAGCACTTTCCCGTGGTCTAGGAACTCGGTGGAGCTGAAAAAGTCTCTGGGTGGGAAGTACTGCTGGGAAACGCGGGATTTGAACTCGGCGCGACGCACTAAGGACTTGGACTTGATGGAAAAGAGACGTTCATTGCGCCTCTTTTGCCTGAGTTGGTGGAGGGTTTGAAGGACTTGAGTGTGGTGCGTGTCTCGGGCTTGGTTCATTTCGAGGACGTATTGGTCGATGAGGGATAAGTTGGAGTAGAGACTGGCGGCAGCGGACCGAGGAGACTTGTCCTGCCCCGTAACGTCTTTCCCCAGGAAGTAATTGCCGAAGTCCTTTTTGTCCAGTTCGTCCACCGTTGCAACTCCCCACTTCCTCAGTCTCTCCATATTAAACTACTCCTCTCACAGGCTTTCCTGTCCAGAGATAGCTGTGCTCACAATTCCGTACAAAGCGAATTAGGCTGAGCGAAAAAGCGATTTCCACCCGTTTAAGTCCTACTCTTTACCTAATCGGGGTGAAAGCGCAGCGACTCGTCATAGACCTTGCTCTGCAGTAGCGGCTTCGTAGGCGTGAAATCATCAAAACTCCAATCAAACAGTGTCGTGGCCTTCGGCTCCTCCTCCGGATTATGCAGTCCCTCGAAGTAGGGATGCTCCAAGCACTGCTCCACCGTGAGGCGCTTACTCGGGTTGAAGACCAGCATGTTGTTGAGCAAGTCCAGGGCCACAGGGTTGGCCTTGGGGTAGAGAGTGGACCAGGGCACTCGTTGTCTGCGGGGCAGGTTGCGGATGTACTTCTTTGCACTTTCGTTGCCGATGAAGTTTATATCTTCGGTGGACGGCATGCCCAGCACAGCTATAATCCTTTGCACCTGGTCCAAATAGTCCTCGCCAGGGAACAGCGGCGCCCTGCCAATGAGCTCCGCGAAAATACACCCCGCACTCCAAATGTCAATAGCCTTGGAGTAGTGACTCGCATCCAAAATAATTTCCGGAGCTCGGTACCACCGCGTCACTACGTACTCAGTCAATTCTCCCCCCATTCCGAAGCCCCGGGCGAGGCCCAGGTCACAGATCTTCAAATCGCAGTTTTTGTTGAGGAGGATGTTGCTCGGCTTCAAGTCACGGTGGATGATGTTGGCGGAGTGCAGGTACAACACAGCTCTGAGGATCTGGTAAATGAAGTATTGGATGTGCTCATCGCTCAGTTCTTGTCGGGAGTAGACCACTCGGTGCAAGTCAGTCTCCATCAGGTCCGTTATTATGTAGATATCTTCGAAGCCGGTGCGAGCCTGAGGCTTCTGCACGTCCAGGAGACTTATGAGGTTTTCGTGGTCGCAATACCCCAAAATTTTGATCTCTCTGAGGATTCTTTTCGCGTCTATCAAGTCCTCGAAGGCTTTCGGCACTTTCTTGATAGCGACCTTGGTATTGCTATTCCGGTCCAAAGCACTCACCACCACACCATAGGCGCCATGGCCAATTTGCTTGATGAACTGGTACTTCTCATCCACCGTGAAGGTCGACCCGGCTACCTCGAAAGTGGTCTTCGCTGGGTGGGTATCCCGTGGACGAGCCCTGGCTTCTCCCAAGCCTCTCGATCCAGTCCTCGTGTGACTCCTTTGACTCATCTTATATATACTACAAGTGCGAAATCAGACTATCCAAAGCCTAATTACGTCCGCGAGCTACGCGCTTATGAGCCTGGGTCATAAGGAGGGAAAAACGGTCTCGGGACAGATTCGTCATTTTCGTTCTTTCAGATTCGTCGTGTTCGAGTGCATGAAGCAGCAATTCTCGACAGCTATCGAGTTCTTCATTGCGAAGTGGTACTTTGAGTATGAGCAGCTCCAGCCACTCGTCTCGGAACTTCAGCTGTTTGAACTGCTCCAAAGCACTGAAAGTGCACACTATGGCGATGGTCAGACTACCGAACTGGGAGAGCTGGTAGTCTGTGTAGCACAGTAGAGCCAGTTGGTCCACGCGCTCGATTATTCGGGAGAAGTCGTATTGGACGCCGGTGATGAAGAGGAGCTGGCGAGTCAGTTCGGCTGCGGTTGGGTAGTGCAAATTCCACTCCAGTTTCTCCAAGCAATACAGCTCCGCCGTGATAATATCCTGCTTCGGGTACAATCTGGCCGCGTGGTTATAGGCATGCTCCAGGGTGTAGTCAATGCCCTCCTCATACTTGGCAGCCAGCATCAGTCCCACCACGCCTACGAGTTGCAGGGCGGATTTGGGCGTCTTGACCTTGGAAAGGAAGAGAGCGATGACAGTGAGGGCTAGTTGGGAGGCGTGACTGCTCATTTTGATCTCAGCACACAAGCCAGCCACCCACTTTACCAGCTTGTCCCTCATCCACACCTGACACTCCGTGTTGTGCTTCAAGTAGTCCCCCAGACGCACCTGACTGTGCTCCAACTCCAGCAAGTAGCGCAGAACCTCTTCACTGTACTCAGCTGTCAGCTGCAACTTGAAAGGGTCCATAATATTGCGTGGAAAGACAGGGAGCAGGACTAGTGGGTTAGAGGGAAGTGAGTGGTAGGGACTTATGCCAAGGGGGAAAGGACTCATTGGACTTGATAAAAGCAGGCTGGAAGCCAGCCATTGCTATATAGGTCTTAGGATATAGCGGGAGACTAGTGGGAAGCAGCGAAGCTGTCTTGTTGGAGGAGAATGGACCAGTGCAAGGCAGATACTAACAGCCGAGTGGATTTCATGCCGATAAAATCGCGAGTGTTCAAAGTCGACCACATCCCTCGTCCCAACTCTGACACCTCCTCATCCCTCAACCAGCACTGCACCAAGAAGCGGGGCAGACCCAAGAAGGACCCCTGTTGGATGGAGGTGCGGAAGGTGTCCAGAGGGACGCAGACTTGGGCGGAGCAGAACTATGTCTGGATGCCTGTGCAGCTGGTCACGGAAGTCATGGAAAGGAGACGAGAGGAAGCCCTGGCGCAGACTAGAGGCAGCAATAGTGCTTAAACCCCAATTCGAGAAATGTATGGGAAAGCTAGTTTGAAGCCGCTTGAATTCGCATATATCCGCTTGCTGTAGCTAAGGAAATAAACAGCCACATTCCTGTATTGCTGGGAACTCGTGGTGAGTCAATAGTAATGGCTGGCGTGATGAGAGCAGTGGCGATGGATGCCTTCGGTGACTACACTCAGGCCCACGTTGCGGAGCTACCAAAGCCCCAGCCCCAGGCCGGCGAAGTCCTGGTGCAGGTGCACAGCTCGCCTATCAACCCTACCGACTTTTACTACATGGCTGGACACTACGGCACCAGCACGCCTCCACCGGTGGTTCCTGGCACGGAAGGAGCAGGGCTGGTAGTGGAGTGCGGGGCGGGCGCTGAAGGCCTGCAGGGCAAAAGAGTGCATGTGTCAGGAGGGTCGCTGTGGGCTGAATTTAAGCTCGTGAAGGCTGAAAGCGTCGTACCACTGTTAGACGAAGTCACCTTCGACCAGGGAGCCACTCTGTGGGTGAACCCAATGACAGTTATGATGTTCAGAGACCTAATCAGACAGGGAAACCACAGAGCCGCGGCTCAGGACGCCGCCAACTCCGCCCTGGGCAAAATGCTCATTCGCCTGTGCAGACAAGAGGCAATTCCCCTTATCAACATCGTCAGATCTGCCAAGAGTGCGGAAGGCCTCAGAGCCGAAGGTGCAGAAAACGTGCTCGACTCCTCAGACCCCAACTTCCTCAAGGACTATAAGGCAATTTGCGCAAGCTTAAACGCAACTATTGCCTTCGACGCAGTGGCTGGGGACATGACAGGAACCGTGCTTTCAGGACTGTGTGCCGGGGGAGTGGTCCATGTCTACGGCGGTCTCTCCGAGCAGCCTTCCAACGGCATCCAAGCCAGTGACATTATTTTCATGGGGAAAAGAGTGGAGGGGAAAATGATGCCCGCCTGGCTGGGCAGGAAGTCAGCCGAAGAGAAGCAGCACCTTTACATGGAAATCCAGCAGATGATGGGGACTGTCTTCCGCTCAGACATCGTAGGGAACTATCCGCTGGACCAAGTGCAAGCTGCGCTAGCGGCGTACAAGGCCAATATGTCTGCTGGCAAGGTGCTTATTCATCCCAATCAGCACTAATAGATAAGTCTCGGCGGCAGAAAGCGGTTAGACGGGATGTTCTGGTGTCTTGGGAATTGTGTGAAAAAGATATTTGGAACTATGTAATAATCTTTTCACCATTAGTTGTAATAAAGGAAATAAGGCTCTGCTAGACACTGATGCTTTCCCAAATAACAATCAGAGTCCACAGTACCACCCTTCGACCTTACCCGTGCCAGTATGGAGCCAATCTGCCTAGGCCGGCTGCGAAGGGTCCGGCACAGTCCTTAATGCGGGGAAGCTAATAAGTGAGTTTGTGCGAAATTCCTCACTGTACTGATGTACTTAAGCAGGTAGGGAAACCACAGAGCCGTGAAGGACGCCACTGACTCCGCCTAGGCGAGATGCTCATTCGCCTGTACAGACCAGAGGCGATTCCGCTTGAATATCGTCAGAACTAGGACCGAATCATACCTCATATAAACCCATTCATAAGTAGACTTATTGATAATCCATATGAATGCTAAAGTTACGAACTGTCCACACTAGTAATCATGCATATAGGACAGGGAAGCTGCATATAGTACCTTACTATTGTTTCTTCAATCAGAGTGGACTCGTCCAGATA
>Ga0247837_1003381_pt1 | contig 27968 bp, 26 predicted proteins | sample LaCtaG_2_FD_187115 | JGI IMG/M metagenome (GOLD analysis project Ga0247837, IMG submission 187115) | Freshwater microbial communities from meromictic Lake La Cruz, Castile-La Mancha, Spain - LaCruzMarch2015_14.5m | ecosystem: Environmental > Aquatic > Freshwater > Lake | place: Spain: Castile-La...
ACAAGCCACCTTATATGTAAGATTTCTAACCATCAATGATAGGAAGCAGACAGCAGCCTCTTAGCAAGGGGATTCTGTTGCTCAACACTCGTCCAATAGCTTTGCTAAGCCCATTTCAATCGGAATGTAATATTACGTATATTATGTGTGAAAAGGATGACATTGATAAAGCAAGTAAGGAGTAGGCAAATACACTAAGTCACTGTGAGTAGATTCAAAGCTTGCCTAGCTTCCTTATTACGTACAGAGATGCTGCTAACTAATGCTTAGGCTGCTATTCACTGGAAAAATAGCCGGTAATCTGCCAAAATGCCATCAATACGAAAATTCCTCTATTGAGACCGACATCCATCAATACATCCTTGAATTAGTACTTATAATAATGATAAACAATATTCGTAATGAACGAAAAGATGAAGGCTGCATAGAGGCTGTAGGTCCAACCTACTGAGGCTCTTCCCACTACCCCCTTCCATCTGCTGCACTGTGCAATTATAGCAGTAGGAAATTATGAAATATAAAGTCTATGAAAGAATGTAGGCAAAAATACAATATATTGAGACAGAGATTGATCAAAAACACGCGATTGTGAGATTGGGAGACAAGTAAGCAGGGGTAGGAAAATTCGCACTGCTGTAATTCTCAAACAATAGGTTCTTCTTGCCTCCATTAAGTTTACTCCATAACGCCACGCTATCACCACATCAATCAGAGTTCTCATTTCTATGTGAATGAGGGGAAATAATGTGACTATTCGTGTCAACAAGTTTATTTCAGTAGCCACACTGACAATTGTCTCACTGAGAATCGGTGTATATACCCCACTAAACCTATTTATGGCGAGTCAATTGCTAAAACAAGAACAACAGCCCAGGTAATGAGGACCATATGTCGCTGTGAATTGGCCTTAGAGGCTGTCCTTACACTGGAAATTAGCAGAGAATTTGATAGTACTAGGCCTACTACATTGAATAGGACACAGCCCATCTGTACTTTCTCCATCGTCTGCACACTCAGCGATGATCCCAGCAGTACGCCCTGAAAACAACACAACTCCCCAGCCATACACATTCCCAGTATCGACTTTTCGTCTTTAGCTCTATTCCCTGTGAGATTTCTGGGACATAATGGGGATATGCGTCACTAAGAGCCAGAACCACATAGTCTCCGGTAGTCATGTGGACATACAGGCTCCCAACCCCACCCCTCCCATCCCTCCCAAAGAAGAGCAAAAGGCACCTACTGAAGCTTTGCGCAAGAAATACACCCGTCCCAAGCAGAAACTGGTCTCGATTCCGACAGATGGCCCGGAAACCGAGCAGGAAATCGTGCCTGTATTCGGACGTAAACTGCACTTGGAAGGCACACCGAGTACCCAGGCTCAGAGCGGATTTGAGGACAAAAAGGTGAAAATCGTCACTGAGAATTTCTCTTTGGAACTGCTAGGGAAAGCGGGAATCGGCTATGCGTGCAAGAAGGGACTGAAGCCGGAAAGTCCGAATCAGGACGATTTCTGCATAGTTCTGGACAATGATACGATATTGCTGGGAGTTTTTGATGGGCATGGGCCGTGCGGACACCATGTGTCCGCCTTTGTGCATACCGATATGACTAGGCTGATTTTGGACAGTCCAGATTTGCACATAGCGCCAACTACAGCTATCCGAAGCGCATTTATCGCTACAAATGAGCGACTAAAGGACTATTGTAGAGAGTCGAAAGGAGACTGTGACTGCTCCATATCAGGGACTACTGCCTCTATAGCGCTTATTCAGGGTCGGAAAATGTACATCGCCCATGTCGGTGACTCCCGGGTAGTGCTGGGTAGGAAAACTCCCGCAAGCTTCGAAACTGTGGAGCTGACCATCGACCACAAGCCCACTTTGCCAGAGGAGCAGAAACGAATAGAAGCAAATGGCGGGGAAGTGAAAAAACTGCCCTTCGACATCCCTTACCGAGTCTTTGTGTATGGCACTGAGGACCCGGGTCTTTCTATGAGTCGCTCCATTGGGGATACAGTCTCGCAGAATGTGGGAGTCACGTGTGAGCCGGAGTTGAGGGAGGTGGACTTGGAGGGGGATCAAGGGTCTTTCGTGCTGATGTGTAGTGACGGGGTGTGGGAGTTTATCAAGAATGAGGAAGCAGTAGATCTCGTGTCGAAGTTCTCAAGAGCGACAGCGAGGCAAGGAGCAGAGAAGCTGGCGCAGCTAGCATGGATGCGCTGGCTGCACAATGAGGAAGAGGTGGTGGACGATATCACAGTCGTAGTTTCCTTTGTGCCGAAGGTGTAGAGGTTAGAGGCTATGTCGGCTTCTGTGGCCATTAAAGTAAGATGAGTGACCTGCAGACCTTCCTCGCCAGCAAGAAGGAAGACGACTCCGACTCCGGCGAAGACGCCAACCCCGAAGAAGAGGTGAAAGGTGACTGGAAACCCGCAGTCCAGCTCCCCGAAGTGCGCGTCGTGACGGGCGAAGAAAACACCGAACTCATCTACAAAGGCCGCGCCAAGCTATACAGATGGGACGACAACCAGTGGAAAGAACGAGGTCTCGGCGACGTGAAGCTGATCAGAAGCCAGGCCTCCAGGAAGGTCAGTTTGGTGATGAGGCAGGACTCCACTAAGAAGGTGATAGCGAACTTCTTGCTGGAGGAGGACCCGCTGTGCACATTGCTGCCACATGCGGGGAGTGACAAGGCATGGCTGTGGATGGCGCATGACTTTTCGGAGGGGGAGCAGAAGAGGGAGAAGTTCGCGATTCGCTTTGGGTCGCCGGAGCTGGCGCAGGCGTTTAAGACTGCGGTGGAGGCGGGGAAGGGGTACAACCATGCGATACGCACTGGAGGGGAGGCGGTCCTTGCACCTGTCATTCAGGAGGCGCCGAGTGACCCGCCCAAGGCCGAGGCTTAGATTAGGACTGATTAGGGCTCAGAAGGGAGGGATACAGAGGGCCGCTTCTCACCAGAGCCACAGAAGCAGAGCAGGTACAGTGCCCCTACACAGCACAGCACTCCAGCCACAATCACTTCAAAGAAGAACAGAGACCGTAGGCACAGCGTCCCTACGCTACTTGCACCTTACAATATATAGAACAGTCCTCTGCCTGCAAAGCCTTCAATGAAGCGGAAATACTGCAAAACGCACTTCAGTCCGAACTCCGCGGATATGATAAAGAAGGCGAAGCCACTAGGTAGTGAGTACATGTAGTATATTGGAAGGATGAGATCAGTGGGACTGCGCATTGATAGGGTCCCGAAGGACTCTCCGCCTAGTCCTATCAGCAGTAAGCCACATATGAGGCTTACTCCCTTCAGCCACCACTTATATCTCTCCCGGAACGGCTTCTCCCCTTGCATACTAATATGAAATCAGGCCGACAGACCTCGCTGACCACCCAAACTTCCCCTGCTAAGGCCAAGGCAGCCTCTAGGCCGATCTACCCTGACCCTAGGAAAAGCTCCTCCCCTGTTCGTCTCCGCAGTATGTCCCCTTTACTAGTGGTTTACAAGCCGAAAGACCGACCAGAGTCGCCAGATCCTCCCAAAAAACGGGAAGAAAACGCTCGATTCCGCCCCTCGCCCAGTCAGTTACGCAGGACTTTGGGAGACTTGGGGAAAGTGGACCTGCGCAGAGGGACTTTTTCCAATAAGCAAATTGTGGCTCCTGGCAGTGCGTCGCTCAATGTGTCCGTTATTGATATGTCTCCGGGAAAGCTAGGAGATAGGACGCCGTCCCCTACTGCCACTAGGTCAGTCCGCTGTCAGCAACTTTCGAAGGGATTTAAGATTACTCGCTCAGCTTTGATTGAGAGTGTGGGGAGTGTATCGCGGAGACTTATGAAGATGACACCGGGCAAAGAGACTAATAGTGGTCTGTAGTCTTAGTAGATACATGACTATTCCATGCTTTAAAAACAACGAATTGCCTAATCAATGTGCGACTAATGCTGAAAACGGACTTATTCTAAACTCGTATTTCCCATGATCACTAGACTTGAGCAGTGCTTGCATCACTGCGATTAAGCGTTCCCGTCCAACTTAAAGCCAAGTCTCTCGGCATGTCCTCCGCCATGTTCATCTTCTCTATCGCCACTTTCATCGCAGTCATCTTATTCACGCAGAAATCCATCGTGTCCGCCACAGTCTCCGGAGTCACTTCCATCCTCGTGTCATCCAAGGAGTGGGAAATCTTGGCTATGCAGTTGGTAGCGTTCATCACGACTTCCTGCAGCCTGGTCAAGTACTGCTCGTTTTCCTCCAGTTCCTTCATCCTTTCCTTGAAGTGGTTTTCTATGTGGCCGGTTTCGAAGGTGGCGATCGGCCGGTCTTCGGACTCCTGCAGTAGTTCCTGCAGCTCTGTTTTCAGCTGGTCTCGCTCGTGGATTCGGTCGTCTAGCATGTCTTGGAGTTGGTCAGCTGTCTTACGGAGTAGCTTCTGGTTGGACTCCATATACCGCCAATAGGTCTCCATATCGTCCACATCTGCCACTTCCGTCGTTTGCTGGATTTGCTCGAACTTCCCGCTTTCCGACTGCAGCTCATTTTCCAGCTTTTTCAGGCGTAAAGACAGCGATTCCCCTTCTGACTAGTGCTTACCGCGGAGTCGCTTCAGGCTGGATTCCAAGCCTAGCAGTCTTTGCGCGTCCAGTCTTTTACTCTGCAATTCCCTCGCAGCGGCTTCTTCCTTGCGGATAAACAAGAGGAACTGCTGTTTATCTTCGAAGGACTTGAGGAGTTCGCGGATGGCTTCGGTGCGCTCTTGTTTGATGCTTTTCAGTTTGGCGCGCCAGAAGGCGGATTCGCGTTTGTATTCGAGCTTTTTGCTGAGGTCACGCTGGAGTTCGAGGTTCGCGTCGTGAAGCTCTTTGGAGACCTTTTCTATATGCAGCTTAATATCCGCAATAGGCAGCGCCAAAGCCTTCAGCTTAGCTTTCTGTGTCCCTATCATATGCAGGTATTTCTCCTCTGTCATCTTTTCCTCCTCTATGGACTTGAGCGTCATTTCGACTTTAGCATTGGTCTCCTTCAGAACTGTCTCTAAGTCGCTTTTCTGAGCTGTTCGTTTGTCTAGATGCTCGATGCCGCTGGTTAGGACACTGAGTTGAGTTTGCTTTGTTTGTTCGTCGTGGAATAGGCGATTGAACTGCTTCTTTTTCTTAATGATTCCAGTGCTAAGAGCCAGCAACCCCCGCTGTATATACTTCGACCCCTCCAGTTTCTTAGCTGTTTTTAGCAGTCGGTCAGGCTGCTCCTCACTGCGTTTGTAGTCGATTTCCAGTTCTGAGCGAATGTCTTCGAGACGCTGCTGCGAAGCAGTGCTGATGAGTCTTTCCTGTCCCAAGTTCCCTGCTTAGCTCCCTACTAGTCAAAAAATCCATCCAATTGCCCTTCGGTTTTGGCGTCATCGACCTCGCAGGCGGCAGCGGCATCGGCTCCGAGTAAGTCTGATTCAACTTGGTAATGGAAGGCGGCCTGCTCATTGGCACCAACGGCAGCTTTACAGTGGCCTTCCTAGGGCCTTTGCGCAGACTGGGAACTTCCACTTCTGTGTAGGGGAAGATAGGTGCACAGGTCTTGGACAGGGGGTTGTCTTGGGCTTCCATATTGAAGGGGGATACGCTGGAAGTCGATAGCACGGGTGTGATACTATATAATCCGTCCTCTCATATCTCTGAACGTCCTCATACTCCCACCCAAAACCACCTCCTCCTACCAATGCCCTCCCTACAGTCCTTCATCCTCCCCACCACTCTGTCATCATTTCCTCTGAGCAACTCCTCACCTGTATATCTCCTGTCCCAGTTCTAGAGCCCGGGAGACACTCCTTGGGTGCAGGAGGGGAGACCTGTGGCTCTTCCTAGTGCATTAAAAAGGAAGATAAGGGCGCAGTTCATAGCGGCTTATACTGGAAATGCGCCTTTTGAAAGGGTTATTGTTTAGCAGAAATTGAGAAAAGCACTAAATTCTCCCATCGTCACACTATTTCAACTACCCCTCCCAACCCAAAAGGCAGAAAGTCCTTAGAGAGTCACTCGAATTCGACTGTTTCACCGTCTTAAACAGGTTTTTACCCCAAGTCTGCCTTAGCCGTTTCTCCAAAGGCGAAGCTAGGGAACTATTCATAGTGAGTGATTAGCACCTAAATCGACTTTAAACAGCTCGCATCTCCTGACGAAGTCGGCTCCGTATCGACCGACCGACTCCTCTGTTCCCAGTCCCTCAACTTCACAAACCCCGCATAGAGCGTGCGCGAGTACTTCCGCAGTACAATCCTCTGCAGCAGCAGTATCCGACTCCCCAAATTCAGCCTCAAAAAGCTCTCCAAACTCAGCACCTGCGACACTGTCGTAGACTCCCTCCGAGTGATCTCAGGCTTGAGAAACATCACAATTGCGTCCCGGTCCGGCAGAGAAAAGGCTCGGAAGTAGAGTGGGCTGCAGGCGGCGACTATTAAGGTGAAACAGAGCGGATTTGCTGCTAGGTCGCTTGCGTGTATGTCCACTATCTGCCTGCGTAGGATCAGTTTCTGCGATTTCGACGTTTTGGGCTTGTTGACGAGCACACTGTGGTAGGTAATTGTGAGGAAACGAGGACGCCAGAGGCGGAAACCTTGCCAACCGGCCCGCTTTTCCACCTCTCCACTCCACATTACTTTGCTTTCTTCCATTTACGACTATCAACAACTCTGCCTGGAGTCTGAGGAAGTGCATTACATTGGTCTTTCGGAGAATTGAAAGGGAAAGGAGGGAATTTCCCGATTTTTTGAAAAGTCGCACTTATATATCTGTATAATAAGTGTTTTTGTGTGGATTTGGCCTTATTTTCGCCAAATTAAGCCGAAACTTTGCTTATTTCCTCCTTCTAATCAGTCTATTTATGGTTATTTTCCCTGCAGACACTTCAACTACGCCGACTTTCTACACCTTCCATAGAGATACAAGGAGAAAATCACCTATCTAATTCAAAATACCCAGCCACTCCACTACACCCCTACACCAATACTAGCGGAAATACCGAAATAGCCGAAACCCCAAGGCGAAAAGGACTTCTGAAGGCAATATAGGCCAAACTAGGGTCAATCTGAAGGGGGATTAGGCCTAGAAGCAGGCTAATGAGGCCCTGGACTGGCGGCCAAATCAATGGATAGTAATTAGCATGGAGGATCAGATCGAAGGGATTCTCGGGGACCCGGCTCAACTGAGAGAGGTGACGAAAGGCGTCTTCGATGAAGTCGATACTGACGGCTCCGGGCAGATCGACAGAACTGAGTTGAAGAAGGCTCTGCACATGGTAGCGAAGGACGCCAACCTCAAAGTGCCCAGCGACGAAGACATTGATGGCATTCTGCAGGCGTTGGACACTGACGGCAGCGGGTCTCTGAACGTGCAGGAGTTCGAAGCACTGATCGTTGAAGTGCTGAAAGCTTTGAAGGCCGCGAGCAAGCCGGAAGCTTAGTTAGTCTATCTTCTTCGCTTCTTCAGGGGATGTACGGCTGTCTGACTGGGAAGCAGTAGAGATATCTATGAAAAGGACTCGAACTCCACCCAAACAGTGTATCTGCCTCTAAGCGCCTATCGAAAGCCGAAATCCCGCTCTGCTCCTCTCCTTGCAGTCCAAGTTTGGGACTAACACCTTTGCTCCAACGCCATACGTTTGGATCTCTGCATGGTTCGATATGTCCATATAGTCGTATGAACTTGGGAGTTCGGAGGCTGTTTTCTCAAGTACCCAAGTCTCCGTGGAGGTTTGGACAGACTCAATCCCCTGTCCCTCTGAAGCCTCCTACTGTCCTCGACCAAGCCATGTTCCGCAGTCAAGTCCCCGTCGGCTTCTCCTACGCCTACCAATCCCTCATCTCCGCCCTCAGCAAGCACGACTACTCCGCCCTAGCCGAGTTCCTTGAAGGCAGACTTTACCACCATCTCGAAGCTGCAATGAAGGAACTCGAACACTCTGGATATCACATGGAATTAGAGGATAACAGTGAACGGCAGCCGGAAATCCGCAATGTCGGGGTCTATATGGGTGTTAACCTATATCGGATCAAAAACCCTCCCAAAGAAGACTACTTCCAAATTGCCAATTTGGAGCAAGTGAAGTCCACTTTGAATGCTGATTACATGAAAAAGATGATGGCGAGTCGAGGAATTCCGACTTCCTTCGACCTGTTTGCACATGATTTGAGTAACTGTTGGGTGTACCTTGGTGCGAGTGCGCCTGGGAAAGTGGTGATTTCTGCGGATGTGGTGTATAGGGGACGTGCGCCGTTGAAACTGGTGAGAAATGGGCAAAATGTAGGGAAAAGCGGGGAAGATGAAGTGCATATGGTCAGATTTGAGAGTGAAAGTCTGAATTTAGGCAGTCAAGCCGATATGGTGAGCCGAGGATTGGGCCAACTGCCCAACCTGCTCAGCGGCAAGGTAAATCTACTGGAAGCCACCTGGGAAATAGCAGACATCGACCACTTTCTGCAGGGAAATCCCTTTGTACTGCCCAAGAAAGAGCTTATCAAGTCATAAGGCTATATAGGACGTTAAATGGCCACAGATTTCAAGTAGCAGCCAGCCAGGGTGCCCGAACAGTACTACTTCTCAGAGGAAAAGAAGGAAATCAGGCTTTCGGCGGATTTCGCGCCGCCTAGGAGGAGCACGACCAAGAGGTCGGTCTCGCAGACTGAAAGAAGCCCTGCGAAGGCAAATTCTGTATCCGTTACATCTGGCAAAGACCCAAATCGCTCTGTACGCGTCTGGCAAAAGCACCGCATCCTTTCCGCCCTTTCCAAAGCCCGCAAAAGCGACCAATTCACAGAACACCAGCGGTCTAAGGCCTCAGGCCACAGGTCCTTCGACGAATCCGACAGAGAAAAGACCGAGGACAGATGGGGAGAACGCATAGAAAGGGTCAAAAGAAGGGAAAAAGAGGCTGTCGGGGAACTTGTAAGGAAGGCAAATCAGTCCCAGCAGGCTCTAGCCCACCGTCTACAACGTCTCCAGTCCTCTAAACTCGCCCTAATGCGGCAAAGAGGAGAGTCCAACCGCTCTCGTATGGCGCATGTACATAGTCACTTGGTGAAGTTGGCGGCGCAGGATGAGGATATGCTGCAGAAGATGAGGGAGAAGCAACTGGACAAGATGGAAAAGTCACAGAAAGACCACTTGGCGGTGCTGAAGTCGAGGTCGCTGAGTGCTGCTAGGAAGAGGAAACAGGCGGGAGATGGACTGGAAGAGAACGAAAGTCTGGACCGACTGCTAGACTTCCTACGCAAGCAGCAAGCCTTGTCCCAGCGTCTTGGCCAGACTCGCGCTTCCCAGGAACAGGTCAGAGCTGCTCACAAGCAAGCAGAAATGCAGCGCTGGCAGCGCTTCGAACGCAATCGGAAGGAAAAGCTGAGCGAGGCCGCTGAACAAGCGAAAGTAATTGAGCAGAAAAATCACACCGAATCCGTCTCCAAGTCCTGCATGAAAGACTCCTTCTACCGTCGAGAAGTCACCAACTCCCAAAACCTCGAGAAACTAAAGCGTATTCACAGCGCCAAACAGGCTCAAATCCTTTCCCGCAATGTTCAAGCCAGCAGACGCTATGAGTCTCTCAAGCGAAGTCGCAGACAACAGCAGGAAAAATGCACAGAAGCGCTGCATAGCTCTTTGCTGGAGAGGGACAGGACGTATGAACTAGTGGAGTTGATAGGGAGAAGTCCGAATTGTAGGAAGGTGAAGGAGGCGCTCAAGGAGTGGACGCCGGAGGAGGTTGTCCATACATCCCCCTAATCTCCCATTTGCAGCCTTTCGCTCTAGCTAGTCTTCCACACGTCTGCTAGTGAAGAATACTCTGCCAAAACCTCAACACTCCTTATCAACTTAAGCCCAATGCCCAGACTTCCTTAATAAATCCCACCAGATGTCCAACTCTCCACAGCCAGTTCTCCAATACCACTCCGCCCTGCTTTCCCCCACTCCCTCTCCTCTCTCACTCACCCTCCTCCCCCTCCCTTCCGATATCCCCATTCAAACAGTCCAGGAATCCTCAGGACTGGTGAGGCTGTTAGATGCGGGTAACACTCTGTGGAGGACTTCGAGGGAAAGTGAGGAAGCTGGAGGACAGGGACTGAGGCGGGAGGTGGGACTGGGAGTAGAGGAGGTGGTGGGTTTGGCGTGTAACGGTGAGGTGGTATTGGCGTGGACGAGGGGAGGGAGAGTGCTTGGGTGGGGGGAGGACCGGGAGGGAGTGGGAGTCATGGGAATGGGGGAGGTCAGGAAGTGTGACCAGCCTACCCCAGTTCCCTGCCTTTCCCACATAACCCGGATCTCCCTCAGTGCCTCTCATGCCGCCGCTGTCGATGGTAACTTCCACTCAGACCTAGGCCGGCTCTTCACCTGGGGCACCGGGCCCTACGGCCAACTCGGCACTTCCCCTATCTCTGACCAGCGGTTCAAGCCAGGCTCTGTGGAGTCTGCGAGAATATTCAAGGCGAAGGAAGTGGCCTGCGGGGAGAACTTCACAGCCGTGTGCACGACTGGAGGGTATGTGTATATGTATGGAGTGATGGGGAGACATATCCACGGTCCCAACCACTCCCCTCGCCTCCTCTCCCGTCTCCTCTCCAATCAATCCCTCTCCCTCCGCGGTCTCTCCGCCCCCCGCTCCAAAGGCCACGAAAACCGCCCCTACACCTTCCCAGACGGCCCCAGTCACTTCATGACCCAAGTCGTCGCAGGGGCAAACCTACTCGCAGTCCTCACCGAGGAGGGCAGAGTCATGCTAATGGACGAGTGCATGGAAATGGTCAAACTGGAGGCTGGGGACCCAGTGCAAAGGATCAGAGTAGTGGGAAACGCTGTATTAGGCCTGGGGTCGGATCGACTGTATCAGTGGAAAGAGCAGGGGCTGCCTGCGAATCAGGCCTTAGTCCTGCATGCACTCATATCCAATGGGAAAAGTCCCTGCTCTCTGCGTCTCTACTCCACCCAGGCCTTCGCTGTCGACCCTGCAGCGGGTCGGGTGGAGTTAGTGCAGAATAGCAGCAGTTTGGCACAGGAAGGACTGGTCCTTGTGGAGAACCCGGGGAACTGGCAGTGGAGGGAAATGACCGGAAATAGGGACAATTCGCCTATTCAGTCTATATCCAAATTGCTATTTCAGCAGTTAAAATCGTCCCAACAACTTGCGATTTCTCGGGTTTGTGGACTAATTTCAGGGCAAATTCACTCCTATTTCTCACGAATTCGCTGCTATCGCTGTTCTTCCGGCTCCCTTTCTCTATCTATCGGCCCAATTCGCCTCCTCAGCTGTCTATTTCGTCTGCGCATTTCCCGGATTTCCAATGCATGGGGAAGTCTCCGCACTAACCAGACTATCCAGCAAATGAACCGAAACCAGGCCGAATCGCAGGCAAAACAGAGGCAAATTCAGGGCTTAAAAAGGCTCATAAAAGCTCTTAAAAACGCAAAAAATCGACTAAACTTCCAAGAAACTGAGCAGTTTTTCAGCCTTTTTGGCAAGAGGCGGATATGGAGGAAAAAGGCACTTTCCGCCCTAAGCGTCCTAAAAAGGTACGGAAGTCGCTATGAGGAACGGGTGAAAAAGCGGAGTTTGCAGCAGTGGAGCAACTGGGTGATTCGCTGCTATATCAGTGTGAAGGGGGTCGCTGGGCTGGTCTGCACCCTGACCCGCCACCTGCAGACCCGCTTTTTCCTGCGACTTCAGTCCTTTTCCACCGATTTCAGACTGAAAATCCTGCGATTTTGTGCGGTTTTGCGACATTTTTCCCAGAAATCGCATCAGATTTCCCAAATTCGGACCCTAACGCACTGGAAAGGACTGCTAATCGGCCAAAAAGCTGCGAAAGCCGGGCATATGGAAATGCTGCAGGCTGGAATTCGGTCCCTATCAGTACGTCTCAAAGGCCTAATCAAGCGCTTAAGGTACAGACCTGCTTTCCAGGAGATTAGAGTGAGTGGGGAGAGGAGAACTAAGGGGAAAAGTATGAAAATACGCGTATATTGTCTTATGTCTGTACTAAACAAGGTGAAGTTTAGGGTGATTAGTGGCTTGTGGAGAGGGTTGAAACAGGGGGAAATGAGGGAAAGAGGGAAAAGGGCTGGGAAGGTGATTGGAAAGACGGTGGACAGACGGAAGAGATGGGGAATTGAGGCGATTAGGAGGAATTGGATGAATATACAAATCCCTCGCGTTTTCCCACTAGTCCTCATCCTTTCCAAAGCACAGGACCGCCTGCTCCGTCTCCACTCCCGTCTCTTCTTCTCCCCCCTCTCCACCCCAGTCATACACGACTTCTACCCTCTAACTCCCACTAAGTCGCCCCTACTTCCCTCAAATCCACCCAGAAATGAAGAGTTCAAGGACAGAAAGCAGCTTGGAAGTCTGTTCGTGTTCGATAGGTGGAGCAACATGGGGGATAAGAAGGAGTACTACTGTCCGATGGAGGAAAGGGGGTATTTGCGTAGTATGTGCAAAGGGGACTTCTGCAGTTCTCCCACTGAACTCTCGCCTGTGGCTTCTCCACTGCCCACTTCTCCCTCGCTCGCCTCTAGTGCTTCGGGGGGACTGTCGGTTAAAGCCTCGCCCTACTCCTCGCCCAACCCGAGGGCCAGCCTGGCTTCCAACCTTTCCAGCAGCAGTTCTCGCCGCTTGCAGTACTCCCAGTCTCTCAAGCTGCGCCAGGTCAAAACCGCTCAGAGGAAGACCCTGAATACAAGTCTTTTCTCGAGGAAGGGGAAAGCTGGACAGGGGGATTTGGCTCAGGCGGTTGGGAAGTTGTATTGGTTGAGGCTGAGGTGGGGGTTGGAGGCTGTGAGGAGGGGGGAAAGTGGAGGGAGAGGGAGGGCGTTTACACTGGCTTCACCGAGTTCCAGTGGGATATCGTCTCCTCCACTGTTTCGCTCAGTGTCTGAGGAGGATATCGCCCTGGAAAGGACCTGGAAGGAGCGAATGCAGCGAGTAGCCACTGAGCGAGTGCGCAGGACGCTGGTAAGAAGGGAGAAACGGGTAGGGTGGACTGCACTGTGGGCAAATAGAGGTAAATAGTGATTAATGGACAAGCCAAAGTACTCAATCGCGGACTTCTGGTATCAGTCACTCAGTGAAATCTGCCTCCAGCTGACCTCTTCCCAGGCTTCGGACTCTACGCAGGACGATATTGAGTGCTTGCGCACTTTGGCGGAAGTGCTGGTGTGGAGCGAACAGAACAAACAGACGTTCTTCAAGTACAGTCCAGACAGCCAGTTCTGCGAGTATGAAATCCCGAAGGCGATTATGGAGATGCTGACTCGAGCGGAGGACCGAAAAGTGGCAGTGCAGATAATCCAAACAATGAGTATAATCTGCCAAAACCTGAACGAGGAGAGCATCTACGCCCTGCTGGAAAAGCGCTTTCTGCAGAAGTTCGTGTCCTACCCCTTCGACTTCTTAGACGAAGAGACCACTGAATACTACATCACCTGGGTAAAAGGCCTGGCTTTGCGCATGTCTCTGACCACAATTCGCTTCTTCGTCTCCGAGGAAGGGTCTCCCCTCCTCGAGCGAACCGTGCAGTTCTCCAGCCACTCCGACAGCATGGTCAGCACAGCCGCCCGCACCGCCATCCTAAGCGTAATCCGCCGTACTCCCCACCCAGACAAACACCCTTCCGTCCCTGCCCTCCTCCACTCCCTCCACTTCTACTCCCAACTCTCCTGCCTTCTCCGCACCATCATATACCAAACCGACCAAGACCTGGCCGAGCTGCAATTCCGAAACGTGAAAAGTCGTCTCGAGGACTTGGAAGACACTTTGCTCTACTGCAAGGACTTGATGGCAGTGCAGGAAGGGCAGATCGACCGGGAAATGGAACTGTCTCTATTGTACTACGCAGTTCTGCCCCTTGTAATCGGCGTTTTCGCGCAGGACCATATGCAGAGCCAGCGGATTTCCGCGCATCTCGCAATCGGCCTGGTGTTAATGCTGCTGGACCTATTCAAGGAGGAGCATATAGCGGCGGTGGTGATGAGTTGTCTATATGAAGACCAGCTCCCAGGGGATGTTGTTAGCGTAATGAAGGCGGATCCGCCCTTTCCGCCCCCGGAGTCAATGGCTGATATGCAGGATTTACGCTTGGAAGCGCTCAGAGAGGCGCTTTTCAGTAGTTGGGAGGGGCAGAGGATGGAGGAAAATGGGGTTTTCGGGGAGCTGACGGACTTGTTTAGGTCGAAGTTCCCCGGGCTGGTACTGCTGCTGTTGCGACTTAGTGACATTTTGTTGTTTTCTGCCTCTATCCACAGGCCGAAACACGTATCTCTCGTGCACAAGCTGCTATCGCTACTGACCACAGACGACCAAAACCAAGCCTCAGTCCTAGTCCCTCTAGTCCACCTCCTCACCCGCTGCTTAAAGGACATAGAGGAAGGCAGAGACCGGGTTATAGGGGAGTTAACCAGCGCTGTGGGGAGACTGCGAGAAGGCCTGGGCCTAGTCGACGGCAACAGCTCTGCAGCAATAGCAGTGATAGCGAGGAATTGGCAGGAAGTGAAGGCGGCTTGGGAGGCTTACAAGCCGGCGAATCCGGTGGATTTGCTGTCTTCTGGGGCGATGGAGGAGGAGGATGTGGGTGTGGATGCTGAGCTGAAGCGGTTTATGCTGCTTACGAATTTGAAGGCGATGGTCCAAGGGACTACTTCTGCATTCGCTTTCGAGGCCGAAACGCCTGTTTTCCTTTCCTACAGGTCTTCCTATGTCTGGGAAGAAGGCCGCACCTATGAAGTCCCTGTCGCCAGTCTCTACCCCTGCTCTATCTACTTCAGTCCCTTCAAGAGCCAAATCGCCTATATATTGGACGACGACTACTACTTCATAGTACTGAAGCCCAATACCATGAAGTTGGGAGTGGGGGAAGTGGTGTACTTCCAGGAGCTTACAGCCACCACCTTCCAAATGGCCCGTAGGGAATCCCGCCGAATTCTCTTCCACTTACAGAGGGAAAAGCCTGTGGACCTCACTCTCCGCTTCGAAGAACACGCAAAAGCTTGGGACGTCTACGAATCTCTCCTAGAAAAGCAGCACTCCGCTGTAGAGTTCGAAAAAACTCTCGTAAATTCCCTGCTTTTCGAGTAGTTCCTTAGTACAACTATAAAGAAAGAGCTGAAATGCTGCTTGCGAGACTGAGTGATACTTTGAATGCGGAAGTTGAGGCGGTGGGGAGGAGGAATAAGGAGTTGAGGTGCGAATTGGCGAGGAAAAGTGCGGATTTGGAGAGAGTGAAGGAACTATGTGGGCTGGAGGAGGAGAGGGAAGGGGGCAGGGACTGTGAAAAGGGAGGAAATCGACTTACTGAGTGGACAAGTCTGCTTGAGGAAAGCGAAGCTCTCCAGCAGTCCATCGCCTCACTCCAGACCCAACTCTCCTCCCTCCAGTCCCCCTCAGACTCACTAGCTCTCCTGGCTCTCCTGGAGTCCAAAGCTCTCAAAGAAGGACAATTAACAGCTTCTAGGACTTTATGTGAACAAGCTACAGCGGAACTGGGCCGACTTGAGTCCTTTTGGGAGTCCACACAGGCGAAAAAGGCGAATTTCGGCGCGAAAATCGAACAAATTGATATAAAAATACGCAGTTTGAAGGCGAAAATTACTGAATTGGAGTCAGATAAAGCCAGCAACTTGGCTGATTTGTGTATTTTGCCCCCTCACCTAGTAGGCTATTTCAAGGACTTGGAAACTCGTCGTTCCCAAGACACCCAAACACTACTCACCAAGCGAAAAGAGTGGAAATTTGCTGAATCTGCACTCATAGAGCGATATGAAGAAGAGGTAAAAACGCTGGAAAAGGAACTGGAAGAGGTCGGGGGAGGAGAAAAAAGCGTCCAAAGGCCAATGATGAGGAGAAAAAAGGCTGAAAAGGAGGAAGGAGGCTTAGATCTGGAATCGCTACTGGGCCACTCCGGCCCCACTCTCCAACGCATCCAAGAAGTAGCCCGGCAGTACCGGTCTTCCACTAAAGAAGACCCCGGCTTCTAGTCCCAAAGTCCACTAAATTAGGCCAATTCCCTTGCCTACTTCTGTGCAAGGAAAGGTAAGAAAGTGCCCGGCACCTCTTCCTCCCTCATAGTGCGAGCGACTTCCTGGATCAGTCCTTTCAATAGAGTCTTCGACTGGTCCTCTGCTTCTTTTTCGCTTTTCCGGTTCAAGTCATTTCTGAACTTCGTCCAAAAGCTTTCATCCTCCTCAATTGCGAGCAATCGGCTCAATTCCGGGTCCAGCTGGAAAGCGCCCAATTCGTCCACTCGGCCGATGTTGGCCACATTTCCCTTTTGACACACTATGCACTTCGCAAACGTAGACCCGTGCAAACAGCTCAAATCGTGTGCTTTCAGCATTTCTTCGCATTGGCGCAGGACTGATAGGACTGTCACTTCGCCTCCGAAGCCGCTGGTGATGGACTCTCCGGAAGACATGGAGTGTATATATGGCTGGGAAGCAGCTGAGAGTGGGCGATTTCGTGCTGAAGAGGCAGTTGGGGGCGGGGCAGTTCGGGGTGGTTTACTTGGGGGAGGATGTGAGGACGAAGGAGAAAAGAGCGATAAAGGTGCTCAAGCACAGCTATAATGCAATGGGAGATGAAAAAAAGTCCAAAGCGCTGACTTACCTGGAAACCGAAATCAAGGCAATGCGAGTTCTGGACAGTGACCACATCGTCAAGCTCTACGAAGCCTTCTACACCAAGTCCAAGTTCTACCTCGTCATGGAGTACTGTGATGGGGGAGACTTGCAGAAGAAGATACAGGAAGGACTGCCTCGAAACGAAGCACTGAGTCTATTTCGCCAGCTCTCCCAAGCCCTCCACTCCATGCACAGTCGCAAAATAATGCACCGAGACCTCAAGCCCGCCAACCTCCTACTGCACCAAGGCTCCCTCAAGTTAGGCGACTTCGGCCTGGCCAAGGAGTTTTCAGACCTTACGAGGCCTGTGTCCTATGTAGGCACGCTGAAGTATATGGCTCCTGAGGTGATGGCGATCCGGGCCTCCAGCGGCTCTTATACGGAACAAGCAGATTTGTGGTCTGCAGGTGTGATTTTATACGAAATGCTAACCGGCGAAAAGCTATTCACCGCAAAGGACGAAACCAGTCTACGCGTCGAGCAAGAGCAAAAAGCCCGCACCCGCTGCTATTTCACCTCAGTGAAGCAGGCTTCTGAAGAGTGCAGAGACCTACTGTCCCGACTACTAGTCTTCGACCCCAGCCACCGCATTTCCCCTGAGGAGTTCTACACTCACCCCTTCGTCACAGGGCAAATCCTCAATACTCCCTTGCTGGATTTCAGCGGGTTAATGTGCTTTGAAGAGACGAAATCGCAGGTGATTATACCAGTGCTGGCCCTGGATATAGCGGAAGAACTGTGTCAGTATGCTTCAGAGTCTCTGCATCCCTTTGTGTTCTACCTAAAAGCGTGTCAGGTCTTGGGACCGCATATAGCTGCGGATGTGTATGTGGCTGAGGCATTCAATAAGACCTTTGCGAAGATGGAAGATAGCAAAACGGCCTCCAGCTGGGAGACCCAGCACTGCTCTACTCTGCTCCTGTCCAAGGCCATTGACTTGTATAAGGAAGCAGAGCGATACGGGCAACTCCTCCCAGAGCGCCGCACCTGCTACCGCCGAGTTCTCCACCTCATCAGTCTAGTGGGCAGATGCCAAGCCGTCGAGGACTTCCGAGAAGCAGTCCTGCGAGAAACAAGTCGCTACAACCAGTGCTAGGTCTGTTTCCATCCCAGTAATCGTTTAAATGGCAGAAAGCAGCAAAGAAGACGTCCAACTGCCTCTCCGATTTATCATCCCGACCACTACTTCTCCAGCCTCGTCCAGAGACTCGCTGTCCTGCAGTGAGCCTATGGTCAGTTTCAACACTCTCAAAGGCGTGTTTAAGCTCCAAAGCGTGCTAATGGATCGATTCAGATGTCGGTATTGCCTGTGCGTGTGGAGAAAAAGCGCTGCGAAGGCATGCTATTCGCACTGGTCGCTGCTAACGCCTAAGCCACATGCTGGGACTCTATCAAGGCAGACTGACTTTAACGTGGATATACTTACAGAGGCCTCGACTCCAGCAGGCATCAGCGAGCCCGGCCCTAAAGACTTCACCCGACAACGCACCCTGGACTGCGCAAGCACTCAAACCGACCCAGCAATGCAGCCAGAAGGCCTGCAGGACCTCAGAAAGCGCCTTTTCCCTATGCTAGAAGACAGGGCGGACTTCTGGGAGCAAGTCGTGGACGCTGCTTTTGAGGGGAAGGCGGAAAGGATGAGGGCGTATGAAGCCGGAGTCAGGGAAATTGGCATGTTTGAATCTGCGGTTTCTCAGGCTGTTGCTCGAATTGAGGCGATTATCGGCGGTTTCTCCACCAATGTATCTCAAACTGGGGGAATTAGTCTCAAATCAGAGTGCGTGAAGACTCTTATAAGCGTCAAGGACTGGATCTATGCGCAGGAAGAGAAGCTGGGCGGCAGGAGGAGGGAGTTGGAGGATATTCACTGCAGCTTGCAGGCCAGGGCCCGAATTCACCAGCTGGAAAGCAGGTGCGAAAGTCTGCTTTACCCCCACATCCTCGACCTGCGGACCGAACACGCACATACAATACTGGAAAAACAGGCTTTGGAGCTGGAAAAACGGACTTTAGAGCTGCGGGAAGAGGAGTTAGTCACCCAAATAGAACTCAATCAGCTGCGAATTCCGCCTTTTCAGCCGGTTTGCAGGCGAAAAACGCCCTTGGCTAGTGCTGTAGGCCACTGGACGCTCTTTTCCCTGCTAAATCAGCCTGCTTTGCCCCTAGCCTGGGTCCTTTTCAGGCTGAAAAGTCGCAATAAGGAAGGAAATAGGAAGAAAAAGCGGATTTTGGGGCGAATTCTGCGGAATTTCCAGTTAAAAGCGAGAGACATACAGCGGAAATATCTATACAGCCTGCAAGTAAAGAGCCTTTCACAGCATTTCCGCCTTTTACAGCCTTCTGACTGCAGTCCCAGCCTTTCCTACCTGAGCATTGCTGAAGAATGCTCCGTTAGGTCTGTAAAAGGCCTCTTTTCCCTCAAATCTATGGACTTTATCAGCGACTCCAACCGCAATTCCGCCCTAATTCGCCTCAATTCCCTCGCAAATCGCATTAAATCGAAGGGAATCGCACAGAAACAGGCCTATTTGCTCCGCTGGACTCTATACAGCCAGACAGTTGAGGTAAAGTACTACAGAGCCTTGATAAGGTCAGTTGACTCGATTTTGCAGAGTATTCGCAGAGGGGAAGACGCAATTAGCCAGGAAAATAGGCAAATTCAGGGCAAAATGCAGGCGAAAATGGCTCAAATTGCCTTACTTTTGGAGCGAATAGTGAATCTTTAAATGGTAATTAGTACTTTTAAAGTCGAAATTAACTAGGAATCGCTGAAAATCGGCGGAATTGCGGGAGGGCCGGGTAAGAAACGCTTTTTCGGCTCTTAGGCATTCGCGTAGATACCAAAATCAGCTTATTTTTCTTGGAAACAGCCGGAAAAGCCGACTTTTCGCCCACCGAAACGTTCCCTTTCTTGCTCCTTTCAGCCGCCAACAGGCTCAAATTGCTGAATTTCTGCAAATCTCGCTTCAAACAGAGACTGCTGGAAGAGTGGCGGAAGGCAGCGCGGGCCTCAGGACTGCTCTGCAGGTTCACAGCGCTGATAACCTCTTCCGCCTTCAGTATTTGCGACTGGCGCTGGTGCAGCCACCGCTCTTTTTCGTCATTTACGCGCTGAAGGCAGGACTGGGTGCTTTTTTTTGTATAGAACTTGAGGAAGTCTTCCTTAGGGATGAAGTACAGACTGCCGCTTTGGCTGCAACAGACACAGGAGCTTTGCCGACTTTCGCCGGATATGACTTCCCGCTCCCCAAACAGTTCCTTCGCCCCAATCACCTTCAAAACAGCCTCGTTTTTCCTCAGTGAATTCGCACTCTTCGTCCCTACAAGGTCCTGTCTGAACTGAAACTCCCCAGCTATCGTGACATAGACATGGTCCGGCAGGTCTCTCTGCCTATACACCACCTGTCCCTTGACACAGGCAGTTTCCTGGAAGAAGTACACCAGTCTCTGCATCCTGGCCTCAGACCACTCAGCAAATGCTGGCAGACTGCGGAAGAACTGGACTTTGGAGTGGAGGCGTTTTTCCTCGAAGCGGTGGAGGATGCGGGTGAAGTCGGCTTTGTTGAGGACTGCGAGGGAGGTGGGGGAGCGGGTTTGGATGGTGGCGGCTCGGTCTTTGTTGTGCAGGAGGGCGAGTTTGCCGAAGGCTTGGCCGATCGAGAGGATGCAGACAGGCCTAAGTGAAGTCAAAGGAGTGGTCGAGTTGGGAGGAATGAGTGCACTCACAGAGCCCGATATAATGATGCAGAAACTGTTCCCTGGGTCTCCCTTGCTGAACACCACTTCCCCAGCCTGGTACTCCGCCAGACGCATAACCTTGCAGCAGGCGGTGTGCAAATCCGCACTAAGCGACTGAAAGAACTTGATATGGGCAGTAGCGGCTCTCAGGTCTTGCAGCTGCTTGGCTGAACGCTCATTCGGCCGCATCTCTAATAGACACAGGAGATTGGACAAGTTGTGGGTCTCCATAGTATGGCTAATGGGAATATGTATTAGTTAGGGTAAGATGCAGCTTCAAGCCTCATTTCCATCACTTCGAGACTGGTCTCCAGTCCTTGTGTTCGCCTTTCTAATAGTTCGATTTCTCGCTCGTATTTCTGCACTAATTGGCTGAAATCCGGCCCTAACAGCTGTCTCAGCTGCTGGAAGCAGTCTTTCGATAGGAGAAGTTGGCACAGTTTTCGGTAATTTATATCCCTCAGGCTTTCGTCGGACCCGTAAAAGCGCAGTTTTTCGCATTCGGAGGAAATTTCTCGCCTGCTGGATTCCAATTCTGCGACTTTTTTCATTAACTCCGCATTGCGTTTGGAGGTTTCGCTGTTGGCTGTTTCAGCAGCTACGAGGCGAGACATGGTGGAGACTAACTGGTCCTGTGTTTCCCCGAGTTGCTGGGACAACTCGGCCACTACCTGCCTTTCTTGCCGCAACTTCTCCTCTGTCAGGTCCGATGTGGCTCTCAGAGAAGACTCGTGGTACTGGCTTTCAGACAGGGCCAGTTTGAGCGACTTGGACTCGGAGAGAAGGGAAAGGGAGTGGGAGTTCGCTTGGTCCAATAAGCACTGAGTTTTCTGCAGCTCCTGGCTGAGTTCCGCAATCGTCCTGGCCTGCCTTAGCACCAAATCTCGCTTCATTCTACGTAAAACTCACTCTAATTCACTCGATAGCGCAAAGGCCACATCCGCCGTTATCAACATTTCCTCCTCTTCCCGCTCCACTCGACTTTCTTTGGCATTTAATCGCTTCATTAACTGTGAAATTCGCTCATTCGCCTGCTCAAGTTGGCCTTTTACCCGTTTTTCCTCGATTTCTCGTACACTACACTCCCCACGTAGCTGCTCCACATCCGCAAGTAGCGTTTCACACAGGGCCAATACCTCTAAATGCTCGTTTTCCAGGGTAGAGTGCTTGGCTGCCAGTTGGGTGTAGGGCACAGGCTCGGGGGACTTGCGGTATATGACGACTTGGCTGCGGGGAGGCTTGGGGTGGGGAGTGTTGGGACAGCGGTTTTCGGAGTCGGGGAAAAGGCAGTAGGCGGGGAGGGCTGCAGACCTGCTGACTTCCAAGGAATTGCAGGGCGACTGGCTGCGTGTGGACTGTCTAGTATGTCACCTGGCCTGAATCTGAAGGAGTCAAGAGTCGCTTGTCGTTCTGAGGCACTGCTTTGAGGGTGAGGGTGGGGACTTGGGGCTTGGGAGTCCGGGGAGTGGTGGGGAGGAGGGGAAAACGCTGCTTTGAGGGGCGATTAGCGGCCGTTAGAGAGCTTGTTACGCACTTCATTAATGATTACTATGCACCACTTTGGCTTATCTCTGGTACAAGTATATGCCGAAGCCTGGAAAATGGAGGAAAGGCCCTGGGTAGTGCCCGCTTTCCTCTGTGCTGCGGCTCTTGCGGCCGCTTTTATACCTGGAATGATAGGGAACCTGCGGAAAAGACAGCGAAAGCGAGCAGCTACGCACTCCAAAGCCAACATCTACCACCAACACCTCCTTGACCGCATCCAAAATGCCCCCATTCCCTCCCTGTCTACTGAGAAACTAGCCCAAATCCTCTCCAGTTCTATATCCGAACTGCACCTTTCGATCTCAAATGGCTCAATTACCTGCACAGAAGTAGTCACCGCCTTCATCAAGCAGGTCCAAACCCTCGGCATTTCCCTCAACTCGGTCGTAGACGAGCGGTTTTCCTTAGCTCTACAAGAAGCAGCGGCTCTAGACCAGGCCCTGGCCTCCGGCCGCAGTCCCGGCCCTTTGTACGGCATTCCCTTCAGTGTGAAAGACATGATTAGTGTCCAAGGCTGTGTGTCGACCTACGGACTTGCACGACTTTGTCACAATCAAATGTCTGAGGATGCACTAATTGTAAGGGCTATGAAAGGGGAAGGAGCGATTCCCCTGGTCAAAGGCTCTATGCCGCAACTTGGGGCTTCCATTGACACAGTGAATGGCATAGTTGGGAGATGCCTCAACCCTGTGGATAAGGAAAGGACGTCTGGTGGGTCCTCCGGAGGCGACGCAGCCCTCATAGCCTCCAATTCAGTTCCTTTTGGACTGGCTGGAGATATAGCGGGGAGTATACGGATTCCAGCGTCTTTTACTGGGATATATGGACTCAGGCCTACGAGTGCACGCACGTCTTCCTGTGGGCCTGTACCTAAGCTCAGCTTTCCAGGGTATAGCACTACTTGGGGGCCTATGGCTCGGTCAGTTGCCGACTTGTCCCTCATTATGCAGGTCTGGTGCAGCGACTTTATCCACCAAAGCGACCCTTTAACCCCTCCAATTCCCTACCAATCCCACTCTCCGGCTTTATCCTCCCTCCGTATCGGCTATATCTCCTCCCACTCCTCAGCCCCTCCCTGCCGAACTGCAATTCGGGCAGTCTCGGAAGCAGTGGAATTGCTGCAAAAGCAGGGCTTTCAGGTCGTGGAATTCCAAATCCCCAATTTACGGGAGTTCCACGAGCTAGGCGCGAAATACTTTACAGCCTTTGGAGAGGTACTGGACGAGGAAGTTGTGGACTCCGAGCCGCTTATTAAGATGCTGAGAAGGATCTATACAGTGGGGAAGACGCCGAGAGTGGTGAAAAGGGTGTTAGCCTTCCTTGCCTGGGCTTTTAACTACCCGAGTTTGCTTTTCAGCATTCATAGTCAGGCTTGTCCGCCTTCCGGCCCTGCGGCTTTCTCAAATCTGTACTGTAGTCTGCAGCGCCTAAAAACAGACTTCCAACTAGCCTGGCAAAAGGCACGTATAGACCTGCTAATCGCTCCTTTCCCAGTCCCCGCGCCTCCCCACGACTCCCAATGCGACCAATCCGCCCTCCTGTCCTGGGCCATCCTATTCAACCTAGTCGACTTCCCCACTGGACTGATCCCCTGGACCCAGGTCAACGAAGGCGAAATCGACTACAAAGGAGCCAATTCCGCAGAAACAACAGTAGTAAAAGAGGTACTGGCAGGGTCCATAGGCCTGCCTATTGGGCTCCAAGTAGTAGGAAAGCCCTACCAAGAGGAGCAGTGCCTAGCGCTAATGCAGGCTTTAGACCAGGCTAAGCACTAACTCTCTAATCTATATGGACTGCGGGGCGTGTGACCGTCCTTCTGACCGGTTCCACTGCGAAAGCTGCGTTCGCCTGCGAGTGGCCAAGCTGTCGAACTACTGGTCAGTCCTGCGCGGCCTCATACAGACCAAAAAGGCAGGCTTTAACGCGATTCTGCACTCGGAAAGCAGCAGAATGTATAGAGGGAACCTAGCGGAAGCCGTGGAAACGAAGCGGAAAAGCGTGCTTTGGTGTACTTTTCAAGCAGAGATAAGGACCGAATTGCAGCAATCAAGGCGGATTTAGCGGCTTATCAGGCCTCAATATGCCACAATGAAAGGCAGGATCAGACCCTTGAAAGGGAGCTCAAGCAGGCTGAAAGTCTCTGTGCCCAGGTCCAAGTCCAGAGGGCAAAACTGACGAGGGACGCTGGAGTGGTCCTGCAAAGGAATGAGTACTACCCGGACTGGTCTATTGGAGAGCTGCTGCGCTTGGAAAAGGCCTTTCAGTATAATCAGATTGTGCAGTATGAGGATAGTGTGCAGGTCGTGGATACCTCTTCTCACATCATAACCTTCAAATCCGGGGTCGAAGGTCTGAACGAAGAGCACCGCTCCGCCATCTACCACTCCCTCTACCAAGTCTGCGAGCTCCTCATCCACGCCTCCAACTACCTCCGCATCCAACTCCCCTTTTCTATCGAGTACAACCGCAAGAACTACCTACTAGAGGACCACTCCGGCCTCAAACACGCTATTGACCTGAACGATTTGCTGTCCTGTGAAGCGGCTTTGTTGTACCTTTTCCTGGACTTGTGGTACCTTTCGCAGCTGCAGGGAGTCGATATGGCGGCTTTGAAGGGACTTTTTGACGTGAAGTCGTTGTTGGAAAGTGGGAGTTTGGGGCAGTGGAGGTGGCAGGTGAAGGCGTTCGAGCCGACTTTCGACCTGGAGCTGTCCTCGGCTGTGCATAGTGAGGAATTGCCCTTGCAGACTGCGAAAATCGACTCGGACTGGCTAGACATTGACAGTGACGAAGAGCAATAGCAGCTAAAAACACGTGTTTTTCCTTCATATTGGTAGGAATATATGGCTAGAAGGGGCAGGAAGCCTGAGCAGGGCAGCAGGAAGCAGTTGCTAGGGGCTGTGGTGATGCTAGTGGCTGCGGGAATGCAGTATATGCAGGAAATGCGGAAAAGTGCAGGGCAAGTCCAGTGGCCAATCGACAATTTGCCGGTACAATTTCAGAATTGGACGCTTTTGGACGTGTCTCGAAGCCTAAATGTGAGTTTTTCACAGGAATACAGGGTGGTGGAGCCCTGTGAAAGCCAGTACGATCTGTATCGCTCCGTTCCCAACGACTACGACCCTAGGTATCAGTTCCCCAACTGCCTGACCTCTGTGCAGACCCAGGGAAACCACACTTCCTTGGCACACGCTATAGCCACTATCGTCTCAGACCGATACTGCATCCAGAGCAAGTCCCAGCTACAGGCCAATGTCAGTCCTCAACAGCTACTGGAGTGCGATGAAGCGGGCTTTGCCCTAGGGAAGGTGGATACAGCCTGGCAATACGTCTCCAATCCAGGCCTGTTCAACGGATCTACGCCTTGGAAGTGCGAAGAAGAGTCAATCCGCGGCAGAAGACGTATAAAAGTCCAAGAAGCCTGCTTACTCTTCAGTGAAGCCGCAATTATGCGAGAAATCAAGGCTAACGGCCCCATCCTCGGCCTAATCCCCGTCTACTTGGACTTCCTCAACTACACTGGAGGCATCTACACTCCCCAAGCCACCCCGCAGCAGTTCCCAGGCCAACACGCTATTGAGGTGATAGGCTGGGGCTCGGATATGTACTCAGGGGAGGCCTATTGGATAGTGAAAAACAGCTGGGGGAAGGACTGGGGGGAGAGGGGGTTTGGTAGGGTTAGTAGGAAAGGGGTGGATTTCGGGCAAATTGCGTTCACGGCTAGGCCTGTTTTTGAGGTGGAGGAGCCCGAGCCCAAGAAAATGACTGCGGTGCGTGCGGAAGAGCTGGATTTGGGCAGGATAGTGCTGTAGATAGGATATAGAGAAGTTAGGTTGGAAAGGAGAAATGGACTTCCAACGGAGCTACAGCGTGGGGTACAAAGTGGGGCAGAAGGCGCAGGCAGGCCTGACGAAAGAGGAAATCGATAGGATCATTGAGAAGGAGAAGAAGGAGAGGGAGGAACTCAGGGAGGAGAGCACTAGCCCCAAACTCACCTCTTCTTTCCTAGCGACTTCCAGAGAACAGCGTCTTTTCGCCACTCGCAACCACACGGAATCCCCCCGTCCCACCCACTACACCCCTCTCTACTCCGCCATCCAGCCCAAAGCCCGAGCCCTCCGCTTCCGTCCTCTGCAGTGCAAGCCCTGTCCAATGCCCAGCTCCCCGGCGTGCCACCGCTCCAGCAGAGACGTACGCAAGTCTCCAGTGAAAGCCCGGAAGCAGGGGTTTGACTTACAGACTTATAGGCCGGAGCTGAGTCCTAGTCCGATGAGGCAGGAATTTGTAGGCGCGGAGGAATTGGATACTCGGGTTTTCAGTGGGAATCGGAAGGTCCCAGGAGTGGCGTTTTCAGTGCTAGAGACTAGAAAGACGGTGTGGGGGAGACAGCCGCAGCCGACCTACGAGCCGAGTATCACTATCACGACTCCTAGGGTGGAGACTGGAGTTCCGTTCGAGAAAGTCCCTGCGAGGAAAACGCTGGCGATTACACATGCTTTGCTGAGTCCGCAGCCTCCGGCCTGGGGACGGCTGCAGCTGGCTTGGCATTGTGTATTGAAGCAGACGCCGAAGTTGCCTACTATGGGGAGATTGAGTCCCAGGGATGACTGTATGTATAGGATGCTGGGGGCGTATGTGATGAATGTGCCGAAGAAGCAGGGCTTCACGCAGACGCCTAAGTACTCGGTGGAGTCGCCTTCGGATCTACCCAGGATGCCTGTCATTTGACCTTAATCTAGTGAGATGGTTAGCTAAGCGCCGATGGCGGAAAGGACTGCTTCGATGTCTGCTCTTGGGGCTTCCTCCTCGGCTAGCATCGCCCGCAGCAGACGTTTAAATCCTTCAGAAAGACGCAAACTGCCAAGTGTCTCATTAGCGACACTCACAAATCCATGACCGGTTTCCCTTGGGCGGAAAGGAGGAGCCAAGGCAGCCAAGTAAAGAGTGGTAATTCCAAGGGCGTAGATATCTGCCTTGAAGGGGTCGTATCTGCTTTCTTCTGAAATTAAAGAGAGACGCGCTTGTTTGCACATGTATGGGAGTGTGCCTTGCGAGGAGTTGGTGAGTGTGAGGGCGAGTCGCTGCCACGCGCCTCCAAAGTCACAGAGTTTGTAGTGACCGCCTGAGTCTATCAGGATGTTTTCAGGCTTGATATCTCTGTGGGCCATTCCTTTCTGCTTGCCATATCTCAGGGCACTTCCCACTTGACTTAGAAATCCCACTAGTTCTGCTTCTGAAACAGGCCGTCTCGCTTTCGCTCGCATTTGAATGTCTTCTAACAGGTTCCGGTCTAGTTTTTCCACAATCAAATGTATGCGATAGCTGGAGTTTTCGCTACTAACCCGAATATCAATCAAGCGACATACATTCGGATGTTCAAAGCGAGCCTAAATGACTCCTTCCTTCAGCTGTTCATTGACTTTCACCAAGTCTGGGCTCTCATAAGTCTTGATGATGACTGACTCATTGGTGGCCTTGCGCTTGCCTTCGTGGATGGATAAAGCAGTTTGGGAATTGCTGTATATGCTGGGACCGATCTCATAGTCTGCAAGTACTCTAGCTTGCGTCTGCTTAGAGTCCTCTTCTCGAGCTTCTGGAGACGTTTGCGTGGCCACTTCCCTATGATGAACATTCAATACATGATGAACGCGTTCGGCCTTGATGTGGTGCACAGGTAGACACGCCATGCACATATAAGTCGGGGGAGCGAGACAGGTGCAGTAAACATCAGCTTGCGTAGTGGCACACAGTTGACACACGAGATTCCCCTCCATTAAATTATTTCGTAGTGCTCTTCTTGCACTCTATTCATCTAGAAGTTTTGGCTAAGGCTTCGTGAAAATGCAGATTTGCGAGCAAATCATCACTGGGGGCAATCATTTCAAGCTTTTTTACTGATCCTGCGAAGGCGTTGGTTAGCAGCCTACTATATTGCACTATTCATATATAAAAAGAGCACAAAGACTTATGGAAAAGAAGATAAGAGTGCAGGCAAATGAATATTTCCGCTTAAAGCCTTTGCCTGTTTCTCCCTTTGTTTTA
>Ga0247837_1003386_pt1 | contig 27942 bp, 20 predicted proteins | sample LaCtaG_2_FD_187115 | JGI IMG/M metagenome (GOLD analysis project Ga0247837, IMG submission 187115) | Freshwater microbial communities from meromictic Lake La Cruz, Castile-La Mancha, Spain - LaCruzMarch2015_14.5m | ecosystem: Environmental > Aquatic > Freshwater > Lake | place: Spain: Castile-La...
AAAGGGAAATAGTCAACATCAACCCCACACCTCCAATTGAACGCAGTCGCAACATCGACACTTTGGTGAACACTGCCAAAGTGGGGGAAACTGGCAGGGAGGCAGGCCGCGGGGTGCGGGAACAACTGCACAGGCTGGAGGGCAGACTGAGGGAACGGAGGGAAAGACACAGGGAGGGGGGGATGGGGGAGAGTGATAAGGGCGGAGGGGGCTGCTTTGAGGAGGACTTGGAGAGACTGCTGGAAAAACACCTCGTCCAGCGCAACCTCGAAGAATCCGCCCTAATTTCCCACTACAACTCCCAACTCCAATCCTGCCCAGACCCCCTCCAATCCCTCCAGCACTCCCTCGCCTCCCTCCGCTCTCTCCACTCGCACAACAAGCGAGAGGCCATCAAGGCTCTGAAGCAGCGATATCAGCTGCTGTAGGAACTGCCTGGGACTACAAGACGGGGTTAGATAGGTCTAGCTGCTGTGCTTCTCTAGGAAGTGGCAGGATAGTCCCGTCTCGGTCCGAAATGACTTCTCGCAGCCAGGCTCCGAACACGGATGCACCGGGAGGGCAGGAGTGGCTAGGGGCAGTTGCTGGACTGAGAAGGGCGCAGGCTTACGTCCAGGGTGGACCAGATGCCGATGCGCCAGCAGGTCTTTCTTGAAGGAAAAGAGCTGATTGCACTTGACACAGACGTTGTCGGAGGGTTTGGGCTTGGGCCCGCGCCGTTTGGGGGAGGAGTGTCTCTCGGGATGTTGGGAAGAGGACTGCTTCTTGAAAGGCTGGGGACTGCGGGAGATGCCTCTAAATCCTGCCGAATCTTCTTGACTGTCCTTCTGAATTTCCATCATATCCCCCAATACAGTCTGACAACTTTCCTCTTTCTTCTCAACAGCAGGCATACCCATCGCTACATCCAACGCATGCAGCAAAAAGCTTTGCGTCCCCACAGACATCCCTCCCACCAGTTCATTCAGGATATAGGTGGCCAGGGATTGGAACCTCTGCGCATTGAAGCTGCCTTCGCTGTTTGACAGTCTTTTGACACTGCTGAGGTAGTCTAAGGTCGTTTCTTGCAGATCTCCAATTAGGCTGTGCTCGAGATCGAGCTTCGCAGGGGTTTGAGCCACGGCTAGAACCGTTGGTGCAGGTTTGTCCTCCCTCACCTCCCTATGACACTTCTCAAGGTGAATCTCCCTCTTCCTTTCCGACATGAATATCTTGCCACAGTGCCTGGCAGAGCACTGCACGAAGCCATGGGCCGCCACCTTATGTCCATTCACTTCCTTCTTACTGGGAAACACAACACTGCAGTCGGAAATAGGACAGTTGTAGGACTTCCGTGGGAGAGACAGAGGAAGAGACGGCAGGGAAAGCAGGCTGGAGGCTTCGGGAGGGTCGGCATCTACCTCGAATTCCATTATATCTGCTAAAGCCTAGTTCAAAGACTCAGTTTAGTTGACCGAGTAGGGCCAATTTAGCCTTCACGGAGGAAACCACGAGGCTGTTGATGCCCGCCTCCATGTCTGCACTCTCCAGAGGGTCGAGGCGCTTGAGCATCAGCTCTTGCCGCTTCGCTAGCTTCTCTAGACGCCTAACTTCGCCCTGAGCCAGAGTGGGGTCCTCTCCAGGTCTGAAAGACACACTGCTGCTTTCCTGCGCCTGGCTCGAGTTGTCCCTCATCAGACGGTCCAGCTGAGACTGGCGTTCCGAGTGCATCCTCGCCAGGTAGTCCACCGGCACCTTTTTCTGACTTTCCCCCGACTTCACGTCAATTTTCTCCATTTTCCTTCTCGGCCTGACTCTCTGAACCCCCCTATCCTCCTCCCCCTTCCCCTCCACCCTCTTCACTACGGGATTACTCAACTTGTGCTTTATCAGCTCCAGTTCCTTTTGCTTCATCAGGTCTACAGCGGGGGCGAACATTTCCTTCACGATTTCTGCGTATCGCTTGGTCTTTTCTGCACGCTTGCGCTTTTCGAGGGAGGTTTGAAGGGCTTTGGAACGTTCGGCGGCTTCGGACTGGAGGGCTTTGCGCAGGAAAGGACTGAGGGAGTACTTCTTGGAGGGGAGGGGGGAGGGGGGGGAGGGGGAGTGGTGTATGGATGGGTGGTTTGAGGCTTTGGGAAGTATAGGAAAGGGCTTCGAATCAGCGGAATGCGAAGCAGCCTGGCTTTCCCCCGCATACCTGACCTGCTTGAGCGGGGGCACTGCCTCTTCCGCATGTTTCCTCATACTCCTCAGGTAGTCCTTGCGCTGTGCAGCCTTTTCCTGAATATTCCGTATCCTCGCCTCCTTTTCCTGCCTCAGCAAGTCCGCTTTATCAAGAAATCGCTGCTCTTCCTGCGTCTTCGCAGCCTCAATTTCCCTCTGCAAAGCCTCAAATTCCGCCTTTTGTTTGAGGTAGCGTTTGTGTTGCTCTTCGCGCAGTCTTTTGGCGAAGTCGGAGGTTTCTTCTCGCTTCTTTTCCTCGGCCTGCATGTACCGCTTGCGCTCTTCTCGGTCCATTAGGTGCGGTCTGGGGCGAGCCACTGCCTCCACATCTGTGGTTTTGAGCGCCTCCAGGTTGCCCTGCACCGTCTGCAGCTTGACCGTGAGTTCCTCCTTCTCCCTAACTGCCTCAAAGTACTTCCTAAGTCTCTCCACCGCCTCCAACTCCCCTTCCAACTCCGCCTGCAGGGTCCTAATGCCCTCCTTCACGTCTATATCAGTGGCAATTCTCAACTTCGCTTTCATCAGTCGGCCCTTTACGCGCTTCACTGGCCCTGCTAAGGCAGCTGTGTGAGCTTTACAGGTTAGGTCGGCTTGCAGGTCCTGGAAAGGCCGAGTGCGGTCTTCGAAGTAGACAGTGAGGGACTTGACTGGGCGACCCATGGCAGCAGTATTGCCTGTATAAAGAGAGAGATGGACTATGTGGATTGCAACAAAGCCGCTCTAAAGAACTGGGAGCGGGACCAAAAGAAGCACCAAATGTCCCTGCAGACTATCAAAGTCCTGCCAGGACTGGTGGATAACCGCCCCCCTGCCACCTTCAATGCTGCGTATTTCAAGGCTGAGGCTAAGCGGTTTTACGTGGCGGAGCGAGACAGGGCGATTAGGTCGGAAAACCAAAAATTGATGACGAAGTTGATAGAGATATCGGGGGGAAAGGGACGTTTTAGCGCTACTCCTCGTACTGGCCACAGCCTCAACTCTCCCCGTCGTCGTCTCGAAGCCAATCGTCTGCAGAGCGAAAACCTAGCCCTAGCTACTCGACTGAGCTCCCGCGGGAGCTGCTTCTCCACCACTCAGTGGCACTCTGCGTACCAGCAGAGCAGGAAATACAGGGACTTGATATCCAAAGTGCACCTCACCCCGGGAGTCCGCAGGGTCAGACAGCATAGTAGTGAAAGCTGGAGGGGCCACTTGTCCCCTACCGGCCTTTAGTCCAATTCTAATCCTACTTTTTCCCCTTCTTTCCCTTCTTCCCTTTCTTCTTTTTCTTCTTATCCGGGTAGGGGTCTGCGAACTGTTTCGACCACAGCGGTCTGAACTCCGGAATAGGCGCAGAAGCCTGTCTCTGCACCTTCGCCACATTCCTTCTGGCCTATCTAGAGCCTACAGTCAGGGTGCGAGGGTGGTGGGCGCCTAGAATGGTGTCTAGGATGGCTTCGGAGAGCTGGAAGTAGGCGAAAGACTCTTGGTAGCGCTCGAGGAAGTACATGCAGACGCCGAGGTTGTTGTAGACTGTGGCGGTGTCCACAGTGTCGCCGCCTATGTACATTTCCCGTATTTCCTTGGCCTTCAAGTAAGCCCTCAAACTCAGGACATGCTTGCCCAAGTGGTACAGAGCAGACCCCAGTCCACACCACACAATGGCTTTATCAGGGTGCGTGTGTTCCAAGCGCTCTGAAGTCCTCAGAGACACGCAGTACTGCGCCAGGGCCAACTCGTCCATTCCCCAGCTCTCTAGTATCGCTGCCTTTGAGAGGTCGAAGAAGAGGTCGTGCTCGGGCCGCAGTTCGTAGGTGCCTTCAATGTCCTGCCATTCTGCTTTTCCGTCTTCTAGGGCTTTGTAGGCCTGGACGTAGTCGCCGTTGTTTTGGTACACGAAGGCGGACTCGATTTGGGTGGAAACGCTGGAAGGACTGGGCGGGGGGAGCAGGATTTCGCGGATAATACAGGGCTGGACTCCAGGGTTCACCAAGCACTGTTTCCCAGTTTCAGGGAAGAGGGAGCCTGTGAGGTTCCTTTTGAAGTCCCGGAACTCCTCATATCTGGGCTGCGTGGGCAGTTCTTGCAGGTAAGTGCCAGGCAGGGGCGCGAACTTCAGACTGTCCGCTGCAGACTCTTCCTTTTTGCGGTTGCTGGACGCGGCTTTCGCAGGCATTGCCATTTTCTTCTTATCTGGGGGAGTTTTCGGCTTCGGCAACGGGATCTCCACAACCGGCAAATTCGCCTCCATCGGGACAACCTGAGGCGGCGGCGGCACTTTTGGCGCATAGTTCTTCTCCAGCAGCTCCAATATCCTTTCATCTGAAGGGATTTCCGGGGGCTGGGGCATTAGAGAGCCGATATCGTACTTTTTGCCGGTTAAAGGGTCTTCGCTGGTCAGTTGCTTGCGGTTGAGGACGGCTTTGACGTCTTGAGGCTCTTCGTCGTCGCTGAATTCTTCGTCACTGTCCTCTTCACCTTGATAGGGCAAAGAAGCCCCAGCTCCCAGCCTTTGTCCCCTCCCCAAACCCAATTTCCCCTCCAATAGCTCCAACACTCTCCTCTCCGGGGATGCAATATCCGTCAAAGTCTCTAGCGCCACTCTTCCCAGCACGAGCAGGAACTGCGGCACCTGCAACACCGGCTCTCCCGCTATCTCCTTCACAGGCGTCAGCGCTATCACCTCTGTCTCCCTCTCATACTCCCGCAGCAATATGCACCTTTCATAGAAGTCCGTTTCTTCCCTGGTGGACGGCGGCTACGTGGGGAATACCAATACAGCTGCTAAAGTGTCCTGCAGACCTTCGATATTCATAAGCCCGGGAACTAGGCCGGAAGCACGGACATACCTGAGGAAGTTCCTGGCTATCAGTCCTTTCCCCCTCGCCGCTATCTCCTTCCACCCCACCACCACTCTTTTCGACTTCACGTTTTCGTTCAAGTAGGTGGTGAAAATCCGCTGCGCGCCTTCTTCGCAGTTTTCCAGGACTCGGATGACTGGGGCTTGCAGGAGTTGGAGGGTGAGTTCGTCCTGGACGGGGGTTTTGCCGAGGGCGCCTTCTTTTTCGGCGAGCATGGCTGTGAGCATGCCGTCGATGGGGGAGGGGTGCTCTGGGTACAGGAGCCGGGCCAGCAGGTTGATGCCGAAGTAGAAGCGGTTCTTGGAGAGTGTGCCGGTCTTGTCGGCTGCCTGATTGAAGACATTTAAAACCGCTTGCAAGGGACAGGAGTTGCTAAGCAGGCCTTTCTTGAAAGCCAGGAGAAGAAACTGGTGCAGGTGGATTTGGTAGGAGTCGTCACAGTGCTCCATGAAGACTTGGTCGAGCCGGGTTTCTTCGCTTTTCTTGAGAGTGACGTTGTAGCGAGATTCCATTTATAGGGGAAAGCTGCTTTCAGCTTCTTTCCCTAGCGTAATGCAGCACTTTACGTGTTCATAAGCGCTACTAGTCTAATAGTCCCTTGCCATCGGCGCTCATCTTCCCTAGGTACCGCTTCTGCTTCTGACGAGAGTTGGCCTTCAGCCGCTTGCTCAAAGAACTGCCAGATAACTTAGTGTCGATGGCCCCGTTGGACAGGTGTTTGGACTGCGGTCTGCGCTTGAAGTCGAACTGGTTCTTGATGGGAATGCGGATGAAGTCCGTGGGCTGGTCCTGCTGGATCAGCTTGTGCAGGTTCGTTTCAGGCGCAGTCCTGTCTTCATAGTCTCTCATATCTGCGTCTTCGATCTTTTCCAAACTCGACCACTTCGTGTCAATTCCATACTTCTCCCTGACCCACTTGTCCAATATCCCTCTCGCGAGCTTCCTCACTTCCTGGTCACTGTGGTGCTGCTCCAGCGTGCTCACACACAAGGAAAGTCCGTACTGCTCCAACTGCTCGGGAGGCACGTCCATCTCTGCAATAGCGCGTAGCATCCCTGTCACTATCTTGGCGTGAGGGAAAGACCGGTCCGGCAGCCACTTGAGCCAAAGCTGCAGCACCAGCGCCCCATTCATCTGTATGAAAATGTCCTTCAGTCTTCCCACCTTCATGAACTTGAGGACTTTGTCGAGCAGTCTCAACTTGTGGATAGCGGGAGCGTGTGCAATGTTCGCTGCTTCGTCCTTATTGGCCGCTGCCTTCATTTCCTGAATTAACTGGTCGGCTGCGTTTTCGTCCCTTTCGTCTGTCTCCTCCGCTTTGGCTCTTTTGGCTCTTTTCTTCTTCATTAGGTTGGTGATTCGCATGTCGTCTGCGGGTTCGATTTCCTCCTCTTGGGACTGCTCGGATGCCTCTTCGGACTCGGAAACCTGGGGAGAGCCGGGCTCTGCTGAGGAGTGGCTGGGACTAGGGGAGGGGGAGTGGAGGTGAGTGGGGGACTTGGGGTGGGTGGGGGAGGCACTGGGGCTGTCTGAGTTGCTTTCCTCGTCCATGGATGGCTGGATATATAAGCGCCATTCCTATTTCCTTCCCTTCCTCCCCCTGCTTTCCCCGCCACCTCAGTCCTCCCTCTCTTCCTTATAATAGTAGATATGAGGAGCAGTGCGACGGACCTGGAAAGTGGCGGAGAGCTGGAAACGGACGAGGTGAAAATAGGCGCTGTGAAGGTGGTAGGGGTTAGTTAGAGAAAGCGACACATGTGGGACAGTGAGCAGGGCGGGAAGAGGGTCAAGAACGGGGCTAAGATTGAAATGATGCACTGTTTTGGACTGAATCCGAAGCCGGTCGAGCGATATTTCAGCTTCATAGAGGACGACTCAGGCTTTGGGATTCGCTCGGGCAATAACCTGCTGTACACCACCTCGCAGCACGTCCTTTGCCATAATGTGGAAACCAGGACTCAGACTCAAATCCAATTCGACCGAAAAGGAGAGATAACGTTTTTGACGAATATCAAGCATAAAGAGGAAATTGTCCTCCTGATGGCCGAAACCTCCCGCAAAGACCCTCCCAACGTCCTCCTCCTCAAGCTCTCCCCCGAGAAACTCACCCGTCTGCCGCACTCCCACCTCCCTCCCGGCGCCATCCTGCGGTCCGTGCAAGTCACCAAAGGTGAAGTAAAGAACAAAAAACTCTGCTACTCCCTCTGCTGGCGGCCCGGCACTGTCTCCGTATGGAGACTGGACAAGCAGGCGCTCGTCGCAGTGTGCGAAACCGCCTGTGTGCAGCCCCACATGGCTCTCGACCCTGCAGACCCGTGTCGATTCCTACTTGCAGGTGCACACTACTTACGTGCACTGCAGGTGAAAGTGTTGGAAAAGCAGGTGGAAGAGGACAAGGTGCACCTGGTTCTGCCGAAAGTGGAAAGGGAGGAATTCTTCCTGGACCTGGTGTTCGTGCCGAATTCGAGACAGGTGTTAGTGCTGTGTGCGGGGAGCAGACTGCTGATAGTGGAAAATGGGAACGTGGTGGGGAGGGTGGATAATGTGATGGCGGGGAATAGGGAGACGGAGGAGGAAGCAGGGGAGTCGCCTGTGAGGTGGGGGGAAAGTCCGCAGGAGCCGAGTGAGGCCGGGAGAATGATACTGACTAGGAAGATACTGGTGTTTGGAGGGTCGGGGGGAGTGGTGTCGGTGTACTACTTTGAGGCAGGACTGCCCACATACATCAGTTCCTTCCGCCTGGATCCCAAGGGCGGCCAGGTGCTCTCTCTCAGTCTGTCCCTGGACGAGCAGTGGCTAGCTGCGGCCTGTCAACTGCCCATTGAGACGATTGACTCGGCTTCTACGCCTAAAACTAGCAGAACTGCGGAGTTGGATGATTGGGGAGATCAGAGGATTGAGAGTTTTTTGGTGAACATGCGTAAGCTCGAAAGCGAAAACACCCACAGCCTTTCCCACCTCCTGCCCTCTCCTCACTACGGCCCAGTCCTTGACTCCTCCATCGCAGTTTCTCGTCACCTACTCGTGACTATCGGCGAAGACATGTATTTGAAAGTGTGGAAAAGAGGAAAAGTCTGGGGCGGAGGTCCGGGCGTCAGACTGATGGACCCACCGACTGCGGTGAGCATACATCCCGAGGGGTTTCAAGTGGCGGTGGGGAGCAGGGAGAGTTTAAAGCTATTTATTGTGCTGGAGGATGATGTGGCTCTTTCAGTGGACAAAAGCGTCAAAACCTGCAATGCCGTCGCCTACAGTCCCAACGGCGAGTACTTAGCCTTCAGCAGCGGCAGTCTGATCCTAGTGCTTTCCCCCTACACAAGCCAGCAACTCGCCTCCCTCTACGGCCATTCCACAGCCATCCAAAGCCTTATTTGGACCCACAAGCCCGGCCAACTGATCTCTTCCTGCCTCAGCGGCACTGTATGTGTTTGGTCGATGTCTGACCCAGAGCCCAAAACCTTCACGAATAGACAACATAAGCTGATATCTGCAGCCTATGACGAGGCTTTGGAGGAATTAGTGCTTTTGACGCAGGACGGAAAAGTGAGGATGGTAAATGGGGAAGAGACCAGAATGGAGCTAGAAGCCGGGGAAGACGGCAAATTCACCTCTCTGATGTTACGAGCGGAATTGGGACTTTTGCTGTTGGGGACGGAAAAAGGGACTTTGCAGGTGAGATTGTGGCCTGTGACTTCACTGGCAGACTGCCAGTCCTTCCCTTTGCACTCCAAGTCGATTACCTCGATGACTCTTTCGCAGGTCTATTCGGAGCTTTTGACGACTTCGGAGGACCATACTTTCTGCATCTCGCATATATCCCTATACGACTCTGGCTCCCTGATCACCCTCAACGACTACCTCGTCTCCAGCGACCTCTCCAAAAAGCACCTTCAACTAATCCCCTCCGTCGACTACCTCTCCCTCAGCGAACTCTCCCTAGTCCGAGACACCTACGTACAAGTGCAAGCCAACCGAGTCCAAGAACTCGAAGACTCCATCTCCACCCTGCAAAGCAAATTCAAGTACAAAACCGAAACTGCAGACAAGCAGTACCAGGACTTGCTGGCGAACATGAAGGCGGACAGCACTCGCATGCTGGAAATCGCGCAGTCGGAAATACAGGACTTGAAGAGGAAGTATGAGGCAGAGCATACGGACAAGTTGGAAACGCTGGCTGCGGTGAGAGTGGAGTATGAGCGGCAAATCACTGAGGAAATCAGAAAGGCGGAGTTGAGGGATATCGGGCAAAGGGAGAAATACGAGTCTTTGACTGATGAGTTGGAAGAGCTGAAACAGGAGTACTCCCACCAACTCCAAGTCCTCAGCCGCGCCCACGAACAGGTAAAAACTGCCATCCAGTACGACGCTAGCGGCCAAATCGACCAAATCCGCAGCGACTACGACGACCTGGTGGGCAGTCTGCAGCGCCAGGGCCAGATGTACGAAATGGGCATCACCCAGAACGAAAACGAGTACGAGGCCGAATTGGTAGGGGAAAAGGAGAAAACGAACCGGAAAGTTGAAGAAATCGACGCACAGTTGAGGGAAATTAAGAAGGTAAATAAGCGACTTTTGAATGAAAAAGACGCTCTTGCCAATCGCGAAGAAGAGCGCAAGCGCGAATTCTCCACCCTCGAGGAAGAACGCAACACCCTGAAGAAGGACTGCGAAGAGCTGCGCACCAACCTCGCCCGGGCCATGGAGCAAATGCAAGAACGCGAAGAGGTAATAAAGAAGAAAGAAACCACTATCAAGGAACTGCGCTCCTTCAATATCCACCTGCAGAACTTTAGGTACGTTTTGGACGAGAAAATCAAGGAGTTGAAGGAGGACAGAGGGCCGTTAGGCGCTCAACTACTGAACTTGCAGGAACAGATCAGAAACATGTATGCGGAGTTGCTGGATGAGTATGAAAAAACCGAAGTGCACAGTAAGGAAACCAAGGAACTGCGAAGCCAAGCGAAGGAACTGACAAAGTCCAACATGCGGCTGAAAGGTGAACTATTCGTGTCGAAGAGGAAGCTGGAAATGCTGCAAAGTGACATTGTGCAGCTGCTGCGGTACTCCAATAAGGACAATGTGCTGCTGGAGTTGCAGCGACTGACGGATAAGCACTTGCAGCTGGATGAGTTGTACTCGGCGCAGGAGCGGGAGGAGGAGGGCGCGGAGGCGGGGTTGGAGTCTTCGGATGTAAATAAGGTCAAGTCAGAGCTGCTATATCAACATGACTTAGTGCGGGAGCAACTTGCAGCCGCCCAGCGCAAAAGCAAGGCTCATGAAGTCAAAACTGAGCAGGAACTAAGGCTAAAAATGAAGGAAAACGCCACTTTGATCGACGAATGCAACAAATTGAGAGTGCAACTGAACGAAATGCGAAGGGCGAATGCACTACTGAAGGATGAAAACAACCAGTTGAAAGGACAGCTCAGAGAGACTGCGGCAGACGGGAAAATGCAGGTGGGCGCTATAGGGAGGAAGGGAAGCACTGGGGAACTTATAACTGCGGATATCAAGACTCAGCTGTATCGGAGTCAGAAGGAACCGAGAAGGGTAAAAACCTCCTCCAACCCCAACCGCATGGGCAAACTCGTCACCGACCTCGAGCGCAACCAGCGCGAAATCCTGACCCAAAACCTGCAATTCCAGCGTCTGCAAGAGCAAGTGGCAGTCTTCCTCTACAACAAGCCCAGCACCGCCCTGGGCAGACAGGAAAGCAGGCGAGTCTTGCCCAGCACCGCTTCCAATGCTATGAGTACGAGACTGTCCACCATGCGGTCGAATCCGATGCTGCCCAGACTGGTGCCGGGGGAGGGGGTTGAGGACAAACACGAGGCGGAGCCTAGTCCATAATTAGGCATATTGGCAGGGTCTGGGAAGGAGTTAGGAACTAGGCTGGACGGGTCTAGTTGCCATAAGAGTCTGATAGAAGCGCAAATTCCTCTGCAGAGCCGCACTCTCCGTCCTCAGCCTTTCCGCCTCTTTCCCCAGTCTCCCATTCTCATCCGCCAACTCTTCCATTCTTCTTTTCAGTCCTTCCTCCTTTTCCTTCCTTCTCACCCTTGCCCTAGCCTCGCTTTCCCGATTCTGCCGTCTCTTTCTAGACTTCGGTGACTCTTTCTCAGCTAGGGAAGAGCCAGAAAGGCTGGAGTGCAGGCAGGGGTGTGGCTTGGAGGAGAGGGAAAGACGGGGAAACTTGCGAGGGGCAGATTCAGTGCAGTCCGTCATGTTAATTATATTGATTAAAGGGTGGTGTGAGGGATGGTAGGCGAAATCGAAGGATTAGGCCTGGGATAGAGGGGGAAAGCAGGGCGATGGGTAAAGGGAGGGTAGAAAATAGGAATGGGAGATTAGGGGATGGCTGGGTTAGGGACCTCAATAGCCTTGTATGTACCAATGATACGGAAGCATATTGACAAACTGGTAAAATAGTCAGTCTCAGGCTTTAATACCGACTTCTAGGCTCTTTTCTGTGATTTTGAGGCTTTTCAGCAGGTAAAACATCAGTGAAATCGAATACCATGTCTGTGTTAAACCCCAAAATCGGGTGTTTTAGTGCGCCAGCAGCTTACTACACTAAAAGCGCAACCCCACCTTCGCAGTGGAGCTTTCCATCGCCCTCTTCTTGACGGCGAACTCCTTGGCGAGCTTCTGTCTTTCCATGTTCTGTCTGAGTTCCATGTCTCTGCGCACGTTGTCAAAACGCTTGTGCAGGATGTCCTCTTCTCGCTTACGCTGGGACTGCCGCAATTCGCGCTGTCTGGGTGGGAGGTACTTTTTGAGGTTGGAGACTTGGGACTCGATTTCACGATCTTGCTTGTCGAGCAGTTTGTCGTATAGGTCTTGAAACTTCTCGGAAAGACGCCCCTGGATCCGGCCTTGCCAGTCTTCTTCCGCTCCCAGCAGCTTGGCGCGTACTTTCTTAGTCTCCATATAGTCCCCCTACATGTCCGTTACCGCAGCAGCCATGCTCTCAATCCTCCTCCTCAGATTCAGCACATCAGGAGGCGGGTGTCTCCTCAGCGACTCCACTTCCCTGTCTTTCTGCTCTCGAAAGCGCTCTAATTCGCCTCTGTGCTTTTCGCGCAGGCGCATGATGGTTTCTTTGGCGAGTTCTTCGAATTGGGGGATGCTTTCTTCCCAACGTTCGCTGAGGGTTTGGATTTCCATCTTGTGGGCTTCGGAGAGAGAGGCACGTTCGGCCTTGTGTCTGGCGTCCAGTTGACTTCGCTTGATGGCTTCTTCATGTGAGCGCAGCTCAATGATCCTCTGTCTTGTCAGTTCCGCTTCATCAAACCTGCCCTCCCGCTGACAGCTCTTCCTATGCGACTCCAAGATCTGGTAGAAGTTGTCCGTGTTGATGTTCTGCTCCGCAAACACACTCAGAGGATGGGAGGGGTCCATTTAAGTGCAGAGCTCTGCTTCTAGGGTCCAGGGGCCAGCTCGCAACGTGGTGCCGCTGCGCACTTCCCAGTCTTCGCTAGTGTACACCCAAGTTCCGTTCTTGCTTGGACGGTCGCGGTCGCCGTCACACAGCCACCACCAGCAGTCCTGCCAATACAGCGAACACTGCACTTTCGACAGCTGCGAGTCCTCCAAAGCCACCTCACACTGCGCATGCCGCCCCAATCTCACCCGATCCGACGACGAAAACAGGAAAATCTGCCCGTCATTCAGTCCTCCAATTACCTTTATTCGCAACTTTTGTACTGAATCCACTGATTTCATGGTAACGACGGTCGCTACGATGCAGGTCAGGCCGATGTGCAGCATCACGTTTTCTCTAATTCGCATGTGCGAGTCTAGTCTAGCGAACAGACCAAAGCCGCAGCCTAAATCCCTAGCGAAATAGGCCTCTCTAAAAGGGTCATATTCCACTAGGAAATGCCTGCCTCTGTGTTTTTCGCTTATAGCAGAATCCACCAAGCCTATCACCACATCATTCAAAATCCGCCTTTCCGTAATGCCCTTACTACCCCGCTTCTTACATCCGAAATACGTCCTGCCGTCCTTCTCCCCGCGCAAGGACTGCTCAGCTCCCAAAGCATTGAGCTTGAGGACGGAGTTGGAGCAGTTGAGGTGGAAGTGGAGAGTGGGGGCGAGTGGCCAGAGCAGATGGAGTCGCTTGCAACGCAGGCCTTCGCTGGGCTGCAGCTTGCGGGCGCGAGTAACGGAAGTGTCCACTTGGCTTGCGCTCACGGAGGTGAATTCTCGGTCGGGGAGAGACTCTCGGGTATGGACACTCAGGCTCTGCTCAGTCTCTGGAGAGCCGCAGCACTGCCTAGTCGTACCTTTGTGTCTAGTCTGCACCCCATCGTTTCAGCTTTTAGTGCATGGTGTCACGCAGTCCGCTGGGACGAAGCGCTCGTCTCCCGCTTTCCTTCCGCAGCACTGAGCCTGAGTATGCGTTTTTACAGCGAACAGCAGACAATCTTTCCCTCAGTTTCGAACAAGAGTGCAGACGAGACGTGCTTCTGACTGAGCAAACTCGCATGCTTGAAGAGGAACTCCGCAGGCGCAAAGACGCTACACCGCCTCCAGGGACTACTGCGGCTGAGGACCGCCGTTTGCAACTTAGGGTCGTGGCACTGAGTCAAGAACTACACCTAGCCACTACCGCTTTGGCCGAAACCCAAACTTGCAATCGCCGTCTTAGACGTCACATCGACACCTGTAGACAAGACCTAGGCACTCTAAACGCCGCTATCAGCAACTGGGAAACTGACCTGGAGCAGGTCTCATATGCTGCGGTTAAAGCCAATGCAGACCTTTGCAGTGCTAACTTCTCTTCACTTCGGTGTAAGACGGCTTCAGTGCAGCTGCGCAGTAAGAGTCTGCAGGAGCGGAAGAGGCAGGGGCGCAGACTTGCAGAGCTGACAGCCGAAGTACGTGAAGACATGGTCCACTCCCCCGCCTTCCTGACCTGCCCAGACGACCTCCCCTCCCCTAGTCGCCGCAACACAGACCTCGTCGACCCTCTCCCAATCCAGCGCGCTTTACTACGCAAATGGCACCAAGCCGTGCACACCTCCAAGTCCCAACTCGACCGCTACATTCGACATGTCAAGCTGCTGAACACTGCCTTTGCAGCGCTTGCCACTGCTAGCTGCATTCATAACCTGGAGGAGTTGGTGTCTGTTGTGGTGAAGAGTGAGGAGCAGCACTATAACCAGCATTCGTTATTGCTGCTACGCACTGCAGAGGCAGAACACACCTCCGAAGAGCTAAGATCAGCCACAGTCGCAATCGACCGTCTCCAATCCGCCCAGTTTCTCAGCGAATCACAAGCGAAAGCCCTCATTTCCAAGCTAAATTCGCAGATTACAGACCTGCACGACGCTCAGAAGTACAAACAAAGGGAACTTTCACACCTGCAAAGCACCCTTTCCCGCACTTTCCAGGCCGTAAAGGACCTGCCAGGGACTGACTTAGACTCGCAAATCACGGAAAAGAGTGTTTTCAGCCGGCTCGCGGAAGCGGAGTTAGTGCTATTTGAGCAGGTGAAGGGCCGGGGCAGGGCATTTGTGCGAGTAAGGAAAGAAAGAACTCCGTTGTGTATAAAAGGTGGGCTGACTGAGACTTTGCTGGACGAGGAAGAAGCAGGGCCCATGACAGAGAAGCAAATTCGCAGTAGAGTCAAGGCGCTGCTGACTCCGCAAGGGAATAGGCGTCCCTTACTGCTTTGATAGCCGCTAGTTCGCATATTAACTGTCTTTTACCAGGCACTGTGGGACTTAGAGGGAAACGCCTCCCTGTTTCCCTCGATTTCCGCAATACAGTGGTACCAAATCCACATTTCTGGGACTACCTAGCTACTAAACAAACGCAGCAAAGGACCTGAGGAGCGTAGCCACTCCCTGCACCTGAGGGCTCAGTAGTGCCACCGACCCTGCCTTTATCTCTATCCGCGTTAAGCAGTGGTCCAACTCCTCGAGTCGCACCTCGAGTTCCTTCGGTCGGCCGTCTTTCAGGGATCTGAGGGTCAGCAAGTTCAGTTTGCCTGCTTTGTAGTTGGCTTTGCTTTGAGAGAGTTGCAGTTCTAGCTGCGCTTTGGGCTTTTTGTAGTGCAAGTACCACACTTCGATCAATTTAGCAGCGAGGCGAGTCCGGCGGAGGGACCGAAAGGCCCTGGATTGCTGCCTATTGACTCTTATAGTTCGGTCAATGATATAAATCATCATAGAAAACAAACCCATTCCGTAAATTTCTATGAGGACATTGGAGAAACGGCCCAGTTCCGTGCAGGGGTAGAAGTCTCCATAGGCAATAGTGGTCATAGAGACAAAAGTGAAGTATACACTGTTTGTGTAGGCTGAAAAGTCCTTCCCACAGTAAGCCACATAGGGCCGTTCGAAGAGGCGAATTAGCTGTGCGGCCAGGAAAGCGGGGGGAAGCATGAGGGTTACCAGCAGAAATAAGGGCCTGTCGTTGGAAAGACTGCGCAGTGTAAAGCGCATGTTGGCCTTGACTCCATACTGACGACACACTTTCCTCGCATGTCCGTCCATGAAGGGTGACATGTTAACCCCCATCCTCAACACGAAGAAAAAGCGCAGAAACATCAGCGCATACAGCACTTCCGACCCTGTGTAGCACACATCTTTGCGCTGGAAAGTCTGGCCAAAGGGGCGGAGGTGGCGTTCGTCAATGTACACCTTCCCTTCTAGGTGTGGGTAGGGGAAAAGACTCAGCACGAGGCACTCCAGGAGGCAGCGGATCAAGACTTTGGCCCTGTCTTTGCGTCCTGTTTTATGGAAGTTCCAAAGAAACTTCGCCCTGTGTCGCAGCGCCAAGAACCCCAACGCGCCTACAGTCAGCACCAAATCTAGCCAGCGGTAGGTGTTGTCAGTGCCAGTTTGCTGGCAATTCGTCTCGTCTCGGAGAGAAGAGTAGCGACGTTCATAGTCCAGAGTGGCGGTTGCCCAGCCTGCGAGGGCGAATAGGGCGGATACAGTCTCGCATAATCGCCAGCTATTCAATCGGAAACGATGTTGGTGGAGTCTATAGGCCGATTCTGGACTTTCTACGCCTGAAAAAGGCTCCATTCCGCTTTATTTAGTAATTCCATGTGGCTGGAACTGGGAGAAACAAAGGCAGTGCAGGCCAATTAGTGCAAATTTGCACAGATTTGGCTCTTTTTGTGGGATTTGGAAGCAGAGGTAGTAGTGAAAGGGCTGGATTCTGTCTTTACACAGTGGGATATGCGATTGTAGTCGGGAAAATCAGGGAAACTGGGCCTAATGCCTTATAATCGCATAGATATAAGGTCAAAACCCTCCGTTAGGACTAGAAAGTGGCACTAGGAAAGGCGCTACTGGGCAAATCGAAGGACACTAGTGAAGTCGCGACTGATTTGCACTCGTTGCTAGCCCTCCCCTATGCACGCAACCCTATATGGCTACTTGTGGCGTGCTGAGACCTTGCCTAGGGACGTGTTCTGCAGCTTGGAAACCTCTTCAATGCCTACCTTCACCCTGCGCATGCCTTCCTTCAGCACTGCGATTTGCGTGACGTTCTTTTCACGCAGCTGCTTCACTACGCCTATCTTCTCTTGTAGCTTCGTGAATACCTCGAGCTCCCTTGCAAACCGCTCTTTCCGTTCTTCGTCCATATTGACTATTGCGATACAGGCGAGTCGTGCACCCGACTATTGAGATTGGCGTGGACTAGGGCTTGCACATACTCAGCCAGAGAGAATGTCCATGGAGTGGAAATAAGTACTGTTACGCTTCACACAAACCTAAGTCAGATGAGGCATTTAGATTGGACCACAGGGCGAATTGCCGCTTTTCCTACTCATTCCTCGCTCATAAGCCTACATTCTAACTAAATTAAAGCGTGGCTTAAACTTTGCACTAAAAAACACTCTCTACAGTGCTTTTCCGCCAGCATTGCACTTCTGTAGCTAGTGGAGTAGTGGGGAAATCACTGAATATAAATGGCTGAGTACCCGGTTGACCGCGAGCTAGGGACAGACATGATCGATGTTCGCTACTATGTCTCTCACTCTCCTCAGGGACAAGAAGTGATCGTCAAGGAATTCCTCTGTCCTGAAATGACTGATGTGGCAGAGCATATTAGGGAAGGTGTGGTAGAGGCTGAAATTGCCCACCCCAATATCTGCAAGATGCTCAAGATAATTCCGCTCGTTGATGGTCAGCAGTACCGAGTAAAGATCGTGTTTGAGTTCATTCAGAAGACACTAATGCAGGAAATCGAGGAGCGAAAAGCATGCAATCCACCAGGCTACTACAATGATGAAGAACTGCGGAGTTTCCTTCGCAAGATCGCCAGCGCCCTCCAATTCGCCCACTCCAAGGGTATCGCTCACAGGGACATCAACCCTGAGCATGTCTACATTACTGCTGGAGGCGAGTACAAACTCTCCGACTTCGCAGAGGCTTGGAGAGGGGCGGATGAGAAGGCTTATGGCCAAACTCTGACAGGGCAACTGACCTATATGTGTCCGAAGAAGAAGATAGCTGTGATGAATGGAAGTAAAATTGTGGAGGGTGGGTATGATGTATACAAGGATGATGTGAACGGTTTGGGAGTTACACTGATCTTCATGGCTAAGTTGTTTGCACCCAATGTTCTTAGTAGTATGGCTAAATACGAAGCTAATGTGGAGAAGCTGCTTGCAGATATATTGGGATTGGGCAAAGTCAGTCCTCAGTTTGTGGAAATCATCCGCAATATGATCCGTGTAGAAGAGTCAGACCGTTTCGATATTAACAACGTGCTTGAAGCCCTGTCCTAACCAAACTCCAAAACCACTCTGTTTGCCCTTACTTCCACCCAACTTCACACCTTCAACTTCCTTACTGACAGCTGGAAAACTATAGCTTTGAGAGGTATTCTGCAAATCGACGAAAACACAGCTTCAACTGTGTTTAATGCAGAGACGCTGTTTTGCTGCGGAGGAGGAAACCGTCCCTGTAAGTTCCACACAGACAACAAGGCATACTTAGTCTCATACGAGGGCGCTACACGGCAAGAAGCGGATATGCGTGAGGGAAGACTCCGGCCTGGTATAGTGTACCACAACGACTCATCCACTGTATTTGTGTTCGGGGGAGACGGGGACGGGGGAGCTCCATTGAGAACTGTTCTGAAGTACAGTTTCCCCAAACCTGATAATTTAATGGCCAAAAAGCGTCCATCAGGTGCTTGGGTGTCTTCGCCCGATATGACACAGCCTCGCTCTGGTTTCAACCCCTGTCTCTTCGCCGGTTATATTTACATTGCAGGCGGCGGCCACGATTCCATCGAGACCTACGACCCTGCTACCGACCACCATATGCTTTTTCCGCCAACGGAGAACGTGGACCCTGATATCATCATTATGGTGACGCATATGGATAAACTAGTGATGATTGGAAGAGAGAGAGTGCTCCGTCGCAGTCACTCAGAGGGGCGGACAGTGGATGATAGAATGAGCATGGCAACTCCGGCCTGGTCCAATACCACTCCTATGGTAGCGGAGGACGCGGTTTTCACGGTGCAGATCACCAGCCACGGTGTTACCCTGCTCAAGTTAGGGGTGCTTACAGGAAGAGTGCTGGCGGTGCGGAGTACGGGTAGGTAGGCTAAATTCAGCAGGCAGCTCCATACTTAGTGCCACTTGGCAGAATTTAAGCATTTGTTTATTTCTCTGCAATCACTAATGACCATATAGGAACTTAAACTAGAAGTAGTGAAGTGGGAAAGTCCGCCCTCTATCAGGTTCTAATGGAAAGGCGTTATTTGGTTAGAGCCGGGGAACTGCAGAAATCAAAAAGGACAATTGGTCCTTTGTAAGTGAGAACACAAAGTATAGAAATCTACGATGAAAGAAAGCCTCAATTAGGCCGGTTGTGCCGAAGATGAGGCTTTGGCCTCTAAAAACAGTGCATCTTCGACTCCGTTAGTCTACATTCCCAGAAAATACGAGCAAAAGGCTTCTTTTTATTTGCACTAGGGAGCACTCGCTACAGTGCTAGTATCTGCCGACGATGCGTATCTGTAGTGGAGTAGATGGAGGAATCACTGGATATAAATGGCTGAGTACCCCGTGGATCAGGTACTGCTTGCAGAGAGTGATGTCCGCTACTATGTCTCTCATACTCCTGAGCGACAACAAGTGCTCGTCAAGGAATTTCTCTGTGCTGATATGGCCGCTGTGGCGAATCGCATTAGGGAAGGGGTGCTAACGGCTGAAATTGCCCACCCCAATATCTGCAAGATGCTCACGATCATTCCTCTCCTGGATGGTCAGCAGTACCGAGTGAAGATCGTGTTTGAAATGATTCAGAAGACACTGCTGCAGGACATCGAGGAACGAAAGGCACGTAATCCGCAAGGCTACTACGATGAGGAAGAACTGCGGAGTTTCCTTCGCAAGATCGCCAGCGCCCTCCAATTCGCCCACTCCAAGAGCATCGCTCACAGGGACATCAACCCTGAGCATGTCTACATTACTGCTGGAGGGGAGTACAAACTCTCCGACTTCGGAGTGGCTTGGAGAGGGGCGGACCAGCTGGCTTATGGCCAAACTCTGACAGGGCAACTGACCTATATGTGTCCGAAGATGAAAAGAGCCGTAGCGGCGGGAGAGTCAAGTGTGCCGGATGGGTATGATGTATACAAGGCTGATGTGTACAGTTTGGGAGTTACACTTATCCACATGGCTAAGCTGTTTGCACCCAATGTCCTTAGTAGTATGGCTAAACACGATGCTAATGTGGAGAAGCTGCTGAAAGAAATATCGGAGATTGGCAAAGTCAGTCCTCAGTTTTTGGAAATCATCCGCAATATGGTCCTTGTAGAGGAATCAAAGCGTTTCGATATTAACAACGTGCTCGAGGCCCTGTCCCAACCTAAGTCGGAAACCACTTCATCCGTCCTCACTTCCTCCAACTACCCCGAGGATCATGTACTGCTTGAATCAGGCGATATCCGCTACTATGTCTCTCACTCTCCTCAGGGACAACAAGTGATCATCAAGGAATTCCTCTGTGCTGATATGGTCGATGTGGCGAACCGTATTCGGGAAGGTGTGGTAGCGGCTGAAATCGCACACCCGAACATCTGCAAGATGCTCACAATTTCCCCTCTCCTTAATGGCCAGCAATATAGAATCAAGATCGTGTTTGAGTTCATTCAGAAGACACTGCTGCAGGAAATCGAGGAGCGAAAAGCATGCAATCCACCACGCTACTACAATGAAGAAGAAGTGCGGAGTTTCCTTCGCAAGATCGCCAGCGCCCTCCAATTCGCCCACTCCAAGAGCATCGCTCACAGGGACATCAACCCTGAGCATGTCTACATCACTCCTGGAGGCGAGTACAAACTCTCCGACTTCGGAGTGGCTTGGAGAGGGGCGGACCAGAAGGCTTATGGCCAAACTCTGACAGGGCAACTGACCTATATGTGTCCGAAGATGAAAGCAGCTGTAGCGGCGGGAGAGACAAGTGTTGCGGGTGGTTATGATGTATACAAGGCTGATGTGTACAGTTTGGGAGTTACACTTATCTTCATGGCTAAGCTGTTTGCACCCAATACTCTGGGGAGTATGGCTAAACACGATGCTAATGTGGAGAAGCTGCTTGCAGAAATACAGGGGATGGAAAAAATCAGTGTTCAGTTCTTGGAAATTATCCGGAATATGCTTCGTGTCGAAGAATCTCACCGTTTCGATATTAACAACGTGCTTGAAGCCATGTCTCAACCTAACCCCGATACCACTCTGTTTGCCCTTACTTCCACCCAACTTCACACCTTCGTCTTCCTTACTGACAGCTGGAAAACTATAGCTTTGAGAGGTGTTCTGCAAATCGACGAAAACACAGCTTCAACTGTGTTTAATGCAGAGACGCTGTTTTGCTGCGGAGGAGGAAACCGTCCCTGTAAGTTCCACACAGACACCAAGGCCTACTTAGTCACAGTCGATGGCGCTACACGGCAAGAAGCGGATATGCGTGAGGGAAGACTCCGGCCTGGTTTAGTGTACCACAACGACTCATGGACTGTATTTGTGTTCGGGGGAACGGATAACGCGGGAGCTCCATTGAGAACTGCATTGAAGTACAGTTTCCCCAAAAATGCTAATTTCATGGCCAAAAAGCGTCCATCAGGTGCTTGGGTGTCTTCGCCTGATATGACTCAGCCTCGCTCTGGTTTCAACCCCTGTGTCTCCGCTGGCTATATCTACATTGCAGGGGGCGGTCACCCTTCCATTGAAGCCTACGACCCTGCTACCGGCCAGCCTAAACGTATTTCGCATAGTGAAGACGTGGACCCTGATATCAGCGTTATGGTGACGCATATGGATAAACTGGTGATGATTGGAGGAACAAGAGTGCTCCGTCGCAGTCTCTCAGAGGGGCAGACAGTGGATGAAAGAGAGCGCATAGCAGGTCCTGCGGGCTGGTCCAATACCACCCCTGTGGTAGCGGAGGATGCGGTGTTCACGGTGCAGATCGCCAATCAAGTCATTACTCTGCTCAAGTTAGGAGTGTTTACCGGGAGAGTGCTGGCGGAGCGGAAGTTTGGGCAGGTAGGCTAAATTCAGCAGGCAGCTCCATATCCCTAGTGTCACTTGGCAGAATTTAAGCATTTGTTTATTTCTCTGCAATCACTATATACCTCATAGCAACGCAAACTAGAAGTAGTGAACTGCGGAAAGTCCGCCTTCCCCCATATGGACTCCACCATCATCTCTACCAGGCTCTAACTGAAAGACGCTATTTTCTAGTAACAGGGGAATTACCGAGATTTAAAAGAAGCGAATAGCAGGTTAGTGATAAATCTACGATGAAAAAATCAATTGTGCTGAAGTTTCTTGATATTTGCGCCAGGAAATACTCGCTACAATGCACGTCTGTAGGTTGTGGAGTAGATGGGGGATCACTGGATATAAATGGCTGAGTACCCAGTTGACAGCGAGCTACGGACAGACAAGATCGATGTTCGCTACTATGTCTCTCACTCTCCTCAGGGACAACAAGTGATCGTCAAGGAGTTCCTTTGTGCTGATATGGCCGATGTGGCAGGTCATATTCGGGAAGGTGTGGTAGCGGCTGAAATTGCCCACCCCAATATCTGCAAGATGCTCACGATCATTCCTCTCCTGGATGGCCAGCAGTACCGAGTGAAGATCGTGTTTGAGTTCATTCAGAAGACACTAATGCAGGAAATCGAGGAGCGAAAAGCATGCAATCCACCAGGCTACTACAATGAGGAAGAACTGCGGAGTTTCCTTCGCAAGATCGCCAGCGCCCTCCAATTCGCCCACTCCAAGAGCATCGCTCACAGGGACATCAACCCTGAGCATGTCTACATTACTCCTGGAGGCGAGTACAAACTCTCCGACTTCGGAGTGGCTTGGAGAGGCGCGGACCAGAAACCGCTTAGCCAAACTTTGACAGGACAGCTAACTTTTATGTGTCCGAAGATGAAGATAGCTACGGCAACTGGAAGGGGAATTGTGGAGGGTGGGTATGATGCAAACAAAGCTGATGTGTACAGTTTGGGAGTAACACTTATCTTCATGGCTAAGTTGTTTGCACCCACTATCCTTAACGGTGTCGTTCAACACGAAGCTAATGTGGAGAAGTTGCTGTCAAATATACTGGGATATGGCAAAGTCGGTCCTCAGTTTTTGGAAATAATCCGCAATATGCTCCGTGTAGAGGAATCAGACCGTTTCGATATTAGTAACGTCCTCGAAGCCCTGTCCCAACATAACCCGCAAACCACTCTATTCGCCCTCACTTCCACCCAACTTCACAGCTTCGACTTCCCCAGTGACAGCTGGATAACGAAGGCCCTAAGCGGCAATCCCCTGTCAGTCAACGAACACACAGCTACAACTGTACTCAATGCAGAGACACTGTTCTGCTGCTGCGGAGGAAACCGTCCCTGTAAGTTCCACACAGACAACAAGGCCTACGTAGTCACAGTCGAAGGCGCTACACGGCAAGAAGCGGATATGCGTGTGGGAAGACTCCGACCCGGTATAGTGTACCATAACGACTCAGCCTCAGTATTTGCGTTCGGAGGAGCGGAGGACGGGGGAGCTTCTATGAGAACTGCACTCAAATACAGTTTCCCCAAACCTGATAATTTCATGGCCAGACGTCGTGCGACAGGTTCCTGGGACCCTCTGCCTGATATGACCCAGCCTCGCTTCGGCTTCAACCCCTGTGTCTCCGCTGGCTATATCTACATTGCAGGAGGCGGACATCCTTCCATCGAGGCCTACGACCCTGCAACCTGCCAGGTTAAGACTATCACGTGCAGGGAAAGTGTGGACCCTGATATCAGCATTATGGTGTCGCATATGGATAAACAGGTGATGATTGGAGGAGCAAGGGTGTTCCGTCGCAGTCACTCAGAGGGACGGATAGTGGAGGAAAGAGCGCGTCAGTCAGGTCCGGCGGACTGGTCCAGCATCACTCCTGTAGTATCAGAGGATGCGGTATACACAGTGGTGATGACCAACCAAGGCATTACACTGCTCAAGCTAGGGGTGTTTACAGGGAAAGTGCTGGCGGAGCGGAGATTTGGGTAGGTAGGCTAAATTCAGCAGGCAGCTCTATATATCTAGTTCCGCTAGGCAGATGTTTAGTACATGTGCAAATGACTCGATTTCTCTACCAGAGCCACTAACTTCATAAATGTGAATCTCTGAGAAAAGCCAGGCTGTCCGCTTTCAGCTCTACTGAGCATTCGTAATTGAGCCGCGGTATTAAGCGGGCAATTGGAAATTGCAGAGGATTTGATAAGTGCTATTTGCCCTTTGTAAGTGTGAAGAAAAAAATGTAAGCCAGATGAGTCATTTTGGCCTGACCCTGCAAATAGCACTCCATTAGCCATCATTCCTACATAAGTAGAGCAAACAACTTTTCTCGCTTTCCCCAGGAAACACCCGCTACTGCACTAGTTTCTGCATGCACGACACATCTGTAGGAATTGAAGTAGGTGAGGGAATCACTGAATATAAATGGCTGAGTACCCCGTTGACAGTGAGCTACGGACAGACAAGATCGACGTTCGCTACTATGTCTCTCACACTCCTCAAGGCCAACAAGTGATTGTCAAGGAATTCCTTTGTGCTGATATGACCGGTGTGGCAGGTCATATTCGGGAAGGTGTGGTAGCGGCTGAAATTGCCCACCCCAATATCTGCAAGATGCTCACGATTATCCCTGTCGTTGATGGCCAGCAGTACCGAGTAAAGATCGTGCTTGAGTTTATTCAGACGACACTAATGAAGCAGATAGAGGAACGAAAAGCACGTATTCCATCAGATCACTACAATGAGGAAGAACTGCGCGATTTTCTTAGCAAACTGGCCAGCGCCCTCCAATTCGCTCACTCCAAGGGCATCGCTCACAGGGACATCAACCCTGAGCATGTCTACATTACTCCTAGAGGCGAGTACAAACTCTCCGACTTCGGAGTGGCTTGGAGAGGGTCGGACCAGAAACCGCTTAGCCAAACTTTGGCAGGACAGCTGACTTTTATGTGTCCGAAGATGAAAACAGCTAAGGCGACTGGAACGGTAATTGTGGATGGTGGGTATGATGCAAACAAAGCTGATGTGTACAGTTTGGGAGTTACGCTTATCTTAATGGCTAGGCTGAATTCGTTCAGTGACCTTAATGGTGTTAATAAACACGAAGCTAATGTGGACAAACTGCTGACAGAAATATTGAGAGTAGGCAATATTAGTCCTCAGTTTTTGGAAATAATCCGCAATATGGTCCGTGTAGAGGAATCAGACCGCTTCGATACTACTAACGTCCTCGAAGCCCTGTCCCAACCTAACTCGCAAACCACTCTATTCGCCCTCACTTCCACCCAACTTCACACCTTCGACTTCGACAGTGACAGCTGGAAAACGAAGGCCTTGAGCGGCAATCCCCTGTCAGTCAACGAATACACAGCTACAACTGTACTCAATGCAGAGACACTGTTTTGCTGCGGAGGAGGAAACCGTCCCTGTAAGTTCCACACAGACTCCACGGCCTACGTCGTTTCAGTCGCAGGCGCTAATCAACCAGAAGCGTCGATGCGTGTGGGAAGACTCCGGCCCGGTATAGTGTACCACAACGACTCAGCCTCAGTATTTGTGTTCGGGGGAGCGGAGGACGGGGGAGCTTCTATGAGAACTGCATTGAAGTACAGTTTCCCCAAAAATGCTAATTTCATGGGCAGAAATCGTCCAGCAGGTGCTTGGGACTCTCTGCCTGATATGACCCAGCCTCGCTTTGGCTTCAACCCCTGTGTCTTCGCTGGCTATATCTACATTGCAGGGGGCGGACACCGTTCCATCGAGGCCTACGTCCCTGCTACCGGCCAGCCTAGACCTATCCGGCACTGTGAGAACGTGGACCCTGATATCAGCATTATGATGGTGCATATGGATAAACTGGTGATGATTGGAGGAGCAAGGGTGTTCCGTCGCGGTCACTCAGAGGGGCGGATAGTGGAGGAAAGAGCGCGTATGGCAGGTCCGGCGGGCTGGTCCAATACCACTCCTATGGTAGCGGAGGACGCGGTGTTCACGGTGCAGATCACCAGCGAACGCTGTACACTGCTCAAGTTAGGGGTGTTTACAGGGAAAGTGCTGGCGGAGCGGAGATTTGGGTAGGTAGGTTAAATTCAGCAGGCAGTTCTATATATCTAGTTCCGCTAGGCAGATGTTTAGTACTTGCGTATATGACTGGCTCGATTTCTTTGCCAGAGCCACTAACTTCGAAGGTGGGAATGTCTGAGCGAGCAAGGCTGTCTGCTTTGAGCTCTACTCAGCCTTCGCTAATTGAGATGCAGTGTTTAGCAGGTAATAGGGAATTGCAGAGGATTTAATAAGTACTATTTGCCCTTTGTAAATGTGAAGAAGCAGACTGTCTTTGTAGAAAAAAGCTGCTGAACCTCAAAGTCAGATGAGGCATTTTAGCCTGACTCCTGCAAATAGCGCACTTCCTTCGTTTTCCCACTCCATTAGCCGATATTTCCTGCATAAGTATAGCAAAAAGATTCTCTCTTTCACTAGGAAACACTCGCTAAGCACTGACTTCTGCACGCACTACACGTAATCACAGGGTATAAATGGCTGAATACCCCGTTGACAGTGAGCTACCGACAGACAAGATTGATGTTCGCTACTATGTCTCTCACACTCCTCAAGGCCAACAAGTGATTGTCAAGGAATTCCTCTGTGCTGATATGACCGATGTGGCAGGTCATATTCGGGAAGGTGTGGTAGCGGCTGAAATTGCCCACCCCAATATCTGCAAGATGCTCACGATCATTCCCCTTCTGGATGGCCAGCAGTACCGAGTAAAGATCGTGCTTGAGTTTATTCAGACGACACTAATGAAGGAGATAGAGGAACGAAGAGCACGTGATCAAGGTTACTACAGTGAGGAAGAACTGCGCGACTTTCTTCGCAAAATGGCCAGCGCCCTCCAATTCGCCCACTCCAAGAGCATCGCTCACAGGGACATCAACCCTGAGCATGTCTACATTACTCCTGGAGGCGAGTACAAACTCTCCGACTTCGGAGTGGCTTGGAGAGGGGCGGACCAGAAACCGCTTAGCCAAACTTTGACAGGGCAACTGACCTATATGTGTCCGAAGATGAAAGGAGCTGTAGTGGAGGGAAAAAAAACTGTGCCGGGTGGGTTTGATGCGTACAAGGCTGATGTGTACAGTTTGGGAGTTACGCTTATTTTCATGGCTAAACTGTTTCCACCTAATACCCTGATGAGTTTGAATAGACACGAAGCTAATGTGGAGAGATTGCTTACAGATATAGTGGGACTAGAACATGTTAGTCCTCAGTTTTTGGAAATCATCCGCAATATGGTCCATGTAGAAGAATCAGACCGTTTCGATATTAATAATGTGCTCGAAGCCCTGTCCCAACCTAACCTGCAAACCACTCTATTCGCCCTCACTTCCACCCAACTTCACACCTTCGACTTCGACAGTGACAGCTGGAAAACGAAGGCCTTGAGTGGCGATTCCCTGTCAGTCAACGAACACTCAGCTACAACTGCCCTTAATACAGAGACACTGTTCTGCTGCTGCGGAGGAAACCGTCCCTGTAAGTTCCACACAGACAACAAGGCCTACGTAGTCACAGTCGAAGGCGCTACACGAGTAGAAGCGGATATGCGTGTGGGAAGACTCCGACCCGGTATAGTGTACCACAACGACTCAGCCTCAGTATTTGTGTTCGGAGGAGCGGAGGACGGGGGAGCTCCTATGAGAACTGCACTCAAATACAGTTTCCCCAAACCTGAACATTTCATGGCCAGGAATCGTCCAACAGGTGCCTGGGACTCTCTGCCTGATATGACCCAGCCTCGCTTCGCCTTCAACCCCTGTGTCTTCGCTGGCTATATCTACATTGCAGGAGGCGGACACCCTTCCATCGAAGCCTACAATCCTGCTACTGGCCGGCCTAAACCTATTCCGCAGAGAGAGAATGTGGACCCTGATATCAGGGTGATGGTGGTGCATATGGATAAACTGGTGATGATTGGAGGAGCGAGGGTATTCCGTCGCAGTCACTCAGAGGGACGGACAGTGGAGGAAAGAGCGCGCCAGTCAGGTCCGGCGGACTGGTCCAACATCGCTCCTGTGGTAGCAGAGAACGCGGTATACACAGTAGTGATGACCAACCAAGGTATCACACTGCTCAAGTTAGGGGTGTTTACAGGAAAAGTGCTGACGGAGCGGAGATTAAGCTAGGCTAACTTCAGTAGGAAGTGCTTAATGCGCGTAGTTCCACTATGTGCTTCTATACAATAGCGGCAAAGTCTCGATAATTTCTTATGTATAAAAATATACAGGAAGAATAATGCATACTTTATTATGTGGAGAAGGAAATTCAGATGTAGGTAAA
>Ga0247837_1003394_pt1 | contig 27891 bp, 21 predicted proteins | sample LaCtaG_2_FD_187115 | JGI IMG/M metagenome (GOLD analysis project Ga0247837, IMG submission 187115) | Freshwater microbial communities from meromictic Lake La Cruz, Castile-La Mancha, Spain - LaCruzMarch2015_14.5m | ecosystem: Environmental > Aquatic > Freshwater > Lake | place: Spain: Castile-La...
AAAAAGCATTATGAACCAACCAATGCTAACTATCACATCTAGACTTAGAACGAGTAAGACCAACAGCAACTATCAAGGAAGACCAATAACAGGTCCTACGCAGGTTCTGTGCCTTTAGACGACCTCACTATTAGGCATTGCTCTCTACTTCATTGAGGCTTTTATGCAGCTTGTGTCATTAAATCCTTCCTCGACGTCTTTGATGTTATTCAGAAAAGTGGACTTTTGACGGATGTATGAAGTTTAATGCTCGAGCATTGACATCATGTATAGATAGAGCCCGGAAAACACAACGGTAAATGACGAAGGCTATATACACTTAATCGACTTCGGCAGTTCTAGCTGGGAAATAAACTCGTAGATTATATCTAACTCGGGTCTTCAGAGTCTTGCCTTTCCTGCACAGGCAAAATCGGCGGGAAAAACGCACTTGATCGAGGCCGTTCCAACTGTTGCAGCAGCGGGACTTCCATCCCTCTATCCGACTTGTTCAAATCCAGCCCGACCCTAGGAGACCGCAGTTCCCCGCTGCCTAATGAAACCGAACTCGAGTACTTTAGTGACATATGCGGCTCCAAAGTTTGCTTAGTTTCTTCCACATTCAGCAAATTCGAGTCAGTAAGGGAATTTTTGGCCATTTCAGAGACTGCCTTGGGGGTAAGCCCCGGCTGAGCCAGTGCCTGTGTAATTGCCAAAGACTCGATTAAAGACACCTTCGTGGAAAATGGATCCACGTCGAAATGCTTCAAGTCAGGCCGCAAACTGTAGCAATAGACTGCCGCTTCCTCTGCTGAGAAAGGTGCTAAGTCCACTTTCGCAATAAAGTCGCTTGTAGAAGTGTGCAGAAAGTTGATTTTGCTCGAAAACACAACTCCCAATTCACACTTCGCAGCCAAAAAGCGCAAAAGGTAGAGAAACTGTTGTTCCTTTATCATCAGTGTGTCGCAGTCGTCCATTAACAGCAAAATTTTCTTCTTTTCCAATGACGTTAGCTGATCTGAACTTTGAATCAATTCCAACGCTCTCAATTCCTCATCCAATTGCGCTTTTCCCCTTAAACTCAAGTAATAAATCCCATCCAAAAATCCGTTTCTGAGCAAAAACTGGTATCCAAGGTCCTTAATGAACCGACTTTTGCCGATTCCTCTCACTCCTGTCACATGCACGCACTTCCCGTCCTCCAGCATCTTTATAGCTTTGTACATCGCCAATTGCCGGCCTACGTGAGCGCCGAGTTCTTTTTGTAGGTTGCTGGGCGCCCTGGGCTTTGATAGGTCGCGCATATCCCCGGTTTCTATCACTATTTCAGGTAAAAACTGCTTTTGGGCGTAGGAGCTTACGAATAGCCTGTGAGTGTGGATTTCGCTGTCTGGGTCGATTAGATAGGCGCCTTGATGTAGCTTTTCCAGGGTACTTTTAGCCTCACTCTCCACGAAAAATCCATTAATTTGGTCCGAAAGCCTATTCAAATCCTCTTCAAACGCCTTCGAACCTGCCAAAAACGCACTCTTCACACTTTCGCATTTCAGCAACACGCTATAAAACTCCACACAAAACCGAGCCACCACGCTATCAATGATATCAATCAACGGAAAAGTGTCCGCAGTCGTAGGGAAGTCCTTGGCACTGAAGCCAATGACGTGCGGAATTCCCAACTTTGTGTGCATCGAAGTCGCCATTTCCTTCGCATAAGGCGCTTCGAGGATTAGCACTTTTAGGCTTTGCCAGGAGTCGGGACTGAGGCGGGAAGAGAGTTCAGGTAAACTGACAATGTGGGCGGACCCGTCTGCATTTTCGAAGGAAAACCCGCTCTTTACAGGCTCGGTTGAGGACAAATGCAGCACACTGCAGCCTGTTTTTAGCACTTCTGCGAGGTTTTCCACAGTGCAATGGTCGAATTTCACATACACTTGCTTCTTCGCGGCAGTCAGCGTTTCCAGTATCGACGCTCTGAAGGTGTTGAAGACCCTCGCAATCGGTCCGGCGCGTTCAAACTCATGTCCGCTCATTTTCACCAAAGGATACGCCTTCAGGAAGGAAAAAGAGGCGACGTTTTGACTGTGTTTTTGCAGTTCTCGATTGATTAGGACCTGCTTTTCCTTGAGGATTTTCTCCAGTGTGCGGCTTTTTATGCCCTGACAGCGACTGAAAGCCTCGTCACAAAGTCGCTTTGCGTCCTTCAACTTCTTTTCAAAGATGTAATAATCGACCTTTGCGATGACTGTGCGCACCGCCCAATGGTCTCTTTTCAGGCTATCAAAGACGCTCAAAGCCCGATTCAGCTGGGACAGAATTTGCGGCTTCGACTGTTCAGCCTGGATTTTCATTTCCGCAACTGCCAATTCCATCCTCGCCCTTGCAAGGACTGGGAACTGCGACTTCGCCAGTTGTTCCTTCAGCATTGCGAGTGTGGATTTGAGCTCGTTGGCTGGGAAGCGCTCCTTGGACAAGAGTTGGAAGAGGTAGGCTTCGAAGAGGCCGTCGGAACTGTCGATGTCTTCGAAGCCTTGGATGGCTGTGAGGACGGAGCTGGCGCCGAGGTTTTTGGACTCGACTAAACTGGCTTCCATTATAAGCAACGTACAAAAGGACTTCCGTATATTCAGTATCTCACAAGCCTTCAACCCCACCACCAGCGTCTCCAGCGCCTGGTCCCTGGACCACAGCAGCAATGCACAAGTGGCAGTGCAGAGCGCCAGCTCCCCAATCAGCGTTTTAAACCTGTGATTTGCCTCATTCCCCGAAAGAATTTCCAAAGTTTCCGAGTTGAGAAAGTGCATAAAGTTCCTTTCGTGGCGTTCGTAGTACTTTTGAGGTTGGATTTCTGCGGGAATTGAGATTGTTACTTCGACTTCGTTAGGGGAACGCCAGAGTCCGTCGTCCACTACTGCGTTAAATAGCTTTAAGTTGCTTAAATCGATGTAAGGGGAGGTTCCAGCCATCAGGCAGACTAAATAGCGGGAAAGTTCGGCTAAATAGCGAGCGATTTCGCTGATAAAGTCGTGAATGTCCCTACTTTCTCGCTTCGTCAGGTACTGCGAAAAGCCGGGGTGGGCTGTAAACCACCCATTTGCCTCCTCAATGAAGCGCTTGCTCAGTTCCCCACTGGTATTGGCGTCTTCGAACTCCCTCAAAGTCTCCTCGTGCTCAATTCCCAGGCGCTCACAGAGCTGCACAATGTCGTTTCTATGCAGTCCACTGGGGAAGAAGCTGAGCAGTAGGAACAAACTGCCTCTGTGAGGGTTGGCAGCGAGGAAGTCAAAGGCCATTTGGTAAGCCACCATGTCTTGGGTCTGCGCCCTGCGGCCCTGTTCGTGACTTTGCACCAGTTTGTCCAAGTCGCCCGGTTTGTTGATGCTGCTGGCCGCCAGCTTGATTGCGTGGGGAGTAGTTCCGATCAGTTGGAATAATTTATGCTGTCCGAATTTGGCATAGTTTCTCCGGTCAGAAGCGGGGATGGAGTCCACAGTGAGGGCAATTAGGAGCTCAGCTGCACGGTGCGGAGAAAGCGGATTTACGCGAATTGTGGTTCCTTCAATGTTAACTCTCTCCCTACTGACCACTAATATCTTCGGGGAGTAGGCGTTTTCCACTATGAAATTCAGGCTTTGAGGGAAGGTTTCTCGCTCCTGCCGCAGTATGTCGTCAGTCCCGTCGATGACCAGCAGTATCGATAAATCTCTGAGGAATTGGCAGAATTCCTGCTTCGTTTTTATTCCCGAAGTCTTAAATACGTTCTCCACTTCTCTGAAGATGTAGGAAATGCTGGTCCTTCCAGTCATGTCGATGTATATAACTCCTTGGGGAAACGCATGTCGCTCAAATGCGTAATACGCAGCCCGCTTCACAATCACAGTTTTCCCCACTCCCGACTCTCCAATCACATTGATAAAGTGAGTTTCGCTTGAGTTTTTCCCCAGGGCGGACACTAACTCCTGGATTTTATCATGTTGGCCGAAGGTGCGGGTGCTGGCTGCAGGCGGCATTGGCACATCTGGAGTGGAGTGCTTGACTTCGCTGTGGTCTTTCGAAGCGATGTGGAAGTTCTCGAACTCTTTGTCGGAGTAAAAGGCGAACTTCATGGATTCGCCGTGCGGGATTTCAGGCCGGCAGCAACACAACACAAATCCATTCTTGGTTTCCTCGTCTGTTAGTACCCGCTTCGGTGCATACGTATCCAGAAAGTTGAGGGCCCAGTCACAGTCTTTCTTATGGAAATTATTGACTTTCGCAGTCCTGCAGCTACACAAAGGCGTATTATGCTCATTATGCAGTTCCATCGACCCTGCATTGGTGGTCGCCTTTTTGCTCCACTCACAAGCAGTGGTGTGTTCGTGAGCGCAGCAGCAGGTCAGCAGAGTCGCTTGTTCCCGCTTGACAGCCTGGCAAGCCAGTGTAAACGCATCTCTGATGCTTTGGTTTCTGCTGAACAGCTGCCTATAGAACTCATGCGTGAACTCCTTAACCGCCACATCTAATATGCGAGTTTGCTGGTGCACGGCTACCACGCAGCGCACTCCTGCTTCCAGGAACACATTCGCTACAGTTTCGGAATAGCAAGCGTTCACCAGGACTATCAAGTTCGCAGTGTTCCCGTGCATTGCGTCTTGAAGTGCACTGCGAAGTGCGTCTTTGTCCAGTTCGAAGAGTTCGCCCATGTTTCGCGAGCTTTCGAAGGCGAGGAAGAAGGGACCGATGTCATTTTTGAAGCAGCCATGGCATTCGATTTGCAGGACGGAGGGTTTCGATTGCAGCAGTTTGCCCAGACTGGTAACCGTCGCAGCTTCGAACCTCAGGGCGGCTCTCACATCATTATTCCGCAAGTAGTTAATAAGTCTCCTCTTATCACTCTCAAAGTCCAAATTCGAGTTGTACAGTCCGCTCCTCTTCTTTCCTTCAATTTTCACCAAAGGCGCAGCCAGCAAGACTGCAATGTCTATTTCATCAGTGGAGGGCGGAAGCTGTCCCCCATCAGGTATCTTTTGCTGTTCCAGCAGTTCTAGTCGCTGAGACAGGTCTGCAACTTGGTTCGAAAGATGTGTGATTTGCGCCATCAACTCGCGAATTTTGGCACTTTTCTCCTTCCTGAGTGTAAGCGTCAGCACGAAACCTGGGTCGGAAGACACGGAAATCGGGTTGGTGAAGCGAATGTAGGCCTTCGCGCACTCATCGAAGTAGCAAGTCATTAACACGTCTTCCAGCGAGACTCCGTCTTCTCTCAGCAGTTGCTGGACTTCGTGCAGTTCCAAAGAGCCTTTCTGCACCCAGTCTTCAGGGATAGCCACTCTGCGCCAGGCAGAAGCCAGCACGCAGTCTCGCTCATAAGTGTAGTGAATAGCCATTCTTTCTACTGTTAGATGGCTAGAGGTAGCGCTTCATGTGCGCTATGCGGTATTTCAACCTTTTGATTTCTTCCTGCAGACTTTCGATGTTAGTCGACTGAACATCTTCTTGTGCATTGCTTGTTTCTCTCACTGCCAAGTCCTCTTTTACCGCTTTTTGGAGTGCATACAAGTCTGATAAAAACTCCTTTTGCACGTCTCGAACGGCTTCTAGGTTACCTTGGCCTGGCTAGTGGGTACCAAGGACGAATTCCAATTTGCGGATGCGCTCTTCGAGGGATGATTGCGCGTCTGACATTTTGCGGCTGAGTGGTGCGAAGTGGCTGCGGAGCAGTTTGGCTAGCATTGGAATTAGAACTAGGGAGACATTAGGGAAGATGAGGGTGGTATGAAACTAAGGAGGTTAAAAGGCGAGAAAGGGGGGACAGTGCTGAAATTGGAGGGAAACCGAGGGTTGAAGCCTGGGAATTAGGCGTTTTGATTGTGCGATCTGTCGCTTTTCAGCCTGATTTAGGCTTGGGAAAGTAATAAAGCGACTGTAGTACTGCCCAATGCTACATTACAGACCATCAGGCGAATCGATGCATAAATCCCCTTCCAACCGAACGGAATTTCAACAACGACATTTCCATTTATATCCACCTTTCCCTTGCAACTCCTTGAAACTGCGCTTACCACCTCTAGGTCTCCGCAAGTCCCGAGACCTGTTTATTGAGATCCGCCACCTCCTGCTTGATCGCGCCCATCGACCCCTGTATGGAGTTCATATGCTGCTCCAACTCCCTCTCCAGGGCCAAATACTCACTCGTCACTTCCGAAGACTGCTCCTCTGTGAGTCCCGGCGCCATCGACTTCCGCTTGAGACTTTCCAACTTGGCTTCAAGGATGCGCGTTTCAGCTACTACGTGGGTGAATTTGGCTGCGTGGGCGGTACCTTCCTGCCAGGACCTTGATTGGTCGAGGTGCTTTGCGAGGGTTTCGATGGACTTGGAGATTTCGTGGGGGTCGGGGGAGACGGCAGGTGGTGGGAGGGAAGTGCGAGACTGTTCTGAGCCTTTGAGGGAGGTTCTGGGCGGCTGCTTGACCTCGAACTCCACAGGCAAAGGTGCGTCCTTGAAGCAATTCCCCATAGCGTATATGGAATCCAGCCTGCTTCACCTCTTGGAAGGGCTGAACACAGACCCCAGGACCGAGTCTTCCCTGCTGCTCTGCGACAGAGAGGCGCTGCCGTTCTCAGGACAGTCCTCCCACCTCCGTCTCTCCCACTTGGAAGCCAGGATAAGGGAGTGCTCGGCTATGCTGCGGGCCAAGGAAAGGGAGTTGGAGTTGGCGAGGGCGATCCAGCGGATGCCCGGAGTCAGGGCGGATGTCTCGCAAATGCAGGAAATGCAGGGGAAATTTGCACGCTTGGAGGACGAGAATCGAAGGCTGAAGGCGCTAATGCCGCTGAAAGCAGAGGCGGACAGACTGCGCAGGGAGCTGGACCAGGCCAACACGCTCAAGTCTGCGTATGAAGAGCGCTATAATGAAGTGGCAGTGCGCCTTGCGGGGCTGGACCAGAGCGAAGACAGCTCTGTGCTCATAGATGACAGCGAAAAAAGGTCCGACTTGGCGAAAAAGGTTGAACTTTTCAAGCACGCAAATGCAGACTTGGTGACGCACATCGCAGAAACCGCCGCTGCCCTGGAAGCCATCCAGAAAGAAAGAGACTCTCTGCGGGACGACCTAATCCCGCAGCTACAAGTCACTATGCGAGAGCTGGAGGACCGCGGACTCGGCCTGGAAACAGAACTCACCACTGCAAGACAAAGCAAAGAGCATAGTCCGAAGCCTTCCACTGAGGTCATGCCAGTGGCGCCCAGTCCCGCACTCAGAACTCCTTGCAGTATCAGGATCCAGCCCTTTCCCTTCGCCTTTGCGTCGGATACCAAGCGCTCTTCCACTCGCCAAAGCACGGTTATTAGGCGATCGGTCCCTGGGCCGCACCTAGAGGCTCAGAGGAAGGGAGTGAGGACGCAGGGGAAAGTCATAACGAGTCGCCCGGCTAATATGCGAAAACAGGTGACTCCACTGCCTGTGCGCCTTCAAGAAGGATATGACCCGTTTGCAGACTCCTTTCCCGACGAGGACGAGCAAGCTTTGTAACTTGTGTAGCTAATATGAAGGGTGAGGAGAACAGCACGAGGCTGAGAGACGTCATCAAGGCCATCAGGTCCTGCAAGACAGCCGCTGAGGAGCGCAACGTCATTTCAGAAGAAAGTGCTCGCATCCGCGCCTCTTTCCGCCAAGAAAACTGCCCTTTGCGCCACCGCAACGTCGCCAAGCTGATTTTCTTCCACATGCTCGGCTACAACACCCAGTTCGCACACATCGAGTGCCTCAAACTGATCGTCTCCAAGCGCTTTATCGAGAAAAAAGTGGGTTATTTGGCCCTAGTCCAGCTGATGGCGGAAGAAGACGAATTGGCGCTGATGGCGATTTCCTCTGTGAAGGCGGATTTAGCCTCAGAACAGCAAAATATAGTGGGAATGGCGCTGTGTGCAGTAGCCAATGCAGCGAGCACAGACATGTGTCGGGAAGTCGCCCGCGACATTCTCCGTCTAATGGGCGGGTCGAAGCATGCCTCCATCAAGGGCAAGGCAATACTTGCAGCCTCGAGAGTGGTGCGGAAGTGCCCGGACTTGATAGAAGACTTCCTCAACCCTGCACTTGCACTGGTGGAGGAAACGCACACGCAGACCCTGGGCACTGCAGTGTCTCTGATGTTGGAAATTGTCAAGCAGGACGGGGACAAGGTGGACAGGTTCGCGGCTTTTGTGGGGACGTTTGAGCGGGCGCTGAGGAACTTGATGCATGTGGAGGGGCAGTTCGACTTGACGATTCATGGGATTGTGGACCCGTTCACACAGTGCAGACTGATAGAGATGCTCCGGATCATTGGACGCAAGGGACAAGCGGAAACCCAGCAGTTCGAAAACTTACTTGGCAGCATTATCTCCTCTACGGAGTTGACCAAGCAGACAGGCCGCTGTCTGGTCTACGAGTGCTGCAGGACCATCCTTGAACTGTCCACTTCCGCAAGTCTGCGAGCCCAGGCCTTGAACACTCTGGACTCTCTCATCATCAGCAAGGAAAACAACACTCGCTACGCAGCTCTGAAGGCGCTTACTCGGGAGGCAGCCGCTCACCCTGACTCTGTGCTGAAGTTCCGCACTGGAGTGCTTGGGTGTCTGCAGGACCCAGACTTAGCAGTTGCGACGATGGCTGTTGAGTTGCTAGTTATGCTGGTGAACTCGGAAAATGTGAAAACCATCATGAAGGATTTGCTGCATTTACTGGAAACGACGGATAATGGGGAACTCAAAGAAACGATTGCTACTAAGATTTGCCTGGTCGCGGAGTTGCACAAATACGACCAAAATTGGTACTTGGAGACAATGGTGAAAGTGCTGGAGTTGACCAAAAGTGTGGGAGAAGACACGATTTGCCGCATTTTGAACACCATTTTGAGTGCTTCGGAACTGCACGAGTATGCGGTCAAAGTGCTGTTTTTCTCAGTGAAAAGCCACCCTGGACAGGAAGCGCTGATGACGCTCGGACTGTGGTGCATCGGAGAGTACGCAGACTTGCTTATTAACTCCCGGCAATACGGCTCTCTGCCTGCTTCTCCAAGTCCCACGGAAGTAGTGGACCTGATCCAAGCCACCTTCACTCAAAACGTCTCCCTCATCTGCAAGCAGTACGCTCTAACCGCTATTGTCAAAGTGGCAGTGCGCATCCCCTCCGAAGCCAGTTCCTGCCGCTACGTCCTGGAAGGCCAAAGTCTCAGTCCCTCGCTAGAGCTGCAGCAACGCGCTTGTGAGTACTTGGTGCTGCTGGATGCGTCTTGGGAAGGGCTGAGGAGTGCATTGTTCGTGTCCATGCCTGCGTTTGAGAAGGATTCGGTGAGATTGCAGGCGATAGTGCCTGTGAGTGCTGTAAGGCCGGAGGAGCCGGCTGTTGCCCAGACGCAGCCTGCACAGCTAGCGACCAATCTGTTGGAAATGGACTTGCTAGGAGACATTGCTGGGCCTCAAACTCCCAGTCTCCAGCCTACTAAGCCTGATATGTCCAGTCTGGAATTCGTCGCTCCGTCCCAACAGCCTTCCAATTCCCCGTTCGTCCTTAAAGCCTACAACGACTCCTACATCGTCATTCTATTTAACTGTGTCAAGGAAGACCCGGCCCATCCGGAAGTGACCACGATATACATGTCCACGAGCACGCAGTGTCCCTTTCCCATCACCAACGTGAAGATCCTGCCTCTCGCGCCTAAGAACCTTCGTGTCAGTCTTTTCCCCGCCTCTGAAACAACCCTGCAAGCCTCTCAGCCCCTCACCCAAGTCCTGAAAATCACTAATCTCTCCCATGGCGAACGGCCTATCGCAATCAAACTAAAAATCGAGTACGACCTTCAAGGCTCCACCCAAAGATTCGAGCAAGTCGTGAGTCACTTCCCAGTTTCTTATTAGCTAGCAGTGAGATATATATGGAAGGGCTGGATGGAGCTTTAGAGAGCGATAGACAGCTGCAAGGTGAGAGACTTAGGACAGAGTACTCGTTTGAGGACGGGGAGAGCTGGGCTGTGAGGCTGGAAGCAGCAAAGGTCCAACTGCAGAGATGGTGGTACCTAGCAGCCTCCGGTCTCCTCTCCCTCCTCTGCCTGTACCTGTGCTGGGCGCTCCACGCCTCTCTAGCCATTCCCTTCATCCCCCTACTAGCCTACGACCTTTGCTTCCTCATCCAAACAATCCACCGCATCCGGTCCCAGCCCAACGAAGAACAGACTCGCTACCACATCAAAGCAGCAGTGGAGACCATCTCCGCAGTTCTCTTCAAAACCCTCGTCCTGCTCTACCTGACTTCCCATCCCTTCCCCCTGTGGACCGCTGCAGGTCCGTTGTTCGCGGATACAGTCTTCCAGGTCATATACAGAGGGAAGCTGCAGGTCGACTGCTCGGCTGTTTCGGAACTGGTGAGAGATAGTGTAGTTCAGAGCGGTTCTGAGGGTGGTCAGGATTGCGACGACCATTACGGTTAGTCTCAAGACGGATGGAGTGCTGCAGTGCTCTTGGCTGACTGCGCTGTGGCCTTGCTGGGTGGGACTGGCGCTGTTGACGCTCATCAGTTTGGGAGTGGTTCTGTTGCTTGGAGGGACGATTTGCTGGTGGATTGGGAAGAAGTGTACGTGGGAGGAGGTGGCTTGCACCTTTTGGCTCACCTGGGCAGTTGCAGGGTGGAGCAGCTCCTTCGGCCTTGCCCTCATCCTCATTTCCTTCGCAAATGACGGCCAATTGGCCTCGTCTTGGCAGGAAACTTCCCTATCCCTCCCCATTTTCTTCCTAACTACCTTCCTAATGTGGACGCACTACCAGAAATCGCGCATAGTGGTCTGGTGGAGTCTGTTTTTCTCTCGCGAAGACCCGATTCCCAACGCACAAGTGACTCCCAATGTCCATTCCCGGCCCAATTCCCAGCAATTTACCACACTTATTACCTCAGCACCCAAGATATTGATCAGAATGTCCAGTACTTTCTTCAAGCCTGCGCCTTTGCCGCGCTTTTCCAGGCCGCAAAGCGTCATTGACACTCGCGTGTTTGCGGATGCGCAAGGGAATGAGGAGAAAGTCTTGAGTGTGTCGACTATTGAAGGGGAGAATTGTGGGGAAACTGTGAAGGCGAAGGCGTGCTTAGTGTGCTATGAAGCTGCTAACAACACTGTAATTTTACCCTGCGGACACGGCGGAATCTGTTCCAACTGCGCAGTCCTGGTGTGGAGAGATACAGGCCTGTGTCACTTGTGCAGAAAGAAGATTGACTCAGTTGTGGAAGTGCGTGAGAAGGAAAAAGGAGTGATGAGGGTCGTAAAGACTACGTATCAGCTGAGTCCGTTTAAGCAGTAGATGCAATATATGCAGGCAGAATTAGCCAAGTCTTAGTCAATTTCGTGCCTTTGACTTGTATCTTTCCAGCGAATCAGAGGAAAGTCCAATGAATTTTCAATTTTCCGCCAGCAAATCCGTCTCCCAGCACTTCACTCTTTCTGCGAAATCGGGACTTCTCGCAAAGTAGACTTTTTCCCAGTTGTAAAGAGCGAGATATAGCAAATGGGGATATGTCACGGGAAGTCTACATTCACCCTGAGTCCCGGAGTGGGCAACCATATAGACAAGAGTGAGGTGCACAAATCTGTGATCCTGGACAGTTAGCACTACTTAGATGTGCAGAAGTACTACCACTTTGAGAAAGTCTTGGGACATGGACACTTTGGAACAGTCCGCTTGGCTACTTCTAGAGGACGGAGTCCGGATTCTGAAGTGGCGATAAAGTCTGTTTCCAAGGTAAAGATCAAAAACGACCTTTTCTTTCTTAAGCGCGAATTGGAAATTTTGATGCTGGTCGACCACCCCAATATCATTAGGTACTATGAAAGCTATGAAGACGACCGCTACATCCACATCGTCCAAGAGCTCTGCACAGGCGGAGACCTGCTGGACCGATTCTCCTACGCAGGTCCCTTCAACGAAAAGTCCGTGGCAGAGATGATGCGGAAAATCTTCTCCGCCGTGCACCACATGCACACACTGTACATATGTCACCGAGACATCAAAGTCGAGAATTTCCTCTTTAAGTCCAGAGACGCAGATGCGGAAATCAAGATAATCGACTTCGGACTGTCGTCGAAATTTGGGAAAGGAGGGGAAGAGCTGAGTACGATGGTGGGCGCGCCGAACTACTTAGCCCCGGAAATGCTGAATGCGAAATACGGGAAAGAGTGCGATGTATGGTCATTGGGCGTAATGCTGTTTTACCTCCTTTGCGGAAAATTCCCGTTCGAAGCGGAATCCATCGGTGCAACTTTCAAGAAAATCACAGCTGGGGAATTCGACTTTTCAGCTCAGGAGTGGAGCAGTTACACCCCTGAAATCCGCGATTTGATAGTCCGCATGCTAATGCGAGACCCGAGAGTGCGAATATCTCTCCCAGCTGCACTCAAACACAAGTGGTTCCTGGAACTGGCAACTAGACGCTCTTCGGTGGAAGTGCCGCGCACTGTCCTCACTTCGCTCAAGAAGTACAAAGCTCCGTCGAAACTGCAGCGAGAAGCAATGAAAGTGATGGTGAAGCACCTCACCGCCAGAGACATAGAAGACCTGGATCTAGCCTTCAAAGCCCTGGACAAGGACAGCACCGGCGTAATTGCAGTGGAAAACCTCGAAAGAGTGATGAAAACCGCAGGACTCAGCATACCGCCTTCAGGCTTTCGGGGTGATTTTTAGGCAGATTTGGTCGAATCTATTGATGAAATGCAGCAAGGAGGGATAAAATACAGCACTTTCCTTATGGCGGCCCTGGACCGAAAGCGGTTTTTGGACGAGGAAGGCCTGTACATGGCTTTCAAACATATGGATATGGTGAGGAATAGGCAGGATAATGACGGATTCATCACAGTTGCAGACCTGAAGGCTGTGTTCGACTCCACCGAAGACTCCTTTTCCGACCCAGAACTGACCCAAATGATACAAGAGTTCTGTCAACAGGGGGAAAACCGCCTGGGCTTCCCTGAGTTCCGAGAAATGATGCAGAGTACTGGCTAGACAGTGCTGGACCAGCCCTCGCCCACCACTATTTCCGCACACATGCAGTTTAGGAGGTCGAGTGTCAAGCAAAGAGTCTCGCTGCTATCGGAAAACTTCAATTAGTAGTGTTAAAGTAAGTACATCAGGATTTGCTTCTATCTCCTGCCTATCAGTAGCACAATTACATCCTTACTCTCAGCCAAATGCGTCTTTTGCCACTTCCTCAACTCCCATTTACAATAAGCATTGCATCTAAATGTAACTGAGTGAGTCCGCTGTCCGCTCCCCCGCCCTCCAGGTCCCTTCCGTCACCTCCCCGTCATTGCTCATAATCGAGCCCTTGCCGCACTTCACTCCCTGCTGCCAGCCGCCCACATAGATGTCCCCGTTGGGGTAGGTCAGAGACCCTTCGCCGTGCTTTTTGTTTTGCGAATAGGACCCGACGTACACCTTTCCGTCAGGCCATTTGCAGACTCCGCGGCCGTGCATAGCGCCATCGACCCAGAATCCTTCGTAAATGCGGCCGTCCGCCCAGGTAAAAGTCCCAAATCCACTCATTTTATTCTGCTTCCATTGGCCGGAATAGCTCGATCCTTCGTGGAAAACCTGCAATCCGCTGCCTTCTCGTTCGTTTTCCTGCCAAATGCCAATGTAGTGACTGGTCGGTTTGTCGTGGCGGCCGAATCCATTCCGGAGTCCATCGGTGCAAAAGCCGCTATACAGATGCAAATCGCCTTTCGTCATAGTGCAAAATCCATTCGCCACTCCTTCTTTCCACTGTCCCGCGGTGCACAGTCCGTCCACATACCTCATTACTCCGCTGCCGTTAGGGACTCCGTCGCCCATCCTGCCAATGTACATATCCCCGTTGCCGTACTTCATAGTGCCGAAGCCGGTCATGCAGTCTTCGACCCAGCTACCTTCGTAGATGCTGCCGTCCCTCGCTTCCAGCCGGCCTTGACCGTGTCTCCGACTTCCCTTCCACTCACCCGTGTAAATCGACCCGTCAGTCATTAAGAGCGCAGATGGGCCTAGCAGTATCCCAGGCAAATACCCCGGCTCCTCCTCTCCCAAAGAGTGATGTGTCGGTACAGAAAGGTGGCTAAGACTCGGGGCTGGCTCAGTATGGAAGCAGAGCGGGGACCTGGGCGGAAGGACGGAGTCCAAGCTTAGAGGGTCTGCTTCAATAATGATGAAGCTGGGTCGCAGGAGAGACTGGACAGGTTCTTCTTTGGAACAGGTGCAAGTGTCGAAGACTTGGCCCATTAATTAAAGGCGAAGGAGAGAGATGGACACAGGGGCTCTATAGGAGCAGGTCTGAGCATGGTACGGAAGAGATGCAGTGGGGATGTTAATTGGTTGGTATCGACTATTGCTGTTTCATCTCTGTGAAGTATCTAGATATCTCTATCTGCTATATAGTGTTTGCAGACTTCCAGTCGAAGCACTTTCGACAGGTTTGGGCAGTCAGTGACGATGTCGATTCTCGATTTCAGCTTTATTTGCAGGCAAAACTTCGCAAACTCTTCAGCGAAGAAGAGTGCATTTTCGCCCTCAAACAGGCTTTCTTCCCCTAGGGAATTCCGCATAAATTCAACAATCGCACTCCCCTTGACTTTGCTTCCTAAACTCTCAAACGCCAAATGCAGGTTTTCCCGCAGCTCCGCCGCATTCACCAAGCACATCGATATCACCACCTTTTCATCCTTTTCTCTGATATCAATTGGATAAATCGGCTCTCTGACATGGCCTGTAAATATTAAGCGTTGCAATTCGGTCCTTGGGTGCAGGTCTCTATAGGATATAAGCAGGAAAGAGTGGTACTTGGAGTCGAGTTTCGGAATGAAAGTGTGAATTTGGCAGAAGACAAGACCCAGCTTTAACAGCGTTTCTGGGTCGATTGCAGGAGAATTTGGGAAAGAAGTGGAAGCTGGTACATGAGAGTGAGCGGAATTGTCAGTGCCAAAGCAGCCGCAGCCCATTACAATAGGATTACAGGAAGTTTCTACGATGTATTATTTGTCTGAGTTTGCGTGTAAATGGTTGAAAGAGGGTATCAGCTGATCCAACCTCATGAGTTCCCCCAGAAACCACACGTCCTTAGTCCCCCTCAACTTCCCGCCTCAGTGCCCATAATCCAGCCTCACCTCTTCCCAACTCCCCCGCCTATCCTTCCATCCTCAAGTCTGCCTCGACCCATTCCCTGGAAAGTGGTACCAAAGCCCAGTCCACCAGTCTCTCAGCCCGGCCCAACAACCTTCCAACAGCTTTGTCTCCACTGCAGACACCCTAAGCCTACCCAGCACTTCGCCCGTGGACTCGCATGCAGCACTCACTCCGTCCTGATCTGCTTCAAATGTCTCCAACAGACGAACTTCGTCACTTGTCCTGTGTGCAGCAGAGCCTTGGCAGTTAGTGAAAAGGGAGCTTTGGTGGCGGAGATGCAGGCCTTGCAAGGCAATTCGGGCTAGACTAGCTAGTTAAGAGGTCTCGGGTGCGTAGCCGCTGGGCTGCCGAGGCATGAGGTTGTCCTTGAACATCAGGAAGAAGAGAGCTATAGCGCCTCCTCGCACTAGCAAGTTGAGGACGGAAAGGAAGATTGCGAAGCTGTGGATGCCGGAGCCGGGCGCCCCCTCCACTGCTAGGTCGGGAGTAGCGCCCCACACACTGCCCATCACGATCACCCACACTAGGTCCAGCACCAATAGGAAGGCGTTCAAACCCAACAGCTTCTTCCCGATGTCTTCGCGCTCTTGCTTCTCGCGGAACTGGTGCCAGAGGTAGTAGGACAGAAGAGCGAATGCGAAGTTGAAATCCGTGCGAGCTAGGCAGGTGAAGGCCGCTATAACTGCCTGAGCCATGAAAAGGTACTCGATGAGCGAGGCGAAGTCCGCCATATACTTTACCAGTGGTCCACAGCTCAGCCTTAATAGCTCTAGGTCTGATAATGTGGCCCCTGGTGCTGTTGGTGCTGGGTGCATGGGCTCAGTCGGAGGAAGACCGCGAGCACACGTTCAAGCTGGCGGCCTGCATGAATCTGCTGCGCTTTCAGATTAAGATGCAGGAGGAGAACCTCAACACCCTCGTCTCCCAGTCCAAATTCGAGCATAACGAAGTAATGACCAAAATCATGGGCGAGACCCTCGTCAAATGCATGCATTCCCTGCCCTTAGAACTAGCCGCCAGCATAGTCAAGCTCCAAGGCGACTCCCTCCCAGACCCCGAAAACCTCAAATACGCGTCTTTGCCAGACATCCCCATACTCACAGAGCAAGCTTTGGAGCTTACAGATGAAGAGTATGCGGTACTGACGGAGATCAAGGAAAAGACGAAGAGGGTGGAGGATGCCAGGGCGAGGGGGGAGGTGCCAGTGACGGAGCCAGATACGCAGCCTGCGATTGGGACTTCTTTGGGGTTGGTTTATATTCTGGTGGTATTTCTTGCGTTTGCGGGGCTGGTTGTGTATGGAATCAAGCGCTTGAATGACAGAGAGAAGAAGAGTTCGAGGAAAAAGCCGAAGAGGCAGTAGGTAGCCCAAGCTAGGTAGAGAACATGGACGCATGATGGTCCGCATAGCAGGAAAGTAGCTCCTATGATAATAGATGCGGAAATCTTCCAACTACCCGCTCTCTCCAGCCCCCACTGCGCACCCTTTCTTCAGTACTCGCACCTCCCAGCCCACCAGTCCCCTCGCTCCGCCCACTGAACCAAAAGCAATCAATCAACTCCTCATAGGCACTTTCTCGACCCTTTCCCAAATCGCAGTCCCTCCGCCCCGCAGTGAAACTCACCGCACCAGCATTCTCAGCACCTTCGAACGACTCAGCTCCACCAATGTCCTCCCTGTCGTGTTCCTGAAAGAAGCAGGCAAGCGCCTTTCTCCTAATGAATCTCCCGACCCAGTGGCTTCTACAGGGGCTAGTAATTCACTGGCGCGTAGTACTGCGTTGGAAGGGCTTGCGGGGATTAGCTTCCCGGTGACTCCTGCAGTGGCTATAAACTTGCTGGGGAAGTATCTAACTAATGTCGAAGTTTCGGAAATACTGAACTACAAGGCGATTTACTACCTGGGAAGTCAGATAGACAAGGTCGTAGGAGACCTGTCGTTGCCCAACTGTGGATATGACGACGAGCGAAGTGACTATAAAGTGGTCATAGGCGACCATTTGGACTACAGGTATGAGATAGTGGATACACTGGGGAAGGGCGCATTTGGCAAGGTGCTGAAGTGCTTTGATCACAAGGAAAGTGCGCAAGTTGCTGTCAAAGTCATCCGAAACGCTCGCAGGTTTCACCGTCAAGTCCAAGTCGAACTCCAAATCCTTCAAATCCTCAAAGACCGCAAAGCCCCCTACTCCGTCACTCTCCTCGAACACTTCATCTTCCGAAACCACGCCTGCCTGAGCTTCGAACTCTTAGGCCTGAACCTATACGAATACCTCAAACACAACAAATACAGAGGCTTTCCCATCAGGTGGATCCGACAAGTGACGCAGCAACTAGTGGAGATATTGGTGGAATTGAAACTATGCAGAATTATCCATTGCGATTTGAAACCGGAAAACATCCTTTTTTCGGACCACAATCGAGGCAGCATTAAGTTGATTGACTTCGGGTCTGCTTGTCTGGAAAGTGCACAGATGTATACATACATCCAAAGCCGCTTTTACCGGTCTCCGGAGGTCATTTTGGGCGTCAAGTACAGTTTCCCAATCGACATGTGGTCACTCGGGTGTGTCCTCGCAGAGCTTTACACAGGCAGGCCCTTATTTCCCGGCGAGAACGAAACTGACCAATTACTCTGCATAATGAGTGTAATGGGTCCTCCTCCCTACCATCTCCTCTCCAGCAGCACCAAAAAATCAGTCTTCTTCAACGAAAACGGAGAAGTGAAAATCGTGCCCAATAGTCACGGAGTGCGCAGACTCCCCGGAACGCATCCACTGGGCACAATCATGCCCTGCAACGACCCGAGTTTACTTGACTTTGTCAGGAGTAAGCGGTACGCAGAATGTCTGGATTGGAGCGCGGACACTCGAATGACACCGGAAGAGGCTCGTCTGCATCCTTTCTTGGTAGAGCCGGGGTCTCCTGAAATGTATTAAAGCTGTGTACTTAGTTAGACTTCCGGACGTAGTATACAATGGCAGCTCGTAGATCGGCATCGGAAGAGCTGGTTTTCGCACTTACGCAATCGGGAGCGGCGGACTCGCTGACCTATCAAATAGCAAGGAAGCAGGCGTACTTGGCTCAGCTGCAGTCGGAACTGCGCCTGCTGGAGTCTGCGAGTTCCAGGCAGTGTGGGGACTTGGCCTCGCCCCAGTGGCATACACTTGTCTCGAGTCTGTAACTTTCACTTAGGTCTGCTCAAGAAGACGAGCGAGACACCTTAGAGTTCACACTGTTCCGCACCGCTGCCAACCTCCAGACAGTGAAGGCGAAAGTGCGGATTTTAGAGGAAAGCGAGGAATTCGTGGAGAAGCAGCTCAGTGCTTTGCGGGAAAAGGTGGAGCGGCTCGAGTCTATCAGAGAGGAACTTGAGCTGAAGGCGGTCTATATGAAGCACACTGCCAACGAACAAAAAGCCTTGCAAACTGCCAAGATGAAGACTAATGCGACTAAGCTAGAAGAGCGAATTGCCAAGAAAACCGCCATTCAGGCCGCTTCTAAGCCACTTAATGAGTTCACTGACCGGCGAACAGCCCTGCACAGCCTTATTTTAGCCCAAAAAGCCACAATTGCATCTCTATTTCACTCGAAAACACAGACCCGAGCTCAGCTCAAGCAGCTAAAAAGCAGTTTGGCTCGCATATCTCAAGGCTTGGGAGAGGCAAACGCTCACTCGTGTGCATCAAAGTACCAGCAAACCGCTAATAGTGTCGAATCTCTCAGCCAGCAAGCTCAATATCTCCTACTAAAGGTCTCTGAAGCGGAAAAAGAGAAACAAAGACTCGAAATATCACTGAAATTTGAGATTCCTTTATGGGAAAAAACGCCAAAACGCTCTGGAAGTGTCTCTTTTCCGTCGATTTACGACGAAGAGCCGAAATGGGTGTCCTACGCCAAGTCCTCATTTTTCCTACTGCTGAATGCAATCGACCAGGCGGATTCCTGTGACAAGTTAGGTCCGAAAATCCATCCAAACAGCCTCGAATTAGTCCTTTTAGTCGACAAAAAACTCCTCTCCGCCTGGGAAATCGCCACTCAACGCGGCAAAATCAAAGCAAAAATCAGCGGCTCCCGGAAACTCCGAAACATCACAAAAGCCTCAATTCTAAACAAAGTGGCCCTGCCCAAGCACTTAGCCCCTGTGAATCTCAAGCAAGTCCAGTGGGAAGTGAACTCTTTGAAGGAGAAAATGTACAGGTCGCACTTCGTGAGGGATGTTTGCTTGTCTGGGTCCACTATGTCTCCGCAGGTGAAAATCAGTTCTTCGGAAAGGCTGGAAGGACTGCTGAATGGAGCGGCGGGACTGAAGTATAAAGTCAGGGAGCAGATAAGGGAGAAAATAGGGGAAATAGAAGTTGAAATCCCGGAATTGCCTTCTAAAGACTCCACAGAAGCGGATTTCGCAGTTTCAGTCAAGAACTCTCAGAGAAACCGCAGTCTGGCTATAAGCATGTTCAATCGAAACCGAGTGGAAATATTCCGAAACATGTTTTCCGTGGCTGTAACTATGCACAAAAAGCGACTTCGCACCGTCTCTTCCAGTGGGAACGTCCATTCCTGTTTAGAGGAAATCACAGGGATCCATGGGATCGAGCGGGAGCTAAGGTCGCTGAATTCGAAATTGCACTCCTTGGTGTTGGACCAGAGCAAAGGAAATTTGCCGTCTTTGAAGCAGGTTTATTGCGATATGGCGATAGCGAAGAAGAGGACTAGGGTGTGCTTTACTTCCAAGCCCAGTTCGAGGCTGAACAGTCCTGAGGAGCGAGTTTCGTCGAAGCTGTCGAAGTACTCCTCCAAAGTGACGGATTCGCAGGAGCGGAGGCTGCAGCACTGAGGGGCAGTGAATAGCACTGTTTGGGTAATAGTACTATGGGAGTATGCACAGTCAGCACTTTTCTACTTGTGAAAGCCACATTACTAGCTACTAATCGACTTCCTCCACACTCGGACCCTTGCTCTTGCCGCCCTGTGCAGTGGGACCAGCTCCCGGCATCCCGCCCTCAGGCATGCCTCCAGGGAAGCCGCCTGGACCCCCTGGCATACCCCCAGGCATGCCGCCAGCGCCCGGCATCCCTCCTTGTTGGTATATCTTCATCATGATAGGGTTGCACACGCCTTCCAGTTCCTTCTGCTTCGCCTCGAACTGCTCAGCTTCAGCAGTTGGGTTGCTTTCCATCCACTTGAGAGTTTCCTGGACCTTGGCTTCGATGGTGGCTTTGTCACTGTCGCTCAGCTTGTTCTTGACGTTTTCGTCATTTAGAGTGTTCTTCATGTTGTAGGTGAAAGACTCGAGTCCGTTCTTGGCCTCGATCTTCTTGCGGGCGATTTCGTCTTCCATCTTAAACCTCTCAGCGTTTGCGACCATGTTCTCGATTTCTTCCTTCGACAGACGGCCCTTTTCGTTGGAGATTGTGATTCTGTTGGTGCGGCCGGTGCCCTTGTCCTGCGCACTGACATTCATAATGCCGTTCGCGTCAATGTCGAAGGTGACCTCGATTTGAGGCACTCCCCGAGGAGCAGGCGGAATACCTTCCAGGTTGAACTTCCCCAACAGGTTGTTATCCCGGGTCATAGACCGCTCCCCTTCGAAGACTTGGATCAGGACTCCGGGCTGGCTGTCTGAGTAGGTGGTGAACACTTGAGTCTTCTTGGTAGGGATGGTTGTGTTTCTGGGGATCAGCACTGTCATCACGCCTCCTGCGGTTTCCAGGCCGAGGGACAGGGGAGTGACGTCGAGGAGCAGCAAGTCTTGGACTTGAGCACTGGTGGACCCGCCCAGAATAGCGCCCTGGACAGCTGCTCCGTAAGCCACAGCCTCGTCCGGGTTAATGGATCTGCAGAGTTCCTTGCCATTGAAGAAGTCAGTGACGAGCTGCTGGACCTTGGGAATGCGGGTAGAGCCGCCTACCAGCACCACCTCATGTACCTGGTTCTTAGCCAGGGAGGCGTCCCTGAGCACCCGCTCCACAGGGTCGATGCAGGACCTGAACATGTCCATGTTCAACTCTTCGAACTTGGCGCGAGTGACGGTTGTGAAGTAGTCGACGCCTTCATGCAGGGAGTCGATTTCAATGGAAGCCTGAGTGGCAGAGCTGAGTGTCCGCTTTGCCCGCTCACAGGAAGTGCGCAGGCGTCTGAGTGCTCTGTGATTTCCCTTCAAGTCGATGCCGTTCTTCTTCTTGAATTCCGCGGAGCAGTACTCCACCATTCGGTTGTCGAAGTCCTCTCCACCCAAATGGGTGTTTCCTGAAGTCGCTTTCACTTCGAAGATGCCGTCGTCGATGGTTAGGAGGGACACGTCGAAGGTGCCACCGCCCAGGTCGAAGATCAGGACGTTCTTTTCGCCTCCGCCGCGCTTGTCCAGGCCGTAGGCTATGGCGGCGGCGGTGGGCTCGTTGATGATTCTCTTTACGTCCAGTCCAGCAATGACGCCAGCATCCTTCGTAGCCTGTCTCTGCGAGTCGTTGAAGTACGCAGGGCAAGTGATGACCGCGTTCTTCACAGGCCGGCCCAGGAACGCCTCCGCAGTTTCCTTGAGGTACGAAAGCACCATTGACGACACTTCCTCGGCATAGAACTTCTTTTCCTCTCCTTTGTAGTTGACAATCATTTGAGGCTTGTCTCCAGGCCCGGGCACTACTCGGAACGGCCAAAGCTTCATGTCGGAGGCGACGACTGGGTCGGCGAATCGTCGACCGATCAGTCTTTTGGCGTCGAAAACGGTGTTTTCAGGGTTTCTCGCCACTTGGTTCTTCGCTGCATCGCCTGTCAGTCTTTCGGATTCGGTGAAGGCAACATAGGAGGGGGTGGTCCTATTGCCTTGGTCATTGGGAATAATTTCCACACGATCGTTTTGCCAGACGCCCACGCAGCTGTAAGTTGTGCCTAGGTCGATGCCGATGCAGGTGGTCTCGCCTGACATTGATGTATTGGCCTCTGAGGCGGAGCGCTTTTCTAGGGAATGGAAGGTTCTAGAAGGCCTAATATGGCGGAGATTGGTGGCAGAGGGCAAGCAGAGGCAAGTGACCTGGAAAGACGGGAAGAAGGAAGGGAAAAGCGCAATTTCATAGGAAATGAAAAGAAGACGGAAGGTAAAGGGAACTCCCGAGGGAACTTAAGCGTAGTTCAGCAAAGACAGATATCCAGCCAAACTGACTACTGCCTTCCCTACGTCTACAGATGTCTCTGCCTTCACGATCTTGCACTCAAATAGTCCTTAACTCCTCTGCCTGTTTCTTTCGCATGTCCGCTTTCCCTCACATTCTATTAAGCTAACTCCCTCAGTTGTCTGTGCTGCAGAGTCTGTCTCTGAGTCTCCTACAAGTTCAAATTCCCTGCTATAAAGAATGGATGGGAAGTACAAGCCTGGGTCCAGAGACGAGGACACGGCCCTGCATCTCCGGGATGAATCTGTACTCTCGGCAGACGGCATGGTCCCGAAGGACGATCAACAGTTCCACGAAGGGCAAAAGCTGGACCTGAAGACCATGGAAAAACACCGCAAGGTCATCTTTGGCCGGCCAGTGGACCCTTCGGTTGTGTTTCTTACCAACTCGATCCGTACCTCGAGGTACACATTGATCACTTGGGCGCCCAAAAGCCTGCTGTGGCAATTCCGGAAATCCGCCAATATATACTTCCTGGTCATCTCGATTCTCACAATGATGTCCTTTTCGCCGAAAAGCGCCTTCTCGATGGCTGGGACCTTCGCGGCGGTGCTGGTGTTCACAATGTTCAAAGAGGCTTATGAGGACTACTTTAGGCACATGCAGGACAGGAAGGTGAACGGTAGCATCACTCATCGATATGACTTAGCGACGAAGGACTTCAGAGATATCCCTTGGAAGGACGTGAAAGTCGGCGACATCCTCGAAATCCGCGACACCGAAAGCTTTCCCGCAGACATGATCTTCCTAAGTTCCAGCAATATGCAAGGCACAGCCTTCGTCAACACTATGAACCTCGACGGAGAAACCAACCTCAAGGAAAAAATGGCCCTCGAGTTCACCAAAGACATGCGAGAACTCGACTTACAAGCAATACTCATGGAGGTCGCGACTGACGAGCCCAATTTGTCACTTGTGAAATGGAACTGCAACCTGAGTATGAACGGGTCGCAGTGGCAGCCAATGACTATGAATCAACTGCTGATGAGAAGCTGTCAGTTGCGGAATACTCGCAGACTGTATGGATTCGTCATTTACACTGGGCAAGAAACCAAAATCATGCTAAACAGCAAAGAAGCTCGGTCGAAAATGAGCAACGTCCTTCGTCGTATGAATAAAATGCTATACACAGTGTATGCAATGCAATTCTGCATCTGTGTGAGTTTCGCAGGCTTGAGTGTGTACTGGCAAAACGTGTTCGCAGACACTCATCTGTACCTGGATATCACAGAAAAGTCCGCACCCGGCAGTTTCGTCATACAAGTTCTTACGTTTTATGTCGCGTACTCCCACCTTATCCCTATTTCTCTGTATGTGGCGCTGGAAATTGTGAAAATTGCGTGTTCGTTCCTGGTGGGACAGGACTTGCAGATGTATAACGAGGCTGATGACCGGCCCGCAATGGCCAGAACGTCGGATTTAGTCGAGGAATTGGGACAAGTGGAATTCGTGTTCAGCGATAAAACCGGTACATTGACTCAAAACATCATGAAATTCAAAAAATGCTCAATCAACGGAGTTATATATGGCAATGAACAGGGCATAGGGAAAGCCTCAGGGCAAGACTCTCGCATGATGGAAATAATTGCAAGCAGGCCGCAAGGAGATACCGACAAATTGGCGATTATGAAGTTTCTGCTGCATATGAGTCTGTGCCATACAGTGTTCCCTACAGAGAACCAGGAGAAGAGCAAAATCCCGGTCTATCAAGCATCTAGTCCGGACGAATTGGCGCTGGTGGAGGGAGCGGCTATGCTGGGCTTTATCTTCCAAGACAAAACTATGAATACGCTCTTTACCAGGAATGTGGGAAGTCCTGAGAAATTGGCTTGGGAAGTACTCGCCGAAATCCCCTTCAACTCCAACCGCAAGCGGATGTCGCTGATCCTAAAAGAGCCCAAAACAAACCGAATCGTGCTCTTCTGCAAAGGAGCAGACCAAGTGATGTTCCCCCTCCTCAGCGACGACCAGCCCTTCAAGCACATCGTAGAGGACCACTTGCACCACTTTGCAATCGAAGGACTGCGCACCTTGGTCATGTGTCAGAAGCACTTGGAAGAGGGCGAGTTCAAGCGCTGGCACAAGCAGTGGAAGGAGATACAGCTGTCCAACTCGGTGGACAAGGAACTGCAGCTGGATGTGTTGGGGGCGATGATAGAGAACAAGTTCGAGCTGCTGGGGGCGTCTGCAATTGAGGATAAGCTGCAGGATGGAGTTCCGGACACTATTGCTTTGCTGATATCTGCGGGAATCAGAGTGTGGGTGTTGACAGGAGATAAGCAAGAAACCGCAGTGGAAATCGGCAAGGCCTGCAACCTAATCAAGTCCGACATGAAGCTGCTGGACTTCAGTTCCAACTCCCAAGCCGACTTACTGGAGAAAATCGAGTTGCTCAGCACCCAGTTCGTAAGTCTCCACTCAGGGCATAGTCGGGAAGTCCCTAGGCCAACTCGCCCGAGTCAAAGAGTCCCTAAAGGAGAAAATCGCCATAGTGATTGATGGCGTCAGTCTAATGTGGGCTATTGAGAACTCCCTGGAGACCAGGAGTGTCTTCTTCAAACTCGGGTATTTGAGCAATTCCTGCATCTGCTGCAGAGTGTCGCCAGCGCAGAAGATGCAAATCGTGCAGCTTGCGAAGGAAAACGGCACATGGATAACACTAGCAGTGGGAGACGGCGCAAACGACGTAAGTATGATCCAAGAGGCGCACATTGGAGTGGGAATAGCGGGGAAAGAAGGCACTCAGGCCGTCCAGTCCGCTGATTACTCAATCAGCCAATTCCGCTTTCTGCAAAGGTTGCTGCTGGTGCATGGACGCTGGGGGTATCGGCGGATTTCCTGGTTTATCTGCTACTACTTCTACAAAAACATCGCTGTTGTGTTCACGGAACTTTGCTTCGCCTTTATGAACGGGCTTAGTGGGCAAATCTACTTTCTGGACTGGCTGCCGATGCTCTATAATGCCTTTTGGACCAGTTGGCCGTGTATGTTTACGTTCATATTTGAGCAGGATCTGCGCGACACTGAGGCGCTTGCATATCCGTCAACCTATCAAGCAGGACAGCGCAGGCTGTATTTCACCTTTAAGACCTTCTGGACGTGGGTCAGTATGAGCGTCTGGCACGGCCTGATCTGCTTCTGGCTGTCCTTCCAAGGCCTCGGCTTCGCTGTGAACAGCAACGGCTGGGACACCGGCCTGTGGTGGATCTCCACCGTCAGCTTCACAATGGTCATTCACGTGGTCACGCTCAAGCTATTCATCGAGTCGATCTACTGGAACAAGGTGAACACGTACCTTTTAAGCAGACTAGCAGGGTGTTTGAGCATAGTGTCGTACTACTTGACTGTAGTGGTGCTCAATGTGGGCGCGATGGCGAACATCTTCCAAAGTCAACTGTCGCAGCTGTTCTTCAATATACTGAAAACGCCGAGGTTTTGGTGTGTGATTATAGCAGGGCCCTTTCTAGCTGTGCTGCCGGATATATACTTCAAGGCTTACCACAACGTGTTTATTCCAAACCCCATCGAGAAAATCATCAAAATGAGAGGGAAACGTCTCCCGCCGCCTACTACCAAGGGCACATCTGCAGGGAAAGCCCAGCGCAAGACAGAAGTAGGGAAGACGGGCGGGAAACAGGCCGTAGTTCCGACTAAGCACAAGAAAATCATTCCCAACTAGTCCTTGTAGTCACTTTATATATGGCCGAGGAGGACATTCGCTCGCTGTTCGACCTGCTGAAGCCCGATTCCGAGGACTGTTTGCCCGTGAAGCAGGTGGAAGCCGCTATTGGCGACTTAGAGAAAAGTGCGCCAATGCTGTTTTTCCTGCTCAGCAAGCGAGTTAAAGACTTCCCCACAAGCGACATTCCCTACGCAGACTTCAAGGCTTTATTGAGTCTCAGTCCGAACCCATCCACTCTTACCACTGCAGTAACTGCCCTTTTCCCCTTGTTAGACGCTGACGACAAGGACTGCATTAGCACTGCGGACCTGCAAAGGACGGTTTCCCAACTTCACTTGGACTACCCTACGGAGACCCTCGCTAGAATGGTGGAAGCGGCGGACAGAGACGGAGACGGACTAGTCACGAAGTCAGATTTAATCAGCTTTTTAGCACAGTACTCAGGTCTTTTTCCTGGGCTTGTCAGGCTTCATATCGACTTTAGTCTTTAGCACGAGACTGTGAGAGGAGCCGAGGGGCTTGCCGGGCTTGGCCTTGCCTAGTCGCCTGTCCTTGTATTGCTGCAAGTACTCCATCCGCGCCTTTTCCGTCAAGACCTGCACCAGCTTCTTCTTGGCTTCTTCCCGCTCCCTGGCTTCTTGCTGGATTTGCAGGTCTTCGCGCTGCTGCCGCTCTGATTCAGTGACTTCGAAGGCCTGCACAGCGGCCCAATGGTCTCTACTGGCTTCCCGCACCTGCACCTCTCCCGCAAGCCGGGCTACCTCTGAGTCTGCATCCCCCTGCAAAGTCGCGACACAGCCTGCAAAGGCATGCCTCAACTCCTCATCAGTGCAAAACACAATATGCAGAAACACCAAATTCTGCACTACCTTCAACCTGACATTCACTATCGGGTCTCTCATGACTCGCATCAACGCCTGCCAAAAGTGGTGTCGGAAAAAACGTCTCGACATCAGGCCCAATAGCTCCACGCAGAAGTGCACGAAGGTCAGTCTTGCCTGGTACTGCTGGGAGTTGCTTAGGACTGAGGTAATTGAGGAACACAGTTCAGACCGAAAGTCACTCAAATAGTTGATAGAGATGAAGCGGGCGAGAAGCTGGGCGATACGGAATTTGAGGGGGAGACTGACTTGGGGGAGGAGGGAAAGCAGGGCAGGCTGCAGAGTTTCTATAAGGTCGGGTAGGGGAAAGTACTCTAAAGCAGTACACAGCTCTTCGAGGACTTTATCTAGCACTCTCCATGGCCGCTTTTGCACTAGCACAGCCGTCAACTGCGCTATCAAACGCGTCAAATTCATACCCGTTTTCAGCCTTTCCACGATTTCCCCCAAGTGCTTGATGATAACCCCAAACATCGCTTCCTCACTGAAGAAGTCTTGAAAGACTGAATTCAGACTGCTGGCTTTATCGCCCATCAAGTGAAGCACTTCATGGTAAGATTTGGCCATTGTCGTTTGCACCTCGATATTTGTGTCTCTGCAGAGGGAGATATAGCTTCCTTGGAGATGGGCTTCAAATGTGCTGAAGTCGATAGAGGATATTATAGCCGGGAAGTTGAAAGCGGCGGAAAGTCTCTCGGATGCGAGGGAACTACTTGCAATTGATAGGAAAAAGTCCACAAATTGTCTCCTTAAGTCTTCATTTCGAAGGTAAAAAGCGAATTTCACTGCAATTTCCCCGCAACATTCCGCCAATTTCCCCCTCATTCCCTGGTCTCGACTAGGGAAAAACTCCTCACACAGCCACGGCAATACCTGACTCTGCACCGTTGCTCCAGGCAGCAAGTCCGCAACATCCACTAGCAGCGGCACTGCCTCCAGCCGCACCTCCGCCTCCTCATCCTGCACCAATTTCACCACTTCCAGGAACACCCTCGCATGCAGGTCCTCCCCTATAGCTCGGATTATTCGCTT